>ERZ747221.4267-NODE-4267-length-10545-cov-5.142243_pt1 | contig 10545 bp, 7 predicted proteins | sample MGYA00374949_ERZ747221 | MGnify/ENA primary metagenome ERZ747221 (study PRJEB28779, sample SAMN05720172) | bioreactor metagenome | isolation source: Anaerobic biogas reactor | place: USA:Washington, USA | collected 2015-08-08 ... | reverse complement strand
AGGAAGCGCGCAATCCCTTCTTCCGGGTGGTTGAGCTCACGGACGAGACGGAGGATCCGGCGGTCTGGGGCAAGAATTTCCCCATGCAGTACGATTTGTACACGCGGACGGTGGACATGCAGCGCACGCGGTACGGGGGCAGCGAAGCCATACCGCGCACGCCCACCGAAGCGGATCCCCGGACGGCGGTCGCGCAGTCCCGCCTGGAACTCGACCCGCGCCTGAAGACGATGTGGGCGGGGTATGCCTTCGCGATTGACTTCCGGGAGGAGCGCGGGCATGCGTACATGCTGGAAGATCAGACGTTTACCGGGCGGCACCAGAAGCCGCAGGTGGGCGCCTGCATTCACTGCCACGCGTCGGTGTATATCCCCTACAAGAAACTGGGGAATGGCGATCTCATCAAGGGTTTTGAATTGATGAACCCGATGCCGTATGAAGAGGCCCGCACGCACGTCGAGCACCCGGTCGCCTGCATTGACTGCCATGATCCCGAGACCATGCAGTTGCGTATTACGCGCCCGGGGTTTCTCGAAGGGATCAAGGTGGCCAAAGCGGCGCAGGGCATTTCCGATTATGACGTGAATACCATGGCCACGCGCCAGGAAATGCGCGCCTTTGTCTGCGCCCAGTGTCATGTCGAATACTACTTCAAGGGCGACGAAAAGCGCCTGACCTATCCCTGGTTCAACGGGTTCAAGGCTGACGACGTGCTGGCCTATTACGATAGCACCGGCTTCCAGGACTGGACCCATGCCGACACCGGCGCCCCCATGTTGAAGGCGCAGCATCCTGAGTTCGAGACCTGGAACCAGGGGATTCATTCGCGGGCGGGGGTGGCCTGCGCGGATTGCCACATGCCGTACGTGCGCTCCGGCGCGATGAAAATCAGCGACCACCACGTGCGCAGCCCGCTGCTGAACATCAACAACGCGTGCCAGACCTGTCACAAGGTGTCTGAAGACGAACTGAAAGCCCGCGCGGAGAACATCCAGGCCAAGACCATGGAGATGCGCGACCACAGCATGGCTGCCCTGGTCGAGCTGATTGGCGCCATCCAGGCCGGGCAAGGGGCGGGCATTCCCCCGGAACGGCTGGGCGAGGCGCGCCAGGCCCAGCGCCGGGCGTCATTCCTGATTGACTGGGTCGAGGCCGAGAACTCGTCGGGGTTTCATGCCTCGCAGGAGACCGCCCGCATTCTCTTCACGTCCATGGATCATATCCGCAAGGGGCAGATGGCCCTGGCGGGCACCGTCGCTCAAGCCCCGGCCGTGACGCCTTAAGCCGGGTCCGGTGATCTTCGTAGCCCGAAAGCGCCATGTATAGCCAGGCAACGGCACGAATATCCGGTGTGCCGCGGGGGTATTCCTCAGTAGCGCCAGCGCAGGAGGATGCGCACATGCCGGGATACGTTGGGATCATCTTGGAGGTGATGGGGCTTTCCGCCGGTCTGCTGGTGGTCTTCCACCTGGTTGGAAGGAGGTTCCGCGCCAGCCTCGGCCGGACTGTCGCCGAGCGGTTCGAACCAGGCCAGATCCTCCGCAAAGACTTGTGGGTAGAATACTTCGGGCGCAAGAGGAAAGGCCTGGTCCAGCTCCGGGGCAACGGGGCCCTGGTGCTGACGGACTCGCGCTTGTGGTTCTATCAGGCAGTTCCTGGTACCGAAACCGCGATTCCTCTCGGCAGTGTGATGCGCGTCTCCACATCGATGAGCCACCTAAGCAAGACCATTTTCAGGCCGTTGCTCCTGGTCGAATTCGACTGTGGCGAAGGCCCCGACAGCGCGGCATGGGCCGTGTCCGATACGGAAGGCTGGATGCGGGACGTGGAAACCGCCCGAGGAAGCGTGGCGGCGCCGGAACCGTAGCCGCGGCGCCCTTACTGGGTCGCCCCGGCAATCGAATCGAGTTCCGACCAGCGTTCGTACAACGCGTGCGCCCGCCTTTCCGCGGCCTGCAAATCGGCGAGAACCTGCTGAACCTCCTCGTTCGGTTTTTTATAGAACGCCGGTTCATTGACCTGTCCCTGCAGGCGGCCAACCTCGGATTCCGCCTGCAGGATGGCATCCTCGATGGTTTCGAGCTCGCGTTTTTCCTGCCAGGTGAGGCGGCGCGGCGCGGCATTCTCGCGGGGCTTTCGCTTCTGTGGAGCCGGGGACGCCTTGGGCAGGGCGGCCTGTGCGGTTTCCCTGCGGTAGCGCTGATAGTCGTCGTAATTACCCGCCAGCTTGACCAGACTGGGCCCCTCGTCAAATGCGATCAGATGGGTGCAGATGCGATTGAGAAAGTAGCGGTCGTGACTGACCACCAGGGCGCATCCCTGGAACGCAGCCACCATTTCCTCAAGCACCCGCAAGGTCGGCAGATCGAGGTCATTGGTGGGTTCGTCGAGGACGAGGAAATTGCCGCCCGCCATGAGTTTTCGGGCTAGATCCAGCCGGTTCTTCTCTCCTCCGCTCAGGTACTGCATTTCCATGTTCATCACGCTCCGGTCGAACAGGAAACGCTCGAGGTACGCGGGGATATGGATACGTCTTCCGTTGATCTCGACATCCCGCACGCCGTTCGAGATGAACTGAAGCGCCGTGCTGGAGGGATTCACCTCCCGATGCCCCTGGTCGACATAAAGAAACTCCGTCGCCTCGCCAATCAGTACCCGCCCCGCATCCGGCTCGAGCTGTCCCATGAGCACCCGCAGGAGCGAGGTCTTCCCGCACCCATTGGGGCCCACCAGCCCGACGCGCATGTCCTTCTGCATGATGAGGGAGAAATCACGGAAGAGCTCGCGGCCGTCGAGAGCCAATGAGACGCCCTCCGCCTCCAGGATGCGTTTGCCCAGTCGGTTCGGCGAGAGGATCTCGAACGACAGGGGCTCCTGAGGCTGGTAGGCTTCCTGGGCATCCAGTTCGTCGAAGCGTTTGATGCGGGCCTTCTGCTTTGTGCTCCGCGCCTTGGCTCCGCGCAGAAGCCAGGCCAGCTCGCGCCTGAGCGCGCCCTGCCGGTTGGCTTCGGTGCGCGCTGCGTGCTCTTCCCGCAGGGCTTTTCGTTCGAGGAACGTCTCGTAGTTCCCGTCGATGCACAGAAGTTCCTGTTGCTCCAGTTCGACGATACGGGTCACGACGCGATCGAGGAAATACCGATCATGCGTGACAAGCACACAGCTTCCCGTGTACGAGGCGAGGAAGTCTTCGATCCAGCGAGCGCTTTCGGCGTCGATGTGGTTGGTCGGTTCATCGAGAAAGAGGACGTCCGGGCGCTTGACGAGCGTGGCGGCCAGATACATCCGGCGCAGCTCTCCCCCGCTCAAGGTCGACAGGGGGCGGTCCAGCGCAGGCACGTTTAGGGCGGTAAGCAAGCGGCGAACCTCCGCCTCGATGTTCCATCCCTCCCGCACGCGCAGGGCGTGCTGGGCCTGCTCGAATTCGGCGGCGAGTTTGTCGCGGCGCGGTCCAGAGCTCTGGGCCGCCAGTTCTGCGGCAAGCGTGTGGTGTTCCCGGAGAAGCGTGCGGATATCGGCCGTGGCCTCCGCGAACACGTCCCCGACGGTTTCATGCGGGTCGCCCGGGGTGTCCTGGCGAAGGAGGGCGGTCCGGACGCCCTGGCGGCGCGTGACCGTTCCGGCTTCCGGCGCTTCGATGCTCGCCATCAGCTTGATCAGGGTGGATTTCCCGGACCCGTTCCGGCCAATGATGCCTATCCGATCGTTCTCGTGGATCGTGAGTGACACGTTGTGGAGAATGCACTGATTGCCGTAGCTCTTTGTGACATTCTGAATGCCGAGAAGCGGCTGGGATGTAAAACCGGAAGCCATCGGTGTGTCTGAGACTGTCCCTTAGTATTGTGGAGAAGCGGCTGCCTGCTCGATTCCGCCCGGTGCGGCTTGGCGGGGATTCGCGCTGGATGCTGGTGATTCCGTACCGCGAGGAACCCGCGAAACCCCGTCGCACCATTATAGCCCATGCCGGAAACCAGAAACACGCTTGAAGCGGCCGCATGGGCCCGAGAAGGCTCGGACAGGCGCGGGCCTACGAGCGCTCGAGGCGCGACGCCACCCGCTCCATCTGGCTCCGGAGCTCGATGAGTTCGCTCATGAGCCTGGCGAGGGCCGCGCCAATCTTGAGCGTCTCCCCTACGGCCGCATGGTCCCCTTCCGCGTGCGCGGAAGCCAGCAGCTGGAGATAGTTGTCAATCGTCGGCAACGGACAGTGTGGTGAATCGGCGGACGAAGACGTGCCCGGCTCGTGCCCGCAGGGCGGCTCCTCGTGCATCGTGTCCGTGGCGTACCCGTGCGCGACGAGCCATTCGTCGAGCGCGAGGGCAAATGGGCTGTACTGCGATCCGCGGGAGACAATGCTGCTGACGTTTGCGGACGTTGTGCCGAGCGCCTCCGCGATCTGCCTGACGGTCACCCCGTCCCGGCGCGCGGCAGCAACCGCCCGTTGCCTGCGGATGCGCAGGCTTTCGCCCCGGTGGTCAACGGGAGTTTTATCATTTCTTACGGACATAACACTTTAAATATATCACAAATTGAACAACAATGTCCACAGAAGAATGTCGGTTCTCGCCCGTTCTGATCAACGAACGTTTTGCGCCACCGGCATGAAGAGAAACTGGCGCGCGGCATGCATGTAGAGAAAGGCCTGCCAAAGCGTACCCGCGGCGCGGAACGAGATGGGGAACATGGTGCCGGAGGAGGGACTTGAACCCTCACCCTGTTGCCAGGACCGGATTTTGAGTCCGGCGCGTCTGCCAATTTCGCCACCCCGGCACGCATGAATAGTATACTTGCCGGTTGAGGCGTGTTCAATCTTCTGACAGCACGCGGACCGCGGCCAGGGTCTAAAACCGGTCGTAGGGCCACACGAACGGGGCACGTTTGGGAAAAACGGCGCGCAGCAGCGCGCGGGCATCCGGAGACAGAAAGCACTGTTTGGCGGCGAGGATGTCTTCCGCGTAGCGGTAGCCGGTCAGCAGATGCATCATCTCGGCGGCACTGAGACTGACCTTGGATTTCCCGGGGGAGCGCGCGATGTCGATGGCGCCCCGGTTGGCCCGGATCCGTTGGGGCGCCCCATCCACAAAAAGAGTGGCTTCCGTACGGAGGTCGTGTGCGCCGCTGTCTCTCAGGCAACGTTCCCACTCGGGGATCATGTGCTCGAAGGTCTCTTCCAAATCCACAAATGCGAGCATGCCGCCGGCGTTGCAGGAGATCAGGGTTTCGTGACGGGACCTGAATTCGAGCAGATACCGCGACATGGGATGCCCGGGAGGGCTGTAGATTCTCAGATGGGCGAGCGATTCCTCTTCCGCGATGCGCCCGCTCGCGCGGAGCACGCTGCCGCAGAGACCGATCTCGGCCACACCGGTCTCCTCGACGGCCAGGTGATCGCCCAGATTGCGATAGAAGAAATACGCCAGCACCTTGCCGCGGTCGTCGGTGAGGACTTGTTTCGGGCCGGATTCGTTCCATTTGCACAGGTAGTGGGCGCGCGTTCGGACGACGGAGCAGGTCATGGCGTCTTCATTGGCACTATGGATGGCCTGAATCGCCTGAATATCCCCGACTTTGGCAGGCCGCTCCTGGAGCGGGCAGTCAAAGGTGAGGGCCTCGAGGGTATCGACATCGATGACGTGGTCCGCGAGGGAAGTCACGAATTTCCAGCGGTGGTAGAGGCCGGGCACGCCGAACAGCATCGCAATGTGGTACCGGTGGAGTTTCATATAGGCGAGCGTGTCGTCCATCAGGCGCCGGCATATCCCCTTGTGGCGGTGTCTTTCGGAGGTGGTCACCCAGCCGAGCCCGCCCATCTTGAGGCGGGCATCGCCGAGGCGCACCGTGTCGGTAATCAGGCGGAGCCCCCCCGCGATTTCCGGGCCGCACTTGGCGATACGGGTGTGCTCCGTGAGATACCCGGGGTAGCGCGTGCCGCAGTTCTCCAGCCACCGGAGCCCTTTGGCATAGTCGTCGGCCGAATGGATGCCCGCGAAGAGGTCGTGCACCACCCGCAACTCATCGGCCGTCTCGACGGGTTTTACGGTGATTTCCATGGATTTCCTCGAAATTCCAGCCCGGACATCCGGTAGATTCTAGCACACGGGGAGGGGATGACTCACGGCGCGCGCGGGAGGGCTACTCGTGCCGCAAGGCCTCGACGGGATCCATGTTGGCGGCGCGCAGCGCTGGATACAGGCCGAAAACCACGCCGACCATCGCGGAGATAGAGAAGGCGATGAAGGGCGACCAGAGCGTGACGATGGTCTTCATCCCCGCGAACCAGGTGATTACCATCGGAATGGCAATGCCGAGGATGACGCCGAGCACCCCGCCCGCGCCGGAAAGCAGGACGGTTTCGACGAGAAACTGGATGATGATGTCGCGGCGTTTGGCGCCGAGCGCGCGCCGGATGCCGATTTCGCGGGTGCGCTCGGTGACGCTGGCGAGCATGATGTTCATGATGCCAATCCCCCCGACGAGCAGGGATATGGCGGCGATGGCGCCCAGGACGATGTTGAAGATGCGCTTGGTGCGCTCGGCCTGGCGCAACAATTCGAGTGGCACCACGACCTCGTAGTCAGTCTTGCGGTGGTTGGCGGCGAGGAGATCGGCAATAACCTGCGCGGTATCCACCACATCTTCCAGGCGCGCCACTTTGACGGTGGCTTCGTGCAGTTCGACGCGCGTGGCTTCGAAACTCCCGCTCTGCTGGTTGACGAGGATTTCTCCAAACTGTTTTCTGGCGGCATTCAGGGGCACGTAGATGCGGTTCGGCGCCCCGCTCGCGCCGTTTGCGTTGTTGGCGGGCGGAGTAGACGCGCCATCCTTTGTAATGCGGGCGGATTGGGGTTCCATGACGCCAATCACGCGGTAGTAGTGGCTGCCCGCGCGGAGGGTGTTGCCGATGGCCGGGTCGATGGGAAACAGCGCGCTCTCGACGCCGGCATCCAGCACGGCCACATAGGTGCCGTCGTTCATCTCCGTTTCCGTGAAAAAGCGCCCGCGGGCGACGCGGTGGTTGTTTACTTCCGGATACCAGGGGACGGTGCCATAGAGGTCGCAGTCGATGCGTCTTCCGCCATTCCAGACGTCCTGGCGCATGATCCGGGCAGGCACCAGGATTTCGACGCCCGGCAGCGTGGCGCGGATGCGTTCCAGGTCGGCATAGGTAATCCCGTATTCGAGGAGCCAGGTGCGCTGGGATGTGCTGCTTTTTTCCTCGGGAGGTTTTACGCTGCGCACTATGATGTTGTTGCTTCCCAGGCTTCGGATCTGCTCCTGGGCTTCATAGCTGGCTCCTTCGCCGATGGCGAGCATGGCGATCACCGAGCACACGCCGAAGACAATGCCGAGCACGGTGAGCAGGGAACGCAGGCGGTGCAGCCAGAGACTCTTCAGGCCCAGTTTGATGGTGAGTTTCATCCGGCCCGCCCCGATGGCCTTGCGGAGCGTCTGCCGGTTCGTGGATTCACCGGACGAGGTCATACTCGACCTCCCCGTCGCGCAGCCGGACGACGCGGCCCGCCCGTTCCGAAACCTCCTCGGAATGGGTCACCATGACCACGGTCTTGCCGGACTGGTGGAGTTCATCCAGCAGGCGCAGGATTTCTTCTCCGGAAGCGCTGTCGAGGTTCCCGGTCGGCTCGTCGGCCAGGATGATGAGGGGATCGTTGACGAGGGCGCGCGCGATGGCGACCCGCTGCTGCTGGCCGCCCGAGAGCTCGAAGGGTTTGTGGTGGAGCCGTGATTCCAGGCCGACGCGCTGGGCAAATTCGATGGCGCGGCTTCGGCTTTCCTCTTCGGGCATCCCCTGGTAATACAGCGGTACTTCGATGTTCTCGACGACGCTCAATTGCTGTATGAGGTTGTAGGACTGGAACACAAAACCCAGACGCGCGCTCCGGATTTCCGAAAGGCGGTCATCGTCCAACTGCGAAACGTCTTCCCCTCCCAGAACGTACTGTCCGCCCGAGGGTTTGTCGAGACACCCGAGAATATTGAGCAGGGTGGATTTGCCGCATCCGCTCGGGCCCATCACCGCGATGTATTCACCGCCCCTCAGCGCGATGCTCACGCCGCGCAGGGCCTGCACCGTAACCAGCCCCATGACATAGGTCTTGGACAGGTTCTCGACCCGGGCGATCTCGCCGTTGTCCTGCATGCGGCTCACTCCGCGGCGGAGGCCTGCACGGTCTCCGGCGACGGCGCTTCGGCGGGTTTCTCCTCCGCGGGTTTCTCGCCTGTTCCGGCCGGCGTTTCTGGTTGAATCAGCAAGACCTCGTCTCCCTCATTCAACCCGTTCTTGACCTCGATAAAGGAGTCATTGAACTGCCCGGTTTCGACGATGCGCTTTTCGGGCTCCCGGCCGAGTTGCGCCAGGTACGCGACCCGCTTCCCTTCGAACGTGGACACCGCTTGAATCGGCACATACAGAACGTCGTTCAGTTCCTCAATGAGGATGTCGACCTTCGCGGTCATGCCGGGCTTGAGCCAGTCATGCGACCCGTCAATCACGACCGTCGTCTCATAGACCTTCAAGTCGGGATTCATCCAGCGGCTCTCCTGCTCGGGAAGCACGCCCATTTTCGAGACTTCGCCGGTGAGCGCCTTGTCCGCGAAAGCCTCGATGACGATGGAGGCCTTCTGACCTTTCTGGATCTTCTGAATGGACGACTCGTGAATGCTGACCTTGAGCGCCATCTTGGTCATGTCGGGGATGGTAAGTATGGGCTGGCGTTCGTGTACGGTTGCGCCTTCCTGGATTGGCTCCCGCGAACCGTAATAGTAATACCGGGAGTCGCCGCCGCCATAGACAACCAGCCCGGGACGCTCGGCCACGATCGTGCACTTCTCGATCTGTTCCACGAGCTCATCGCGCTGCTGTTTCTCGATCGAGTAGCGGGCTTCGGCCGACTTGAGCTGGGCATCGGACTGGGCAATCTGCGAGCGGGCCTTCTTGACGGTTCGGGACAGTCCCCGCAGGGCCTCTTCATAGTCCGACAGCAGGGTTTCGGCCTGTTTCGGGAACTCGTAGGTGACAAATAGCTGCTGCGCGAGTTTCGCTGACTCGAGGGCGATCTCGCTTCGGGTAACCGCCATTTCATCCTGCCGGCGCTGGGTTTCGGTGACAAAGTCTTCCTTGGCCAGTTTGGCGGTCCATTCGTAGGTGTCGCGGGCGGTCGAGAGATCTTCCTCAGCCAACAGGATGTCCGTTTCGAACTTCTGGCGTTTCTGGACAGCTTCACCGGCCAGGCGGGCGTCCTTTGCCAGTTCCCGGAAATCGAGGGAATCCCGGAGCTTTTGCGCTTCCGCTGTCAGCACGACTTCGACCTGGATGGCCTCTGGAGCCTGGGATTCGGTCTCGGAAGGGCTGGCAGGCTGGGCGCCGGTGGAATCGGGGGGTGGCGCCGCGGGTGTGGACTGTTCCGCCCGGGCCGCCCGGTCCTCTTCTTCGACGTCTTCGGCGGTGATCTCCTTAATCCCCAGTCGGTCGAGGAGGTCGAGGATCTCAACGTTGATGGCGACAGCGAGCTGGTCGAGGGCTTCACCTTCTCGCGCGCGGTCGATCCCAAGGAGGTCGAGGACGAGCTGACGGACGATGGGCTCTACATCGTCCGCACGCGCATCGCCTGGGGCGCGGGCGGCGAGGGCCAGTCCGAGGAGCTCGTCAGCTACGTCTGGCACAAGGGCGGAGGCAGCGTGCGATGAGACTGTCCACGGCAGCCCGCGCCTCCCGCAGCGGCATCACCCTCGTCGAGCTGCTGCTCGCCATCACCCTGATGGCCATCATCGCCTCGGTCACCTACTTCAGCTTCGAGGCCGGCACGCGCGCCTGGCGCACCGGCACGGAGGTGGCCAACAACCTGCACCATGCCGACTACGTGCTCGAGCAGTTGGTCATGGGCCTGCGCTCGGCCTACTATCCCGACGCCGCCCGCCCCGCCGGTGCCTATGGCATGCAACTGACGGACAACGGCGACGGCGCCACGGCGCGCGATGCGCTAAGCTGGGTCAAGCTCGGCTCGGCCCTGGTCGGGGCCGACTCGCCGGTCGCCGCCACACCGCACCGCATCGAGGTCTCGGTACTGGATCCCGGTGTTTCCGACTCGCCGGGCCTCGAGGATGGGGGGCTGGCGGTCTCGGCCTGGCGCATCGTGGCCCTGCCGGAGGATTTCGACCCCAAGACGGCGGTCAAGCCCATGCTGCTGACGACGCGCGTGGTCGGTTTCAACTGCCGCGTGCTCAATCCCGAGAACAATCTGGAGGAGGGCGATGCCCCCTCGTTCGATGACGAGCTGGAGTGGCTCGACGTCTGGGAGGATGACCGCACCAACCGCCTGCCTTTCGCCGTCGAGCTGAGCCTCTACCTCGAGCCCGCCCGCGAGCGGGACGAGCCGCTCGAGCTCAGCGAAGTCGGTCGTGTGCTCCATGCCCGGGAACAGCGGGTGCCCGGCGAGCGCGTCGTAGCGCTTGCGGAGGTAGTCCTGCCCGTCCGTACCGGACACGAAGCTCATGTGCGGCACCGGGCGGATCAACTCGGTGGGGTCACCG
>ERZ747221.4263-NODE-4263-length-10552-cov-2.313222_pt1 | contig 10552 bp, 8 predicted proteins | sample MGYA00374949_ERZ747221 | MGnify/ENA primary metagenome ERZ747221 (study PRJEB28779, sample SAMN05720172) | bioreactor metagenome | isolation source: Anaerobic biogas reactor | place: USA:Washington, USA | collected 2015-08-08 ... | reverse complement strand
CGCCATCTCGGCGAGCGTCTGCGCGATGCGCCCGAGCGTCGTGAAGTAGCCCTCGATCTTCGTCTGCAGCGCGGCGTCGGGCCCGCCCTCCAGGTCGAGATCGGCGGCGACGACTCGGCCGTGCTCGGCGAGGCGCGCGATGGCGCGGAAGAAGTCGGGATAGGGCTCGACGTACGCGTCGGGGAACTCGCACACGCTGCCTGCCGTGTAGCTCTGCTTGGCGTACAGGATGGTGTCGTGGCGGAGCTCAGTCCAGCTTCCCAGGGCGGTGTTCAGGCTCTTGCGCGCCCAGGCCCGGGACTTCATGAAATCGGGCGCGCCGTCCGCCGGGGCCGTCATCACGTGCTGGAGGGCTTCGAGCCAGCCGGTGTAGAGATTGGCCGGCCACAGGTCGGCGTCACGCCCGGCGAACTCCTCGTAGACTTTCTGGATCTGGTCCTCCCAATGGAGATAGCGGTCTTGACCGAAGTCCTCCTTGGCGATCTTGTAGGCCTCATGAGAACCCAGGACCGCCATGGCGTCGAGGCCCATGGGCAGGTCGCGCTTGGCTTCCGGAGGGGACGCCTCGCCGACGTACGCCCACACGAGCTGCTGGAAGGCGTAGGAGTCGGGGATGTAACGCTGACCCATGACCCTGAAGCTGCGCTCGCTCTCCTCCCTGTTGCCGGTGCCGCCCGGGACCACTCCGGAGAGGATCTTGGGCGCGCGCAGCTCGTTCAGTTTCTCGCGGACGGCGGTGATCTTGTCGTCGTCGGCTAGGGCGTCGGGCTCGGGCTGGGCGGTGTCGAACACCTTCCCAAGGACGGACTCCATGTCGTTCACGGTGAGGTCGTCGGCTCTTCCCACCAGGAAGCTGGTGGGCTCGTAGATGGCCAGCCAAGCGTCCTTGGCCTCACCGACCAGCGAAGACGAGACCAGGATGGCGCGGCGCGTGAGGCCGACCGCCTCCTCTTCGCTTATGTCCGGGTTCCGAGGGTTGATGAAGAAGGCGGTGTGCCCGTACCACATCAGAGTCTTGAAGTAGCGCTCCAGCCTCTCGCTGCGGGTGTAGTGGCCGCGAGGCTTGTACTGACTGTAGTCCTCGGTGTAGCCGAGTATGGGGGAGTCGAATGGGCCGCCTGCCGCCTCGATCAGCGCCAATTCAGCCTCTACCTCGTCCCTGACCACGTCGGGTGCCGCCAGCGCGTCCTGGAGCAGGGAGCCCGCCACGGAGAAGAAGGCCATGTTCAAGCGGGCGTCCTCTTTGATGGCTGGGTCGGTAGCGGTGTTCCACTGATCGGAGGCGGCGTTATAGAGAGCCTCAGTCATCGCGATGGCTTGGTCGTAGAGAGCCGCCTCCTCCATGCGCTGGAGCAGGGTGTCGAACAGCCCGTGATAGGCGTTGAGTACGGAGTCTGTGGTGACGAACAGCGGAAGGCCTTGGTAGCGGGCCGTTTCGTAGGCATGCCAGAATTTCCAGGGCCCGTTCAGGGGATCTTGCACGGCGGCGACGAAGCTCTGGCGGGCGAGCACCTGTTTCTGCGCGTCGGTGAGCTGAGCGGCGTCGAGGTTGGTGATGGAGACAAGGTCGATCGGCTGGGACTCAAGATAGGAGGGCTCGATAAAGGGGCTGCCGACTGGGGGTGGCGGCAGGGTGTCCCCGGTGCTGCCGGTGGTCGGCGGTTCCTGAGAGGTGGTCGACGTGCTGGCGGGAACCGATTCGCCGGGGCTCAGCGGTCCGGTGGTGGAGGTGTTATCGGGTTTGTCTCCGCAACCGGCCACAAGAAGACCGGCGACCAGGATGAACACACAGACGACTATCTGGCTCCGCTTCATGGCTCCCCTCCGGTTCACACGCCGCTCAGTGAGCCCGCGATGCACCCGCATTGCGCTCGCATTGCGCTCGCATTGCGCTCTCATAGCGTCCGCATTGCGCTCGCTCGACTGCGACTTGGATATCGACCCCTACCTCTCATGTTTGTCCAGCATTGTCACACGTCAACCACGGCTCTGTAACGATTCGGTCACGAACGAGCCCACCCCGGCTACTCAGAGGCCGGCGGTCCCAGGCCGGTGAAGCCGAACCCGTTCCAGCGACAGAGCACGGACTGTTGGCCGATCCGGCCCGGCGCGGGCTCCAGCGTGAGCAACACCAGGTCGCCGCTCGACACGGGGGATCCGTCGGAGCCCGCGGGAGCGTTCTCGGGGGGGACGATCTCCAGCGACACCGGCCGGGGGTGGAGTTCGGAGGTCACCAGGCGCTCCCGATATTCTCCTCCGAAATGGGCGAACAAGCCGAGGTGGCGCCCTTCGTCGGAGTCGAGCAGTGCGACTACCTCGAGTACTCCGTTGTGGTCGGTGTCGCCCAGGCGGGCCTCGACCACCTGCCATCTATCCCGGCTGCGGTAGACAGTATCGCCGTCGGTGATGGTGAGAGAGGCAGGCGAACCGTCCACGACCACCCGCTCGGACACGCCGTCGCCATCAAGATCAGCGGAGTAGGTGGTTCCGTGCTCGAGCCTGGTGCCGGAGTCGGCTTGGACGCTCTCAGATCTCGAGCAGCCCGTGACGAGAACGGCGGAGCCGAGGAGTATCGCCGCGGCGAAGGTCGCGACCGTCCAGACGACCGCGGGGCTCGCAGACACGAAGGCAACCGCCGCGAAGGGTGCGGCGACCCGGTGTCCGGCGGCTTGGGGTGCGCCGGCGCTATGCCTGCCGGCGCTCGCGGTAGTCCTTGATGGCGGCCTGTAGGCCATCCGCTGCCAGATTGGAGCAGTGCATCTTGGCCGGCGGAAGACCGCCCAAGGCTTCGGCTACGGCCTTGTTGCTGATCGCCAAGGCCTCGTCGAGCTTCTTGCCCTTGGCCATCTCGGTCACCATGCTCGAGGTGGCGACGGCGGCGCCGCATCCCAGAGTCTGGAACTTGATGTCTTCGAGGATGTCGTCTTTGACCTTGATGGTGATGCGCATCATGTCGCCGCATTGAGGGTTGCCGACCTCGCCCACCCCGTCGGCGTCCTCGATGACGCCCATGTTGCGTGGGTTGCGAAAGTGCTCCATAACGAGTTCTGAGTACATGTCAGTTCCTTTGCTTGCAGACGCAGTTCGCGCACCAGATCGGCGACATCTCGCGGAGCCTGTCCACTATCGGGGGGAAGACCTTGATGAAATGGTCCACGTCCTCCGCTGTCGTGCTGCGTCCCAGGGTGGCGCGCAGCGACCCATGGGCGTCCTCCGCCGGGATACCGAGAGCGAGAAGTACATGGCTGGGCTCCAGAGAGCCCGTCGTACAGGCCGAACCCGACGAGACACATATGCCTTCCATGTCGAGCATGAGGATCATCGATTCACCCTCGATGCCATCGAGTCTGACGCTGAGATTGCCCGGCAAGCGCCGGACCGGGTCGCCGTTGAGATGGATGGCCTCTATGCCGGCGCTCAGACCTTCCCAGAGGCGGTCGCGGAGCGCCGCTTCCCGGATGGCGTCCTCGGCCATGCGGACACTCGCCAGTTCGAGGGCCTTGGCCATGCCCACGATGCCCGGGACGTTCGTCGTGCCCGCCCTACGGCCCCGTTCCTGGCCGCCCCCGTGGAGCAGAGGAGTGATGCGGGTCCGCTTGCGCAGGTACATGAGCCCCACGCCCTTGGGGCCGTAGAACTTGTGGGCGCTGATAGAGAGCATGTCCACGCCCAGCTCCTCGACGTCGAGGGGGAGCTTGCCTGCAGTCTGCACGGCGTCGACGTGGAAGAGCACGCCGGCCTCTCTCGTGATCCTGCCGATCTCGGCGATCGGTTCGATCGTGCCGATCTCGTTGTTCGCATGCATGATGGACACCAGGACCGTATCGGGCCGGAGGGCCCGGCGCACTTCCTCAGGGTCGACCAGCCCGCCGCCGTCGACAGGCACGCGGGTGACTTCGCAGCCCCTCTTCGCCAGGTACTCCATGCTCTCGAGCACAGCGTGATGCTCGATAGCGGAGGTGATCAGGTGGCGGCCCTTCTTGCCATGGGCGTCGGCGCTGCCCAGGATGGCCCAGTTGTCGGCCTCGGTGCCGCCGCTCGTGAAGTAGATCTCTTCGGGGTCGGCGTTGATGGCCTTCGCGATCGACTCCCGGGCGTCCTGAACGGCCTTCGCTCCCGTGAGACCCAGGCTGTAGACCGTCGACGGGTTCCCGAACCGCTCCGACATCCACGGCAACATCGCCGCTACGACCTCCGGATCAGTCGGGGTCGTGGAGGCATGGTCCATGTAGACGACTCTGTCCATGGAGCCCTCTTCCTGCAGTCTACGCTGCTTCCGTGTCCGGTTGCCCTTCGGAGGGGGCCTCCAGGCACACAGCCCAATCAGGGCACATGTACTCGCACATCCTGCAGGAAGTGCAGGCTTCAGGGCGGGCCAGGTAGGGGTCGCCCTCGTCGTTGAAAGCGATGCAGTCCTTTGGACAGAAGTGGGCGCAGATACCGCACTGCTTGCAGCGCACCAGGTCGAAGACCGGCAGTTTCTTGGTGGCTAGGTCTTTGGTAGTCATTGGCCCATTTTAGCCCAGCCGCGGCACTCCGTACCATGCGAGGCCCGTCCTCAGCCACCCGCGACGCTTGCGCAGCCGCGCATTGATCTCCCGGCGCAGAGTCTTAGCTTTGCGCAGATCGCTCGTCCGGGCGTTCCGCCCCCCGAAGAGAAGGGCGTCGGCCCGCTCCACGAAAGCGAGATCGGGTTCGAGCCCCGCATGGGTCTGCAGGCTCACGAGCACGTCCTCGAGAGTCGCGGAGGGGCTGACGGCGACGCCGCGATCGGAAACGTCGGACCGGAGGAGTCCGATCGAAGCCTGGAACCGCTGCAGCGGAGTCCCTCGGTGGAGCCGGCGGCGGCGCCAAAGAGCACGGGCCAAGGGCCAGCCGACCACGATGACCACCACCGCTGCTACCCATGGCAGCCAGGAGGCCCTGCTGAGCCATCCCCTCTCCGTGACGTCGAAGCCTCCGCCGCCGGTGTCGGTACGATCAGGAAGTTCGTTGGGCAGAGTGGGGACAGTACCCCCGCTCCCCTCAGGGGTCGTGCTGTCGACGAACGGGTACTCGAAACCCTCGGTGGACGATGAGGGGTTGCCGGGGGGGAGATTGCGTCCCGGAGTGGGATCGAACGCGACCCAGCCGACCGTGGGGAGGTAGGCTTCCACCCAGGCGTGAGCATTGTTGCTCGTGACCTGGTAAAGACCCGAGCCTTCCTCCTGCTCCTCCCCGCTGGTGAATCCCACAGCCACCCGCGAGGGGATGCCGTTGAAACGCAGGAGCAGGGCCATAGCACCGGCGAAGTGCTGACAGTAGCCCTCGCGGTTGTCGAAGAGGAAGGCTGCGTACGGAGAGGAGAGATCGCTCTTGGATGGGGACAGCTCGTACCTGTAGAAGCGGCGCAGATGCCGCTCGATCTGGAGAGTGATCTGGTAGGGATCGGTGGCGTCGCCGACGATGCGTTGGTTGAGGTCATAGAGCCCCACCCACTCCCGCCCGTCGAGACTCTCCTCCCCGACGGTAGCCCGCCACGTGGCTGCCTTGTCGGCGCCTGGGATGTCCGCCAGGCGGCTGAAAGGCAAGGTGAGATAGCCGTCGAGGTCCTCGGGGTAGTCCGCTCCCAGACCCACGAGATCGGTCGGGCTCAGTTGCGGGATCACGGCCGTCACCGTGTAGCGGACGGGCGGCAGCAGTTCCGTGCTCACACGCAACGCGCGCATGTCGTTCATGCGCAGGGGGATCTCTCTCTCGTATGTGAGCGCCTGCGGGTCACCACCCACGAAGAAGTAGTTGGTCCTGGCCCCCTGGATGTCGAATGACTGCAAGACGGTGGCGCCGGGCGGGGCCGGCTCGTGCGGGGGAACCACATACAGGAACTCCTCGTTCCCGTACTGGACGCTCGATATGATCCTGATCTCATCGTCGCGCAGCGGCTCGATGGGCACCAGGAAGGCCCGGGAAGTCACCCAGGCGGTGCCCGTGAAGGTGTCCAAGCTGCTGGCCCTCCAGTAGGAGGGGTAGGGCGACTCGACCGTCATGACGAGCCTGTTCTGGCCCGGGTCGAGCAACTTCGGGTAGTTCTGCAGCCAGTTGAAGGTGTAGACGGAGTCGCCGCGGTTGAAGGGATCCCAGGTCCGCCAATCCTGCCAGGGGTTGGCGACGACGGAGGGCACGGCCACCAGTAGTCCCAGAGCAAGGAGCGAAGCGACCGCCGCCACCCCGGCGCCGGCGACCGTCTCCCGGAGCCGCCACCCTTCGCGGTCGAGGGCTCGGGAAAGGACGAAAAGGCACCCTGCCAGGATGACGAACACGAGCGTGGCCCACAAGACTCGGGCCGACGTGTCGACCGTCATGCTGAAGCCGAGGAGGACGAGGCACACGGCGATGGCCGGCAGCGGTCTCCGCATGGTCAGCGCCAGGAACGCGGAAATGCCGAGGAGCCAATACGTCACGAAGGTCACCAGCAGCCGCAACTCGGGGAGGTCGTTCAAGGAGAGCGGGAACACCGCGTCCTTATAGGCGGTGGCGCCCGTCTGGAGCTGCTGCGTGTAGAAGGTGTACTGGGCGGCCGTGCCCTCCACCGAGACGGGCAGCGGGACCACGGTCCGGATGAGCAGATAGCAGCCTATGGGGAGGAGGACGATGGCAAGAGGCCATAGCTTGCGATAGAGGAGCCCCGGCGCACCGCAGATGGCCGCGACGAACACCGTTCTCACGAGGACCGTGGCCGCCGAGGGTTGGAGCACCTGGTTGAGGGCCAGCACGGCTACGATCGCCAGCCCGATGAAGCAGAAGAAGTAGAGGGCGCGAGGTATCCCCCTCATGGCGCCGTCACCTCGCTCCCACTTCGCTGCGATGTCCGGCGCGCCACAGAGACAGGCTTCGAACCAGATCGTCACCGTAGGCGAAAGTCAGGCAGGGGACCCCCGCCGAAGAGAGGGACAGGAGTAACGTCCGTATGTCGCTCGGGAGCGTGGCGCGGGGCTCCGCCCGGCGTCCGGGCTGTGCGGTCTCGCCGGCCGGCCGGGGTGGCAGGAAGGGTAGCAGCGCGGACTCGGACTCCGCCGTCGCCGCGGCGAACGATGCGCCGTCCACGTAGATCAGGGCCAGGCGCACCCCATCCTCGTGGAGTTGCGCGATGGCGTTCGTCAGCGTCTGGTCGAGCGAGAGGCTCACGATGGTGACACTGTGGGCGCGCAGTAGGTGGGGGCCGTCGCTGCGGAGATGGCGAAGGCTCCCGACCAGCGCGGTAGGCGCGTCGGGCCGCGCTTCAGCCAGGGCCTGGAGCAGCGCACGACGCCCGCCGCCATCAGCCGTAAGGCGCGTCTCACGGCGTTTGCGCTCGTGGCTCACCAGGCTGACCCCACGGCCGGACCTCAGCACGAAATCCGCGACGCTGCCCGCGATGCGCACCGCCAGCTCGAAGTTGCTGTTGGGGGCCTCGCCCACCAGTCGCGAAGCGGTGCCGTCGAGCAGCATGGTGATGTCGGCGCCCGCCGGTTCTTCCATCTCCCGCAGCATCAAGACGCCCGTCTTCGCGGTGCTCTTCCAGTCGATGTGGCTGAGGGGCTCTCCGGGCTGGTGCGGCCGTATGCCCCGGAACTCTGAGGCGCCGACGGACTGGAAGCCGTGCCGGCCGCTCCAGTCGTGCTTCAGGCCGATGTCGGGATAGAGCACGCAAGATTCCAGGAACGCGATGTTCGGCAGCACGGTCACCACGAGCGGCGCCCCGACCTTGTGGAGGGCGGTCGCGACTCCCAGAGGGTCTTCGGCCCGGGCCTCCACGGCGGGAAGCTCGTGGACACCCCTGTTCACCCTGCCGGTGTGCCGCGCCAGTGTCTTCGAGCCTCGGGGAGCGAGGCTCTCCAGTTCTATCTCGATCTGGCCCGTGCTCATGCCCTCTAGAGGGCTGCGCAGCGTCAACCGTGGTCCAGGGAGAAGAGAGGCATTCTTGACCAAGAACACGAACTCAGGTTCGTCCCCGGCCACGGGTCGCTCAGTGCTCAAGCTCCGGCTCACCCGGATCCGGCGGCCGGTCAGTATCACCAGCAGCCAGGAAAGCACGACCACGGCCAGGAACGCGAAGGCAACGAGGTAGAGCTCCCAGGTGCCTACCACCCGCCCAGCGAGATAGGTGGCAACGGCGAGGGCGATGAGCGCATAGCCGCGGCCTGTGGGGCGGGGCATGGCCTATCCGCCGCCCTGGGGTACCGGCACGGTCTCGAGCACCTTCGCCATGACGGATTCCGCGCTCACCCCATGCACCTTGGCGTCGGGAGAGAGCATGATGCGGTGGGCAAGGCAGCGCACCACGAGGTCCTTGACGTCCTTGGGCACCACGAAGTCGCGGCCGCGAAGCAGGGCGAGAGCCTTGGCCGCTCTGGTCAGAGCGATGCCGGCGCGGGGGCTCGCCCCCAGATAGATGTCACGCTGATCGCGGGTGGCGGTCAGGATGTCGACCACGTAGCGGCGCAAGGCCGGGGCCACCCGGACCCGAGTCACTGCTTGGGTCATGGCGAGGACGTCCTCCCCGTCGAGCACGGGACGCAGCTCGGCAAGCGGGTCGCGAGAGGTCTGCTCGTGGATTATGTCCTCCTCCGCCTCCGGAGAGGGATACCCCAGGCTGAGACGCATCATGAAACGGTCCAGTTGGGCCTCAGGCAGTGGATAGGTGCCCTCGTACTCGATGGGGTTCTGCGTAGCGATGACCATGAACGGCGGATCGATGAGATGAGTGACGTTGTCGATCGTGGCCTGGCGCTCCTCCATGCACTCCAGCAGGCTGGACTGGGTCTTCGGAGAAGCCCGGTTGATCTCGTCGGCAAGGACGATATTGGCGAAGATCGGCCCTGGGCGGAACTCGAACTCGCCGCTCTTCTGATTGAAGACACTGACCCCGGTGATGTCGCTGGGGAGCAGGTCGGGCGTGAACTGGATGCGGGCGAAACGGCAATCGATGGATCTGGCGAGGGACTTGGCCAGCAGCGTCTTTCCGACCCCGGGGAAATCCTCCACCATCACGTGCCCTCCGGCCAGAAGTGCGACCACGCAGGCGCGGATGACCTCCTCCTTGCCCAGGATCACCGACGCGATGCCGGCTGCGATGCTGGCCGCCCGGCGCGCCACCTCCTGCATCTCGTCGTCCTGCAGGACTGTGGCCGGCTCCAAAGGGCCGCTGATCCTATCGGGCATTATCTCCCTCCGGTGCGGTGTGGTCGACGTTCAGACGCGCGAGACCCATGTCGAGGCTCCCTGCGGCGGCCCTATGCTACTCCGGTCCGGATATCGCCGTCTCGATCAGCGCCGCGAAGTCACTGTCGGGCCGCCAGACCTCGGCGCCGCGGGCGATCATGCCCTGGTCGAGGTACAGAGCGAAAGTGATGGTCTCGCGAGTGGGCAGGACGAAGGTGATGGTCGACTCGGCGGCTTTGCCGCCCAGAGTAGCCGCGGCGTCGTCAGGGTCGACCTCGTCAGCCTTCTTGACCGCTTCGATCAGCTGCCGCGCGACGGGCAACTCCGAGCTGATGCCGTAGCTGGTCAGTCTGCCGGTCTCGTCTGGAGTGAAAACGCTGACGAAAGCGGCATCCTCCACGGCGTCACGGTCTGCCCCGATAGGGAGCTCGGTGAGATCGTAGGGCGACGTGGCGCCTGTGGTGGAGGTGGCCGCCGCCGCCTCGGCGCGGCGCGCCTCGTCGTCCTCGCGGTCGTCGAGGACGAGAACCACGATGACGATCGCCATGATGACGAGCAGGCAGAGCACGGTGGCGAGAAGCCATCGCATCGGCACACTCTTTGCGAAGAAGCCCTGTTGTTCCGGGTCTCTTGGCGACACGGTGACTCCTCGAGGTCGGTCCTGAAGGCCACGGGACCGCAGAGACCGGGCGGCCGAGCGATCCATTGTCAAGGTTACATTAGCGGGAAGGGTCGCGCCAGGTCGCCTGAGCCTTGAAGTCAGCCCTCCCGGCGACTAGACTACGCCAGCACAAAGGCGATGACGGGAACGAGTAGGCGCTGCTCTTCGCCACGAACGAGTCGGGGACGGTGGAAGCCCGGCGGGAATCAGCGCTCGAATATCATCCCCGAGCCGCCAGCCGAACGGACAGCGATTTGTGCCGTGCAGCGCACAATTCGCCGCACCCAGTAGACCTGGCCGGGTCCTTCCCGTTACAGGAGGGGAGTGTGACATGCGCCGCGCGGCGCCGCGGAGAGCGGGCGCACTCACTGAGAGGGCGACGTAAGCGGTGTCTGTGGACACGCTTACTTACCCAAGTAGGGTGGTACCGCGGGTGACGTCCCGTCCCTACGCGCTCCGGCTTCGCGACTATCGCTCGCGGAGCAGGCGCCCCGGCCCCGGCCGGCAGGCGCGGCGCGGGGCGGGGCGTTTTTGTTTGCAGGGCCACGATGGCTGGGGGCGGCGCGGAGCGCCGCAGAAGCCGGCCAAGAGCGCCGGCATTGGGCCGGCACCGACAGGAGGAGCGCATGGCAGGCCAGTATCGATCGGTGGACACAGGACAGAGCTTCCCCGCCCTGGAGGAGCGGATCCTTGGCTGGTGGAAAGAGCGCT
>ERZ747221.4249-NODE-4249-length-10577-cov-3.153143_pt1 | contig 10577 bp, 8 predicted proteins | sample MGYA00374949_ERZ747221 | MGnify/ENA primary metagenome ERZ747221 (study PRJEB28779, sample SAMN05720172) | bioreactor metagenome | isolation source: Anaerobic biogas reactor | place: USA:Washington, USA | collected 2015-08-08 ... | reverse complement strand
CGCGAGCTGGAACTTCATCTTCTGGGGCCTCTACTTTTTCCTGCTGCTCTGGCTGGAGAAAAAAGTTCTGGGCAGGATCCTGCAAAAGCTGCCGGCCGCGGTCGGACACGCTTATGCCCTGTTTGTCGTCCTGATCGGCTGGGTCTTTTTCTACTTCACCGACGCCGGCAGCATCTTCCACATGCTCCGTTTGATGTTCGGCCTGTCCGGCCAGCCAGGCTGACGCCTGGAGGGCGGCCTGCTGCTCAGGGAAAACATCATCTTTTTTGTGATCGCCGTGATCGCAGCGACCCCGCTGGCACGCAACCTGGCCAAGATTCTGACAGGATTGCCACGCCAGGACCGCCGCAAGCGCCTGGTCACTTGGGCGGCGATGGCTGTCAATGTGCTGATGCTTTTTGTCTGCACGGCATCGCTGGTCGGTTCGACCTACAACCCGTTTCTCTATTTCCGTTTCTGAGGAGGCAAGCGAACCATGAAAAAAGATCACATGGCCATGGTCGCCCTGGTGATGATCCCGCTCTATCTGCTGACAGTCGTCAACGCGTTTTGGCCGGTGCAGGCGGTTTCAGCCGATGAAAACCGCACGCTGCAGCAAATGCCGCAGATCAGCTGGCAAGGTCTGAAAACCGGCGAGTTCACGCGCACCTTCGAGGATTTTTTCTCGGACCAGTTCCCTTTCCGCTCCTTTTTCGTTCAGGTTAATCACCAGCTGATCGAAGCGATGAAAAAGCCGTTTGCCGGCGATCTCGAGATTGTGGCCGGACCTGGCGGCGAAATCGACCTGGGCGAAGGCGAACGGCTTGAACCGGATCCGGAAGACAAGGTGGTGCTGCCCACGCCAACCGATAAACCGCCGGTGACCGCAGCGCCGACCGCCGGCCCGTCCGTTTCTCCCGACCCCTCCCCGACCGTGGCACCGACGGCCACGCCCCAGCCGACCGCGACACCGCAGCCAACCGCCGGCCCCACGCCCGGGGCGACCGGTAAAGTCGAAACGGTCTCTGGGGTGATCATCCTGGACAATCGCGCGATGGAACTGTACTACTTCAGCGAAAGCCGCTCCGAACGCTATGTCAAGCTGATCAACCGGCTGCAGGGCAAGCTTGATTCGGCCCAGGTCTACAGCTTGGTCGCACCGACCGCCCTGGAGTTCTACTCACCGGACGACTACCACGATGGCTCGAGCAACCAGGCCAATGCGATCAGCAGCATCTACGGCCGCCTTGACGGCAAAATCAAGACCGTCGACGCCTACAGCAAACTGCGCGACACGTGGCAGGATTACATTTACTTCAGGACCGACCATCACTGGACCGCGCGGGGCGCATACTGTGCCTACCAGGCCTTTGCCGACACGGCCGGTTTCGCGCCGCTGGCGCTCGAATCCTTTTCGACCGGCATCGTGCCGGGTGATTTCCTGGGCAGCCTGTACCGCTACACCAAGAGCAGCAAGCTGAAAAACAACCCGGATTTTGTCGAGTATTTCCTGCCGGCGGTCGAGAGCGAAGGCATCGCCTTCACCAGCACGGCGATGAGCGAGGGCTACCGCATCCAGGCGGTGCGCACCGAGGTTAGCAGCAGCAACAAGTACCTGGCCTTCATTCAGGGCGACAACCCGCTGGTGCGCCTGACGACCAGCCTGACCAACGGGCGCAAGATCGTCGTCCTCAAAGAGTCATTCGGCAACGCGCTGGTTCCCTTCCTGCTCAACCACTATCAGGAAGTCTATGTGATCGACCCGCGCAGCCTGAGTGCCGATTTGCCGGCATTCATCGCCAAGCATGGCATCCAGGAGGTTCTGGTTGTCAACTACGCGTTCGCGGTGACCAACAACAAGTGGCTGGACGGTTTCGAGGCCATGATCGGCTAAGGTCAGACTTTCGGCAAGGGGCCGAGCGGGAACACCGCCTGTTCGCAGAACGGGCAGCAGGCGATCAGGCTGAGCTGGACGGCAAGCGTGTCCAGCGGAGTGAAGACTTCGGCCAGGGCCGCACAAGACGCGGCAAAGGTGTCCTGATCCAGTTCCAGGGCCAGCGTGCAGTGCGGCACCCAGTTATCTTCGCGGTAGAGGGGTGAAAACGTGGTGCAGAGTGGTTCCAGGTCGTTGTTAACCAGGCGGTGCAGATCGAGCAGCTGCTCATCGACAATCGGGGCCAGGTAAAGCACCGAGGGGTTGTTGGGGAAAAAGCCTGCACTGGCCAGTTTGACCGGGATCGGGCGCAGGATTTTGCTGGCCAGATTGCTCATCGTCAAAAGGACCGTTTCGTAGCGATCGGTGTCGAACTCGGCCAGCGTCAGATGCGGGCGCAGGCCTGACAGCAGCACCGTCTCGGAGCGGTTGTTCACCGCCAGGTGTTCGGTCATCTCGCGCAGCTTGCGGTCGCTGGCCGCATCGAAAGTCAATAGGATCGCATAGTCCATCTGCAGTTCCCCCCCGGTCCTGGTTTGATCCTGAGACCATCTTACACAAAACTTCGTGCCCTGACCAGAAAAAAAGAGCCCTCCCCTGGAAAGCTCTTCAGTCGCTGACAGATTTTTGCGTTCTTGCTTACTTGTCGCTTTTGCCAAACAAGTTGAGGCGGAACAGCATTGACTCGTCTTCGGGGTCCTCGCAAATGATTTTGGCTTCAACCATTTTGCCGCCTTCGATCAGGTTCATGATACCAGCCAGCTGGCTGAGCTTGCTCTTCAGGTTAAAACGGTCGTTCTCACTGGTCACCAAAAGCACGTTGCCCTTGCAGTTGTCCAGTGCTTTGATGAATGCTCTTACATCCACATCGTGCATACTGAATAATCTTGCCATGTTCTTTACCTCCTTGCACCTTGATTTTCAAGGCTCTTGAGCTCACCCGAGCTCTTCATTTCATCTTCTGTTCTCTGCTTTCATTATACCTGAAAATGATGAATATGCAACTAATTTGCCGTTTGTCAATCCGTTAAATATTACAAAACTGATTCAATTATTTTGTGCATGTTCACAACTTCGGTAACGCTTGTTCCGAAATGCCCGACCGATGCAGCTGCAGGCCAGGCTGATCCTTCACGGCAACTTTGTTTTGTGGGTGAAAACAAACGGGATCGCCGGATCATGCGATCCGCATAGCTCTGCTCTCTTCTCCATCAGGATGCGCCTCGGCGGCAAAATGACCCCCTCATGCCGAGACAGCCGAGGTCAAGGTGTCAGTGTTCCTTTCTGCAACCGCCTGGCTGGCCGTTTGGACCGTCCTTGCACCACGGTTTTCTTCATAATCCTGGACGTCCTGGCGACGCCTCAGGTCTCCCATGCGGCCTTTTTTCCATAACCCTGGTCCTTGATGCGTACGCGTCTTTCAGCAGAGAATAGGTGAAAAAGCGCCGAATCGCACACTAAGACGGCTATCCGGTTGATTTTTGATTGATTTTTGCCGTTTGACCGCCCTTGACTTCATGAGAATTTTTGATAAACTGATACAGGCAACGCGCCGCTGTGGCTCAGAGGTAGAGCAGCTCACTCGTAATGAGCAGGCCGTGAGTTCGATTCTCACCAGCGGCTCCAGCTGAACCGTCCGGATCACCGGGCGGTTTTTTCATGCTAGCGCCCGGGCTGCCGCTACGGCTTCGAAGCGGATCTTTTCCTCGTCCAGCGTTTTGAGTTCGCGCTTTTCCATCAGCCAGCGGCCGGCGACCATCAGGGACTCGACATCGGATCCGGCCGCGCTGTAGACAAGCGCGGAGACCGGATCACCCAGCGGAGTCATGCCAGGGCTGTCGGTGCGCACCACCTGCAGGTCGGCCTGCCAGCCGGGCGCGATCCGGCCGCTGTCGGTAAAGCCCAGCGCCCTTGCGCCCTCGAAGGTCGTCATGGCCAGGATCTGCGGCGCTGGCAGCAGCGACGCGTCCTGCCGGGCGCCTTTGGCCAGAAACGAGGCCAAACGCATGTCACGGTAAAGGTCGAGGTTGTTGTTGCTTGCGGGGCCGTCTGTGCCGATGCCGACCCGTACGCCGCTTTGCAGCATGGCGGGGACATCGGCCAGCCCGCTGCCCAGTTTCAGGTTGCTGGCCGGGCAATGGGCCGCCAGGACAAGCGGATTGGCCAGCACGGCGCGTTCCCCCTCGTCGAGGTGGACGCAGTGGGCCGCCAGCGTTGGGGTCCGGAAAAAGCCGAAGTGCGCCAGCTGGGCCGCCGGACGGCGCCCGTAGCGGGCCAGACAATCCGCAACTTCCTTTTCGGTCTCCGCGATGTGCACCTGGACCGGGCAGTCCATCTGCCGGGCCATGTCGGCCAGCTGCGGATAGAGCGCTTCCTCATAAAGGTAGACCGAGTGAACCAAAAGCGAGACGCGCAGCAATCCCGAAGGGTGTTGGCCGAGCTGGCGCAGGTTGCGCCCGAGCAGGTCGGGATCGGGATGCTTCTGCCCGTCCGGCCCTTCCCGTTTGGCGTCAACCGACAGGTTCAGACGAAAGCCGGCGTCGAGCGCGGCCCGGGCCGTCTCCTCGTGGTCATAGTACATGTCGGCAGACAGCCCGGTACCGGATCGGATCATCTCAGACAGGGCCAGGCGGCTGCCGGCGGCTACCAGAGCCGGTGTCAGGCGCGCTTCGCGGGGGAAGATCGCCTCGAACAGCCAGCGATGCAGCGGCAAATCGTCCGCGGCGTTGCGCAGCAAGGTCATGGCCATATGGTTGTGCGTGTTGGCCAGAGCAGGCAGCAGCAGGCGGTTCTGGCCGCTGATCACCTGGTCCGGTTCCCTGCCGAGAGCGCTTTTTGCTGCCGATTCGGTCGGGCTGACCGCCGCGATCCGGCCGTCTTTGACGGCAACCCAGCTGTGCATCCGGCAGCCGACCTTGCCGGTTTCGTCGGCGCTGACAACCGAAATATCACAAAACAAAAAAGTATGGGTCATGGGACGTTTCCTTTCAGTCCAGCTGCCAGTGATCCAAGTAGTGCCGCTGATCATCGCTCAGCTGATCCGTCTTTTTGTCCAGGATCTCGAGCAGCATGCTGGCCACCTGATTATCCAGTTCGGCCGGCAGGTCATGCACTCCGATCTTGAGCTGGTGGCCTGCGCGGGCCAGGTACAAGATGCCTGATGTCTGCAGCGCAAAACTCATGTCCATGATCTCGGCCGGGTGGCCGTCTCCGGCGGCCAGGTTGACCAGCCGCCCCTCAGCCAGCAGGTGGATGGTGCGCCCGTCAGTTTGGCGGAAGGCCGTGATGCCCGGGCGGGCCTGCTCGATGGATACGGCGCTCTCGCGCAGCTGGCGCACATTGACTTCGACATCAAAATGGCCGGCGTTGCACAGGATCGCGCCGTCTTTGAGCCTGGCGAAGTGTTCTATCGTCATAACGTCACGACATCCTGTTACGGTGACGAAGCAGTCGCCCAGCGGCGCGGCGTCGGCCATGGGCATTACATCGTATCCCTCCATCAGGGCCTCGCAAGCCTTGACAGGATCAATTTCCGTCACAATGACCCGTGCGCCCAAACCTCTGGCACGCAGCGCGACCCCTTTGCCGCACATGCCGAATCCCGCAACGACGACCGTTTTGCCGGCGACCAGCAAATTGGTCGTGGCCATGATCGCCGTCCAGACCGACTGGCCGGTGCCGAAACGGTTATCGAACAGGTGTTTGCAGCGCGCGTCGTTGATCGCGATCACGGGATAGAGCAGTCGCCCTTCCCGCTCCAGGCTGCGCAGGCGCAGCAATCCGGTGGTCGTTTCCTCACAGCCGCCGATCAGGTGGGCGGCCTTGTCGCGCTCGCTGCTGTGCAGCAGCTGGGCCAGGTCGCCGCCGTCGTCGATCACCAGGTGGGGTTCAAAGGCCAGCACCTGGCGGAGATGCTCGCGGTATTCCGCCTCCCCCACACCGTGACGGCAATAGACGGCAAGGCCGTCTGCCGCCAGTGCGGCTGCCACGTCGTCCTGGGTCGACAGCGGGTTGCATCCGGTCAGGGCGACGTCGGCGCCGCCTTTCACCAGCGTCTTGGCCAGGCAGGCCGTCTTGGCTTCGACATGGACGCTGATCGCGACGCGCAGCCCGGCCAAGGGCTGTTCTGCTTCGAGACCGGCGGCCATCCGGCGAAGGACCGGCATGTGTTCCCAGGCCCAGGCGATCTTACGCCGGCCGGCCTCAATGTCGGCGCCGGCGGCGACGATGCTGGGTGTTCGTTTGGATGGGTTCATGGGAGAGCCTCCGTCTTTTTGCATTCGGTCCTGGCCAGAATGGCCGACAGCAGCCGGATCGTCTTGTCCGCAGCCTGGGCGCCGACCTGCATGACGTCCGCGTGCGTCAGGGGGACATCGAGGATCCCGGCCGCCATGTTCGTGATGCAGCTTAGTCCGAGCACCTTCATGCCGCCGTGGGACGCCGCGATCGCTTCGGGGACCGTCGACATGCCGACGGCGTCCGCCCCCAGGGCGGCCAGCGCCCGGATCTCGGCCGGTGTCTCATATTGCGGGCCGCGGCACCAGCAGTAGATGCCCTGGTGCAGCGCGATGTCCTGCTCGGCCGCGCAGCGCAGGGCGAGCCGGCTCCATTCCGGATCGTAAACATGGGTCTGGTCGGGGAAACGCGGTCCGAAGCGGTCCAGGTTGGCCCCGCGCAGCGGCGACTCGGCCAGCAGGCCGATGTGGTCCTGGATCAGCATCAGGTCACCGGGCTGAAACGACCGGTTGACGCCGCCGGCGGCGTTGGTCAGGAGCAATCGCGAAACGCCGAGGTGCTGCATGACCCGGATCGGCAGCACGACATCGCGCATCGGGTGGCCTTCGTAATAATGGAAACGCCCCTGCATGACCGCAACCTGGCGGCCGCTCCAGCGGCCCAGGACGAGGCGCCCTTCATGGCCCGGGACAGTCGCCCGGGGGAACCCCGGGATCTCGTCGTAGGGCAGTATGTGCGCGTTTTCGACTTGCCCGGCCAGCGCGCCCAGGCCTGAGCCGAGCACAAGCAGCACATCCGGGGTTGTCTTAAGCGCACGCCGCACCGCCTGGGCAGCCTGTTCGATTCTGTCTTCGTCGTTTCGTTCGGTCATCTGAATGGATCTCCCGTTGGATCAGGGACTGTTAAGAAATTTAGCAGCTCTTTTCTGCGAAAGATTGACGAGGCTGGTCTATCTCTCGTAGAACCTATAGAGCTGCTTATTGATGAACAGTCCCTTAGCTGTCCCGTCCGCAGCAGTTCTTGTACTTTTTGCCGCTGCCGCAGGGGCAGGGGTCGTTGCGGCCGACCTTGGCCGCATCGCGGCGGATTGGCGCGGCGGGGCGGCTGGCAGGCGCCTGGGCCGCCTGTTTCGGCCTTTCCTCAGCCGGTTTGGCATCGCTCAGGGCCGACGCGCCTTCGGCGTGGCCGGCGGTCAGGTTGCGCGCGACGCTTTGGCGGTTTAAAACCGCTTCCTGCTTGAAATGGGCCCGCATCATCAAGCGGACGGCGTCTTCCTGGATCGCGCGCGTCATCGCCTCGAAAAGCTCGAAGCCCTCGCGGCGGTACTCGACGATCGGGTCATGCTGGGCATAGCCGCGCATGCCGATGCTGTCGCGCAGGTCGTCCATGACGTCGATATGGTCCATCCACTTGCTGTCGACGGTGCGCAGCAGCACGAAACGTTCCGCTTCGCGCATCAGGTCCGGCGATGCGAACTCCTCCTGGCGCGCCTCATAGCGGGCCAGGGCCTCTTCGGTCAGTTCACCGGTCAATGTTTCCGCGTCCAGGCCCTTGCGGGCGTCCGCGAGCTTCTTCAGGGCCGGAAGCGGCCCGAACAGGTCCTCGATGCGCGCCTGCATGGCGGCGACGTCCCATTCCGTCGAATTGGCGCGGCCCGCGCAGAAATCGAGCATCGTCTCGCGCATCAACTGGCTGATCATCTTGAGGTAGGTGCCGTGCAGGTCCTCCCCTTCCAGCACCTGGCGACGCTGGCCGTAGATGATCTCGCGCTGCTTGTTCATGACGTCGTCGTATTCGAGCACGTGCTTGCGGATGCCGAAGTTGCGGCCTTCGACGCGTTTCTGGGCCGATTCGATCGCGTTGGAGAGCAGCTTGTTCTCGATCTCCATATCCTCTTCGACGCCAAGCGTGGCGAAGATGCGGGTCATGCGCTCCCCGCCGAACAGGCGCATCAGGTCATCTTCGAGCGACAGGTAGAACTTGCTGCAGCCGGGGTCGCCCTGGCGACCGGAGCGACCGCGCAGCTGGTTGTCGATCCGGCGCGACTCGTGGCGTTCCGTGCCCAGGATGTAGAGCCCGCCGACTTCGACGACCTGCTGGTGCTCGGCAGCGGTTTGGCGGCTGAACTGCTCGTGCAAGGCTTTGAAACGGGTGCGCACGTCCAGGATGACCGGGTCTTGTGTTTCATTGTAAGCGATTGACTGCTCGATCAGGTCGTCGTCGAAACCGAGCTTGCGCATTTCCATGCGCGCCAGGAACTCCGGATTGCCGCCGAGCAGGATGTCCGTGCCGCGGCCGGCCATGTTGGTCGCAATCGTCACCGCGCCGAACCGCCCGGCCTGGGCGACGATCTCGGCTTCACGGTCGTGCTGCTTGGCGTTGAGGACATTGTGCTTGATCCCGTTACGCCGGAACAGCTCGGAGAGGAATTCGGATTTTTCGACGGATACCGTACCGATCAAGATCGGCTGCCCGGCCTCGTGGGCCTGTCTGACCTCCTCGAGCAGGCGACTGTACTTGCCGGCCTGGGTCTTGTAGACGCTGTCCGGCCGGTCGTCGCGGATCATCGGCTTGTTGGTCGGGATGCAGACGACATCCAGCTTGTAGATCGTGCGGAACTCGTTTTCCTCGGTCTGGGCCGTGCCGGTCATGCCGGACAGCTTGCGGTACATGCGGAAATAGTTCTGGAACGTGATCGTAGCCAACGTCTTGTTCTCGCGCTCGACCTTGACGTTCTCCTTGGCCTCGATCGCCTGGTGCAGCCCGTTGCTGTAGCGGCGGCCGAGCATCAGGCGGCCGGTGAAGTCATCGACGATGATGATCTCGCCGTCCTTGATGACATACTGCTGGTCGCGGTGCATGATGCCGTGCGCTTTGAGGGCGTTGTTGATGTGGTGGTTGATCTGGTAGTTGTCCGGATCGGTCAGGTTCTCGACGTGGAAGTGCTGCTCGGCCTTATGGATGCCGCGCGTGGTCAGCACCGCGCTGTTGGCCTTTTCGTCGACGATGTAGTCGGCGTCGTCCTTGATCTGGTCCAGGTCCTGCTTGTCGTCGGCTTCCGAGACGACGAAGCGCTGCAGGCGGCGGACGAAGCGGTCCGCCTTCTCGTAAAGGTCGGAGGACTCGTCGCCCATCCCGGAGATGATCAGCGGCGTGCGGGCCTCGTCGATCAGGATCGAGTCGACCTCGTCGACGATGGCGTAGGAGTGGCCCCGCTGGACCTTGGCCGCCTTCGACATCGCCATGTTGTCGCGGAGGTAGTCGAAGCCGAACTCGTTGTTGGTGCCGTAGGTGATGTCGCAGGCGTACTGCTCGCGCTTGTACGCGGCGTCGCCCTTGCCCGGCACGACCAGCCCGACGGTGAGCCCGAGCCAGCGGTGGAGGCGGCCCATCCACTCGGAGTGGAACGTCGCCAGGTAGTCGTTGACGGTGATGAGGTGGACGCCCTCGCCGGCCAGCGCGTTCAGGTAGAGGGGCAGGGTCGAGACGAGCGTCTTGCCCTCGCCGGTCTTCATCTCGGCGACCCATCCGAAGTGCAGGGCGGCGCCGCCCATCATCTGCACGTCGTAGTGGCGCTGCCCGAGGGCCCGGGTGGCGGCCTCGCGGGTGACGGCGAAGGCATCGATCAGCAGGTCGTCGAGGGTGGCGCCGTTGTCGAGCTGCTCACGGAACTCGACCGTCTTGTGCTTCAGGTCGTCGTCGGAGAGCTTCTGCATCTCGGGTTCGAGCGCGTTGATGTCGGGCACGAGGCCGGACAGCGCCCGGAGCTTTCGCCCCTCGCCGGCGCGGAGGATCTTGTCGAGAACACCCATGGAGCGCCCACTGTACCGACGGGCGGTCCCCCGGCCCCCTGCGCGACGCACGGAGGACGGTGGTCAGGACTCCAGGTCGACGACCTTCTCGCGGAGGACTGTTACGCCTACGATTCGTGGAAGGTCGGGTTTTACCAGGAACCGGGGCGGATCAACAAAAACGTCCGGCTCGTCCGGTGCGTGTCTGAGGAGGCGGGGAAGCGGGCCACGATCACGATCGGGACGGGGACGGGCGCGGTCGTCCGCATGATCCCGCGGGAGAGCGAGGCGTCCAACTTCTACCTCCAGAACGCGGTCCTCTATGACTGCATAAGCCGCGGGGCCCTGAAGGCCGGGTACGACCTCTTCCCCCAGTCCGATTATACCCAGGTCGTCGACGGGGTCGCGTACCGGATGGCGCTCGTCGGGTGTAAGGACTGTGGATCTGGGTATGGTGTCGCGTGCGGCCCGTGCAACACGGGGAGAGTCCTGATCAAAAATTGCACGTTCGCGAATTACGGGCATTATGCCGTGAACCTCGCCGGTAACGGGCCGTACACGGTCAAGGGCATCCGGATCAAGGTGCCGGCCGAACGCGCCGGGCGCCCGCCGCTTCGCATCGGGCACGGCGGCAACGA
>ERZ747221.4247-NODE-4247-length-10581-cov-3.265518_pt1 | contig 10581 bp, 10 predicted proteins | sample MGYA00374949_ERZ747221 | MGnify/ENA primary metagenome ERZ747221 (study PRJEB28779, sample SAMN05720172) | bioreactor metagenome | isolation source: Anaerobic biogas reactor | place: USA:Washington, USA | collected 2015-08-08 ... | reverse complement strand
TTTTATCTGGAAAATCGAGATTAGAGGAAACGAAACCGTAAGTGATACGGAGATACTGAACGCACTTGAGGACAGCGGAGTTTATATCGGAAGCTTTTCTCCCGCCTTTACGAGTGATAATATCCGCAGCCGTGTTCTTGTTAAGATACCCGAACTGAAATGGATAAGTGTCAGCGTTTTCGGAAGCAGAGCGGTAATTGAGGTGCGCGAGCGGACGGAAATACCTGAAGTCATTGATGAAAATGAAGCTGTCAAAATCATTGCGGGGCAATCGGGTATAATAGATAAAATATGTGTTTATAAGGGCTATGCGCTGCTTAAAGAAGGGCAGACAGCCGCGAAGGACGATACTCTCATAGACGGCGCTGTGCCAAGCATCTTCTGCGATACGAAAATCGTCCGCGCGGATGGAAAGGTTATAGCGCGGACATGGCACGAAATATGCGCCGTTATGCCTATGGAATATGCCAAAAAAGAGTATACGGGCAAGACACACAGCAAATTTGCGCTTATAATCGGAGATAAAAGGATAAATTTTTACGGCAGCAGTAGAATTTTTGATATGGATTGTGATAATATCATCAGTAAGAAAAAACTGGGGATAAAAGGGCTTTTTGAGCTTCCGGTTTTCATTGTGGAGGAGCGCTCGGAAGAATATGAATACGAGCAGGTAAAACAATCAGAGAGAAATGCCGAATTACAGCTTAAAGAATTGCTGGACGAAGAACTGAGATACAGGATCGGGGAAGACGGGGAAGTAGTCAGCTCCGAATTTACTTTCTGTGTTTCAAAGGGCTTCGCGGTCGGTACGCTCAGGACTGAGTGCAGACAAGATATCGCCGCGGAAGAGAAAATGACAGAAACTGAGATAAGCGCGGCTAAGTCCGAGAAGGGAGAACAAAATACCGAATGATTGAGAGAATTATGCCTGTTGACCGCATGGAGCAGATAATCAGCGTTTTCGGTTCCTTTGACAGGAACATCCATATCGTTGAGACAGAGCTTTCTGTAAAGGTAACGGACAGGGAAGCGGAGCTGCATATAACGGGAGAGGCGGAGAATGTCATTCTTGCCGAAAAGACGATACAGGGACTTTTGTCCCTTGCCGCACGCGGAGAGAATATTGATGAGCAAAATGTCCGCTATATCATCAAACTTGTGCGTGAGGGCGCGGAAAGCAAGATCGACAAGATAGCAGGAGATGTAATATGCATCACAAGCAAGGGCAAGCCCGTTAAGGCGAAAACGGTCGGTCAGAAGGAATATGTGGACGCTATAATGAAAAACACAATCACGCTGGGGATCGGTCCCGCCGGAACGGGCAAGACCTATCTTGCAGTCGCGGCAGCCGTTGCTTCCTTTCGTAATAAAGAGGTCAATCGGATAATTTTGACGCGTCCTGCGGTCGAAGCGGGTGAGAGGCTCGGTTTCCTGCCCGGCGACCTGCAAAGCAAGGTCGACCCATATCTTCGCCCGCTGTACGATGCGCTTTTCGATATGCTTGGTACAGAAACATACAACAAGTATCTTGAGCGGGGCAATATAGAGGTTGCACCTCTTGCCTATATGCGCGGAAGAACGCTGGATGACAGCTTCATTATTCTGGACGAAGCGCAGAACACAAGCCGCGAGCAGATGAAAATGTTTCTTACACGTATCGGCTTCGGCTCGAAAGTTGTCATTACAGGCGACGTTACGCAGATAGATTTGCCCGGGGACAAGCAGAGCGGTCTTAAAGAAGCCATGAGGGTTCTGAAGAACATCAATGATATCAAGATATGCAGGCTGTCGGGCGAGGATGTTGTCCGTCATGTTCTGGTTCAGAAAATCATTGAAGCCTATGAGGAACACGATAAGAAGTTACCAAAGCCGACACCTCATACGCCTTCTTCGGGCAAAGCTCCGCAGAGGGCTTATAAGAGGAAATCAAATGAAGCATAAAATATATCTTTCCCGCGATAAGCGCTTTTTAGGGCAGCTTTCGGCAAGACGTATGATAAAGCAGGCAGTAAATGCAGCGCTTCATGCGGAGAACATTTTTGTTCCATGTGAGGTCAGTGTACTACTGACCGACGACGAGGGCATACATGCGCTCAACCGCGAATTCCGGGATACGGACAGGGCAACGGACGTGCTCTCCTTTCCGGCAAACGAGTTCACAGCCGGGGGATTTAATCTTGAATCTGCGGAGCGAAATCCCAAAACCGGGCGTGTCGTTCTGGGCGATATGGCGCTTTCGCTTGAGCACGCGGTTGCACAGGGAAAGGAATTCGGTCACGGAACAAAGCGGGAGATACAATACCTTACGGTTCACAGCGTACTGCACCTTTTGGGATATGATCACCTTGACGAGGGTGAGGACAAGCGCAGGATGCGATCCCGTGAAAAAGAAATTATGGCGCGGATAGAGGGCGTGAGAGAAGAATGAAAAGCTTTAAGTACGCTTTTCGGGGCATTGCCGATACGATAAGGACAGAGCACAACATGAGAGTACACCTGTGCTTTGCGTTCTATGTAATTATAGCCGGATTCGTGACACATATTTCACTGTTCGAATGGGCTGCTGTACTTATATGTATTGGGGCGGTTATGGCGCTCGAGTGTCTGAACACTGCTGTAGAAAGCCTTTGTGATACTGTAAGCCCCGAAAAATCAGATGGAATAAGGATGACGAAAGACGCTTCGGCGGGAGCTGTGCTCTGTGCCGCACTTGCTTCGGCATTTGTAGGAGGCATAATCTTTTTCAATGAACAGAAAATAGCGGCGGCAATAGATTTTTTAAAAAATCAAACTTTACTTTCAATACTTATAATACTTAGCCTTATACCTCTCTGCTTTTTTGTTAGAGGGAGAAAGAGAGAACGAAAATGAATCCAAATGAAAAAACCAGTTCAGCTATGATTACTATTGTGGGTCGTCCGAATGTCGGCAAATCCACGCTTACCAATACGCTTGCCAGAGAAAAAATTGCCATAGTTTCAAACAAACCTCAGACGACCCGAAACCGCATATGCGCGATAATAAACCGCGGTGATACGCAAATAGTCCTCATTGATACTCCGGGCTTCCATAAGGCGAGGACGAAGCTTGGGGACTATATGGTAAAGATAGTAAAAGAGAGCGTTGCGGATGTAGATGCAATCGTCCTTATGGTGGAGCCCATACCTTCCGCCGGTCCTCAGGAGCTTGAGCTTATTGAAAAAATTAAAGGGAGCAAATGCCCGTCAATTTTGGTAATAAATAAAATCGACACAGTACCGAAAGAAGAACTTCTTGAGGTTATTGCCGCCTATTCAAAGCTTCATAATTTTGACGCTGTCATTCCCATAAGTGCAAAAAACCATGACGGTACGGAAGAACTTATTCAGAAGCTTGAAAAATACGCTGTCCCCGGACCGAAGCTGTTTCCGGAAGATATGGTAACAGACCAGCCCGAAAAACAGGTCTGTGCAGAAATCGTCCGAGAAAAGCTGCTTTACTGTCTTGATAAGGAGATTCCTCATGGAACTGCTGTAGTGGTGACAAAGTTTTCGGAGCGCGAGGAGACAGAAATCATTGACCTTGACGTTACGATATACTGTGAAAAAGACAGTCACAAGGGCATAATAATCGGCAAAAACGGTGAGATGCTAAAGAAGATTGGCGCTATGGCGCGCACCGATATCGAAAAATTTATGGGGACAAAAGTGTTTTTGCAGACATGGGTAAAGGTTAAGGACAACTGGCGCGACAGCGAAAATCTGATAAGGAACTTCGGCTATAGGACTTAACACTCACAAAAAGAGGTTTTTCAAAATTTTTTGAATGAGAAAAAATTACCGATGAATTTTGCAAATATAAGACCATTCGCGGGACATAATAAGGTCAGCGAGGTGAAGTCTTATGAAGGACTCCAGTCTTTGGGGTATGTTTTGTGAAACGGGAGAACCGTTTTGTTATCTGTTATACAGGTCGGCTTTAAAAGAGAAAAAATATAAACCCGAATCTCCTCCAAAAGACGTCCTCGCTTTTGGCGGAACGGGTGAAAAACCCCGAGTCCGTTTTTGAAGAGTGCCGTATCGGTTCGTGTGCTGCCTGCAAGCGGAATTTATTAAGTTGAGTTTCGCAACGCGGTCATTAAGAGTCGTTTTTCATCCCTAACAAGGGAGTACGAAAGAATGAATTAAGCACGGACCGATACGGCCGAGGTTTACATAATATGTTTAAGAAGACAAGAGCACTTGTATTGAGAGAAACAAAATATAAGGATGCGGACAAGATACTGACAGTTCTTACGGAGGACGAGGGTAAGCTTACCGTTTCCGCAAGAGGAGTTATGCGCAGGGGCAGCAAAATTGCCGCTGCGTGTCAGTTATTGACTTTTTCGGAAATGCTTCTTTTTGAAAATCGCGGTAAGTGGTATGTCAACGAGGCGCAGTCTATTGAGCAATTTTTGGGGCTCCGCGAGGACATTGCGCGTCTATCGCTGGGAACTTATTTTGCGGAACTTTTGGAGGCCGTTTCCGATGAAGACAGCCCGAATCCTGATGTTTTGAGGCTTGGTCTTAACAGCCTTTTTGCACTCAGCGGCGGATTTTATTCTCAGGAGCATATCAAGGCGGTTTTTGAGATGAGGCTTATGTGCCTTTCAGGCTATGAGCCTTCATTAGACTATTGTCCCGTATGTGGAAGAGAGGAAGCGGATGCACCCGTTTTCAGTATTTTGGGCGGAACCATACTTTGCGGAAAATGCAGGAGCACTGAATACGGCGAAGTATTTCCCCTGTGCGAGGCATCCCTTGCCGCAATGCGCCATATTGCGGGAGCTGAAAGTAAAAGGATATTTTCATTCTCGCTTCAGGAAGCGGCGGCAAAGCGTCTTTATGCCATATGCGAGGCATTTGTTTCCACGCAGCTTGAGCGCAGGTTTTCGGCGCTTGATTATTGGAAGAGTGTAAAGTAAAGCTATTGGCACTTATTTGCGATATATCTTGAGATTGAAGATACAGTACAGTGTTTTTTTGAAAAATTGGAGCAATAGCGTAATTATACGTTTTTAAAACAAACGAAACCATGACCATGGAGATAAATATGACAGAACTATACGAAAAATCCGTTAAGACTCTTGAGCTTCCGGCGGTTCTGGAGCTTTTATCCGCCGAGGCTGTCAGTATGCCCGCTAAGGAGATGGTTTTATCTCTGCGTCCTTCCGACAGCGAATATGAAGTGAAGCGCAGGTTGGGGGAGACAACGGCGGCAAAATCCATGATGGTGCTAAAGGGAAGCCCGTCTTTTAGCGGAGTGCGCGATGTGCGCTCATCTCTCTCCCGAGCGAATATCGGAGGTATGCTGAATACCCGCGAGCTTTTGGATATAGCCGGTATTTTGCAGTCCGCACGTACGGTGAGGGCTTATGCCGGCGGAGAAAGCTGCGGCAGAAGCGATATCGATTTTTTGTTTTCGTCTTTGATGGCGAATAAATATCTGGAAGAAAAAATAACAGGATGCATCGTCGGCGAGGACGAAATCGCGGACGGAGCAAGCTCCGAGCTTTCGACTATACGCAGGCACATGCGGGCAGCAAGTGCAAGAGTGCGTGAGGCTCTCCAAAAAATAATTTCGTCGCCGGCATATGCAAAAGCGCTTCAGGAGCCAATTATTACAACGCGTTCCGAACGATATGTCGTTCCTGTCAAAGCTGACCATAAGGGCAGTATCCCGGGGCTTGTTCATGACGTATCGGCAAGCGGGGCTACGCTTTTTGTAGAGCCTTTAGCCGCTGTCAAAGCCAATAACGAGCTTCGCGAGCTTCATGCTAAAGAAAAACAGGAAATAGAGCGTATACTGATGGAGCTGTCGGCGGAATGCGGCGACCATGCGGACGACATCATTCGTGATTTCAATGTGCTTGTGGAACTTGACTGCATCTTTGCGAGGGCGAAGCTCAGTTATAAGCTGGACTGTCAGGAACCCGTTATTTCTGACGAAAGAGTGATTTTGAAAAAAGCGCGTCATCCGCTGCTGCCCAAGGATACTGCGGTTCCTATCGGCATCGAGCTGGGCGGTGAATTTGACACGCTCGTCATAACGGGTCCGAATACAGGCGGAAAGACCGTTTCGCTAAAAACCCTTGGATTGCTCTGTATAATGGCGGCATGCGGACTGCATATTCCGGCTGCCGACGGAAGCTGCGTTCCCGTTTTTCACGGCGTACTTGCCGATATAGGCGATGAACAGAGCATTGAGCAGTCACTTTCAACATTTTCATCGCATATGACGAATATAGTTAAAATACTGGAGTGCTGTGATCATAAAAGCTTGCTTCTGTTCGATGAGCTGGGTGCGGGTACCGACCCTGTCGAGGGTGCAGCCCTTGCAACCGCTATAATCGAAAACGCAAGGCACAAAGGCGCGATGATCGCGGCGACGACCCATTATGCAGAACTGAAAGTTTACGCGACAACCACAGACGGCGTACAGAACGCATCATGTGAGTTTGATGTGGAATCACTGCGCCCGACATACAGGCTGCTTATAGGCATTCCGGGAAAATCGAATGCTTTCGCGATAAGCGAGCGTCTGGGACTGCCCCAGTGCGTTATTGATGATGCCAAGGGCAGAGTAGCATCAGAAAACGCAAGCTTTGAGGAAACCATCGAAAGACTTGAAAAGCAAAGGCAGCTTTTGGAAAAGGACAGGGAGGAAATGGAAAAAAAGCTTCGCGAGGCTGAAGAAAACGCAAAAAAGGCGGAAATGCTTCGCCGCGAATTGAGCGTGCGGCTGGAAATGGCGGATGAAAAGGCGCGCAGGGAAGCACAGCGCATTCTGGAAGACGCAAGAAAAACTGCCGAACGTACATTTGATGAACTTGACGAGATGAGAAAGCGCAGCAGCAAAGAACTTGACCACATTAGGGAAAACGAGGCACGTGCCGCGCTCCGCAGAAGCCTTAACGAAGCGGATGAGAAGCTCACAAAGCAGAAGCAGGAAGTCGGGAAATCTAAAAAATCTTCACGTCCTGTTAGAATCGGTGATACAGTGGAGATAATATCAATGGGAGTGAAAGCGCAGGTACTTGCGATTTCCGAAGATAGACAGCTTTCACTGCAGGCGGGTATAATAAAGACGACGGCGCGTGAGGACGAGGTATATCTGATCGAAGAGCGGGATAAAAAGGAAAAGCCGCCTGTTTCCTTAAAAAGCAATGTCGCACTCAGAACCGAGTCCGCAAGCTCCGAGCTTGACCTGCGCGGTATGATGACAGACGAGGCGATACCTGTGCTGGAGCGCTATATCGACAGTGCCCTGATGAGCAAACTTGAAAAGGTAACGGTAATACACGGAAAAGGCACGGGAGCACTAAGAGCCGCAGTTCAGCAGAGCCTGAAAACCAACAAAGCGGTAAAATCTTTCCGCCTTGGGCGTTTTGGTGAGGGTGAAAACGGGGTAACGATTGTCGAACTAAGATAAAAGCACCGTCAAGTGAAAATTTTGACTGTGCAAAATTACAAAATGAGCGAAATCGATTGACGGAACGATTTTACTTTGATAAAATGCATAAAGGAACCATGTGGATGATATGACATTTTGCCATAAGGAGTGACGATAATGCTTACAAGAGAAGTAACTATCAATAATCAGGTTGGTCTGCACGCAAGACCCGCAACGTTTTTTATTCAAAAGGCCAATGAATTCAAAAGCAGTATCTGGATTGAAAAGGATGACCGAAAGGTAAATGCAAAGAGTCTTTTGGGGGTACTGTCTCTCGGCATTGTTAAAGGCACTTCCGTTAACCTCGTAGCGGACGGAAGCGATGAGAAAGAAGCACTCAATACTTTGGCGGCTCTCATAGCATCTGATTTTACAGAATAATTGATGTCCATATAGAATGGGGCGTGTTTTTGCTGACACGCTCCATTTTTTGCGTAGGAAGGTGCGCCGCAGATCTGTTTTGCTGTACAAAGGGATACAATAAGCTTGACCCTAAATATAATATAAGCTAAGATGTTCAGTATAAAAAACGGAGGTGGTACCTTGCTCATTGACGAATTACGCGAAAAAGCGAACCGTCTTCCGCTTTTGCCGGGCGTATACCTAATGCTTGATGAAAAGGGCGAGGTCATCTATGTAGGCAAGGCAAAGGCGCTGAAAAACCGCGTGACAAGCTATTTTCGGGGCGAACATGAACCGAAAACCGCTGCAATGGTTGAAAAAGTACGCGATTTCAACGTAATAGTCGCCGCCTCCGAATTTGAAGCGCTTGTGCTGGAAAATTCTTTAATAAAGCGTCATCAGCCGCACTATAACATCATGCTCCGCGATGACAAGACCTATCCTTTTATAAGACTGGATGTGAAAAGCGAATGTCCCCGCTTTTCGATTGTCAATAAAACTGCGGACGACGGCGCAAAATATTTCGGTCCTTTTGGGGGACGGAGACTGACCCGGGATATAATAGATACGATATCCAAGGCTTTGCTTCTTCCCACTTGCGGGAAAAAGTTCCCGCGGGATTTTGGAAAGAGCAGAACCTGCTTGAATTATCATATGGGGAACTGCGCCGGCTACTGCGCGGGCAAAGCGGGCAAAGAAGAATACGAAGCCCGCATACGCGACGCTGAAATGCTATTGAACGGCAAATCTGCCGAATTAAAAGCTGAACTTGAAAAAGAAATGCTGAAAGCATCGGACGAGCTGCTTTTTGAAAAAGCGGCTCAGTACCGCGACAGGCTCCGCGCGATAGAAGGACTCAACAACAGGCAGATGGTCATAGGCGGAACGGGGTCAGATACGGATGCCGTTGGTTTTTACAGAGGTGCAAAATCTTGCTTTTCCGTTTTGCATTATACAGGAGGGAACCTTTCGGAAAAGGAATCTGAACTGACGGACGAGCCTCTTGAGAGTGATCCCGAAGCTGTTTCCGCCCTTGTCAGGCAGTATTACTCCATGCGCGGCGCATGGCCGAAAACCCTGCTGCTTCCCTTTGAAACAGAGGATATGGCAGAGATAGAACAAATGCTCTCGGAGGCATCCGGGCACAGGGTCTATATAGAAGTGCCGCAAAGAGGCGAAAAGCGTTTCTTGGTCGAAAAGGCTATGCTTAACGCAAAAGAGGAATGTATGCGCTTTACAACTGCGCAGCAGCGCAGGATGAAAACCTTGGAATGGCTTCAGGACGCACTCGATTTAAAAGATTTGCCTAAGCGCATCGAGGCGTTCGATATATCGAACACAGGCAATTTCGGCATAGTCGCATCAATGACCGTTTTTTTGAATGGAAAACCACTAAAACGCGACTATCGCAAATTCAGGATAAAAGGGCTGGAATCACAAGACGATTTCGGCAGCATGAGAGAAGTTTTGAAGCGCCGCTTTAACCGATATCTGGACGGCGACAGTTCGTTCGGTGAGCTGCCCGATCTTCTGCTTGTAGACGGAGGAGCCGTTCACGCAGGGATTGCGGAGGATGTTTTAAAAGAGCTGAATATTTCGCTGCCCGTTCTGGGAATGGTAAAAGATGACCGCCACCGCACGCGCGCTCTAATATACTCAAGCGGAAAAGAGGTCGGAATAACGGGCAATACCGCAGTGTTTTCTCTCATCGGCAATATTCAGGAGGAAACGCACAGATTTGCTATAGAGTATCACCGAAGTCTGCGGAACGCGACGATAGGTTCACAGCTTGAGGATATCAAAGGCGTCGGCGAAGTACGCCGGAATGAGCTTCTAAAGCACTTCAAAACACTGAAAGCTATAAAAAATGCCGCTTATGATGAGCTGTGTGCTGTTGTACCGAAAAATACGGCGAAAGCTGTTTTCGATTATTTTCACAGCGAAGAGCAGGGGGAAAACTCCGGTAAGCTGTCAGAAACCTACGATTTGGAGGAAAAATAATGAGGGTTATAACAGGTTCCGCGCGCGGACGCAGGCTGAAAGAGCCGAAAAATATGGATATCCGCCCCACGACTGACAAGGTGAAGGAATCTATTTTCAATATACTTCAGTTTGATATCGAAGGCAGGCGCGTTCTTGACCTTTTTGCCGGAACAGGGCAGCTTGGCATAGAAGCGCTCAGCCGCGGCGCCGCGCACGCCGTTTTGGCGGACCGCAGCCCGGCCTGCGTCCGGTTGATCCGAAAAAACGCGGACAGGCTCGGGTTTGCCGGGCGGTGCACGGTGGTCCGGGGCGATTACAGGACCGTCATCAGGAAGCTGCAGGGCGGCGCGCGTTTCGACGTCGTGTTTTTAGATCCGCCCTACGGTTCCGGTGCCCTGCCGGAAGCCCTGAGCGGCCTGTTTTCACGGGGGATTCTGGCGGAAGGCGCCGTAGTGGCCTGTGAACACGGCGCAGACACAGTAATAGAAGACGACGCGCAGATGCGTTATGCGGCGTGCGACCGGAGGCGCTACGGGAGCACGGGCTATACGTTCGTCACGGCGCGCTAATGAGGGAAAAGGTTGAGAATCTGTGTATATCCGGGGAGTTTCGACCCACTCACGCTGGGACACATGAACATCATTAAAAGGGCCTCCTCGATATTTGACAGACTCATAATCTGCGTCTTTGTAAATTCAGGCAAGAACCCGCTTTTTTCCGCAGCCG
>ERZ747221.4238-NODE-4238-length-10600-cov-3.707593_pt1 | contig 10600 bp, 8 predicted proteins | sample MGYA00374949_ERZ747221 | MGnify/ENA primary metagenome ERZ747221 (study PRJEB28779, sample SAMN05720172) | bioreactor metagenome | isolation source: Anaerobic biogas reactor | place: USA:Washington, USA | collected 2015-08-08 ... | reverse complement strand
CGAAGGCCCGTCGCGCGGGAAAACTACCCCAACCTGCCTGCCGATCTTGCCAACGGCCTTCAGTGCGCGCTGCCGATGATTCCCCTGACCGGCTTTACGTCGCTAAGCAGCGCGTTCGCCAACGACGTTGATCCCAAGCTGATTTTCGCCCAGCTTGTGTGGGCGCTGGCCAAAGAGGGCGATGTCGTCATCGGCATCAGCACCTCGGGCAATTCGCCAAGCGTCAGGTGCGCCATGCAGGCTGCCGCGGCTGCGGGGGCGCGAACACTCGGTCTCACCGGCTCGACCGGCGGAAGGCGCTGCATCTCGGCCGACAGATCCTCCTCGACACCGGGGACAGGCTGCTGTGCGGTGACAGCGGTCCAACCCGCCAGGACGAACGCGCCCAGCGCGATCACCATCGGGACCGGCAACCGTGAGCGGCATTGTCCCGACCTCGAGGCAGACTCAGGGCACATCTCGCTGCGAAGCATCATCCAGAGTTCTCCTGTCAGAAGATTTCCGGCATCCACGGTTCGGGGCCGGCAAAGATTGTCGTTGCAGCTTCGAGTGCCGCGTCGCCGCACTCGATGAAGCCTGTGGAACGTAACGCATGCGGAGACAGAAAGCTGCTGTACAGCGGCGCCAGACCGCGGATGTCGAGCCGCATGTCCCCCTCTCCCCCAGCCGTCACCGTACCGTTTCCGTCGGCGACGTGCAGCACCCAGCGGCCGCTGTCGCGACTGGTGACGAGCATGATTTCGACGCGGTTGTCCTGGCCAACTACGCCAACGAACATGCCCCTTATGCCATCCGGCTGCTCCGTTCTGGCCGCCATGTCGCCAGCGAGGTGCTCCCGACCGAAACGATGGGCCAGGCGGTTGCCCTGGTTGAAGCGGTGGAGCAAAGCGGTCAGGTATACGCTTACGCGGAGAATTACTGCTATTTTGCCGCGACACAGGAGATGCGGCGGCTCTACCGGGCCGGTGAGATCGGCACCTTCACCCATGGCGAAGGCGAGTACGTGCACGACTGCGAATCGATCTGGCCTCGTATCACCTACGGCGACAAGAACCACTGGCGCAACCGCATGTATGCCACCTACTACTGCACCCACAGCCTGGGGCCGATCATCTCGATCACAGGCACACGCGTGACGCGCGTCGTCGGCTTCGAGACGCCGCCGGTGCCCAACATGAAGGCCGTCGGCTACCGGGGCGGCACCTCGGGCCTGATCGTCGCCCAGATGGACAACGGCGCCACGGTCAAAAGCCTGCACGGGAACCTGAAGCGCGAACCCGGCTCGATCTGGTACAGCATCTACGGCACGCGCGGCATGATGGAATCGGACCGCTGGCACGAAGGCGTCAGCCGCGTCTATCTCTACCGCGAGGGCCATCCGCAATCGGACACCGAGGTCAGCTACCGGCCCAAGCCGGTCGTGGACACCCGTCTGGCCCGGCAAACCGGCAGCCATGGCGGCGGCGATTTCTACACGATGCACTATTTCCTCGAAAAAATCCTGGGCCGGCCTACCGGTGAAGCCGCGATCGATGTCTACCAGGCCCTGGACATGAGCCTGCCGGGCATCCTTGCCTATCGCTCGATCTGTGAAGGCAACACACCGCAAACCGTTCCGGACCTGCGCGACCCGGCGCAGCGGGATGCGTACCGGCACGACAACTGGTGCACCAATCCGGCTGTCGCCGGCGAGCAGCTGGCCCCGTTCAGCAGCTTCGGCAGCCCGGATATCCCGGACGAAGTCTACGAACAGGTGCGGCAGCAATGGCTGGAACAGCAACGCTAGGAGGTTTTTAGATGACGCTTGAAAATCGCCAGATCGTCCTGATCATGACCGACACGCAGCGGCACGATATGCTGGGCTGCTATCGCCAGACCGGACTGCAGACGCCCTTCCTGGACAAGCTGGCCGCCGGCGGACGTCGCTTCGACAAGGCCTATACGACCCAGCCGGTCTGTCAGGCCGCAAGAACCGCGCTGTTCACCGGCCAATACCCCCACGAGGTCAATGGCTGGACCAATTCATCCGGTCTTGCCGACAACGTGCACACGATCGGCGAGCGACTGCAGCGCCACGGCATCCATACCGCCTACATCGGCAAGTGGCACCTCGACGGCGGCGACTACTTTGGTCTGGGCCGCTGTCCCAAGGGCTGGGATCCGGACTACTGGTTCGACATGCGCTGCTACCTTGACCGGATGTCGCCGGAGGACCGGCTGCTCTCCCGTCAGGCCGAAGCCATGAAGACCCGTGATTTTCCGGCATCTTTCACTTATGCGCACCAGTGCAGCGACAAGGCGGTCCGGTTCCTGGAAGCAAACGGGCAGGACGATTTTTTTCTGGTCGTCTCCTACGATGAACCGCACGGGCCTTCGCTCAGCCCGCCGCCTTTCTCCCGCATGTACGACGATTATGTGTTCCCCCGGTCACCCAACCTCGACGATCCGCTGGACAACAAGCCGGAACACCAGCGCGTCTGGGCCGGCGACCGCCTGAACCAGGACACGAGCGCGCTCGAGGTTCGGGCGCCGGCCTTTTTCGGCTGCCATTCGTTTGTCGACCAGGAGATCGGCCGCGTGGCGGCAGCCGTCCGCCAACACGCCCCAGATGCGCTGATCGTCTACACGTCGGACCACGGCGACTTCCTGCACAGCCATCGTTTGAGCGGCAAGGGGCCGGCCGCGTACGAAGAGATCACCCACATCCCCCTGATCATGAACGGGCCCGGGGTGGAACCGGGTTCCATCGACCGGTCGCCGGTCTCACACATCGACCTGCCCCCGACTCTCTTCGCGATCATGGGTCTGCCCGTGCCCAGGATCTTTTCCGGTCGCAATCTCCTGTCCCGGCTGACAGGGCAGGCCGGGCAGGCCGGGCCGGCCGACGATCCGGTGTTCATCGAGTTTGGCCGCTATGAAGTCGACCACGACGGCTTTGGCGGCTTCCAGCCGCTGCGCGCCGCTTTCGACGGCCGGTACAAGCTGGTGGTCAACCTGCTGACCAGTGACGAGCTGTACGACCTGGACCTCGACCCGCACGAACTGGACAACCGGATCGAAGACGCGCAGCTGGCCTTGGTCCGCGACCGCCTGCACGATGCCATCTTGGCTTTTATGAACCGGACGCGCGACCCGTTCCGCGGTTATTACTGGGAGATTCGGCCCTGGCGCAAGGATGCCGTCAAGCCGACCTGGTCTTACACCCACATGACGCGCCAGCGCGAAGACGAGGATTTCGAACCGCGCCAGCTCGACTACGATACCGGCCTGCCGATGGTCGAGGCCACGCGTTCCAAAGCGCTATACTGAAATCTTAGCAAGGAAAGTCAGGTATTGGGGCTGTTGTCGCGTTATCCTGTTGCCGGAGGATCGATCATGGACAAACGGGACAACATCGAAGCCGTCAACCGGATGCAGCAGTATATCGGCAACCATCTGGACAGTCCGATCAGCTTGCACGACTTGGCGCGGGCAGCCGGGTATTCGCCCTGGCATAGCGCCCGCCTCTTCAAGGAGCTGACCGGGCGGTCGCCTTTCGACTACATCCGCGCCCTGCGCCTGTCCAGGGCTGCCCTGCGCTTGCAGGATCGCCCGGATCGGGTGATCGACGTCGCGCTGGACTTCGTGTTCGGCACGCCCGAGGGGTTTACACGCGCCTTTTCCCGGGAATTCGGCCAGACCCCAAAGACGTTCCGAAACAACCCTCATCCGGTCCGGCTCTTCATGCCCCCGTCGATCCGTGAAAGCCTCGAACACGAACAAGGAGGTCATCTCATGTCTGAAAACCAAAAACCCGCCGCTGTCTTTGTCCAGGTCGTCGACCGGCCCGCCCGCAAGCTGATTCTCAAGCGCGGCGTCAAGGCCACAGAGTATTTCGCCTATTGCGACGAAGTCGGCTGCGATGTCTGGGACGTCCTGACCGGCATCAAGGACGCCCTGTACGAACCGCTCGGCCTTTGGCTGCCGCCGCACCTGATCCGTCCCGGCACATCCGAGTATGTCCAGGGAGTTGAGATGCCGGCTGGTTACACGGGGCCGGTCCCGCAAGGATACGATGTCATCGACCTGCCGCCCTGCAAGCTGATGGTCTTCCAGGGCGAGCCGTTCGAAGACGAGCAGTTCGGTCAGGCGATCGCCGATCTGAACGCGATCATGGATCGCTACAACCCCGAGCTCTACGGGTTCCGCTGGGCCGACGACGACGCACCCAGTTTCCAGATGGAACCGCAGGGTTACCGCGGCTACATCGCCGGCCGCCCGGTCCGGCCCGTTACGTGAACCACGCTGTGCTTCGCTGATCCGGTACCCATCGCCAAACCCCGGGCAGCGCACGAGACCTGAAATGACGCTTAACGCGTCATTTCAGGTCTTTCTTTGTTTCACCGCCCGATCTCCAATCCCCTCCGGCAATCTGGTACACTAGCCTTGTACGGACCTTTGTCTGCTCACAGTTCATCCGACCCGCAGCGCAGCATCCGAACAGGAGGAATTCCCATGATCGTACCCAAAGGCATCCGGGATGAATTGAGATGGTTCTATGAAGCGCGCTTCGGGATGTTTGTCCATTTCGGGCTCTATTCTCTGCTCGGCCGCGGCGAATGGGCGATGTACCATGAGGCAATCCCCCGCGACACGTACAGCCGACTGATCGATGACTTCAACCCTTACCTGTTCGATGCCAGGGCCTGGGTGCAGCTGGCCCGCGACGCCGGCGCCCGCTACATCACGGTGACAGCCAAACACCACGATGGGTTCTGCCTGTTCGACTCCGCCCTGACCGATTTCAAAATCACCCACACCCCGTTCAAACGCGACCTGATCGGCGAGCTGATCCGTGCCTGCCAGGACAGCGGCATGCCCATCATCCTCTATTACTCGCAGCCGGACTGGCACCATGCCAACTATGTCCACTGGTCCGGCGCATTCAAAGACCTGGCGCATCCGCCGCAGACCGACCAGCCGGACTGGCCGGCCTACCAGCGCTACTACATCGGCCAGGTCGAAGAGCTTTGCCGCAACTACGGCCCCATCGACGGGATCTGGTTTGACGGGTCGCACAAGAGCGTCGAGGCCTGGCGGGGCAAAGAGGTCTACGAGCTGATCAAGCGCTGCCAGCCACATGCGGTCGTCAACGACCGCGCGCGTTACGGCGATTTCTTCACGCCTGAGCGAAGCTTGCCTGAGGACTTGACCGGATACCTGTTTGAAGCCTGCGAATCCGTCAGCCCGGTGGCCTGGGGCTATCAGAACGACAGCCCATTGTATACCACGCCGCACCTGGTCCGCAGCCTGGTCAAGATGGCATCGGCCGGCGGCAATTACCTGCTCAATGTGGGGCCGCAGCCGGACGGTCGGATTCCGGACCGCCAGGCGCAGGTCATGCGCGAAATAGGCACCTGGCTGCGTGTCAACGGCCGGGCCGTCTACCAAACCGAACCGGTGCGCCTGATGGCGCCGCAGGTACGCAGACGAATGGCTATCCCTCCCGCGACGGAACCGTTCTCTGCGCTGGCCGGCCGCACGGGCGCGACGCGCGACGACAGCAATATTTATTACTTCTGCCTGGAATGGCCGGAAAGAGACCGATTCATCATTCCCGGGATCCAGAGCATGGTTCGCGAGGTCCGTCTGCTGGGCAACGATCAGGCCATCCAGTTCGAACAAAGCGAGTTGGGCGTCGAGCTCTTTGACCTGCCTGCGACACCGCCTGACGCGCTGGTCCAGGTATTTGCCCTGGTGTGCGATCAAGCACCCGATGTCATGGAAGCCGAATCGTCTGAAGCGGAACCTGCCGTGATCGAACTGAAGACAACAGGTTCGACCATCCTGCCCGCCAGCCTGGCAATACGGGAAGGACGGGCAGTCAAAGGTTCCCGACTTTCGGTCGAACAGGACGCTGAACACCAGACGACAGTCCTGTCCGGCTGGATGGTTCCGGAGCAGGAGGCGCGCTGGACCCTGGCGTGCCCGGAAGACGGTATGTGGCAGGTCAGCATCTACGGCCGCTGCCCGGTCGACGCGGAACAGGCGGTTGTACAAATCACGGTTCAGGGCCAGACGCTGTCCGCCGCCCTGCCGGGTCCGCAGGCAGCTCAAAACATCGACCCGGCATACCCCAGGGTCATCGCAGGAACGCTGCATCTGGCCGCCGGCCGAGCGATGTTGACCCTGCGGCCCGAGCATCTGGTCTGGGGCTATGTGCTGGGCAAGGTGGAGAAACTTCAGCTGGATCGAGTCTAGATCTTGTTTGCGCGGTGATGCAGCCAACCGAAAAGAGCCAGGATCAGCAAGAACGATAACGCGATCCAACAGCCTGCCAAAAAATAAGGATCGCGGTAGGTGATTCGGATCGTATGCTGCCCCTCCGGGACAAAAAGCATCGGGCGGTTGTCCCCAACGGCCAGGGGAAGCGGTTCCCCGTCAAGAGTTGCGGTAAAATAGCGATTCCAGAGGATGTTGACGATCATGGTTCCCGCATAGGCGTGATCGGTCTGCAGCACGATCGTATTCGCCGTATGACGTAACGTTATCCCCTGATCATCCTGCGCGTCGGCCCAGTAAGCCAGCGGCAGCGCCGCGTCGTCCCGGTAGACGATCCGGTCCGCATCCTCGGCGACCCGGACCAGGGGCAGTTCCCCGTAGCGCCGGACATACTCGGGATTGACAACATACCAGCGGACGCCCCAGCTGCGCATGCTTTCAAGCCGGTCTGCCAGCGTGGTTCGGTTGTTGCCCAGGTCGTCAAAGTAGCCGCTGTAGGCCCCCGTACCAGGTGTCGCCCGGTCATTGGCGGCCGGCAGCAGCGCTTCGTAACCGGCATAATGGTGCAGCCCACAGAAGGTGCTGTAGTTAAAGGCCAGGGTATGGGCCGTGTATTCGGACGTATAATCGAAGCCGACCGAAAGGATCCGGCCGCAGGTCAGCTGGTCCTTGAGCGGCTCCGACCAGGGTACGGTCTCGCGGTGGATGCGCAGAGCCCGGACCGGGTGCGCATAATAGAGGAACCCGAACTGGATGATTTGGATCACGATCAGGCAGATGGCCGCGCTGTCCAGGAATATCCTGCGTCCGCGCAAGAGCCGCGTCCGGCCCAGCGCGTCGAGAAGCAAGTCCAATCCGCAGCTGGCAAAGGCGATCAGGAACAGGCTGAACTGGATCAGGAGCTTGTACGGCCAGCGAAAGCGGTTCAGGATCGGGATCTGGTAGATGATCCTGGGCACCAGGATGCTGCCGGCCCACAGGAAACTGAACACACCCAGCACGAACAGGACAACCAGGAGCCTGCGCCGCCTGGCCGCCACCCATGACCGGCGGACGATGGCCAGCACGAGAAAGACGGCCGCGACCAGGCCAAAAGCCAAACAGGCCAGGCCGACAAAGGAGATGCTCTGGAAGACATGCCCCTCGTAAGGGTCGGTCAGGCCTTTTAGCCAGAGCGGCAGAATCGTGCTGCCGGATACAAACGTGTCATAGTCGATCGGGCCGCTGCGAACCGACTGCCGGGTCTGCTGCCACATCGGCAAGATGAGCGGCAACGCGAGGACCGCGGTCAAAGCAAAGCTGGCCAGGTACCAGAGCCGGGCGCGGGACGGGCGGAACAAGCTGTGCCCGCCAGGCAGCAGGAGCAGGATCAGCAGACCTTCGAAGATCACGGTATAGAGGAAAAACTGCGGATGCCCGACAAACACGAGCAGCAGGCGCACCCCGACCAGGCCTGCCAGCGCTCGGCCCGGCCGCGCCTGCTGGTGCAGCCGGATGGCGAAAAAGACCATCCAGGGCATGGCGGCGACAGGCCCTGTAACGACGTACCACGAGTTGCCGATATAAAGAAAGTAACTGGTCAGCGGCCAGGTAACCGCGCCGAACGCACTGGCCGGCTGGCCCAGGCCAAAGGCGCGCAGCATCAGGTAAAAGCCGGCCGACCCCAGAACCAGGTGAAAACTGACGGCCAAGTCGATCGCGGCGAAGTCGTGTCCCCAGAACAGGCGGCTGACCAGCACGCTGAGCCAGGACAGGGGATACAGGGCGGCCGCGTTCCCGTTAGCCAGGTGCGGCAGGCCCAGGTACTGGTGAAAATTGTACAGGGCGATCTCTCCGTGCAGCAAGGCGCGGGTGTTGTGGACAAAATAGGGCAGATATTGGTCCCGGTTGTCATCCTGCAAAAAGAAATACGGATAACGCCGTTCGAGGAGAATCAGAAACAAGGTCACGATGACAACCAACCCGGCCAAAACCCGGCCATCTGTCTGCCTGTCCAGTTTGTCTGTCTTGTCAGCGAGCATCACTGCCTCCGCGTGTCCGTCAATCTGCACCATGCATGACTGCAATCAGATCTATTGTACCACGGCTGCGTCAACTGCCGGCGGACTGGTAATGGCGCACGCCGGCCCGCCAGACCAGTATGCAGGGCAGCAGGAAAAGGAAACCGGCCAGGGGAGTTGCCGCCAGCCAGGTCTGGCTGGACAACCCCAACAGGTAGCGCAGCGGTAAATAGTTCACCGTACCAAAGGGGATGATGAACGTAAAAATGCGCATCACTTCCGTGCGGTAGATATCCAGCGGGTACTGGGCCATTTCGCGCCCGCCGTCCGTAAAGATGTTGGCGACCTCCAACCCCTGCAAGGTCCAGAAGCACAGGGCAGCTGCCAGCATGAAAATGCCGATGAAGATGGCAGCGCCGCCGGTGATCATCAGGAACAAGGTCAGGACGCGCATGACGGTCCACGGGATGTCCGCCAGGCGAATGGCCGCACCCAGCACCAGCACGCTCAGCAGCAGCCGCCCGAAGCGCGAAAACTCGACGCGGGCACCCAGCACCTGCAGCACCGTGCCGCGCGGCCGCACCAGGATGCGGTCGAACTCGCCCTGGATCACCAACTGGGAAAACTGGTCGAATCCACGCGCGAAGCACTCGCTCAGGGCAAAGGCCATATGGATGGCGGCAAAGCAAAGCAGCACATCCGCAACCGACCAGTCGCCCAGCCGCTTGAAGCGGTGAAAGAGCATCAGGAGGCCGGCCAGAACCGAAAACGGCACCAGCATCTGGGCCAGCAGCGTCATCCAGAATGACGCCCGGTACTGCAGCTGGCAGCGAAAGACCATCCGGACATAACGAAAATACAGCATGAATCCCCCTCAGCCGCCCTGGATGACCAGGCGTGTCAGCGCGCGGCGCATAGCCAGACGGCCCAGCACCACCAGGATGACAAGCCAGGCGATCTGCTGCCCCCAGCCTGCCAGTGCCTGAGCAGCCGGGATATGGCCAGACCAGACCCGAAAAGGCAGATCCGCTGCGAGCCGGAACGGCAGCCAATAGAGGATCCGCTGCAGCCATTCAGGCATTAACGGCAGCGGGATAATCAGGCCGGCGAACAGTTCCCCGGCGACGCCGATCAGGAGCATCGATCCGGTCGGGGACAACGTGACAAAGGTCAGGATGTAGATGAACATCGAGATCGAGACATTGACCAGCAGGCCGGTCAGCAAGGTCAGGACGAACAAGCCGAACGCGGCCGGTCCAGCCGGCAGGGTCAGGCGGTACGGCCGGGGCATCACCAGGGCAACCAGCAGGATCGGCAGGCAGCGCAGCAGCGCGCCGGCCAGGCGCTGGGCCAGCAGGCGGGCCTGCCAGAACAAGTACAAGTCGGTCGGACGGCAGAGTTCATAGGCGACCTGGCCGGTCGTGATCAGACGGAAGATCTCGCTGTCGCGATACCAGAGCGCGACAAAGACCAGGAAGGCCTGCTGAAGCCAGATGTAGGCGGCCGTCTGGGGCATGCTCATGGGCGGCGCCGCGTCGCTGCCGCGGTAAAAGGCTTCCAGGACCATGATCAGCATGAAACCCCAGAAAAACTGGGTGGCGATGCCGGCCAGTGCGGCGATCCGGTACTGCAGATTCTGCTGCAGGCGGATCCGGAAAGCGGCGCCGTACGGTTTCAGGAGGGCGGCCAGATGGCTCATAACTGGTGCTCCTGGTATAGCATGACCGCCAGCCGCTCCAGATCGGTTTCTTCGTAGCGGCTGCGCAAGTCGTCCAGGCTGCCGTCGTAGAGGATCCGGCCCTGGCCGATCAGCAGGATCCGCCGGGTCAGTGCGTCGATATCGTGCATGTCGTGGGTGGTCAGGATGACCGTTGTGCCGTGCTCCTGGTTCAGCTCGCGGATAAACCGGCGGACCGCCAGTTTGGACACCGCGTCCAGCCCAATGGTCGGTTCGTCCAAAAAGAGGATTTCCGGCCGGTGCAGCAAAGACGCCGCCAGCTCACAGCGCATGCGCTGGCCCAGGCTGAGGCTGCGGACCGGGGTTTGCAGCAGCGGACCGAGATCCAGCACGCCTGTCAGTTGCTCGAGGGTAACCTGGTAGTCCTTTTCCCCGATCCGGTAGATATCCCGCAGCAAGTCGAACGAGTCCTGCACCGGGACATCCCACCAGAGCTGGGATCGCTGGCCGAAAACCACCCCGATGTGCCGGACATGCTCTTTGCGCTGCTTCCAGGGTGTTCGTCCCAAAATATCGCAGGTTCCGCTGTCCGGAACCAGGATGCCGCTCATGATTTTGATGGTGGTCGACTTGCCGGCGCCGTTCGGCCCGATATACCCGA
>ERZ747221.4235-NODE-4235-length-10606-cov-2.945579_pt1 | contig 10606 bp, 8 predicted proteins | sample MGYA00374949_ERZ747221 | MGnify/ENA primary metagenome ERZ747221 (study PRJEB28779, sample SAMN05720172) | bioreactor metagenome | isolation source: Anaerobic biogas reactor | place: USA:Washington, USA | collected 2015-08-08 ... | reverse complement strand
TGGTTGTTCGCGTGGCGCTGAACATGGAAGAGGTCGCCGACGACGCCGAAGTCGACCAGCTCGAAGATCGGGGCCTCGGGGTCCTTGTTGACCGCGACGATCGTCTTGGAGGTCTGCATGCCGGCGCGGTGCTGGATCGCCCCGGAGATGCCCGCGGCGACGTATAGCTGCGGGGAGACCTGCACACCGGTCTGGCCCACCTGGGAGGAGTGCGGGTACCAGCCGGCGTCGACCGCGGCGCGCGAGGCACCCACGGCGGCACCGAGGGAGTCCGCGAACTGCTCGACCGGCCCGAAGTCACCACCGGTGCCGCGACCGCCGGAGACCACGATCGCGGCCTCGGTCAGCTGCGGGCGGCCGGAGGCGGCCTTCTCCTTGCGGTCCACGATCTTGGCCGCGGTGGCCAGGTCGGACAGCGCGACGGTCACGCTCTCATCGGCCGCGGCGCCCGCGGCCTCCTGGACCGGGATCGAATTGGGCTTGACCGTCACGATCGGGGAGCCCTTGGTCACCGAGGTGGTCACGGTGTAGCTGCCGGCGAAGACCGACTGCACCGTCTTCACCCCGCCGCCCTCGCCCGGCTGGACGTCGGTGGCGTCGGTGACCAGACCGGACTCGGTCTTGATCGCCAGGCGGGCCGCGATCTCCTTGCCCTCCGCGGAGGAGGGCAGCAGCACCGCGGCCGGGCTGGCCTGGCCGACGAGCTGGGCCAGGACCTCGGCGGTCGGGGCCACCAGGTGGTCGGTGACCGCAGGGTCCTCAACGCGGTAGACCTTCGCCGCGCCATACTGCGCCAGCGCGTCCTTGGCGGTCTCGAAGCCGGTGCCGACGAAGACCGCGGACGGCTCGCCCAGGCGGGCGGCCGCGGTCAGCAACTCGGCGGTGGTCTTGCGGACCGTGCCGTCGACGTGGTCGACCAGGACGAGAACTTCTGCCATGGGGATCTCCTTGATCGGTGCGACGGTCAGACGAGCTTGCGGGAGGCCAGGAAGGCGACCAGGGCCTTGCCGCCCTCGCCCTCGTCGGTGACGATCTCGCCCTTGGTCCGCGGCGGGCGGGCCTCGACCGACTCGACCGGGCGGTGCTCGGTGCCCTCGTCCGCGGTTTCGGCGGGGGACCGGTCGGCGTCTCCACCCTGGCCGTCGCCGTCGGCGAGGAACCGGCCGCGGTGATCGGGATCGGGCTGATGGGCCTCGAAGGCCACTTGCATGCCGGCCGGCGTGCAGACGGTCCAGGTCTGATGCGAACGGATGACCTGCGCGGGAATGGGGCTCGTGTGCGTGTCCATCGCGGAGGATGAAGCTTGGTTGAAGAGGGTCGCGAGGGCGAGGAGCTGGTCACGGATTTCCTGCAGCTGGACCTGTAAGTCCTCATCCCGTGGAGAGCGTTGGAGGAGTGTTCCGGTCTGGAGCAGGAGGTTGTAGGCGTCGGCGGCCTCAGGCAGCAGGGCGGCGGCCCGCTTGAGGAGTGCCTGGGTCAGATGCCAGGCGCGGCCGGCGTTGCCGGGATCTGTGGCGACCGCCGCACGCAGGCGATCGAGCAGGGAGTCGGAGATTTCGCCGGCCAGTTCCAGCTCGAGAAGCCGATGCTCGATGGCCGGCCGCAGCTCCGGGTGACCGGCGGCGGCGTTTTCGTAGGCTGCACGTGCCTCCGCGGTACGGTTGAGCAGGGCGAGGCAGTCGGCGATGCTCATCGCCACGTGGCCATCCTCATCCAGATCGGCGGCCTGGGTGAACGCTTCCTGGAAGATCGCCAGTGCCTCCTCGATGCGGCCGACGCCGTACAGCTCGGTCGCTTCCTGGGAACGCTCGACAAAAGTCATGGTCCGCTCGACGGGGTCCTGGCCGGTCGGCGATTGCCCGTGGACCGGCGCGAGGCCGACAGACATCGAGGCCGCGAGCAGAAGGGCGAACGCTTGCCGACGCACGGTCGGGAAGTCATAGCTGGGATGAAGTGCTGACATGGTTGTTCTCTCTTGCATAGGCCTACAACCGCTGGACCGGCGGAAAGATGATGAAGCGATCGTCCGGTAGATTGGCCGGTGGTTCCGGGGCCCTGGGTCGGGCTCGCTCCGGAAGAACCAATGGCACGGTAGTATCTGTGGCGGCGGGCAGTGAGCCGGCCAGGAGTTCCATGGCCGCCCCTTGTGCGATAAACGGGGCCGGGCTGACCGACCCGCCGACGGTCAGGCTTTGGGCCAAGCCGTTGAGTACCCAGGGACTGACGATGACCACGGTGGGTGCTTCGGCCGTGGAGGGCGGCTGGGCGACGGGATTCGACGAGCCGGTCCAGAGTTGCGAAGCAAACCACCCGCCGGCAAACAGGGCGATCGACGCGGCGGCCGCGAGTGTGCTCCTTAGGTATCGCCACCGCGCGGGGGCGATGGCAGCCCGCGGCCCGGCCGGCATGACGCGGAGGCTATGCCGGGCGGGGACCGCGGACTTGATGCGGTCGGCCAGACCTGGAGGCATCACGATGGGGTCCGGCGAGCGCAGCAGTTCAATCAGTGGGGCGTATTCGCGGCGAAGCGCGGGGGATTCGCGGAGCATAGCCTCGACGCCGGCCGCCCGCTCCGGCGGCAGTTCGCCGTCCAGCCAGGCGTCGATCAGGCGTTCGGTGTCGCGATCTGCCATGAACCGTCCTCCCAATGCACTACCTGGGCCATCAGCTCGCGCAACCGTTTGCGGCCGCGGTGCAGGTGGGTGCGTACCGTATTGATGGGCAACGCCAGGATCTCGGCGATCTCCGCGTACGGCATCTGGTGAAAGTGGAACAGGATGATCGCCAGCCGTTGCGGCTCGTCGAGCTGGTCGAGCCAGTGCCGCCAGTCCGTTGGGCTGGCCTCGGAGCGCGGCGGGGCGTGGGATCGTTGATCCTCCTGCCCGGCCAGCCGCTCCTGCATTCGCCGCTCGCGTCGCCGCGAACGCAGCCGGTTGAGCGACTGGTTGGTGGCGATTTTAAGGATCCAGTTGTGAAACGAATGCTCCGGGTCATACTGGTGCAGCCTCTCCATTGCCCGCACGAAGGTATCCTGGGCGGTGTCCTCTGCCTCGGCGGTGTTTCGCAGCAGCCGCAGGGCGACGGCGTAGACCGCGGCCAAGTGCCGGTCGACCAACAGGCCGTATGCGGCCCTGTCGCCTTCGCACACCGCCCGGACCAGGTCAGCGTCGCTCGGAATGTCTGGATGCCCATCCAACGGCTGCCCTGCCTTTGTCTGCCCCTACTACACCGCTCCAGCATATCCGGTTTCAGGGTGAGAAGCGGAGCCGGATGATAATCCCCAGGTGAGAACCCGCGAGCCTGTGACGCGAGTCCCGGGGGGCAATGATTCGGCGAGCCGGGGACGCGAGTCCCCGGGTGGGGATCAGCGAGCCTGTGACGCGAGTCCCGGGGTTCCCCCTCGTCTTGATGTATCTTCGCCCCCGCGCTGGCCCCAGCCATAGAACCCGCGGGGGGATTTCGGTAAAATAAGGGGTTCATGCGGGCTCGGGGCATACGAGCACCGCCGGACGTGCAGAGGGGAGCGGAAAGCGCATATGGAAGCACCGCCGGAAAGGCTGAGCTGCGCGGCCTTGCTCGCGTTCGACGCCGAGGCCGACTCGGCCGTCGGGGCAGTCGAACTGCGCCGGGTGGATCCGATCGCCCCGGTCAGCCCGGACGACGTGCTCGCTCTGGCGGCCCGCGTCCGCTGGCCGACGCCCTCGCCCATCGCCCAAGCCTTGGCGTCCGCGGGCAATCCACCGGCCGCAACGTCCGATATCGACAACCCACAGGGCGGCTGCTGGCACCCCATCCCGCACCAGGGCATCGACGGCGAGGTCGCGGGCTTCAACCTGCTCCTGGGTACCGCCGAGTTCATCGAGGATGCCGGCATCCCGATTCCGGACGCGGCCCGGCAAATCATCGACCGCAACGCCGAGCAAGGCTGGGCCTCGGTGCTGGTCGGTGCCTGCCATCGACCCTCGGAGACCCAGCCCGCCCGGCAATCGCTCATCGGCATTCTCGCTCTGGGCCGGCGCGAACGAGGGCCCGACGCAAAGGAAGCAGCCTCTCTGCGAGCCCAGTCGCCATCCGATCGCCCGCGTGTCGAGGATGTCTTCGGCACCGAAGGGCAGCACGACGACATGCCGAGCGCGCTCGATCGCGCGCCCGTCCGGCGAAGAAGGCGGGCACTCTATTGGGTAGTCACATTGGCGGCGGCCTCGGCGGCACTCGGGCTGGCCTTGTCATGCCTGTTCGTCGCGCCGGATGAAGTGGTCGTCGTGCAACGCTTGGGACGCATCGTCGATCGCTGTGGGCCGGGCGTGCACCTGCGACCGCTGTGGATCATCGAGACCACCACTCGCGTTCGGCCGCAGGCGGGCCGCAAGCTCGTCGTTGCCTTGACCGCGGTACCGTCGGGCGTCGATCGCGAGGGCGTCGACTGGTCGCCGCTGGATCTCGCGCTCACCGGTGACACCTGGCGCGTGCCCGCCGAGCACCGGGCTGACGCCGCGTGGTCTCGGTCGCCGACAGGGGAGCAGAACGCCAGCCAGATGGTTGAAGCCGTTGTGGAGGTGCGTTACGGCATCGGCGACGTGGAGGCGTTTCTCTTCGGCGTGGCCGATCCGGAAGCGATCCTCGCCGCCGAGGTCGAGTCGGTCATGCGGCAGTTGATAGGCAGCCGGTCGTTGTCGGTGAGCATGGGGCCTCAGCGAGGGGAGCTGGCGGATCTCGGGCGTCGGTTGGTGCAGGCAAGGCTTGACGCGATGGGGTGTGGCATACAGGTGCACGGGTTGATGCTGGAGACTCTGCGACTGCCGCCCGACACGCCCTCCGCAGCGTTCAGCGAGGCCGAGGCGGAGGTCGCCCGCGCCCGGTCCGAGCGGCCGCTCGCCCTGGCTCGCGCGATGAATGAGCGGGAACGGCTGGTGGCGCAGACGCGGATTCGTGCGGCGGATTTGCTGGCCGGTGCGGAGGTGGACTGTGCACGGCGGGTCGCGCAGGCGGCGGGGGTCGCCGATTGGGTCCGCGCTCGGCACACGGCCTGTGCGTCGGCTCCTGAGCAGGCGGCCGTGGCGTCCCAGCCCGCGGAGGCAGGAGGGCCGACGCCATGAGAGCCTTGGTGGCATCATCATCGTCGGTCGGTCGGCCCGGTCGTAAGAAGATCCGGCTCCTGCTGTGGGCCGCTGCGGCGGTCGTGGCCTTTGTCGGTTGGCGTAGCATGGTGATGGTTGAGCCGGGCGAAGTGGCGGTCGTCCATGGTTTGGGTTTGCCGGGGGCCGCCTTGGTGGCCGAGCCCGGCCTGCATTCCAAGGCGCCGTGGCAGGCCGTGCGGCGAGTGGACGGACGGCTTCGGCTGCTGACCTTCGAGCCGGTGGAACGCCTCACCGCGGATCATGAGCCACTGGTGATCGAACCCTTCGCCTGTTGGCGAGTCACCCCGCAGGGGTGGGGGACGTACCTGCAAGCGGTTACGGACGCGGGCAGTGCCGAGCGACGTTTGCGGGAGATTGTCTGGCATGTTCTGGACGGCGAGTTGGCGGGCCACGGATTGCGTGAATGGCTCAACTCGACCGGCGATGCCGCGGCGATCCCGCCATCGGTAGACGTCTTGCTGGACCGCGTTCGCCGGGCCGCCGCGGCAGAGGCTCGCGCCCGACTGGGGATTGATTTGGTCGAGGTTGGCGTTCGTCGGCTGGTCCGGCCCGAGCGGATGAAGGAGAGCATGCTGGCCCTGATGCTGGCCGACCGTGAGCACGCGGCCGACCGAGTGCGTCAGGAGACACGCGTGCAGGTGGCCCGGATCGAGGCCCTTGCCCGGCGGGAGGCCGAACTCCTGCTGGTCGAGGCCCAGCATCAAGCGGCCGCGATCAGGCTCCGCGGCGAGAGCGAGGCCGATGGCATTCTTGCTGAGGTTCGCAAGCTGAACCCCCGACTGACCGACGAGGCCCTGCGGATCCACACGCCCGACGACCGGCCGCGACCCGTGCCGTGACATCGAATTGGCGTCAGGCTTCGGCGGACGTTATCTTGCCGCGGAGAAATATGTGGTGAGCGCCCGGGGATTGGCCCTTCCTGCCGGCTTGAGAGTCTTCCATGCGGTTCAGCCATTCATTGAACGGCATGGCGGCGCCGTCGCCTTAGCGAGGCCTCTCAGCGAAGAAGTGCCTGTGTCCCTTCCGCGGCCGCTTGACTGAGAGGTATGGATTGCGGCTCCAAGCCGCCTTGGGCAAGAGGATTTCGCCTTCATGCAGCTTCGCTCTATCACCGAATCGCCGAACGAGTTGACCACGGACATTGACGTCGCTTCGCCGGAAGGTATCGTCCGCCTGCTGCGGGCCAGCGATGCGCAGATCTACAACGGTTATCGCGATTACCCCGCCGTGTGTGATGACGAGATCGTGGCCCGCATCGCTCAGGCGATCCTCTGGGCGGCGCCGCTCATGGGGCGACGCGACGCGGCCATTGTCATCTCCGGTGCGGGTACCAGCGGCCGGCTGGCCATGTTCGCCGCCCGGACGTTCAACCGCCACCTGGCCACCCGCAGACAGGTGCCCAACTTCTCCTACCTCATCGCCGGCACCGACCTCGCCTTGATCAAGGCTCAGGAAGGTGCGGAGGACGACCCGCACCAGGCGATCACCGACCTCGAGCCGCTCATCGCGGGCAAGAAGCGGATCCTGTACGTCGGCATCACTTGCGCGTTCGCCGCCCCCTACGTGGCTTCGCAGCTTTGGCATCTGTCGAGCGACGCCCGGGCGAAGTGCATCCTCATGGGCTTCAATCCGGAGAATCGGGCCCGCGATATGGAGGTCGAGAACTGGGACAAGACCTTCGCCGATGTCGTGCGTGCGATCAACGGCCGACCCAACTGCATGATTCTCAACCCCGTCGTCGGGCCGGAGCCGGTGACCGGTTCAACCCGCATGAAAGGCGGCAGCGCGACCAAGCTGTTGCTCGAAACCATCTTCTCGCTGGCGGCCGGTTCCGCGGACGGTAAATCCGATCTCGAAACCGTTCGCGAGGCGATCACCCGCTACGAGCAGACGCGCGTGACGACCTACGAGCAGGTCGCCCCGATCGCCGACCTCATCCGACTCGGCGGCCAGGCACTTCGTCAAGGAAGGCATGTTTACTACCTCGGCACGGGGTCACCCGGCATCGTCGGGCTGATCGACGCGTCCGAGTGTCCGCCCACCTACGGGGCGGGTTTTGATGACGTTCGCGGCTTCCTGGCCGGCGGATGGCGCACGCTGCTCGGGCCGGGCCACGATCTCAGCGCGGCCGGCCCCTGGTACCGTATTTCGCTGGATGATTTCCTGGCGAACCAGGCGAGCGATCTGAAGCCCGACGACCTGGTGGTGGCCTTGCCCGAGCCACGGTGGAGCCCCGCACTGCGGGAGACCTTCAACAAGGTTCGTCGGGCGAAGGCTCACACGGCGATCGTGGAGACGACAGGTGGGCGATCGGCCGCGCCGGCCTGCGATGTGCACATCCGGGTGGAGGGTTTGCCCAAGTCACTCCTGCCGGGCACGCATCTGTTCGGCGAGTACGCGACCAAGCTCATCGCCAACGCCCTGACCACCGCGGCACATATCCTGTGCGGGAAGGTGTACCAGAACCGCATGGTCGACCTGCGCATCAGCAACAACAAGCTCTACCACCGGACGCTGGGCATTCTGCAGGATCTCATGGGTGTCTCCGCCGAAACCGCTCGACGCTGCCTGCTGCGGAGCATCTACGGGCAGGACCGCCCGACGACTGCGGTGCTTCGGGCCAAACCCTCGCAGCATGTGGCCGCCGCGACCAGCGCCGCCAAGGTGGTCCCCCGGGCACTCATCATGGCCGGCAGCCGCGCCTCCTACGCCGAGGCCGACCGCCTCCTCCAGCGCGAGCCCGTCGTCCGCTCGGCCATCGAACGGTTAAGCAAGAAAGACTGACTCGGCATCGAATCGCCCACGAACCGCACGAAAACGCCACGAGCCCGCATCGCGAGGGAATGCCCGACGCCCCCCAAGCGCGACTGCGGGGATGAGCCAACAAGCTCCACGCGCCAACGCGGGAGAAATTCTACGAGCCCCAAGCGCCAGCGCGGGGAAAACCCAACGTCCCCCAAGCGCCATCGCGGCGATAGCACCAACGAGCCCCAAGCGCGAGCGAGGGGATGACTTCACGAGCCCCAAGCGCAAGCGAGGGAGGGGTCCTACGAGCCCCAAGCGCAAGCGCGGGGATGTGGAGCGTCAGCGACGTACCCAACACTCGCCGAGCGATAGAACCATTTTCGTGGAGCGATCCGGCCTCGCGAATGGGCATGATGCGATCATCTCTGGGCCCAGAAATGACAGGTCCGGAACAGCCGGTCGTTTGACGCTTCGAGGGATCGCTTGCGCGGTTATCCGTCGTTGTACCCCGCGGCATGAGTTTGCTGCTTGTGGGAGGTTTTTGGGGCGTCGCTGGCGCTCCGCATCCCCGCGCTGGCGCTTGGGGCTCGTGAAGTCATCCCCGCGCTTGCGCTTGGGGCTCGTTGGGGTCATCCCCGCGCTGGCGTTTGGGGCTCGTAGGGTCATCCCCGCGCTTGCGCTTGGGGCTCGTGGGTGTTCTGCGTTGGTCATTCGCGGCTGGCGGTATAAAATGGTCCGGCTATGAGCAACCTGGAGTACCGAACCGCGGGTGAATCGCACGGGCAGGGCCTGATCGCGCTGATCGAGGGCTTGCCGGCCGGCGTGACCCTGGATATGGAGTTGGCCAACCGCGAGATGGCTCGGCGGCAGGGGGGCTACGGTCGCGGCGGACGGCAAAAGATCGAAAAGGACACGGTCAATATCCTCTCCGGTATACGCCGCGGCCGGACGATCGGCTCGCCTCTGGCTATCCAGATCGCCAACCGCGACTGGCGGATCGACGAAGCACCGGAGGTCTCCCGTCCCCGGCCCGGGCACGCCGACTTGGCCGGCAGCCTGAAGTGGCTGACCACCGATTGCCGCGAGACGCTCGAACGGGCTTCCGCCCGCGAGACCGCCGCCCGCGTGGCCGCCGGCGCCGTGGCCCGTAGTTTACTCATCCCCTTCGGTATCCAGTGCGTGGGCTTCGTGACCCAGGTCGGGCCGGCCGTGGCGAATATCCCCGTCGACGCCTCTCCCGCCGAGCTGATCGTCGCCCGAGACGGCAACGACGTCTACACGGCCGATCCCGCCGCCGTGGGGCCCATGGTAGGGGCGATCCGCAAGGCTAAAGAGGATAAAGACACCGTCGGCGGTATTGTAGAGGTTCGGGTCTTTGGTTGCCCACCGGGGCTGGGGAGCTGCGCACGCTACCAGGATCGCCTCGACGGCCGCTTGCTCATGGCGATCGGTTCGATCCAGGCCTTCAAGGGGGCGGAGATCGGGCTCGGATTTGGCGTGGCCTCACGGCCCGGCAGCCAGGTCCACGACGAGATCGACTTCGACCCGGGCTTGCGCGATACGCCTTGCCTGGGCTTCACTCGCCGGAGCAACAACGCCGGCGGCCTCGAGGGCGGCATGACCAACGGCCAGCCGGTTGTTGTCCGAGGAGTCATGAAGCCAATCAGCACATTGCTCCGCGGCCTGGACAGCGTGAACCTCGCGACCCGCCAGCGCGAGCGCAGCGACTACGAACGTAGCGACGTTTGCGCGGTTTCCGCCGCCAGCGTCGTCGCCGAGAACGTCGTCGCCTTCGAGATCGCCCGAGCCCTGGTTGAGAAATTCGGCGGCGACACGCTGGCAGAGATCGAGGCGGCCTGGAAGTTCTATCTGGGGGCCGCTCGCCTCCTCGGTACCCAAGAGCCCGCTTGACAAGTCTCGCCTGCGGACGGTTTTTCGCGGGGCACTCCCTTCTGTGTTGACACATCGGTTGCCGGCCAATCGGCCAGTTCGCTTGGCAGCGGCCTGGGGCGGGCGTGTCTCGGTATTTCGTTTTTGGGACGTAGGGAGTTCGATTTTTTGCTCCGTCGCTTGAATAACGCCGTCTATGTGGTACACTTGTATTGGTCGCAGGTGACATTTCAAAGAGTTGCGGTTGCGACTTGCGCGCGTCGGGAGAGGACGCAGCTCATATGCAGCCGAGGTGGTCTTGTAGGCCCCTCTGAGCCACGTCCGCATGTCTTCCTGGAAGGAGGCGTAATCATGCACGCTTTCTGCTTGCCGCGGTTCCTTTGTCTGAGCGTCTTGCTGTTGGGAGCGATGGGTGTGGCTCAGGCCCAGCCGGTGCCGGAGCCCTGCTGTCTGCCGGATGGCATGTGTGTGGACATCCTGCCGGATGAGTGCACCTCGCTTGGTGGCTATCTGCCGCCCGGCGGGGTGTGCCTGGGAGACGGCGACGGCAATGGTGTCGACGATGCCTGTGAGGCGGAGGCTCCCGAGGCCTGCTGCACGCATGAGGGCAAGTGCCACATGGAACTGCCCAATGCGTGCCTGGAGCAGGGCGGCGTGCCTCAAGGTCCCGGGTCGATGTGCATGGGGGATGCCAACGGTAACGGCGTCGATGATGCCTGCGAGGGGCTGGCGCTCAAGTTCATCCAGCGACCGGATATCAACCGTACCGGCATTGATGTGAAGGCTACGGCCCTGAATGTTCTGGCGGACGATTTCCTCTGTCAGCGGCGGTC
>ERZ747221.4234-NODE-4234-length-10609-cov-2.322731_pt1 | contig 10609 bp, 12 predicted proteins | sample MGYA00374949_ERZ747221 | MGnify/ENA primary metagenome ERZ747221 (study PRJEB28779, sample SAMN05720172) | bioreactor metagenome | isolation source: Anaerobic biogas reactor | place: USA:Washington, USA | collected 2015-08-08 ... | reverse complement strand
GGTCAACGTCGTCACCGAGATCGGCTGAGCGCGGGTCCTCCCGACTCGAGAGCCGAGGGGCCGGCCCGCGTGGGCCGGCCCGTTCCGTGTGGCGTGGCCGCCGGCCTCAACCCTCCGGCGGCCGGTACCTCTCGACCCGTATCAGGTTCGTGGTGCCGCGCATCCCGAACGGCACGCCGGCCGTGACCACGTAGCGGTCGCCCGGCTCGAGGAGGCGCTTCTCGGCGATCGCGCGCGACGCCGTGTCGACCATCTCGTCGGTGTCGTGGATGTCGTCGGTCTGGTAGGCGACTACGCCCCAGGCCACGGCCAGCTGCCGTTGGGCGCGGGCGTTGGGGGTGATCGCGAGGACCGGGGTGGGCGGGCGGTTGCGCGACACGCGCAGCGCGGTCGTGCCGCTCGACGTGAACACGACGATCAGCTCGGCGTCGAGGTTGTAGGCCATCTCGACGGCGGCGGAGGCCACGGCGTCGGCGGTGGTGGCGTCGGTCTTCGGCACGTGCTCGCGCATCACGCGCCGGTAGTTCTCGTCGGCCTCCACGGAGCGGGCGATGCGGTCCATCATCCTCACGGCCTCGACCGGGTACTCGCCGATCGCGGTCTCGGCGGAGAGCATGATCGCGTCGGTGCCGTCGAAGATCGCGTTGGCGACGTCCGAGGCCTCGGCGCGCGTCGGCGTCGGGTTGCGGACCATCGACTCGAGCATCTGCGTGGCCGTGATCACCGGCTTGCCCGCCTCGATGCAGGCGCGGATCAGCCGCTTCTGGATCAGCGGCACGCGCTCCGGCGGCATCTCGACGCCCAGGTCCCCGCGGGCGACCATGATGCCGTCGACCTCGGCGATGATCTCGGAGAAGCGGTCGACGGCGCTCGGCTTCTCGATCTTCGCCATCAGCCGCGCCGTCGACCCCGCCCGCGCCAGGTAGTGGCGAGCCAGCAGCAGGTCGTCGCGGTTGCGGACGAAGCTCATCGCGACCCAGTCGACGTCGAGCTCGGCGCCGAACTTCAGGTCCTCGACGTCCTTGTCCGTGAGGGCCGGGATCGAGAGGTGGGCGCCCGGGATGTTGATGCCCTTGTTGTTCGAGAGCCTGCCGCCGACGAGGACGCGCGTGGTCACGACGCCGGCCTTCACGCCGGTGCCGACGTGGACGGCCAGATCGGCGGGTTTGTCGATCACCAGCAGATCCGGGGATTCGTGGACGATCGCCCCCGCGACCGCCTTCCGCACCGGGGCCGGCACATCCACCGTTGTCGGTGGCGGCAGGTCCATGGCGGGGATGAAGATGATCTCGCCGGCCTCGAGGCGGTGATCGGGTCTGGCGCGGCGGTCGTCGACACGCACCGCGCCCTTGCGCAGCAGCCGGAAGATGAGGCCCGCGGGCACTCCCTTGAGGCGGGAGCGGAGGAACTTGTCGAGCCTGCGGCCCGCGTGGTCGGGGCTGACGGTGAGGTGGTGGGCGGGGCGTCGATAAGCATTCATGACGGCCACACCATACCTTAATGGGGCTGACAGGCAGCCCGCCGCAGAGAAAAGTAATGTGGTGCAGGTTATGTGGATCAGTTACGTGCTCGGCCAGGCGGTCAGCTTCTTCTTCACCCTCTTCCGGATGATTCCGCTGGCGTGGAACAACCGCGTCTCGCGGACCCGCTTCCCGCAGGAGGGCGACGTGGTCATCTCCCTGACCTCGCACGGCGAGCGCCTCACCCGCGTCCACTACACCCTCGAATCCATCGTGCGCGGCAACATCAAGGCCCCCGTCGTCCTGTGGCTCGACCGGAAGGACTACGACGCCGAGTGGCCGAAGACCCTGCGCCGCCTGGTCGGCCGCGGACTGCAGGTGCGTTGCTCCGACGGGCTCTACGGCCCGCACACCAAGTACTGGGGGCAGTTCCGCGAGCTGGCGGGCACGGGGAAGCGTGTCGCCACCATCGACGACGACATGATCTACCCCGAGTGGTTCCTCGAGCGCCTGCTGTTCATCGGCGATCTGCGCAGCGACGTCGTCATCGCCTACCGCGCGCACCGCATCGAACTGCGCGACGACAAGCTGCTGCCCTACGTCAAGTGGACCGCCGCCGACACCTGCCGCGCCAGCTACCTGCACTTCGCCACCGGTGTGTCCGGCGTGCTCTACCCGGCCTCGTTCATCGATTACGTCGTCGGGCAGGGGGATGTGTTCCAGGAGCTCACCCCGCGTGCCGACGACGTGTGGCTCCACGCCTGCGCCCTGCGCTCCGGGCACCGCGTGCGCCAGGTGTACTCGCACCCCCGCAACTTCGCGGTCGTGCCGTCGACGCAGTCGGGGGCGCTGGTCATCGGCAACACGCTCATGGGTGGCAACGACGAGCAGATCCAGCGCGTCTACACCACCGAGGATGTGGCCAAGCTCGTCGCGGCGAGCCGATCCGAGGACTGACAGGCAGGTGGGCCGCGGTGGCGTGTCTCAAACTGTCTGATCTGCCGCGGCGGACTCTCAGCGACCTGGGGATATGCGGCCGGTTCCCGCACAGATCAGACGGGTTGAGACAAGCCCTATGAGGTGAAGAGCTTCTCCACGCCCCGCCGGTCCACCTTCCCCGGCCCCGTAACGGGCAGTTCCTCCAGGCGGAGGAGTTCCTTCGGCAGCTGCCAGCGGGGGAGATGATCGAGACCCTCAATGACCTCGCCCGGGGTGGCGGGCCCGGTGTAGGCGGCGACGATCGCCTGGCCGAGCCGCGGGTGGGGGACACCGACGACGCACGCGCCGGTCACCCCGCGTACGCCGAGCATCGCCTGCTCGAGGACCTCCGGCTGCAGCTTGAGGCCACCGGAGTCGATGACGGCGTCGAGGCGGCCGGTGACGGTGAGGGAGCCGGCGTCGATACGCCCGGCGTCCGAGGTGGCGAACCAGCCCGGCTCCGCGAAGGCTGCGTGGTCGGGGGCGTTGCGGTACCCGTGGGCGATCATCGGCCCGCCGAGGTGGATGCGCCCGCCCTCGACGCGGACGCGCGCGCCGGGCAGCGGATGCCCGTCGTAGACGCAGCCGCCGGAGGTCTCCGAGGACCCGTAGGTGGTCACCAGGGTGATCTGCATGTCCGCGGCCGCGCGGGCCAGCTGCGGGTTGAGGGCGGCACCGCCGACGAGCACGGCGTCGAACAGGCGCAGCGCGTCGATACCCTGGAGGGTGTCCATGAGCTTGGCCAGCTGCATCGGGGTGAGGGAGGTGTAGCAGCGGTCACCGGTGGCGTGCAGTTCGGTGGCGGCGCGCGCGAAGTCGGCGGTGTGGAAACCACTGCTCAGGTCGAGGGCGAGGGGGTCGACCCCCGCGATGAGCGAGCGGATGAGCACCTGCAGCCCGGCGATGTGGTGGGCGGGCATGGCCAGCAGCCACTGCCCCTCCCCGCCGAGGTGGCGGTGGGTGGCGTCCGCGCTGGAGACCAGGTTGGCCGGGGTGAGCTGCGCGCCCTTCGGGGTGCCGGTGGACCCGGAGGTGGCCACCACCAGGGCGATGTCCGCGGAGACGGGGTGGCCGGCGCGCTGGGAATCCCGCAGCAGCGCGGCCCGGGTGGGGTCATCGGCGGGTACCGGCAGCAGGGTCCGCTGCCCGGCGATGGCCGCCTCCAGTGAGGGCAGGATGGCGACGGGATCTCGCGGGTCGACGACGAGGGGTTCCAGCAGGCGGGTCACAAGGAGAAGATCGTAGCCTGTTCACGGCCCCGACCCTCTCCCCGCGTCGGAAGGGGTTACAGCGAGTCCCGGACCTCCTCCATCTCCGCGATCTCGGCCTCCTGGGTCCGGACGATCTGCTCGGACAGGGCCAGGGCGTCCTCGTTCTGACCGTTGTCGCGGTGCGTCTCGGCCATGTCGACGGCGCCCTCGTGGTGGCTGATCATGTGGTCGAGGAACAGTTCCTGTGCCTCGGGGGTGTCGGCGGCCTCGACCTCGGCGACCTCCTCGGGATCGAGCATGCCGTCCATGTCCGAGTGGTCCATGTCGGTGTCCTCCGGCTGCGGGGCGCCCCATGCGTCGAGCCAGGAGCGCATCTGCTCGGCCTCCTGGAACTGCGCGTCACGGATGCGCTGCGCGAGGTCCTGCACGCGCGGATCGACGCCGTCCTTGGCCAGGATGATGTCGGAGAGCTCGACGCCCTGCTCATGATGGGGGATCATCATCTGCGCGAACTCGACGTCGTCCTCGTTGTTGCCGGCCGGGTCGGCCGCGACGTCCTCGTCCGTCGTGTCCTCGGCGGCGGTCGCGGTGGCGGCGGCACCGTCGGCCGGGTCGACGACCTCCTCGTCGGTGGTGGTGCAGGCCGCCAGAGCTAGGGAGGCGGAGGCGAGGATCGCGATGCCGATGCGGGTCTTCTTCATCATGGTTCTCCTTGTCATGGAGGTGTGTGTTTCACGCTACATATCAACAGGAACGCATGCAGTTGGTGTCTGTCGCGGAACTATCACGACTCACAGCCGGATCATTCGGCTAGCGTGGGCCCATGACCACCTGGTGGGAGGACCTCCACGTTCCGCTGTCCGCTGAGGCCGCGATGCTTCTCGACGACGTCGAGGCCGCCCACCGCGCCCAGGATCCGCCGTCCTGGCCCGCCCCGGACGATGATCCCCGCGACGAGGACTACGGCGTGTGCGCGGACCCGGGGAGGTTCCGGATGATCATCGACCGCTGCCGGGCCTGGGCCCGGGTGCTCGAGGAGCGCGGCTGGGCCGATGTCACCCGCGGGAGGATGGGCGAGGAGGACTGGCTCATCACCCTGCGGCCGCGGCGCGAGGGAGCGCTGGCACTGCGCCTGCAGGGGGCGGCCTGGATCTTCCCCGACGGCCGGGCCCCGATGGTGGAGGTGCTGGTGGGTGAAATCCGCTCCAGCGTGGGTGTCCACCCGGACTGCGCGTGTGACGCCTGCGACTGGGGTTCGGCGGCAATCATCGATAGCCTGGACCAGGACATCTTCTCCGTGGTCGACGGTTCCTTCCGCATCATTCGGAAGGACGGCATGCGGTGGACGGAGACGTCGTTCGGGGCCGGCGGCACAGCGACCAGGGAGACCGTCCGGGAGGTGCACGGTGTGTCATGGGCGGATCACTGGGAGTCGCGTACCCCGTTCTCCGTCGCCCGCCGGGATCTGCCACCCTGGCCGCCAGCCGGTTTCGATGATCCCCCCGAGGACTGGCCCGCCGACGGGCGCTGACACCGACTGCCGGAGCAATGATCACCCCACGATGAGGTCCGCGCGTTCCCACGGCCGGTGCCGGTTGAGGAACGGGATCTCCTCGGCCATCCACTCATCCCAGAAGCGCTCGGCCTCCTCGCGGGTGCCGTTGACGCCGCTGGCCACATCGCGGGCCAGGCCGCGTTCGCGGGCGACGTCCAGATCGACATCCATCCAGATGAGCGCGTCGACGTAGCGCGCGGCCTCGAGGCGGCCCGCGCCGGTGCCCTCGATGATGAGCAGCTCCGTCTCCGCCGGGACCTCGATCGATCCCTCGCGTCCCATCTTCACCCAGCCCGGCGGGCGGTAGGAGACGGCGCGTCCGGCGCGGTGGGGGAGGAGGACGGCGTCGATAAGCAGATCCGCCCAGTCGAAGAAGGAGTGGTGCCAGGCGAGATCATCGGTGCCCACCACGCACGCCGCGCCGTGTTCGGCGGCGAGACGCCGGGCCAGCGTGGTCTTGCCGCTGGCACCGTGGCCGTCGATGGCCAGCACGGCGCGGGGCGGGAGGTTGAGGCGGGAGAGCATCAGTAATAGAAGGGGAACTGGTCCCAGTCGGGTTCGCGCTTGTTCAGGAACGCCTCCTTGCCCTCGACGGCCTCGTCGGTCATGTACGCCAGGCGGGTGGCCTCGCCGGCGAAGACCTGCTGGCCCATGAGGCCGTCGTCGGTGAGGTTGAACGCGAACTTGAGCATGCGCTGCGCGGTGGGGGACTTGCCGTTGATCTCCCGCGCCACCTGGATCGCCTCCTCCTCGAGCTGGCCGTGGTCGGCGACGATGTTGACGGCACCCATGCGCTGCATGTCCTCGGCGGAGTAGGAGCGACCGAGGAAGAAGATCTCGCGGGCGAACTTCTGGCCCACCTGCTTGGCCAGGTAGGCGGAGCCGTAGCCGGCGTCGAAGGAACCGACGTCGGCGTCGGTCTGCTTGAAGCGGGCCTCCTGGCGGGAGGCGATGGTCATGTCGCAGATGACGTGGAGGGAGTGGCCGCCACCGGCCGCCCAGCCGTTGACCACGGCGATGACCACCTTGGGCATGGTGCGGATGAGGCGCTGCACCTCGAGGATGTGCAGGCGGCCGCCCTCGGCCTTCGTGCGGGCCTCGTCGACGGTGGAGACGTCGGCCGCGGCGTCGTCCGAATCGTGCTCGCGGGCGTACTGGTAGCCGGAGCGGCCGCGGATGCGCTGGTCGCCGCCGGAGCAGAACGCCCAGCCGCCGTCCTTCTCGGAAGGCCCGTTGCCGGTGATGAGAACGACGCCGACGTCCGGCGAACGGCGCGCGTGGTCGAGCGTGCGGTAAAGCTCGTCGACGGTGTGCGGGCGGAACGCGTTACGCACCTCGGGGCGGTCGAACGCGATGCGGACGATGCCGTCCTGACGCTGCGTGCCCACGTGGCGGTGGTAGGTGATGTCGGTGAGGTCCTCGAAACCCTCGACGGTCCTCCACTGGGAGGCGTCGAAGGGATTGTCTGTGCTGTAGCTCATGGTCCCAGCTTAAAGGCCTGCGGCGTGGTCGTTGATCACCCGGGCGAGGCGGACATCGCGGATGGTCAGCCCGCCGACGTCGTGGCTGGACAGGGTGACCTCGACCTGGCCGTAGGTGAGGGTGATGTCCGGGTGGTGGTTCGCCTCCTCGGCGGATGCACCGATGAGGTTGACCAGCTTGAGGCCGGTGGCGAAGTCACCGGTGTCGAAGGAGGCGACGATGTGGTCGCCCTTGTCCTTCCATCCGGTGAGGTCGGCGTCGGCGATCTGTTCGGGGGTGAGGATCTGTTTCGTGTCGGTCATGCCCGCCATTGTCCGGGCGGGGTGTTGCCCGCGCCACCTACCCTGTGGGTATGCACATTGATGAGGTCCTCGATCGCGCCCATGTCGTCGCCCTGCCGATGGCGGTGCGTTTCCGGGGCGTCGATACGCGGGAGGCACTGCTTATCGACGGCCCCGCCGGGTGGGGCGAGTTCGCCCCCTTCCTGGAGTATGACGCGCCTGAGGCCGCCGCGTGGCTGCGCGCCGGGCTGGAGGCGGCGTTCACCGGTTTCCCCGCTTATCGACGTTCCCTCGTCGAGGTCAACGCCACCGTCCCGGCCGTGGCACCCGGGGAGGTCGAGTCGGTGCTGGCCCGCTACCCGGGGTGCCGGGTGGTGAAGGTGAAGGTCGCGGAGCAGGGCCAGACCCTGGCCGATGACGTCGCCCGCGTGCAGGCCGTCCGCGAGGTACTGCCCGGGGCGGTCGTGCGGGTCGACGCCAACCGCGGGTGGACCGTCCCCGAGGCCCTCGAGGCGGCCCGGGCGCTGGGCCCCCTGGACTACCTGGAGCAGCCCTGCCACTCGGTGGAGGAGCTGGCGAAGCTGCGGGGCGAGCTCATGCGCGCCGGCATGTTCGTGCGGGTCGCGGCGGACGAGTCGATCCGCCGGGAGTCCGACCCCTACCGCGTCGCCGAGCTGCGGGCGGCGGACGTCGCGGTGGTCAAGGTCGCCCCGCTCGGCGGCGTGCAGCGCGTGCTCGACCTCACGGAGCACCTGCGCGCCCACCACATGGACGTCACGGTGGCGTCGGCACTGGACACGGCCGTCGGCATGAACGCCGGGCTGGCCGCGCTGGCCGCCCTGCCCGTGCTGGAGGACGACGACGGCCTCGACGTCCCGCCGGCCGCCGCGGGCCTGGCCACCGGGTCGCTGTTCGTCGAGGACGTCGCCGCCCCGCGGGAGATCGTCGACGGACACATGTCCGTGGATCCTGTGGTGCCTGACCCCGACCGCCTCAGCGCCTTGGCGGCACCTGTGGATCGGCGTGACTGGTGGTTCTCCCGGGTTCGCGAGGCACTGCCCCACGTGTAGGTTTAAGCCCCATGAACGATGACGACACCCGCTACCTCGGCCCCACCGGCGGGGACCGGCCCCGGCAGTACTTCCCCGGGGATAATGACCCGGGCTACCGGCCGCCGCAGTACCAGGAGCCGCAGTACGGGTACGAGCAGCCCTCCTACCAGCAGCCGCAGTACCAGGAGCCGCCGCGGGCGTCGAAAAGCGGCGGGGCGTTGCCCATGCTGCTGGGCATCCTCTTCGGACTCACCCTCCTGGCGGCGGGGCTGTTCTTCTTCCTGTGGCGCGGCGCGGCGGCGGAGGCGGACAGGCCGGTGGAGCCGGTGACCGTCACGGAGACGACGTCGCTCACCGTCACCGAGACCACCACTGAGCGCGCCCTGCCCACGGAGATCCCCACCGAACTGCCCGAGAACCTCCCGGAGGTTCCGGAGAACCTGCCGGAGGTCGACATCGAGGGCTGGCTCAACGATCTTCTCGGCTCGCAACCCGCTCAGTAGACTCGTCCGCATGGACAATGAGTCGATGCAGTTGGCCCGGGCCGTCGTGGAGCAGCTCTCCCGCCACGTCAGCGATGTGGTGGTGTGCCCGGGTTCGCGGAACTCCCCGCTGAGCTTGGCGCTCCTGGCCCGCCCGGACATCCGGGTGCACGTGCGTCACGACGAGCGCAGCGCCGCTTTCCTCGCCCTCGGTATCGCCCGCGTGCAGAAGCGGCACGTCGGCGTGGTGATGACGTCGGGGACGGCCGTCGCCAACTGCCTCCCCGCGATGGTGGAGGCCGCGGTGCGGGGATGGAGGGGGGAGGGGGTAAGACGGCTAAAGCCACGCTGAGGATCCGAAGCACCATAAACTATCCGGCCTATCTGTGCCCAGCTCAGGGCGCCGGCACACATGGTACAAGGCTCCAAAGTTACATACAGGGTGCAGCCATTCAGGTATTTGCCGCCAAGGGTCTCGGAGGCTGAGGTGATTGCAAGTATCTCGGCATGGGCGGTTACGTCATTCAAGGTCTCGGTGAGATTGTGGGTACGTGCTATAATACGACCTTCACATACAATCACGGCCCCGACTGGCACCTCGTCCTTGCGAAAAGCCTCGCGTGCCTCCTTCAATGCCTGCTGCATATAATACTCATCCGTAAACCCTATCTTTTCCGACATCTTTATATCTTACAAATGTGATGGCCTATATCTACTATCAATTTTTTTCTTCCTATTTTCGCAAAGATATTTAAATTGGTACTAATAAACCGAACATAAATGTACAGAACTCATACATGTGGCGAACTCCGAATTTCGGATGCCGGTAAACAGGTAACTTTGAGCGGATGGGTGCAAAGGGTACGTGACCTGGGGGGAATGACCTTCCTGGATCTGCGTGACCGTTATGGAATTACTCAAATTGTGGTTAATAGCGATACGCAACCTGTACTTAGTGAACAGGTAAGACAACTGGGCCGCGAATACGTGGTGCAGGTGTCCGGAACTGTAACTGAAAGGGCTAGCAAAAACTCAAAAATCCCAACGGGTGATATAGAGATCGCCCTCGATAAGCTGGTAGTCCTGAATGAATCAGCTCTACCTCCGTTTACTATCGAAGATGATACCGATGGTGGGGACGAACTCCGAATGAAGTACCGCTACCTCGACCTGCGCAGGGGGCCGCTCAAGCGTAACCTCGAACTGCGTCACCGTATGAGCATAGAGATACGCAACTATCTCAACGAGCGTGGATTTCTCGACGTGGAAACTCCGGTTCTGATAAAGTCAACTCCTGAAGGTGCACGTGACTTCGTTGTGCCTTCTCGTGTTCACCCCGGTCAGTTTTATGCTCTGCCACAATCCCCACAGATGTTCAAACAGCTGCTGATGGTTGCCGGTTATGACCGTTACTTCCAGATTGTAAAGTGTTTCAGGGATGAAGACCTTCGTGCTGACCGTCAGCCCGAGTTTACCCAGGTGGACTGCGAAATGGCCTTCGTAGAGCGTGATGACGTGCTGGATACTTTTGAAGGTCTGACTAAGCATATCTTTAAAGTGATCAGAGGTATCGAATACAATGAGCCCTTCCCTCGCTTAAGCTATGCTGATGCTATGTCTCATTACGGTTCAGACAAGCCTGATATCCGCTTTGGAATGAAGATCAAAGAGATTACCGAAGTCGCTAAAGGCAAAGGCTTCAAGGTATTTGATGAGGCTGAATATGTTGGCGGATTCTGTGCCGAAGGGCAAGCTGAAATGAGCCGTAAGGAACTAGACAACCTTACTGACTTTGTTAAGCGCCCGCAGATCGGTGGTAAGGGACTTATCTATGTGAAATACAATGCTGATGGCACGGTTAAGTCGTCTGTAGATAAATTCTTTGATGAAGCACAACTGAAAGGATGGGCTGAATCGTTACAAGCTCGTCCGGGTGATCTGCTCCTGATTATGGCAGGTGACAAGAAGCAAACTCTCGGTGCTCTTGGTGATCTTCGCCTTGAAGTGGCTGGCCGCCTTGGTCTGCGCAACAAGGACGTATTTGCTCCCCTGTGGGTTGTCGACTTTCCACTGCTTGAGTGGGACGAAGAAAGCCAAAGGTTCTTTGC
>ERZ747221.4227-NODE-4227-length-10633-cov-2.524346_pt1 | contig 10633 bp, 7 predicted proteins | sample MGYA00374949_ERZ747221 | MGnify/ENA primary metagenome ERZ747221 (study PRJEB28779, sample SAMN05720172) | bioreactor metagenome | isolation source: Anaerobic biogas reactor | place: USA:Washington, USA | collected 2015-08-08 ... | reverse complement strand
GCGTCCGGCGCAGGCGCTCGAGGGTCTGGGCCCGCAGGGCGTCGAGCCGGGCGTACCTGCGGTCGACGGCGGCCTGCTCCTCCGCCAGGTGCTCTGACCTCACCCCTGCCCCTTCCCCGCCCGTCCGGGCACGGTCGTCCATTATCCGCCCGCCGACGGCGTCGCGTCGCCGCCGCCTGCCAGGTGGGATGCAGCGCGGGCCCCTCGACCTGCGCCGGGACCGGGGCGCGCCTAGGATCGCGCCGCGGACCGAGAGGCGGACATGCCCTACCACGAGATCGACGCGAGGCCGATCTCCGTGCTGCTCGTCGAGGAGGACGACGCCGGCCTGCGCGCGGTGGCGGAGCGGCTGCGACTGGCGCCGCCCTTCGAGGTGCTGGTCGTCCCGGCCTGCCTGCCGCGCACCAAGCCGAAGGCGTGCAACTACGGACTGCGGCAGGCCCGCGGCGACCTGCTGGTGATCTACGACGCCGAAGACCGTCCCGAGCGCGACCAGCTCCGCAAGGCGGCCGCGGCCTTCGCGGCGGCGCGGCGTTCCGCGATCGTCATGGTGGGCGTCGCGGGGCGGGCACCGGACGGGGTCACGAGGGGCCCGGGAGCGTCGTCGTCGGCGTCCTGGCCGTTCGCCTCCGCGATCCGCGCAACCTTCCCGCGGCCGACGTAACGGCTCGCCCCCGGCGCCCCGAGCCGCGCGGGGCTCAGGCCCGAGGCGGGATGACCGTCGGCGAAGAAGCGCCAGCGCCCGATGAGCTTCATGACCGGGTGGGTGAACCAGAACACCACGAGGATGTCGATCACCGTGGTGATGCCGAGCGTCATCGCGAAGCCCTGGACGCCACCGACCGCGAGGTTGTACAGGATGATCGCGGCGAGCAGGTTGACCGCGTCGGACGCGAGGATCGTGCGCTTCGCGCGCTGCCACCCGCGGTCGATCGCGGTGCCGAGCGGTCGCCCGTCGCGCAGCTCGTCCTTGATGCGTTCGAAGTACACGATGAACGAGTCGGCCGTGAACCCGATCGCGACGATGATTCCCGCGATCCCGGGGAGGGAGAGCCGGAAGTTGATCGCCCAGGCGAGCAAGGTGATCACGAGGTAGGTCCACACCGCGGCGACACCGAGCGAGGCGACCGTGACCGTCGCGAGCGCCCGGTACTGGAACATCAGGTAGATCACGACGAGCAGCAGACCGAGCCCGCCCGCGAGCAGACCCCGCTGCAGCTGCTCCGAGCCGAGGGTCGCGGAGACCTGCTGCTCGGACTGCACCTCGAAGCGCAGCGGGAGCGCACCGAAGGAGAGCTGCTGGGCGAGAGTCGCGGCCTCGACGCGGGTGAAGTCGCCCGTGATGGAGGTGGCGGAACCGACAGGGGTGACGCCCTGGACGACCGGAGCGCTGATCACCTCGCCGTCGAGGAGGATGGCGATCTGACGCTGGAGGTTCTCCTGGGTCAGGCGGGACCACGTGGCGCTGCCCTGCTGCCCGGGGCCGGCGTTGAATCGGAATGAGACCTCGTTCTTTCCAGCCTGCTGGTTGAACCCGGAACTGACAGAGTCCTTGACGATCTGCTGACCGTCCAGGCCGTAGTAGCTGCGGCCGTTCTGGAAGTCGTCGCGCAGGCTGTCGCCGACCCGGAAGACGTAGTCGGGCGTCACCGTCACGTATCCGCGATCGTAGAGCCGGTGGAGGTCACTGCGCAGCAGCAGTCCGTTGTCGATGCGGTGCTCCCCACCCTGGCCATAAGGCAGGATGTGCGCGGCTTCGAGAGCCGGCAGCGAGTGCTCGCGCGTGACGGCGCAGGCGCCCTGGTAGGCGTCACGGACGGCGAGGCTGAACAGGCCCTGGCCCAGCCTGGGATGCACCTCCACGGCCGCCCCGTACCGGGCGAAGTTGTCGGCCACGATGCGCGGATCGGCCTCGATGTTCCAGTAATGCAGACCGCCGGTGGCCCGCTCCATGCAGTCCCGCAGGACGCGGGCGCCCTCGCCGACGCCGAGGTCGTAGCTCTTGCCCTGCTGGATGCCTGTCGGGGCCCAGTCGGCCGGTGGACGCACCCACTCATCGGGCACGAAGAACACGGGCGCGGCGATCATGATGCAGCCGATCTTGAACTCGCCCGACGCTGGAGTCGGTTCCCTGCGCAGACGGGCCAGCCGGTCGAACATGGCCTCGAAGGTCGGCGCGCCGTACTTGTTCATGCGCTTGTCGAGCTCCTCGCAGGAGAGGACGTTCGGCAGGTCGCGCTTGTTCCACTCCTTGCGCCACAGGCTCTGGCTCGAGTACTGGTGGGCGATGTGAGGGTCCACCTCGGGGCTCCACACGGTCGTGTCGATGCCGTTGAGGATCCCCACCAGATCGTCGCGGCGGCTGCGCAGGTCCTGCATCGCGCCGTCGATGTCGTGGATCGCGCCGCCGGCGGCATCGGCCAGGCGGCGGCCTTCGGCGGTCAGCGCCACCCCGCGCGCGTGGCGGGTGAACAGGGCCACGCCAAGCCGCGATTCGAGCTTGCGCACGTGGTGGCTGACCGCGCTGGCGGTCAGGTGCAGCTCCTCCGCGGCGTGGGCGAAGTTCTGGTGACGGGCGGCGGATTCGAACGCGGCCAGGGCCGGAAGCCAGTCGGAGCGGAGTGCCATGCGAGCCACAAATCCTGTTTGTGTCTTGGCCCGAAAGTATGCGCTTGTCGCCGCCGCCGGGACAGGCAGAATCGTGCTCCCCGCACTAGGCTTTCCCCATGTCCTGTCCCGACCTCGCCGCGGCGCCGCCGCGAAGCCTGGAATCCAGCCGCTGGCTGACGCCGCTTGAACTCGGCCTGCTGGGCGCGATCTGGGGCGCCTCGTTCCTGTTCATGCGCGTGGCCGCCAACGACTTCGGCCCGGCGCCGCTGGTCGAGGTGCGGCTCGCGCTCGGCAGCCTGGTGCTGCTGCCGTTCCTGTGGCGCGACCGGTCCCGGTTCCCCCTGCGGCTGTGGCCCAAGCTGGCGCTGATCGGCGCGATCAACTCGGCGCTGCCGTTCCTGCTGTTCGCCTGGGCCGCGCAGCGCGCCCCGGCCGGGATCGGCGCCATCGCCAACGCGATGACGGTGCTGTTCACCGCGCTGGTCGGCTTCCTGTTCTTCGGCGAACGCATCGGCACGCGGCGCGCGCTGGCGCTGGTGGTCGGCTTCGTTGGCGTGGTGGTGCTGGCGAGCGGCAAGGCCGCCGGCATGAGCATCGGCGCCGCCGCCGCGGCCGGTGCGCTGGCCTCGCTGCTGTACGGCCTGGGCATCAACCTGGTGCGCCGCCACCTCGGCGGCCTGCCGCCGGCGGCGGTGGCCTCGGCCACCCTCGGCAGCGCCGCGCTGCTCACCCTGCCGGTGGCGATCGCGACCTGGCCGGTGCAGCCGCTGCCGGCGGCCGCCTGGCTGTCGGCGGCGATGCTCGGCGTGCTGTGCACCGGGATCGCGTTCGTCATGTACTACCGTCTGATCGCGCGCATCGGCGCCAGTCGCGCGTCCACCGTGACCTACCTGGTCCCGCTGTTCGGCGTGGGCTGGGCCTGGTGGCTGCTGGACGAGCCGCTGACCTGGACCATGGCGCTGGCCGGCATGCTGATCCTGGGCAGCGTGGCCTTCAGCCAGAGGGCCAGGTAACGCGCACGATGCGCACCGCGTTGCCGCCAGGCTTCGCCGGTGTCGCTCCCGGTGCGCGCGATCGCCACGCCTGGTTGAACGGGAAACGAATCTGCGGCGATGTCCGGCCGCAGGGAGCTGTCGTACACTCCGCCCCCGCATCCATCGTCCTGCGGAGGGGTTCCATGCCGTCGTTCCGTTCGTCCGCGCTGGTCGCGGGCCTGCTGTGCGTAGCCGCCATGACGTGTCCGGCGACGGCCAGGGAACTTGCCATCACCAATGCCCGGATCGTGGCGGCGCCGGATGCCGAGCCGATCGCCTCGGGCACGGTCCTCCTGCGCGATGGCAGGATCACAGCGGTGGGCGACTCGACCGAAGTCGCGGTGCCCGAAGGCGTGGAGCGGCTCGATGCCGGTGGCGGAACGGTGGTCGCGGGCTTCTGGAACAGCCATGTCCATCTGATCGCGCCGCCGCTCGACCGGTCCGCGACCCAGCCGGGCGACGTCCTGTCCGAAGCCCTGCTCACCCGGTACCTGCGCTGGGGCTTTACCACGATCTTCGATATCGCGTCTCCCCCGGGCAGCGCATTCGTGCTGCGTGCGCGCATCGAGGATGGCGACGTCACGGGTCCGGCCATTCTCACCACTGGCACCCCGTTTTTCCCGGTGGACGGCGTTCCTGCCTACCTGCCCACCGATCTGGGAGGCTGGTCGCTCAAGCAGGCCGAAGTGGCGACGCCTGAGGAAGCCGCCGGGCGCGCGCGCCGGCAGCTGGCCGCAGGCGCGGACGGGCTGAAGATCTTCGCCGGTGCCATGGTCGGCGGCGAGCTCGGCGTGTTGCCGATGGACGACGCCATCGGCAAGGCGGTGGGCGATATCGCGCGTGAGGCGGGCAAGCCGCTGTTCGCGCACCCGGGCAACCAGGCGGGGGTCGATGCCGCGATCGCCGCCGGCACCAGCGTGTTTGCGCATACCGCGCCGCTCATGGGCCCGTGGGACGATGCCCTGGTGCAGCGGCTGCTGGCCGAGGACATCGCGCTCATCCCGACCTTGAAGCTGATCGAGATCGAGGTGCGGAAGGAGGGTGGCACGCCGGAGGTCGTCGAGCGCGTGATGGCCGTTTCCCGCCAGCAGCTCGAGGCGTTCTCCCGCGCGGGAGGCACGGTCCTGTTCGGCACCGACTCGGGCTACATCGACTGGTACGACACCCGCGACGAACTCCGGCAGATGCACGCATCCGGCCTCGACTGGCGCCAGGTGCTGGCCAGCCTGACCACCGCGCCCGCGCAGCGCTTCGGCCAGGCGGGGCGCAAGGGGCGCATCGCCCCGGGCATGGATGCGGACCTGGTGGTGCTGGGCGGTGATCCGGCCGAGGACGTCGCGGTGCTGGCGGACGTGCGCTACACGCTGCGCGCAGGCAAGGTCGTCTACGCCGCCGGTCCCTGAGCAGCAGGGGGGCGGGCGCCGGGTCCGGCCTGCGTCGCCGCCCGGTGCACGTGCGCCCGCCCGAGCCAGAGGCCGAGCAGCGCCCAGGCGACGGCCAGCGGCACTACCACGGTCGCCAGCCCGCCCAGCGCCAGGCCGATCCGGCCGAGCGCGCCTTCGACCTGCGCCCCGACCACGTCGCCGGCGCGATAGACGAAGGTGTCGATGAAGGCCTTGGCCTTGTACTTCTCCTCGCGGCTGACCACCGTGAACAGCGCCTCGCGCGCGGGGCGGGTCAGTCCGCGCTGGACGGCGCGGTTCATCGCCTCGAGCACGACCAGCATCGCGAACGAACCGTAGATCGCCAGGCCGACGAAGCCCAGCGCGGTGGCGACCGGCAGCACCGCCAGGGCCACCGCCAGCCCGAAGCGGCGGATGATCTGTCCGGTGAGGGTGAGCTGCAGCGCCAGCACCGCGATCTGGGTCCACATGTCGATGCTGCCGAGCAGGCCGGTGCGCGCGTCGAGGTCGCTCTCGGCCGCGGCCACCATCTGCAGCCGGGTGAAGTAGATGAAGGTGGCCACCACGGTCATCGCCAGCACGTAGCCGGCGATGCCCATCAGGTAGGGCGAGGCGAACACCGCGCGCAGGCCCGCCCACGCACTGCCGCCGATGCGGCGTTCCTCGCTGGCGATGTCGGACGCCGCTTCGGCGGCGGCGGAGGCCCCGCGGTCGCTGCGTACGTGCACGAGCACCCAGGCCAGCAGGATCGCCAGCAGCAGGAATCCGGCCGCGACCAGCAGCAGGCTCGGCGTGCCCAGCGGTTCGGCCAGGCGCGAGGCCAGCCAGGGGCCGAAGATCGCGCCCAGGGTGCCGCCCGCCGCGACCAGCGCGAACAGGCGCCGCCCCTGGTCGCTGCTGAAGCGGTCGGCCAGCAGGGCCCAGAACACCATGGTCACGAACAGGTTGAACACGCTGAACCAGACGTAGAACACCTGGCCGCTGCGCGTCCCGACCGCGCCGGGCGCGAACACCAGCAGCGCCCAGAAACCGGCCAGGCTCAGGGCGAAGAAGGCGTAGGTGGCGGAGATGAAGTGCAGCCGCCGCAGCCGCGCGACCAGCCCGCCGAACAGCGGGTTGACCGCGAGCGTGACCACGGCGGTGCCGATGAACAGCCAGCGCACGCTGTCGATGCCGCGCTCCATGCCCAGCGCATCGCGCGCCGGGCGCAGCATCATCAGCGCGGTGAGGATGCAGAAGAAGAACGCGGCGGCGACCAGCACCGGCGCCAGTTCGCCGCGCCGGAGGTTGAACAGGTCCGCGAGGCGCCCGCGCATGGGTCAGGCGAACATCGCGACCAGTTCGGCCTGCTGCGCGTCGTCGAGCAGCGGCCCGATCCCGCCGCGCAGGTTGTCGGCCTGGCGTTCGGGCTTGCCGGTGGCGGGGATCACCGCGGTCACCGCGGGGTGGCTGATCGCGAACTTCAGGAACATCTGCGCCCACGACGTCACGCCGACGTCGGCCGCCCAGCCCGGCAGCTCGCGGTCGCGCACCGCGGCGAACAGGCGGCCGTCGTCGAAGGCCCGGTTGACAATCACCGCGATGCCCAGCTCCTGCGCCAGCGGGAAGATCGTGCGCGCGGCCTGCGGCGCGTTGACCGAATAGTTGATCTGGACGAAGTCCGGCTTCTCCGCGCGCATCAGGCGCGCGGTCTCGGCGTGGCCGCTTTCCAGGTAGTGGGTGATGCCCACGTACGTGACCTTGCCGGCGTCCTTGAGCTCGCGCGCGTAGGGCATGGCCTCGGCCATGTTGCGCAGGTTGTGCACCTGCAGCAGTTCCACGTGGTCGGTGCGCAGGCGCCGCAGCGACGCGGCCCACTGCGCCTCCAGCGCCTCGCGGCTGTCGGCGGCGAGCTTGGTGGCCAGGAAGCAGCGCTCGCGCCAGCCGCCCTGCTCGAGCAGGGCCCCGACCACGTCCTCGGCGTTGCTGTAGTTGGGCGAGGTGTCGAGCAGGCGTCCGCCGCCCTCGAAGAAGATCCGTGCCACCTCGCGCAGGGCGTCGAAGCCGGGCGAGTCCAGCGGCACCTCGTAACTGCCCGAGGTGCCGACGCCGATCGCCGGGATCGATTCGCCGCTGGCCGGGATGGTGCGCATGACGAGTTCGCCCGCGAGCGGCGCGATGCCGGCGATGGCGCCGACGGGCTTCTCGCGCGGCCGGCCGGGCAGGGGATCGGGGCGGTCCTGGCTGCAGGCGGCGAGCGGGGCGAGGGCGGCGCCGGTGGCGGCCAGGCTGACGGAGGCGATGAAGCGGCGGCGGCTGGTCATGGCGGGACTCCAGGGGGGGGCATGGGCTGGACGGCGCATCGACGCGGCGCAGGGTAGGCACAAGCCGGGGCGCGAATCCAGTGGCGGCGCCCCTGCGTCACCCCGGGCGCGCGCCGAGCAGGCGCAGCAGCCCGACCGCGGCCGCAGGATTGCGTTCCTTGGCTGCGCTGATGAAGAAAACGAACACGTCGCGCCGCGCGGCCCCGGCCGCGGGTGGGGCGAGCAGCGGCAGGTCGCCGGGCGTCCCGCCCCGCGCCCAGGTGCGCGCACGCGCGGCCCAGGCCGCGAGCTCGTCCGCCGGATAGCCGCTGGCCACGTGCGCGCGCGAGCGCATCAGCCGCGCATAGACGAAGTCGGCGGTGGGGTCGGCGACGTTGGGGTGCTCGTCCGAGTCGGTGTACACCGTGGCCATGCCGTGATGGCGCGCCAGTTCGACGAAGCCGGCATCGACGAAGCCGCGGTCGCGCACGTCCAGTACGTGCCGCAGCGGCCGCCCGCCGGCCTCGCGCGGCAGCAGTCCGAGGAAGGCCGCGAAGGCGTCGCGGTCGATGCGGGTGCCGGCGTCGAACTGCCAGACGAGCGCGCCGAGCCGGTCTTCCAGCGCCGCGATCCCGCCGACGAAGTCCTCCACCTGCGGCCCGGTGCGCTCGAGCGCGCGCGCCTGGGTGATGCGCTTGGGGGCTTTGGCGGTGAACACGAAGCCGGGCGGAGTCTGCTCGCGCCAGCCGGCGTACACCGCCGGCGTCTGCGTGCCGTAATAGGTGCCGTTGATCTCGATCGCCGACAGCTGGCGGCTGGCGTACTCGAGTTCGCGCCGCTGCACGAGGCCCTTCGGGTAGAAGCGCCCGCGCCAGGGCGGGAACACCCAGCCGCCGATGCCGACGCGGATGCCGTCCACCGCCGGTACGCCGGCGTCCGCCGGGGCGAGGGTCAGGCCGTCCATCGGTCCGGGTTCCCGAACCGCCGCAGGTGGCCTTGTGCGAGGATTCGCATGGCGATGGCGCCGCTCCGGTCCGGCGGGCAGGATGCCACGCGCGTGGCCCGGGGGCGACCATCCCGCCGGCCTGCACGCCAGGCACCTGCCGGAAGTCATGTCCGCCCGTGCGCCGGGCAGGACTATGCTGGCCGGGTACGACGACGTTGGGAGCAAGGCGATGCAGCGACGTGGATTCCTGGCCCTGGGTGGACTGGCCGCCGGCGCGGCGTTGCTGCCGCCGCTGGCGTACGGGCGGGCGATCGCGGCCGAGCGGCTGCTCGAGCGCATCGATGGTGCGATCAAGCGCCGGCTGGCCGATGCCGCCCTGCAGGCCGCCACCGACGCCGGCGCCAGCTACTGCGACATCCGCATCGGCCGCTACCTGCGCCAGTCCCTGCTCACCCGCGAGGCGCGGGTGGAGAACGTGGCCAACGAGGAGTCGGTGGGCGCGGGCGTGCGCGTGGTCGCCGGCGGTGCATGGGGGTTCGCCGCCACCAATCGCCTCGACGTGGACGCGGTGGCGCGGGCCGCGCGCCAGGCGGTCGCGATCGCCCGGGCCAATGCCAGGGTGCAGGCCGAACCGGTGCGGCTGGCGCCGGCGCCGGCCCACGGCGAGGTGTCCTGGCGCACGCCGATCGCCAGGAACGGCATGGAAGTGCCGATCCGCGACAAGCTCGAACTGCTGCTGTCGGTCAACGCCGCGGCGATGGAGGCGGGCGCGAGCTTCGTCAACTCGCGCATGTTCCTGGTCAACGAGCAGAAGTACTTCGCCTCCACCGACGGCTCGTACATCGACCAGGACGTGCACCGGATCTGGGTGCCGTTCACGGTGACCGTGGTCGACCAGGCCAGTGGGAGGTTCCGCACCCGCGACGGCCTGTCGGCGCCGATGGGGATGGGCTACGAGTACCTCGACGCTGATCCCGCACAGCGCGTCGAGCTGCCCGGCGGGGTGGTCGCCTATGGCCGCTCCTACGACATGCGCGCCGACGCGGTGGCCGCCGCGCGGCAGGCGCGGGAGAAGCTCAAGGCGCCGTCGGTCAAGCCCGGCCGCTACGACCTGGTGATCGACCCGAGCAACCTGTTCCTTACCATCCACGAGAACGTCGGCCATCCGCTCGAGCTCGACCGCGTGCTCGGCTACGAGGCCAACTACGCCGGCACCAGCTTCGCCACCCTCGACAAGCGCGGGACCTTCCGCTGGGGCAGCGACATCGTGAACTTCGTCGCCGACCGCACCCAGCCCGGCAGCCTGGGCGCCGTGGGCTACGACGACGAGGGCGTGCAGGCCAAGCGCTGGGACCTGGTGCGCGACGGCATCCTGGTCGACTACCAGTCGATCCGCGACCAGGCCCACATCCTGGGTAAGACCGAGTCCGACGGGTGCTGCTACGCCGACTCGTGGTCGAGCGTGCAGTTCCAGCGCATGCCCAACGTCTCGCTCCAGCCCGGCAAGGCGCCACTCACGGTGCAGGAGATGATTGCCGGGGTCGAGAACGGGCTCTACATCCACGGCCGCGGCTCCTATTCGATCGACCAGCAGCGTTACAACGCCCAGTTCGGCGGGCAGCTGTTCTTCGCCATCCGCAACGGCCAGGTGCAGGGGCTGGTAGAGGATGCCGCCTACCAGATCCGCACTCCGGAGTTCTGGAACGCCTGCTCGGCGATCTGCGACGAACGCGACTATCGCCTGGGCGGCTCGTTCTTCGACGGCAAGGGCCAGCCCAGCCAGGTCTCGGCGGTCTCGCACGGGGCGGCCACCGCGCGCTTCGACGGCCAGAACGTGATCAACACCGCCCGCTCGCTGGGCTGAGGCCGGCGTCCGCGCATGCGCCCGGATGTGCCGAAAGTCATTTGCGCCCCGCGGCGGCGGCGCACAGAATCGGATGAAACCATCCCGCCCGGCACGTCCGCACCGGACCTGCGCGTTTGCCGCGGCGGCGTTGGCGCCGTGCCCCACCTACCGGAGAACGCTCCGTGCAACGACGTGATTTCCTGGCCCTGAGCGGCCTTGGCATCGGCAGCCTGGCGCTGCCTTCCTGGCTCGGCAAGGCGGTGGCCGCCGAGCAGCTGGTGACCACCCTGGACGTGGCGGTCAAGAAGCAGTTGGCCGACGCCGGGCTCGAGGCCGCGCGTTCGTCCGGCGCCAGCTACTGCGACGTGCGCATCGGCCGCTACCTGCGCCAGTTCGTGATGACGCGCGAGGACAAGGTGCAGAACGTGGTCAACACCGAGTCCACCGGCGTGGGCGTGCGGGTGATCGCCAACGGCGCCTGGGGCTTCGCCGCGACCAACGGCCTGACCACC
>ERZ747221.4224-NODE-4224-length-10638-cov-3.073667_pt1 | contig 10638 bp, 9 predicted proteins | sample MGYA00374949_ERZ747221 | MGnify/ENA primary metagenome ERZ747221 (study PRJEB28779, sample SAMN05720172) | bioreactor metagenome | isolation source: Anaerobic biogas reactor | place: USA:Washington, USA | collected 2015-08-08 ... | reverse complement strand
TAAAAATAATTCATATAAGATATGCTAACTAGATAATACAGGTTTCTTAAACCAGTTTGATTACGGGCCAGTAAAACAATATGGTAGGGAGTATCCTTTTTATCATCCTCTACCAGGTATCCCTCCACCCCATAAATTACCTTAATTTTATGTTCTAATGATGCCTGGTGAGCCTCGGGAAAAGCCTGAGTGCATCCATGATCTGTTATAGTAATAGCCGGATGCTGCCATTCTGCTGCCCTTTTAATCAAAGTTGATACATTACACAAACCATCCATAGCGCTCATTTTGGTGTGGGCATGCAACTCAATTCGTTTTTGCCTGGCATTATCGCTTCTAAGTTGTTTGTGCACCTCAATGTAGGCTTCAAGAAACAGCACCAGTTCACGAGCATTATCATCATAACGCAGGTTACCGCTGGCTTTTACCCACTGCCCCTCTTCTATCCGATCCTCATCCAGGGTATCTAGAAATGTTTTAATTATCAAGGAGTCGCTGTAGTCGGTGAGATAATAGGTAACAACATATCTATTACCCCGAATATTGCTTATTTCTTTCTTCCATACCTCACCTTCCACCACTACCGTTTTTAGACCTTCCTGGAGATCGGATAATTTTATAGCTTCCTGCTGCTTCAGTAAATCCCCTTTTCGCTTATCTTTTTTCCCGATTTTTCTTGAAGCCCGGCCATAATCCCTAATTTCTAAGACTTCGGCTTTTTGCCCGGCATTAATAGTATCGCTTGGGATCTCCACCTCATTACCAATGCCAAGTACTCTAACCAGTACCCGCAAGCTATATTCCTCCTGAAACCAGTTGGCAAGGTGATCACAGATTTGTTTTTCTATTATATAGTCATATACTTCTTCATCCATAGTTAAGAGGTCTAAGCGTTCACCGGCACAGTTCCATTCTACCCGGTCTAAAAAATTACTCTCAGCAAAAAAAGAGGAGGATAATTCCTCCTTCCGACTGTTAATAATTTCGTTTATCCGACGGGAAGGCTCGGCTAATAAAGGGATTATTTCCAAATGCTCCAAGTAGGATAGATGCTCCAGTATTTCTTTTGCCGTATGACGAACCTTTTCGGCAGGCAAAGTATCATTAACCTGAACGTATATAAACCAGGCTTTACTGCGGGAATGAACTTCGATTTTATGTATCGTGGCCTTCTGCCATACAGCGGGTGCATCTTTCCCGGTAATTTCTTTATAAAACGAGGCAAAATCATGGATCACCCAAATTCCTCCATTATTACGGAAATAGGCGTTAGTAACAAAGTTGTCTTATTAATAACATCCAGTTCAGAAACTTGATTAATTGTCAGAGTAAGGAGCTTAAGGAAGCTAAAGCTTTTCCTACGACCCTTAATTTTTAATTCTCAATTCTTTAATTCAACCGGTCTATACTCTTCAGTTCTTTCATACTGGAAAGTTCCTCAATTACGTCGGAGATTTTCATGCCGCTGGGGAGTTCTACCAATAACTCTACTTCCAGATTATCTTCGTTTTCCAAATGGGTTAACTGAATGTTTTTAATTAAAACCCCCATATCACCAAGGATAGAGCCTATGTTCCCCACCTGCCCGGGGCGATCCTCTACCACAATAACTAAACCCTTGTATTCCCTCATACCGGTAAAAAACTGTTCAAAGCGGATAAAATATATAAGCACAAAAAGAATAAGAATAGTAGTAGCAACCGCAGGTATGTACAGCCCGGCACCTACAGCCAGGCCAATGCAGGCTACCACCCATAAACCTGCTGCTGTAGTCAACCCTCGAACCGAGGCGCCTTCCCTCATTATGGTTCCAGCACCCAGAAAACCAATACCACTGATTACCTGGGCAGCAATCCTTCCTGGATCAGCATTTACCGTCTGGTAATACTGCATATAAATATCAATTGATACTATCATAGCCAGGGCTGAACCTACACATACCAGGGTATAGGTACGTAAGCCTGCAGGGCGATTCAGGCTTTCCCTCTCCAGCCCTATCATTGCCCCCAGTATGCAGGCCAGAGCCAGCTTAAATATTATTTCATATACCGACATACTCTTACCTTCACACCCACTCTGTTATTCCCCGATAATCTTTAGAACCTTTTCCCTTACTTCATCTATTTCTACAAGCTCTACTTCTTTTTCCCATCTTTTCTTCACTTCTACCTTATTTTCCTGCAAGGCTTTGGGCCCAATTGTAATTCTAACCGGTATGCCTATAAGATCGGCATCTTTAAACTTAACCCCGGCCCTTTCATCACGGTCATCAAGTATTACTTCCAGACCTTCCTGTTCTAAAATCTTGTAAATAGAGTCAGCAGCTTGCAATTGCTCTTCCTTATTGCTATTTACTGGTACTACAATTACCTGATAGGGTGCGATGGGAATTGGCCATATTATACCATTTTCATCACTGTTTTGCTCCACTGCAGCCGCCATAGTTCGGGAAATGCCTATACCATAACAACCCATAACAAAAGGAAGCGACTGGCCGTTCTGGTCGCGAAAAGTAGCCCCCATAACATCCGAGTATTTGGTACCCAGTTTAAATATATGTCCCACTTCTATACCCCGAAGGAGCTTTAATTCTCCCTGACAGAGGGGACAGGGGTCACCGGGCACAGCATTCCTGATATCCAAAATAGCCTCGGGAACAAAATCACGACCCAGATTTACATTCTTAAAATGATAGTCATCTTCATTAGCTCCACAGGCAAAGTTTTTCATAGCCGCCACTTCCAGGTCGGCATATATCTTCACGTCCATCCCTACAGGTCCTAAGGACCCGAAACCGGCACCACTGGACCTGCGAACATTTTCCTCATTGGCCATAACTAATTCATTGCATCCTAAAGCATTCTTGAGTTTTATCTCGTTTAGCTCCCGGTCCCCCCTGAGTATAGCTGCAATCAATTCACCATCAGCATCATACATGAGGGTTTTTATCTGCTCGTCTTTGCCTATTTTAAGAAAATCGGTAAGATCCTGAATGGTACGCTGCCCCGGAGTATGAATTTTTTCCAGTGGCAGCAGGTTGCCTTCTGTTTCCGCTTTTTCGGCTATACAGACTGCCTTCTCAACATTGGCGGCATAATCACAGTTATCACAATAAACTATTTCCGCTTCACCACTATCCGCTAAAACCATAAACTCATGGCTTTCATTACCACCAATAGCCCCGCTATCTGCTTCTACTACCCTATACTTAAGACCTAACCTGGTAAAGATTTGATTGTAAGCATAATACATCTTCTGGTAAGAAACATCCAACCCCTCATCATCTATATCAAATGAATAGAGGTCTTTCATAATAAATTCCCGTCCCCGCATCAGGCCAAATCGGGGCCGAATTTCGTCCCGGTACTTATTCTGAATTTGATAGAGGAGCAACGGTAAATCCCGGTAAGAGTGGACATCCCCGTCTACCAGAGTAGTAATAATCTCCTCGTGGGTAGGACCCAGAGCAAAATAGCGTTTATGGCGATCCTGCAGGCGGAACATCTCATCCCCATAAACTTCCCAGCGCCCAGATTTCTGCCATAATTCAGCTGGTTGCATGATAGGCATTAATACTTCCTGGCCTCCGGCCTGATCCATTTCTTCCCGTACGATGTTTTCAATCTTTTTGATAACTCTATAAGCTAACGGCAGATAAGTATATACTCCACCTGAGGCTTTACGAATAAACCCGGCTCGCAATAACAATTGGTGACTGATAACTTCAGCTTCGCTGGGAACCTCCCGCAGGGTAGGACAAAACAGTTGTGAAGACCTCAATATAGGCTCCCTCCTTATTTTTTAGTAATCTTGTCTATTTCATCTAAAAGTGTTTTAACCAATTCTTTTTCTGCTACTTTCCGGACAATTTCTCCATGCTTAAATAATAACCCTACACCCCTACCGCCGGCTATACCTACATCTGCCTCCCGGGCCTCGCCTGGACCATTAACTACACAACCCATTACCGCAACTTTTAACGGTTCTTCTATATGGCGTATCTGCCTGTCCACTTCCTCGGCAGTCTTTATCAGGTCAATTTCACAGCGGCCACAGGTGGGACAGGAAATAAGTTCTATCCCCCGCTGGCGCAACCCCAGGCTACGTAAAATCTCATAGGCCGCCCACACTTCATCCACCGGGTCGGCAGTAAGCGATACCCGTATGGTATCCCCGATGCCCTCGCTAAGCAACATACCGATTCCTAAGGCTGATTTTATCAAAGCCCGCTCCCGGGTACCAGCTTCGGTAATACCTACATGCAGGGGGTAATCTACCTTAGCCGCCATCATCCGGTAAGCCTGTAGTGATAATAGTACGGATGAGGCTTTCAGAGAAATTTTTATGAGTTCAAAACCCATATCCTCCAGAATCTTAATATTCTCCAGAGCACTTGCAACCATGGCCTGGGCACATACCCCACCATAGCGGTCCAGCAATTTCTTATCCAGCGAACCTGCGTTTACACCTATTCTGATAGGTATTTCTCTTTCCAGGCAGCTCTTTACTACTGCCTGTACCTTCCAGGGTTCACCTATATTACCCGGATTAATACGCAGGCTATCAGCACCTGCCTCTACACTTTTAAGGGCCAGGCGGTAATCAAAATGAATGTCAGCAATCAGAGGAATATTTATCCGGCTTTTTATTTTCTCTATAGAGCAGGCAGCTTCCTCATCCACCACTGCTACTCTTACCAGTTCACAGCCGGCTTGCTCCAATCGCTGTATCTGTTGTACGGTGGAGTCAATATCCCGGGTATCAGTATTGGTCATAGACTGCACCACCACCGGATTATCCCCACCAATGGCTACATTACCTATTCTTATTACCCGGCTTTTTCTAATCATTTATACTACCCTTTGATTAATCGTACAATATCATTGTAGGTAACCAGAATCATTAAAGTTATTAAAAATAGGAAACCTAACCAGTGAATAAATCCTTCCTTTTCAGGTTCCAGGGGCTTTTTCCTGATAGCCTCGACCAGGGCAAAAACAATCCGGCTTCCATCCAATGCCGGAATGGGAAGCAGATTTAATATTCCCAGGTTAATACTGAGGAAGGCAGTAAAACTAAGCAGCAAAACTATGCCGGCCTGAGCCGCTTCCCCAATTAGTTTGTAAATACCTACCGGTCCAGCCAAATCATTTACGGAAGCTCCGCCGCTGACCAATATGCCCAAACTAGATAAGAGTAGAACGGTTAACTCGTAGGTTTGTTTGAAACCAATTTTTATAGCACTTATTATTCCCTGTTTATCATAAGTCAGGGCACTCATGACCCCGATGCTGGGTTTACCGGTAGTTTCATTTTTTACCGGGGTTATACTAAGATTTAATACCTGTTCATTACGTTTAACCGCAAGATTTAGGGGTTGCCCCTCCGGGGTGGAACTGATAGCAACAGTAAACTCATCCCAGGTTCTGACATCTTTATTATTTGCCTGTAAAACCAGGTCATTAGCCTGAAGTCCTCCTTTTTCTGCCGGGGTATTAGCAACCACCTGCCCAATCAAAGGCTGATCTGAAACCCGGGGTATGCCCACCACGGAATAGATATAAACAAATATTAAAAGGGCTAAAACAAAATTCATAAACGGGCCGGCAAAAGCTACCCCCATCTTTTCCAGGGGGGTGCGGTTGTTATAACCCTCTGGATCGTTGGCATCGCCCGGTTCTTCCCCGGCCATACGTACATAGCCCCCCAGTGGTATCAAGCGCAGGGAGTATTCCACTCCATCTTTTTTGCGGCCGTAGATTTTGGGACCAAATCCAATACTGAATTCCCATACCGGTATGCCAATTTTACGTGCGGTTATAAAATGCCCCCATTCGTGTACCAGAATTAGCACCGCAATAATTAGCAAGGTTATTAAAATGGTAGTACCTGTGTTCATGCTTTGCCTCCTTGACTTAACTCGCGCTTTTTAGTTTACCATAGCCCGGCAAGTTTCCCGGGCACAATGGTCTGCCTCAAAAATCATCTCCAGATTGGGGTATGCTATTAGGCTATGTTTGCTCATGGTTTTTTCTACCAGTTTTGGTATATCCATAAATTTGATTTTACCATTGAGGAAACTGTTTACGGCTACCTCGTTAGCTGCGTTTAATACTGCCGGCATGGTACCACCTGCTCTACCCGCCTCATAAGCCAGCCTCAAACAGGGAAAGCGACTCTCATCTACCTTATCAAAATGTATCTTCGTAAGACTGGTGAAATCAAGGCTGCGAGCCGGTGATTCCATTCGATCGGGCCAGGTTAAAGCATACTGGATAGGAATACGCATATCAGCTACACCTAGATGGGCCAAAAATGATCCATCCACCAGTTCTACCATGGAATGGATAATGCTTTCTCTTTGTGCCAATACCTGGATCAGGTCATAGTCGACATTAAACAAGTGATGGGCTTCAATCACTTCCAGGCCCTTATTCATTAGGCTGGCAGAGTCAATAGTAATTTTAGGCCCCATTGACCAGTTAGGATGCTTTAATGCCATATCAACGGTAACCTTTTCTAGTTCATCCCAGGTAAAATCCCGGAAAGGCCCTCCCGAAGCAGTAAGCCAGACCTTTTTTAAATAGCTGCTTTCACCCTGCAGGCACTGGAATACAGCAGAATGCTCACTATCTACTGGAATAATGGCTACGTTTTTTTCCCGGGCTAATCTCATAACAATATCTCCAGCTGCAACCAGGGTTTCTTTATTAGCCAGAGCTATTCTCTTGTGTGCTCTTATAGCTGCCAAAGTTGGTTTAATGCCAACTGCTCCACTTACTGCTACCAGCACTGTATCAGCATCAGGCAGGGAACAGAGTTCGCATATGCCATCTATGCCGGCCAGAACTCTATATTGGTCACCTATCTTCTCTTTTAACTGCAGATAGGCCGCTGGATCAAAGACAGCTACTGCCAGAGGATTATATTTTTGTACCTGCTCTCCCAGCAGGGAAACTTCATCCCGGGCGGCAAGGGCAATTACACGAAAGCGCCGGGGATGTTTATCGACTACTTCCAGAGCCTGCCTACCGATAGAGCCGGTGGAACCAAGTATGATAAGATTAGTTATACTCTCGTTTTCTATGTTTTCTTTCAATCTTTCTTCCCCCATCCCAGGCCTGCAAAAACACCTGCCCGATAACAAGCCATAATTATAACAACCGTAACCGGACCCATTATCATCCCTATTATTCCTGCTAGTTGCAAACCAGCATAAAGAGATATCAAGGTAGCAAGCGGATGTAATCCGATATTATCCCCTACAATTTTAGGTTCCAGGAATTGTCGGACTACGGAGATTAGAGTATATACCACCAGCAAGCCTATAGCCAGGCTACTATTACCGCTTATAAAATTCCAGATAATCCAGGGTACAAATATAGTTCCTGGTCCCAGTACCGGCAGTATATCGCAAATACCTACTAAAAGCCCAATAGTTAATGCATAGTCTACCCGCAAAACTTTAAGTGATATCATGGTTACCACTGCGGTAATGGTAATTAATATGCTATAAGCCTTTAAAAATCCAACCAGAGCCCCAAACAACTCACTTATGATTTTCACCGTTTTGGACCGCGCACTGCCGGGAATAAAACGCATAGAAAATTCCTTCAAGGCCTTACGGTCTTTCATTATAAAAAAAGTGGCAACTGTAGCAATCATCAGAAATATCAGGGCACCGGGCAGCATGGCCAGGATTTGTATTAATACATTAATACTACCATCCAACACTGTTTGCAGCGCCTGTAAACTTTTTCCCAAATTATCCTGTATAGTAGCCTCCACCTGAGGCGGTAGATTTAAACGCAGGTAAAAGACCTGGAAATCACCAATGGTGCTAATAAACCGGTTTATTATCTGATCGGAATAATGTGCTATCTGGGGATAAAGCCGGGATAGATCCTTGATGATAACGGAAATAATTGCTGATACCAGGTAGATAAATCCACCAACTACTAGAATTAAGCTAACTACAACGGCCCAGGCTCTACTAATCCTTAACCTTTTTTCAAAAAATCGAACTACCGGTTCAGTTATTAACGCTAACAGTAGAGCAAATATAAAGGGAAGAAAGATTACCGGAAGGTATGATAATATCCGACCTACCAGAGGAAATACATAGGTAAATAAAAGATATATGGCTACCAGAACCATAACCAGTATGGTCAGTCGGGTTAAAAGTTTTACATTCTTTTGCAATTCGGGATCCATATTACTCCTCCCTTTTTAAAAATAGACGTGGGAATTACGGATTAAGTCATAATACAAACCGAAAAATAATAAACCAGAGGAACGAGTAGGAGGAAGCTGTCAAAACGATCTAAAACCCCTCCATGTCCTGGTATAATTTTTCCACTATCTTTAACTTGAAAGAACCGCTTGACCCCGGATATAAAAAAATCTCCCAATTGTGCCAGCGTGCTTGCGCCTAATCCTAACAATAAAGCATATGCAGGACCAACTCCATCAATATCTATTACCCAAAAAAAGACAAGGGCAACTACAGCAGAAACTACCAGTCCCCCAATAGCTCCCTCCCAGGTCTTATTAGGACTCAGGATAGGAGTCATTTTATGTGTACCCCATGATTTACCCACAAAATAGGCCCCGGTGTCACTACCCCAGGTTAGGAGCAGGGCCAGTACAATAACAAGAAAAGACTGCTGCAAATCGGCAATTTTTATAGCATAACTTAATAAGAAACCTATGTAAGCAGCTCCAAAAAGGCTTATTGCCGTATCTTTAAGAGTTAAATCAGGATACTTTAGAATAGATATGATCACCGCCAGTATTAACATACTAAATATTCCAGGATATAAATATGTATCAGGGGAAAAAAGGAGTAACAGCAATAATAGCAGTCCCGGCAACAGTAGAGGCCTTAGTTGGATATTGGACATCATCTGAATAAACTCCATAAAAGCCAGTATCCCTATAAGAGCAAATGTCAGTTTCCAGTACCAACCCCCTAGATAAAGTACCCCTAAAAAAACAGGGATACCAATAACTGCGGTAAGTACCCGGGTTTTAAACACTCTCATCATCCTTCTCTACAGCAGTTAATGCTCCAAATCTTCTCTCTCGCTGCTGGTAATCCTGTATAGCCACTATTAAATCCTCTCGGGTAAAATCAGGCCATAGACATTCTGTAACCCATAGCTCGGTATAAGCTAACTGCCAGAGGAGAAAATTGCTTAAGCGCAATTCCCCCGCGGTTCTTATCAAAAGGTCGGGGTCTGGTATACCTCCAGTATATAAAAAAGAGGATACCGTAGCTTCACAGATGCTATCCCGGGACATTTCGCCGCTAATAACCCTATCCACTATTTTTTTAATGGCCTCAACCATCTCGGCTCGGGCACCGTAATTTAGAGCTATGTTAAATAATAAACCCTGGTTGTTACCGGTAGTTGATAGGGCCCGTCTAATTTCATCCTGGCATTCCCGATTTAAGACACTATAATCTCCGATAATATTAACACAAACATTATTATCATTAAGCTCATCCAGTTCTTTATGGAGAAATTCGACCAGGAGTTTCATCAAGAATTGCACTTCATTCTCAGGTCGTTTCCAGTTCTCGGTAGAAAAAGCATATACGGTTAATATCGGTATTTTAAATTCATCACAGGCTTTTACTACTTTTTTTAGGGAAGCCATACCTGCCCGATGTCCCATAGTACGGGGCATAAGCCGCTTTCTTGCCCACCTGCCGTTACCATCCATAATAATAGCAACATGACGAGGTAGAGAATCGCTATCTATTAATTTATTAATATTGGTTATCTTCTTAAGCAAAAGTAGCCCTTCTTTCGCTAAATTACAAAACCCCCCGAACAGGGGGTATTTTTGTAATAATTATAACCATTGTTGGTGTTTATTTAAACTATAAAAAACTATACTTCCATAATATCCTTTTCTTTGGCTGAGGTTATAGTATCAATCTCTTTAATGTACTTATCAGTTAGTTTTTGAACCTCATCCATACCTTTTTTACTTTCGTCCTCAGAGATTAATTTTTCTTTTTCGCTAGATTTAACCATATCATTACCTTCACGGCGAATATTTCTTACGGCTACCCGGGTTTCTTCTGCTTTTTTCTTTACTACCTTAACTAAATCTTTGCGGCGTTCCTCAGTTAACTGAGGAATTGCGATACGCACTACATTACCATCATTGTTGGGATTAACCCCCAGGTCTGATCTCATGATGGCTTTTTCAATATCGGCTATACTCCCTTTATCCCAGGGTTGAATAACCAGCAACCTGGCTTCGGGAACAGTAATGTTGGCCAGCTGATTAAGCGGCGTTGGTTCGCCGTAATAATCTACCATTAATTTTTCTACCATAGCAGGATTGGCCCTGCCTGCCCTCAGAGTGGCCAAATCGCCAACAAAATGTTCTATCGTTTTTTTCATCCGCTCTTCAGCGTCATCCAAAATATCTTTTATCACTGTTTTACCTCCCCTACGTAGGTACCTATATTTTCACCTTTAACCGCACGTAATATATTGCCATCCTGCATCAGGTTAAACACTATTATAGGTATTTTGTTGTCCATACACAAAGAAGCAGCGGTAGAGTCCATTACTCCCAATCCCTGGTTAAGAACATCGATGTACTGCAAATATTCAT
>ERZ747221.4212-NODE-4212-length-10670-cov-4.131974_pt1 | contig 10670 bp, 14 predicted proteins | sample MGYA00374949_ERZ747221 | MGnify/ENA primary metagenome ERZ747221 (study PRJEB28779, sample SAMN05720172) | bioreactor metagenome | isolation source: Anaerobic biogas reactor | place: USA:Washington, USA | collected 2015-08-08 ... | reverse complement strand
CGTTTTTGCAGGATCATCATGATCACGCAGGGTAATCTGGGCTCCTGCTTCCAGAATATAGGTCGTACTTAGAGTAACACTCTCACCAGCCCTGGAATTGTAACTGGCGTTTATATCCACCTGGCTTGCAGCCGCAGTTTTATAGGTAAGGTTAAGATTAATAGAAGAACCGACGCCAGAAACATAAGTGGTATGCCCTACCACCTGTTCCCCGGCCTGAGCCCGGTAGGTAAGATTAAGATCCACTGTACTGCCAGCCTCTGAACGATAATAGGTAACCGCGTTAACATTGCTGACTAGCAAATCGCGGGCATCATTGTTCACTACCTGAAAATGGGTATTCATATTAATATCATAGTTGGCCCGGGTCACCATAGTGGCGTTGCCCAGACCAGTTAAATCACTCCATAGCTCGCTGCTCTGGGCATCGCTGGCCCCCAGCCCTGCAGTTGCATCCATTGATACATCAATGTTACTTCTCCCGGTTGCATTTACCCCGGTGACAATATCGGGTGTAGTTGGATCTTCAAAGTCGGCAAACTGGGCCATAAAAGGCACTTGATCGGCAATATCGATATAGTATTCTCCATAAGGCATAATATGAGGATTAGGAGAAGTGGAAACAGAGGTGATACCCAGATCAGCCAGGGGATTAGCGCTCTCCATACCATTATTCTGCAAATAGGTAATACCCCCGAAAGGAGTCTCGCGAGTAGCAATGCGATAAGAACCTTCCATTAAGCCCCGGCTTCTAAAATCAGTAATACCCGAATATTCGCCGCGGATATTGTTAACATTAATACTCTCTGATAAGGTATCGTTCTTGCTGCTTAATACATTAGTGCCCAGCACCTGTCCCTTACCTGCAGCAGCCTTTATATCCAGGCGATAGTTGCCTTCGGCTGCCTCAATATCCCCGAATTGGTTACGGGACAGCAGACTGCCATTTACATTGACCTGCACCCGACGGTCACTGCTGCTGGCAAGTACCGAGGCGGTTCCATCCAGCAGCTTCTTACCGTTAAATTCAGTATTTAAAGCTATGTTATCCAGTTGTTCTTTGCATTGTTCAATTTCTTTTTGAATTTCCTGCCGGTCGCCCGAGGTTAGATTGTCACTGGCAGCTTTTACCGACAACTCCCGCATACGCTGTAATACCGCATGGCTCTGGTTCAGGGCACCTTCTGCGGTCTGTATCAAAGAAATCCCATCCTGCACGTTTTGTACCGCCTGAGAAAGCCCCCGAATTTGGCCACGCATCTTCTCTGATATAGCCAACCCCGCCGCATCATCCGCCGCCCGGTTGATACGCATGCCGGAAGAGATTTTTTCCATTAAATTTTCGCTGGCCTTTACGCTGCGCTTGAGGGAGTTGTATGTAAAAAGCGAAGAGAGATTATGGTTGATAATCATAAAAGCTTTCTCCTTGTCTTTGGCTAATCAGGCCCGGATCCGGGAGGCATTAATGAAACTGAATATCGTTGGCATTATTACACGCCTGCAAGACCTTTAACATTTCTCCGGCCTTCGCCGAAATTTTTTACCGTTTTAATTACATATTCCTGCTGTTCCCTGGTTAATCCCGGAAATAAGGGGAGGCTGATTTCGCTGGCATAAAAATTCTCAGCTTTCGGAAAGTCGCCTGGTTTATAGCCAAAACGCCGGCAGTAATAGGGCTGCAGGTGTACGGGAATGTAATGTACCTGAACACCGATATTATGCTGCCTGAGATAGGTAAAAAACTCTGTACGGTTAACCTCCGCAGCCAGCAGTAAGGGATAAAGATGATAAGCATGACGACTTCCAGAAGGTGGTGTCGGCGGAGTCTGCAACCAGCTTACATTATTGAATGCCTGGTCATATTTTCCCGCCAGCAGTCTACGCTTTTGTAACAATTTTTCCAACTTGTTCATCTGAGAAATTCCCAAAGCAGACTGGATATCGGTGATGCGGAAATTATATCCCAGTTCCTGCATTTCATAATACCAGGGGCCATCATGGGCCTCCAGATACTCAGCTTCTTTTATGATTCCATGGTTGCGGAAGAGTTTTAAGCGCCGGTAATAATCTAGACTATTGCAAACAATCATACCACCTTCCCCGGTAGTAATATGCTTGACCGGATGGAAACTAAACATGGTCATATCTGCCTGGATGCCAACTTTTGCTCCCTCACGCTCTGCCCCCAGAGCATGAGCTGCATCTTCAATTACAACAAGGTTGTTTTTAGCGGCAATTTCCTTAATACGCTTCATGTCTACCGGATAGCCGGCATAATCAACCGGCACAATAGCCCGGGTACGAGGGGTAATGACCTCCTCTATTCCTTCTATATCTATACAGTAAGTATTCTCATCAATATCTACAAAAACGGGTCGGGCTCCTACATAAAGAGCTGCGTTGGCTGTAGCTACGAAGGTAAGGGGGGTGGTAATCACCTCATCCCCGGATTCGATTCCCGCAGCGAACATGGCCGCATGTAGAGCTGAAGTACCGCTATTAAAGGCCACGGCATACTGTGCTCCGCAGTATTCGGCCACGCGGGCCTCAAATTCCTCCACCCGCGGCCCCTGAGTAATCCAGTCAGAACGCAAAGCCTCTATAACCGCTTTTACATCTTCTTCATCTATATTTTGCCTGCCATAGGGAATAAACTCGTGCATATGATTCTCCTTAAATTTCTCTGACAACTCGACACCAGGATTTCAACATTCTACCACCCACCCACTTATCTAACAAGAGCGGCTATCCAATCCCTGGTTCGGGCGATACCCTCTTCCAGACTTATCTGCGCCTGCCAGTCCAGAAGAGCCTGGGCCTTCTCATAATTGCAGAGTAATTTTTCAATTTCGCTCTGGGGGTGAATGTGGGGTACATGCTTGATACGCTGTTTATTTTTACAAATTAAAGAGGCCAACTCATTGATGCTCACATCCCGGCCCAGCCCGGCATTAAGCAGTTGCCCATCAGCCCGGCTGTCCATACCTGCCGTAATCACAAAATCGGCACAGTCCTCCACATAGAGCAAATCCCGAGTCTGGGTACCTTCGCCATATATATTTAGGTCTTTACCCTCTAAATCATGCTGGATAAAAATAGCTACCACCCCACCCTCGCCAGAGGACTTTTGGAAAGGTCCGTAGGTGTTAAACGGCCTTACCACCACCGTTGGCAACCCATAAGCGTAATAATAGGACAGGGTCAAAGCCTCGCCAGACAACTTGCTGGCGGCATAAGGAGAAGCTGGTTTCACCGGGTGTATCTCACTGATACCCGCCTCATCCAGGCTGCGTTCATAAACCATACAGGTAGACATAAAAACCATTTTAATACCGTGCCGCCGACATTCCTCCAATACATTAAAAGTCCCGGTTACATCATTATCAAAGGTAGTACGGGGATTATCAATCGAGTCCTGCACATTGATACTGGCAGCCAAATGATAAACCAGGTCAAAACCACCGGCAAACACCTTCTCCAGTACCCCCCGGTCTTTAATATCTCCCTCTATAAACAAGAAATCAGGGTTATCCCTGAATTCATCTATATTCATTAACCTGCCGTTGGACAGGTCATCCAGGGCCGTAACCCGCTGCCCTTCCGCCAGCAGTTTTTTAACTACCCACCGGCCAATAAAACCGGCCCCGCCGGTAACCAGAATATTCATAGATATCCTCCCCGGAAATAAAATTATCGCTTCTCATACCAATCTTTAAACTCCTGTAATGATACCCCCAGATCCTTCGCAACTACTTCAACTAAAGAAGCATCATATTTTCTACTAGCGCCATGTCGAACATGAACCGTATAGCTCTTCCCGTTTCGGTTAAGACCCAAGCATTTATTATTTCTAAATACTAGAGTATCTGGCTGGGTAAAAGCTCTAAGAAAAGCCTCCAATTCAGCCCGTGATAAACCGGGAAATCTACTCATAAAGCCAGCTCCACCATCTGAACCTCAGTATCAGATTCGAGGTCTTCAAATACCTGGCGTTCCCCAAATTCATTAACCATTTCTAAAATGGCTTCCTTTAATTCAGCTATCGCCTCTTCCCTTGAAACGCCTGTGGCTGTAGCGCGTAGCGGTTCTGAACGCGCCATAAAGTCTCCACTTTCTAAACGGGTAATCACAACAGGAATTTTATATTTCAAACCATTAGCTCCTTTCGAATTTATTCCGGGTCAAACCATGTTTTCAGTTTAGCACCAGCACCAAAATGGTACAAGTCAGACTGGTTTTTCCCTCATTACGAATACTGGTGTCCATTCAGCATAGTTTTTATGTCTTCCAAACTCATAGTCTCAACCCCGGTTGAACTGTAGGTACTGCATTCAGCCAATCTGGCACGGGCATAGCACTCCAGATACCCCCGGCGGTCATGATCATAAGGTATAATTATAAAAAGCTCGTCTGTTTCCAGAGCCCGAGCGCTTTCTTCCTCACTCATTAACTCCTCATACATCTTCTCCCCCGGTCGTAAGCCGATTATGCTCATTTCCACATCTTTACCCGAATTCTCTACCACCGCCCGAGCCAGGTCGCCAACCTTTAAAACCGGCATCTTAAATACAAAGGTCTCGCCACCTCGTGATAGGGCCAAAGATTCCAGGATTAACTCCACCGCCCGGTCGGCACTCATAAAAAAACGGGTCATTTCCGGGTCGGTTACCGTAACCGGCCCCCCTCGCCCAATCTGCTTCGCAAACAGCGGCACCACTGAACCCCGGCTATTTATAATATTGCCGAAACGCACTGAAAGAAACTTGATTTGCCGGGGACCCTTCCAATGATCAGCTGATGATATCAGCCTCTCTGCCAGAAGTTTGCTGGCCCCCATAGTATTGGTAGGGGAAGCCGCCTTATCAGTACTGGTATAAACCACTGCGGAAACTCCCGTTTCTATAGCACAATCAATTATATTCTGGGTACCTATTACATTGGTCTTAACCGCTTCCGAAGGATTATACTCACAAGCCGGTACATGCTTTAAAGCGGCCAGGTGAAATACTATATCAATGTCTTCCATGGACCTCTTCAACCGTTCCTTATCCCGGACATCACCCAGAAAAAACCGCATCCTATTCATGTCCAGACCATGGTATGTAAAATGCTCTTGTATAGCGAACTGTTTATGTTCATCCCGGGAGTAAATGCGAACTACCGCCGCATCCAGTTCCAGCAGCCTTTGGGCCAATTTCTTCCCCACTGTCCCCGTCCCCCCGGTTACCAGAACCTTCTTATCCCGAATCATTGAGCTTATATCCATATTTACTTCTCCTCGCCCCGCACAGTATAGCTGCAACCATCTGTACTCCAATCATTAATATATATTTGCTTCTCCTTATCTCATCCAGGTATACCTGCAACCACATTTGCTCCCCGACCATCGATAAACTCCAAATAAACCATGTATTGGCAACATAGTCTTACACCATAGATATAAGTGGCGCTAATGGCTGCACTAATAAATATATCGCGTAATTCCTTCAAATTCTTTAAAGTTAGTATTATGATATAGAGTCGAATAAGTTGCCATCTCCTGGATTTCTGCGCAAAAAAATAGCTCCCGCCTTCAGCTTACCAATCTCCCAGGCCAAAGCCTCCATTAAATGCATCAGGTAATATTTCCCTTTTTATTGCGTGTCTTCCTACTGAAATTAAGATATAATTTAAAAGAGGTATATTATGAATCCAAAAAAGCTTTTGAAGAAAATTCTTAACAACAATCGCAATATTCGTTTTGCTGATATGATAAAGTTAATTACAGCCTACGGATTTGAACTTAAACGTATAAATGGGAGCCATCACATTTTTGTTCACCCCGAACTTAAAAAAATTATTAACCTTCAGGAAGTTGATGGCAAGGTGAAACCATATCAACTCAATCAGTTTTTAACCCTGATTGAAAAATATAACCTGCAAATGGAGGGCGAAGAGATTGAAAGACTACCATATAAACATCTTTTATAGTGAAAAAGATGGTGGCTATATTGCTGACATCCCTGACTTAAAAGGATGCTCCGCTTTTGGGGTTAGCCCGGAAGAAGCCGCCAAAGAAATACAACTGGCCAAAGAAGCATGGATAGCAGCCGCCCGTGAGGCTAATATCCCTATTCCCCGCCCCCGCTATAAACCCCTTATTTATCAGAATCAATAACCAGCCATGAAAAACGTGCAATTATGATTTTATGTATCATCGCTTTTCACCATAACCGCTAGACAAGGAGGGAGGTTAAAAATGCTCATCAAAATCGATACCGATAAACTGCAGCAGATAGTAGAAAAATATCACCTGAAACTATTAGTATATTACGGCAGCTACGCCCGGCAGGAAGACTATGACCCCGCCCGCAGCGACATAGATATTGCCTTTATATCGGAACAGCAACTTAATAGCCAGCAGTTGTTTGATTTGATGAGTGATTTAATCCTGCTCCATCGCAAAAGCAACATAGACCTGGTCAACCTGCAAACCGCTTCCGGTCTTTTAAAAGAAGCAGTTGCCAACGATGGCAGAGTCCTATATGAAAAAGAAGAAGGGTATTTTCAGGTATTATGCCCCTATCTGTATAAATGCTATTACGAAACCCGCAAGTTCCGCCAGGCAAAACACGCACTTTTCCAGAAAAGATTAGCGGAGGAATTAAAAAATGTCCGACCACGATAGAATCTGTGCCAAATTAGATAAACTACAATCTTATTATACCGAGCTAAAATCTTTCTCTTCTATTTCTCTAGATGAATATATCAACAATTCAATTTATCGGCGAGCTATAGAAAGAACCATGCAACTCATAGTCGAGTGCGCCACCGATATCAATAATATGCTCCTGAAGATGCACGGCAACAAAGGCGCTGTTGATTACTTTAATTCCTTTATTGATATCGCCGAGCAGGATATTATACCTATTGAATTTGCTTTAAAAATCGCTCCTTCTACCGGGCTGAGAAATATATTGGTACATGAATACGAGGAAATCAATGATGAAGTCGTCTATAACTCTATAAACACCTGCTTACAATACTACCTGGAATATATGAACTTGATTAACCAGTATTTAAATGTTAAATAAACTGCTCGCCCCACCTGCGGCTACCAGCCCAGGACTTCCTGAAGCGATTGCCTTTTTTACAGCCTGGTTCCAGCCACGCCCAGTACCCCTTAACCACTCCCTACCCAATAGCCTTATAAACCCCTTCTATAAACACCCGAAAACTAACGGAGCAGTTATTATTGATATCCATATGTTGTCCGATAGTCCTGGCTCCACTTATTTTTTGATATGTAGGAACTAGCCGTCTTAATTCCTGAGCGGCATTATTAAGCCCATCGGGATTCCGATATTTTCTCTGTTGCTGTCTTCGTGAAAGTCTGCCAATATTATAAGCCTTCTCCACAGCCTGTAAATCACCCAGAAACCAGGATTCCATTTCATGGCAGGCAATCCTGACCACCGTATCTGCTCTTCCACTGGAAGAACAAATGGCACATAATCGTTGTTTTACTTCATGGCAATCAGCACTATCCTGATCCCTGACTACTACGAATCGCACATCCTGAGTTATTGTTTTTAATTTCCGTGGCAGGGATTTTTCCAAATCCTGTTTTCCTTCATGCTTGATTAAATAATACTGAACCTCTTCTGGTAATACCCTCGGTAAAATCATTTTTAATAGCTCTTTCATCGAAGGTTCTTCCAGCATGAAATAGAGCTCCATCACAATGGCCCGGCCCCCTTGAAAAAGCCTTGCTTCCATAGTGATCCTGGTAAATCACCTTCAGCAACCAGACTCTGTAATAAGGGGTCATCAGAGGCTCGTACCACTTTACTAAAGCCGTTATTCCCCTGACATAACCAGAATAACTCCTCCAACTGCACCCCATTAACAAAATCAGGGGAATGAGTTGATATAAAGACCTGACCGCCATTACTGGCATAGGCCCTGAACTCTTCACCTAACTCCAGCAAGAGATCAGGATGCAACTGGTTTTCCGGTTCCTCAATACAAAGTAAGGGATGCGGAGTAGGATCATAAAGTAGAATTAAATAAGCAAACATCTTAAGCGTCCCATCCGATACATACCGCGAAATAAAGGGATCCTTAAATTCTTCATTTTGAAAACGTAGAACTATCCTGCCATCTGCCGTTTCTTTGGCTTCAACCGATTTAATGCCCGGAACCCTCTGGGCCATTTTTTCCAGTACCTGTTGAAACCTGTCCGGATAGTGCTCATGCATAAACTGAGTCACCAATGCCAAATTATCACCAGTCGCTGATAGGTGTTCAGCATAACCAGCATCATTAGTACTGCGGGCTGATTCAATTCTAAAATCGGAAACATGCCATCCTTCTATCAAACGCCTAAATGATGCAATTTGCTTATATTTTTGAAATTGTCCCAGTCCCTTAATAGCTAGAATATCGGGAGAATCCAAGGTTTGTTGTTCCCGTGCTTCCTGAACCCCGGGTTTCCCGTAATCACTTTCATTAACTATTGCATGACCAACACCATTGGAAAAATCCAGGAAATGCCACGGTCGTCCTTTTTGCCCACGACGATATTTCAGCAGTTCTTTGCTCACTATGGGTAAACCCTTATCATCCAAATTGATATGTAACTCATAAGTCACCAAGGGTTCACACGGAGCAGAACGAAATTTAATTTCAAATTCAATCGGACCAGTTTGTCCTCTGCTAACTACCTCCTTGAAACCACCCCGTTTGAGAAGGGCTGCTCTTACATTATCCGTTAAGCAATCATGTAAAAAACCAAATATATCAAAAAAGGTTGATTTACCCGAGCCGTTGGCTCCTAGAAAAACAGCCATAGCAGGAATGTTTTTTATAGTAGCATCTTTAAGAATTTTAAAGTTTTTTGTTCTTATACTTTCAATCCTCACCTCATCACCTCCATTTAATCCCGTACTCAAACAGGCTTTAATCTTTAGTAATCTTCCTATTTAATTGACTACTAAGTATTATATCATTACGTTTGGTATTTATCCTATTTTTTACCATTCGCCTTACTGTGCTTCCGGCCAGTGGTGACCCTGGCTAAAATGTTTCACGTGAAACATTTTATAAAAAAATCAGCCAATGCTTCAATTTTAGCAACAATATCTTGAACAATTCTAACCGCAGTTCCAGGCTTATCCTCAATACTATACTCTTTTATTTCCTGTAAATTCTCCCGATTTGTTCCTGCAAATCTGCGCAAATTGGGTCAAATCATGCAAATGGGTCTCAATAATCTCTTGTAAAATATCCAGGTTCATTTTTCGGTAATCATGTACCGCAATATTGCGAAACCCTACCATAGCTTTTAAACGTTGAGCCAGAGATTCCTCCAGGAAATAGTGTTCTAGTAAAATTTCAAAAGCATCCCGGCTGGTACCCGGAACACCCCAACCCCGCTCAGCAACTATATGCATTGCCATAGCAATGGCCGCTTCACATGCCCTTTGCAGATTAAGGATAATGGAATCCTGACGGGTGATGTTCTCCAGATTCTTAGGGTCACCGTCATACTCCTCAGGTATTGTCCACAAACCAGGTAACGAGTTCACTTTTCTGTCCAGTCCTTGAAGCCAGTGGTGACCATAGCCAAATTGTTTTTCTTAACCTTCAATACTTCATACTTTCGTTTTATCACCTGACGAAATTCAGGTGAAATAGCATGCCAATCCAGTACATCAACCCGAAATGGTAGGCCAGATTCCTGAAATGCCTCAATTAATTCCCCAAACTCGGTTATACTCATTTTATCCTCACTGATAACAACTAAATCCAAATCTGAATATTAAGATCGTCTACATACACACTTAACAGAGCCATCTGCCCCATCCGATCTAACGTCCCTCTGAGTACTGTTAATTGTTATAGGAATGTCTTGATATCATCAATCGATTTAAGGTCAAATATAGCTTCCGCCAATTGCTGTAACCTTTCGGGTGGTAGGGTTCGCACCTGGTTTTCAACTTCCTTGGGTACAGTAGTAAATCTTTTATGCAACAATCTTATAAGTAAATCAGCCTGCCCTTCCGCTCTGCCCGCCATCTTACCTTTTTGTTCCCAGGAAGTGGTTATCTCCATCATTCGCTCGGCCTCCTTTATGTCTATTTTACCGATTTCCGTTTCTAATTGTTTCTCTTCTTCCTCATTTAATCTTAGGTAGGTCTCAAAGAATCCGGTTAATAAGATCATACGAGCCGGGTCTAGTTCCATGTGTACCAGCATACGTAAAAATTCTAGTTTAACTTGTACCCGTTCTTTCTTCTGATAACCCATGTTGCTTAGCAGGGCAGCAGCTACCGGATTGTTGCTGCGGATATAATTGCGCCAGTTATGTTTTTTTAATTCCAGGGTTAGAAACCGAAAATCTAGTACTGGCATAAATGGGAATTCTAGTCTAAAGCAATCAGGTTCATTATGCTTTTGCGGATAGCTAAATACTGCTATTGGTAGTATACGGCAGCGGTGTTCCTGGTATAACCTGCTGAAGTAGACAAACATGCGTTCAGCAAATTCTTTTTGGATACTGGCCTGGTTTTCTACATGGACTAAAATAATGCCGGGTTCTTCTTTTAATCTGGTTTGTACCAGTATATCAACCAGATGTTTATCACCACGGGTAACGTCAGTAAATAGCTCTTGCTGCAAAAAGTGGA
>ERZ747221.4206-NODE-4206-length-10682-cov-3.426968_pt1 | contig 10682 bp, 7 predicted proteins | sample MGYA00374949_ERZ747221 | MGnify/ENA primary metagenome ERZ747221 (study PRJEB28779, sample SAMN05720172) | bioreactor metagenome | isolation source: Anaerobic biogas reactor | place: USA:Washington, USA | collected 2015-08-08 ... | reverse complement strand
CGAAGCCATGTCGCGGATGAACGACGCGATCAAGCAGATTCAGAAGAGCTCCGACGAGACCGCCAAGATCATCAAGGTCATCGACGAGATCGCGTTCCAGACCAATCTGTTGGCGCTGAACGCCGCGGTCGAGGCCGCACGTGCCGGCGAGGCCGGCAAGGGCTTTGCGGTCGTCGCCGAAGAAGTCCGCAATCTGGCCATGCGATCGGCCGAGGCGGCCAAGAACACCGCCAATATGATCCAGGGATCGGTCAAGAACGCCAACAACGGTGTCGATATCGCCGACGAAGTCACCAAGGTACTCGGTGAGATCGTCGGCAACGTGGGCAAGGCCACCGATCTGGTCAGTGAGATCGCGGCCGCCTCGCAGGAACAAGCCCAGGGTATCGACCAGGTCAACACCGCCGTCGCTCAGATGGACAAGGTGACGCAACAGAACGCTGCAAACGCCGAGGAAAGCGCCAGCGCCTCTGAGCAACTCAGTGCCCAGGCCGAAACGATGAACGATATGGTCAATGAGCTGGCCGCGTTGGTTGGGGGTGCGGCTCGAGCCACGACCGAACGGGCACGCACGGCCAAGCCAGGGCGGGCCCTTCGTCCTTCGGACCAGGTGTATCACCATATCGCCGGGGCCACCAAACCCAAGAAGGCTCCGGCCCACACAGCCAAGCCGAGTCGAACGTCCGCCGAGCGGAGTATCCCGCTCGACGACGATGGGTTCGATCGCTTCAACGAATAGCAGAACGGAACGCTGGGTACCCAAGTGGGCTCGACGAGCCCACTTGGGGCCGGCGATCCAAGCCTCCCTCCGCACTGTTCCACCAAAGCCACAGCGCCCCACCGGCCTCGCCACGGGCACGCTCCCCACAAGACCCCATCGCACCCGACGTTGGCTCTGGAGTGTGTGTGAAGATATCCTGACATCTGTGTGGCAGGCTCAACACGAGCGCAGCGGAGGTCTGGGGACGGTGCACTTGTCTGGCGAGGCGATGGCAGAGCGTCGCCCATGCGCCGAATCTCACCCGTCGTTGCGGCACAGATTGACCAGATACTCAAGTCTAATTGGCATCAAAGGAGACGATAAGCGTGTACGCTCCATTGTTGTGGTAATCCGTGCAGCCATAGTTGTCCCGCAAGAAGGCGCCGATAGGCACCACGTCGATGGACCGTGCTGACGCCATGAGAGACTCTTGAACTCTTTGCATACTGACCCGATTCCAGTGGTAGAGGCCTTGCGGTCGGATGACATGCTCAGGGATGTCCGCCATGTTGAAGAAGGACAGGCACGCCTGCCTGCGAGTGACTCTGGAGACGTGGCTCAGCGCAAGCTCAATCGCCGCGCCGGAAAGATGCTCGAACAGATCGTGGACGAACAGATAATCGTAAGACTTGTTCTCGGCGCGAATGGCAAGGAAGTCTTCGATTCGGAAATCCACCGAGCCAAATCGCCGACGCGCATTGGCGATGTTCTTGTCACAGATGTCAAGTCCTGTGTATTCCAGGAATCTCGCGACCCCAAAGCGGAATTCCTCCCGGATGAGCGTCGTGAATTCGTCGGGCCAGATCGCATCGATGAGAAACGACCTGCTCAGGATGCTCTGGAGATTGATTCGCGGGTCCTCGACATCTCTGACAAGGTAGCCGTCCAGCAGTCCGGAATCGTGCCTCATCCATGCCGCACGGAGCCGGCTGGACTCGCCCGTCACCTCTTCGCCTGCCATTCTTGCCTCGCGCATCGCCATGCACGCACGACTCGATCGCACTCTTCGCCCAAGCATCCCGTGAAACACAGTTGCGCCGGTCCGACCGATGTTACATCGATTGTGGTGGCGTAAACGTGCGAGCCGGACGCCTTGAGAACAGCCGTCCCGACTGGGAATGGCGACAATTTTGTTCCGATGAGCTTTTCCGTATTGACAGGATGGGCGGGACACGGTATGTATGATGGCACGCTCTTTGTGAAAGTGCATCGCTCGGCTGCAGGTCCCAGGACGCTGGTCCTGGGATACTCAAACGGGAACGCGGTGAAAATCCGCGACGGTCGCGCCGCTGTGAGCGCCCGCTCCGATGGAAGCATCGGAAATCCAAGAGGCCGGTATCCACTGTCCGCTGCGTGCGGATGGGAAGGAGCCTCGAGGTAGGACGCAAGTCAGAAGACCTGCCTGTAGTCGATCGCACATGGTCAGTGTTCTCGCGATATGGAACGCACGTATGAAGGCGCAGTCCGGGTCTGTGGTGTCGGGCCGGGATCGTATGCAGTCATTGAACCGTCGTTCCGCTTTGCGGGAACGGCGGTTTTTTTTATGCGCCCTCGCGACAAGGGCCGGCACAGACGAAAGGAGGTTGGGATGTACCAGAGGTCACCAGTCAACACGTGTAGGATGGGCTTCAGCCCATGCGGGTCTGCAAGGCCAAAGCAACAGAACGCAAACCGGAGGAAGCAGATGAAACGTATACAGTTCTTGGGATTGGGCCTGCTGCTGGCGGTCGTCACAGCGGCGGTGGCAGCGCCTGTAGAGGTCGGTACGGGCGTGAACGAGGCCCGCGTCTATATTGAGTGGGCCGATGGTTTCCGCATCGAATATCGGGTGCGCTTCGGCCTGACGGAAGCGGAGACGACCACTGGTCTCGCTCTGCTGGACATCATCGAGGCACAGACGGACCTCGTCACCATACAGGTCGATTACGGCTGGGGCATCTCCGTTGACGGGATCGCCTATCAGGACCACAACGACGTCGGTTACGGCGGAGGCGACCTGTGGTGGCATTACTGGACCGACGACGCCAACATTGGTGAGGGCTGGATCTCGCCCTGGACGGGGGCCGCCGACCGAATCGTCCGCCACGGCGACGCCGACGGCTGGATTTACGGTCACGGCGACGCGCCGAAGCCGACGTGGGAGGTCCCCTTCCTGGCCGGATATCGAGGGTACGTCTACGATCCCAACGACTTCGCCACGGTCGTGATCGACCACCAGCCCGTCGGCATGATGAGCGACTGGCTCAGCGGCATCGACTTCGATGACCCGAACGCCGCCCTCGGACGGCCCACCGTGGACACGACCGGCGACGACTGGTCGATCCCGCTGGACACCCCCGCTCCGGTCGTGCCGGTCTATCCGGCCTTCCGACATTTCGAGGTGGCCTTTCTCGGCGAAGGCGGGGCCATCACACTGGCCTTCAACCACCCCGTCGGCGACGACGTGCACAATCCGTATGGCATCGACTTCATCGTCTTCGGCAACGCGCCGCAAGCGCTGGCCGCCGGACAGAGCTGGAACAACGACGACCCGACCGAGGTGTTCGTAGGCCCCTCCGGCGGCAGCGAGCCCGGCATCGTCTCGGTCAGCCAGGACGGCGTGACATGGTACAGCTTCACCAGCGATCCGAACTTCATGGCCGGCAATGCCAACTTCATCAAGCTGCCGTCCGACGCTGAAGACGGTCCGTTCTGCGACGGCTTCGCCCCGACGCTGGGCCGCGTATACGATCCGTGCAACGCCGACACGTCCATTGGCGAATGGAACCGCTGGTGGGCCGAGCCGACCAATCCCACGCTGCCGCTCGACCCGAGCCTGTCGTTCGAGGCGCTGGCCGGCCGCTCGGTCGCCCGCGTGGCGCAGATCTACGGCGATTCGGCCGGCGGGACCGGCTACGACATCGCCCGGCTCGAGCTGCCCGTCGATCCCGAAACGCAGCGCAAGTGGTTTCAGCACGTGCGCATCGACGACGCCCCCGGCGGCGGCGGAACTGAGATCGACGCCGTCGCCGACGTGAGCTGTCCGGGCGACTACAAGCACCCAGCACCCATCGGTGACGTCAACGGCGATTGGCGCGTGGACGAAAGCGATGCGACAATCGTGACCGAACACCTGGGCGCCGAGATCACAGGTCCGGACGACCCGGCGGCGGCCGACCTCAACGGCGATGGGATCGTCGACGAGGCCGACCTTGAGATCGTCCTGGAGAACACAGGAACAAACGGCTGGGGACAACGCTGAGGTCCTCAGCACAAAACCGAAACGAAGGCGGAGGCCACGGACCGCGGGCGGGCAGAATTCCTTCCGCCTGCGGCCTCCAGCCTCCGGCCTGTATCGGGTGACATATGCACAGAGACCGACATCGTGACGCCTTCAGTCTCGTGGAGACCCTGGTGGTCGTCTCCACGACGGCGCTGCTGGTCGGTCTCGTGCTGCCCTCGCTCCAGACCGCGCGGCAGCAGGCGCAGGGGACGGTGTGCCTGAGCCAGCTCCGGCAGATGGCGATCGCCGCCCAGAGCTACAGCAACGTCTACGACGGGCATTACCCGATCGCCTACTACAATCGCCGTAAGGGCACCGTCCCGTACTTCTACGCGTGGGACTTCACGACATGGAAGGACTGGTCCGATGCGACGAACCCCAATCGCATTCAGCCGGGCCTGCTGTGGATGGGCCAGACCATCGAGAAGATCCAACAGTGTCCGGCCTTCCGCGGCCCCGACAACTCGCTGGCCGATCCCCACACCGGCTACAACTACAACACCAGCTATATCGGACTCAACGACATCCTGTCTCCGCTGAATTCCGCGCGGACCGACGAGGTGCGCCGTCCGTCGAAGACCGTCCTGTTCGGCGACGGCCAATGCACCGACGGCGGCGCCAACAAGTACATGCGAGCCCCGTTCTCCCATCCGGGCGACACCCTGCTGCCCGATTCGGCGCGACACGCCGGCGCTCAGGGCTACCGCCACCTGGGCCGGACCAATGTCGCCTTCTGTGACGGCCACGCCCGGTCCTGGCGAGCCATTCACACCGAGACCGATCCTCTTGCGAAGGATATCCTGGACAGCCACAACGCCACGAACGACGTCCAGATCGGTTTCCTGTCTGCCAACAACGACATCTATGATTTGAAATAGCCGCCCCCGCGAGCCTATAATGGTCGTCATGCGGTCGGCGAAGATCCATCTCGCTCTCGGTCGAGCCAGACGAACCTCCCTCCTGGCCTGGCAAGGAGTCAATCAAATCCTCTGGCCGCCGGTCTGCCTGTGCTGCGGACGCGACGCCGGGCCCGACAACAGCGGGCTGTGCTCGGCCTGCTGGGACCAACTCCTGGCCTGTACCGCCGGGGAATACTGCCCGCGATGCGGACGCGACGCCAGCCGATACGGGCTCGTGGCGGGGGCCTGTCCCGCATGCCAGGCGACGGACGTGCAGTTCGACGGGATCGCCCGCGCGGGAATCTACACCGAGACACTCCGGCAGATCATCCTGGCGTTCAAACACGACCGGACCGAGCTCGAAGCCCTGCTCGGTTCGCTGGCGGATGCGGCATTCCAAGGCAGCAGCTTCTACGACGAGATCGACCTGGTCGTCCCGGTCCCACTGCACTGGACCCGGCGACTGGTCCGGGGCTACAATCAATCGCATCGAATCGCCGGGCGGCTGAACCATCCGACCGTGCGGATCGATACGGACCTCGTTCGCATCCGCCGTACTCAGGCCCAGCCCGTCGCGGCGACGCCCGCCGCCAGGGAACGAAACGTCAAGGGCGCCTTCGCCGTCCGGCCCGATCATCGCTACGCCGGCCGGACCGTCTGCCTCATCGACGACATCAAGACCACCGGCGCGACCCTCAACGAGTGCGCCAAGACCCTCAAGCAAGCCGGCGCCGCCAACGTCTACGCCCTGGTTCTGGCCGTCGCCGGACAGGAGACAGGCTGAACAGAACCGTCCGCCGACCGTAGGGAACCCCCCTGAAAGGAATGACATGCTGAACACCGCCGTACTGACCGCCCTGACGATGCTTCTCGCCGCACCGCCCCACTACGCCGGGACCCTCGACACCGACTGGCTCGTGACACCCGTGACAAAGCCGGCGACCGTCCGAATGAGCGACGACGGCAAGGAGCTGGTTCTTTCCAACGGGCTCATCGCCCGGCGGTTTCGCCTGCGTCCCAACGCGGCGACCGTGGCATTCGACAACCTGATGACGGGCGAGTCAATGCTCCGCGGTGTCAAGCCGGAGGCCCAAGTGACGATCGACGGCCGTTCCTTCGACGTCGGTGGCCTGAAGGGACAGCCCAACTATGCCTATCTGCTCGATGAATGGAAGGACGATCTGACGGCCGATCCGAACGCATTCGTCTTCGTCGGCTACGAGGTGGGCGAGACCCAACCTCGTTTCGCCTGGAAGCGCGTGCGCCACTGTGCCGATCTGCCGTGGCCGCCGCGTGGCGTGTCACTGACCATGAGCTACCGACCGCCCGAACGCAGCCAATCCACACTGCCAGCCGACCTGACGGTGACGATCCATTACGAGATGTATGAAGGCATCCCCCTGCTGTGCAAATGGCTGACGGTGCGCAACGGGTCGGAGAAGACCATCCGGCTGAATCGCTTCACGAGCGAGATCCTGGCGATGGTCGAGTACGAGTCGGAAGTGGACAACTACCAGTTGTGGCGCGTCCCGAACCTCCATGTCGAGAGTGACTACACCTTCGGCGGCATGAACGCCTCGGTGGCCAATCATACAACCCACTGGGTGCCCGACCCCGAGTACCTCACGCAGGTGAACTACCTGCGGAAGAACCCGTGCCTGCTGGAGTCGCGGCCGCCGGTCGGGCCCGACGTGGACATCGCACCGGACGAGACGTTCGAGTCGTTCCGCACGTTCGAGCTCGCCTTCGACAGCACGGAGCGCGAGCGCAACGGCCTGGCGGTCCGCCGCATGTACCGCACCATCGCGCCGTGGGCAACGGAGAACCCGATCATGATGCACGTCCGCCGGGCCGACCCGAACTCGGTGCGGCTGGCCATCGATCAGTGCGCCGAGGTCGGATTCGAGATGGTCATCATGACCTTCGGCAGCGGGTTCAACATCGAGAGCGAAGACCCGGCGTATCTGGCCCAGTTGAAAGAGCTGGCCGACTACGCCCACAGCAAGGGCATCGAGATCGGAGGCTATTCGCTGCTGTCGAGCCGGCGGATCAGCGACGAGCACGACGTGATCGACGTCGCCACGGGCAAGCCCGGCGGGGCCAGATTTGACAACGCCCCCTGCATCGGCAGCCGATGGGGACAGGACTACTTCCGCAAGCTGTATGCGTTCTACGAGAAGACCGGATTCGACCTGCTCGAACACGACGGCTCCTATCCGGGCGACACCTGCGCCTCGCGCAGCCATCCAGGGCATCGCGGCTATGAGGACTCGCAGTGGACTCAGTGGAAGACGATCAGCGACTTCTACAAATGGTGCCGGGGACGCGGCGTCTATCTGAACGTCCCGGACTTCTACTACCTGACCGGCTCGACGAAGTGCGGCATGGGCTATCGCGAGACCAACTGGTCGCTGCCGCGCGCCCAGCAGATCCTCCACGGCCGGCAGAACATCTACGACGGGACCTGGACCAAGACGCCGAGCATGGGCTGGATGTTCGTGCCGCTGACGGAATACCACGGGGGCGGCCCGGCGGCGACCATCGAGCCGCTCCGCGACCACCTCGATGCCTACGAGGCGCATCTGGCCAACAACTTCGGCGCCGGCGTCCAGGCGTGCTACCGGGGCCCGCGACTGTACGACTCCAACGAGACGAAGGCCGTGGTCAAGAAGTGGGTGGATTTCTACAAGCGATACCGTGACATTCTCGAATCCGACGTGATTCATCTGCGCCGGGCGGATGGACGGGACATCGACGGCTTGTTGCACGTCAACGCCCAAGGGAAGATCAAGGGCCTGGCGATGATCTACAATCCGCTCGACCGCCCCGCCGAACGGGAACTGAGGCTACCGCTCTACTATACGGGCTTGGCCGATACCGCCCGCATCCGTGAGAATGAAGACGAAGCGAAGACGTACAAGCTCGACCGGCATTACAACGCCACGGTTCCCGTTCGGATCGACGCGGCCGGCGTCACGTGGCTCGTCATCGAATAGAGGGCAGCGGAGCGTCGTCGACCCTGGGACGCTCGGTCAGAGCCGCTGGTATTTGACGATGGCGCGATAGACGCCGTTGATCCGCTTGCCCTCGACGATGGTCGGCGAATACTTCTCATTGCGGGGCTGAAGGCGAATCTGGTCGCCGGCCTCGAAGAAGATCCGCTTGAAGGTCGTCTCGTGCGGCAGCGTGAAGCGGACGAAGCAGTCGTCGCCGTTGTGCACCTCGACGGCCGGGGAGAAGATCACGATGTCGCCCTCGACGAACTTCGGCTCCATCGAGTCGCCCACGACGCGCACGGCGAAAGCGTTCGGATCGTGCAGGTCGGGGCAGCGGACGTAATCGTCCGCCACGCCGACAGGATAATCCAGATCGTTAAACTCGGCAGGATAGCCGGCGGTGACTTTGTTGATGATCGGGACGAGCCGTCCGGCGGCCAGCGACCGCTTTCCCTCTTCCACGCTCACACGGCTCTTGGTCAGAAGCGTTTTGACCTCCCGGCCGCCCTGCTTCTTGGCGGCCAGCTTCTTGAGGACCTGCCGGAGTTTCTGGTTCTCGGCCTCCCGGAACTCGTATTCCTGGCGGACGTCCGACGGCATGCGCTCCAGGTGGGCGATATGCAGCAGCAGACCCGACTCAAACTTGAGCGTGCGTTCGAGCTTGGTCAGCAATTCATCGCTCGGCGGATTCTTGACCTTGCCCGTCTCGATCGTGGACAGGTAGGGTTTGGAGAATCCCACGCGATTGCTCACCTCGTCGAGGGTCATGTTCAATTGCTCACGCTTCTGTCGGATGATCTGCCCGAGAGACATAGCCGCTCCCTAAAACGGCCCGAAGGCCTACTTCACTTCCACCAGTTCGTATTCCGCACTGCCCAGCCCGATCCGCACGGCGTGCTCGATCTGGTGACACCAGTCCAGCCGGGCATTGCCGATCAGCCTGGGCACGTCGCGCCCGCCCCGGCTCTCCACCAGATCGATGGACGCCTTGTCCACCGCCACCGGATCGGTCGATGCCAGGATGCCGATATCCTCAACCATCTTAGGCAGGTTCGCCTGGGCGAAGCAATCGCAATCTTTAGTTACCGACATCACAAAATTATAGAACGCCGCCCGCCCGTGCTTGCCCCCAAGGGCGCCGAGGGCGTGTTCGGCGACGCTCTTCTGCAGAATCTCATTTTCCTGTTGCCAGTCGTAGACGACGGCGTCGAACCGGCAGACCGCAACACACTCGGCGCAGCCGATGCACTTGTCCTGATCGATGTGCGCCTGGACATCGTCGAGGGTGATGGCATCGGCGGGGCAGTGCTGCCGGCATTCGCCGCAGCGGGTACACTTGCCCTTCTTGACATGCGGCTTGAGCGACGCGTGCTGGCGCATCTTGCCCTTGCGGCTGGAGCAGCCCATCCCCAGCGTCTTGATCGTTGCGCCCACGCATGTGGCGCAGTGGCCGGTGAAGTGTGCGATCGACAGGATCGACTGGCATCGGACGATGTCGGCGGCGATCATCACCTCCTTGTCCAGCTCGCCTTCGATGGCCACCGCCGTCTCGGCGGTCCCGAACAGGCCGTCGGGGGCGATGAACGGGACGCCCAGCCCCTCGACGCCGAAACCCCGCTCGGTCGCGAGGACCGTGTGGTCGATGGCGTTGTGCCGCCGGCCCGTGTACAGCGTGCTGGTGTCGGTGATGAACGGCTTGGTCTTCAGGGCCACAAGCTCCTCGACCAGCCCTTTGAGGCACGGGGCCTTGATGTAGGTGTTGTTGGTCTGCTCGCCGACGTGGACCTTCACGGCGGTGAAGTCGTTTCTCCTGAAGCAGTCCGCAAAGCCCCCGGCCCGGAACAGGGCGCGGGCCTTCTGCGAGATTGCTGCCTCGCCTTCGGCCATCGACGCTTTGACGAAATACACCTTCGAACTCAATTTCTGCCCTTCCCAGAATCAGCCGAGCCATACCCGCCCGTCGGCTCCATCCTATACCCGTCCCGACCCCCAGACATAACAGATTGGGTTTGATTGGCTTCGTTCGCAACGGCATATCCCGTTGCCATTCCTCCCATAACCACCTTCTACAACGGGCTTTACCCGCGTTCTGCAGTTTCCCGAATTGGCTTTGTTTCGCACGGCGAGCACCTGAGGCAGTCACGATCCCCCGACCTGAAATTGCCTATCAACCATTTGCAGTTGTCAATTCAGTTGCGTAGCTATCATATTCACATTCCATCTCATTCGTCAACCCCCTTTCCCGTAAACGGCACCATTTTCTTGCCCCCGTCGCCGACCGCTGAAGTGAGTTCAGACCGACCGATGACGCTCCCGGCCGATACCTCACATTGCCACGCGGCCGGTACAACAATCGAATGGAGTGGACCGTGGTGCGTTTGAGCAGACCGTGCGATCGGAGACAGGCGTGAAGAGGAGACGAATGCTCGCTATCGTGGCCGGTGGGGGGATTGGCCCTGCCTTGAGGCAGGGGGCAGGGTTCTAAGCGATGCCGGCGGGGCGCACGGAACCAAGGGACCCTACGGGGGATCTAACGGTGAAGGTTCGGCCAGATGCGCCGACCGGGGGGACCGGTCGGCGCATCGGCCTTCTGTCGTGTGGTTACCAGCGGTACTGGAGACCGCCGCTGATCAGATGCGCGGTGTCGTCGGCATTCAGCCGGGTATCGTAATCCACATAGAGCCGCGTGCTGCGATTCAGTTCGGCGCCGAGACCGAGTCCCACCAGGAAGCGCAGCACCAGCAGCAGCGCGAGCCCGCCCACCA
>ERZ747221.4204-NODE-4204-length-10684-cov-4.244838_pt1 | contig 10684 bp, 6 predicted proteins | sample MGYA00374949_ERZ747221 | MGnify/ENA primary metagenome ERZ747221 (study PRJEB28779, sample SAMN05720172) | bioreactor metagenome | isolation source: Anaerobic biogas reactor | place: USA:Washington, USA | collected 2015-08-08 ... | reverse complement strand
CTGCCGGGTCGACAGAGGCGTCGACCCCTACAACCGCATGGTGCGTAATTGGGTGCTGACGCTGCGGGCCGACAGAGGCGTCGACCCCTACAACCGCGCGTCAGCGCGGGTTCCCTATCCACCTAACCAACTATCCAACTATCCAACTAACCACCTGGCCAACTACTCCTACACCTTCCCGCTGCAGTTTAGAACATCTCTCATCTTGTGCTTGACCATATTTTTGATGGCTTCCCGGGCGGGGCGCAGGTACTGGCGGGGGTCGAAATCTCCGGGGTTCTGGGCCAGATATTCCCGGATGGAGGCGGTCATGGCCAGGCGCAGGTCGGTATCGATATTTATTTTGCACACGCCCATGGTGCCGGCCTGGCGCAGCATTTCTTCCGGCACTCCCTGAGCGCCTTTGATCTCTCCGCCGTATTGATTGCATTTGTCCACAAATTCCGGCAGTACACTTGATGCTCCGTGTAAAACCAGGGGATAGCCGGGGAGCAGGGCTGCGATCTCGGCCAGGCGGGCAAAATCCAGCTGGGCTTCACCGGCGAATTTATAGGCTCCATGGCTGGTTCCGATGGCTATTGCCAGGGAATCGCAGCCGGTCTTTTCTACAAATTCTGCGGCCTGCTGCGGGTCAGTATAACTGCTGTCGGCGGCACTGACTTTTATATTGTCCTCCACCCCGGCCAGCCGTCCTAATTCTGCTTCTACCACTACGCCCCGCTCATGGGCATAGTCCACCACTCTTCTGGTCAGGGCGATGTTGTCGGCAAAGGGCAGATGGGAACCGTCGATCATCACCGAGGAAAAGCCTCCATCGATGCAGGCCTGGCAGATTTCAAAATCTTCCCCGTGATCCAGGTGCAGACAGATGGGAAGCCCGGTATCTTCCATGGCTGCCTCTACCAGTTTCATCAGATAAATATGTTTGGCGTATTTTCTGGCTCCGGCGGAGACCTGCAGGATCAAAGGGGCCTGTTCCTCCCGGGCGGCCTCGGTGATCCCCTGGATGATCTCCATATTGTTAACATTGAATGCTCCCACGGCATATTTGCCGTAGGCTTTTTTAAACATTTCCGTCGTGGTTACCAGTGGCACATTTATTCCCTCCCTATTATCAATCAATTTTAGTATTACCCCGGACAAGCTCTTTCTTGCACATCGTTCCGGCGGTTTGCTTTCCGTTTCCCCGCCGGGCAGTTTAATGGGCATTAAACATTTCCATAATAAATTAATTATACCATTCCTGGCCGGGGGGCGCAGGCAGTCCCCGGTCTATACTCAGCGGCAAACCAGCAATTGCGACAATTTTTTCTTACCTCGGTAAAAATAATTCTTTTTTTTTTACTTTTCCAATTGCCAAATTTTTCCCTTTCATCTAATATATAGGTAATCGTTGTAAAATAATTACATTCAGGGGGAGGGTAAATAGTGTTTAAACTTTCCGGGAGTATTCCACGTAAAATCATACAAATGATGCTTCTTGCGGCAGCCTTTTTTATGGTGCTGGCTGTCACCGGTCCTGCTTTGTCCTGTGATGTGGCTGTAGTATCCGGTAAATACACCACGGACGGCAAACCTGTATTATGGAAGAATTTTGACTGCTCATCGGACTGGGAACAGCAGGTCAAAATCTTTCCGGCTAAAAACGAAAGGGCTGGTGATTATTTTTTACTCTACCATAATGATGATTATATGAATCTGATCAATAATTCGCCCATCATGCCCCAGTCAGGTGCCAATGCAGCCGGCCTGGCCGCCTCGGTCGCCGCAGTGTATGAGGATTTTTCTCCCGTGCATGAGGCGGGAAATCTGAATACTGATCTGGTGCAGAAAGCTGTTGAGCAATGTGCTACTCTGGAGGATTTCGAAAATCTGTTGAAGACCTGGCCCCTCACCAACCGGAACCGTGCCATCAGCGCCAATTATGTGGTGGTGGACGCTCAGGGGGGGGCGGCTTTATATGAATGTTTTACCGGTGATTTCTCTTATGGCCTCAAATATATAAAATACCGCAAATACGATGCCAATACCGGTGAAGTTACCGATGACAAAGGCCAGGTCGTAGTGCCGGCACCCGCCGATCACCCGGGCTTTGTCAACCGCACCAACCTCAATAATTTTGTCTGGTATAATTCCGGGGTCGACCGCTATTTGCGGGCCCAGGACCTGTTGACGGATCTGGCGCAGAGCAGAAGTCTCAATGCCCAGACACTTATGCAGGTGGTCAGCAAAGATGTGGTGGGCAAGCAGGCTAATAACAATGGGGACAGCAATTACAGCACCACCTATTGCATCAGCCGCAACCAGACCCGATCGGGGACGGTTTTCCAGGGAGTAAAAGCGGGGGACGACCCCTTGAAGTCCGTTTTCTGGACAGCCCTGGGGGAACCATCTGTGGCGGTTTATGTCCCCCATATGATAGGGGCCCGGGGAGTCACAGAGTATGCCTACATGGACAGGATGAACAGTGTTGGAACCATGCAGGATACTACGGATAATTCCCTCCTGACCATCGCCGAAGATAAACTGGAAATTTCCGCGGGGATCCATACCAGTAACCGGGGGTCGGTCCTGACCGGTCCTTACAATAAATACATCAACAAAAATGCCCTGGCCCGTGTTCAAGAATGGACCTTCCCTCTGGAAAATACGGTGATCGCCAGGACCAATGAATTTGTCCGCCAGCTGGACAGGGATCCGGTTCTCCTGACACAGGAGCATTTATGGGCCTTTACCAGTTATTGCGGTAAATTTATTTATGATAACTATCTGGCCCAATCGGCGGAGGCGGTCCCCTGGACCCTGGAACTGCCTGGAACGGCAGTGATCGAAGCCCTGGAAGAAGAGCTGACTGAGCAGGAAGAAGGGGACCTTTTATGTGAAGATGATGAAGGTACAGAACCCGGTGCAGCCCCTGTTTTGCTTCTGAACATCGATGATGATGACAATGCGGGCACCGGCGGCGCCGATACCGGCGGCTCGAATCCCGGCACAGACCCGCCAGCTGATCCGGAAAATATTTCCGGCAGCGATCCCGTTGAAGAGGGCGGCACCCCGGACTTAAACGATCCGGAAGCGGGCACTTCTCCGGATGTTGATGTACCGGAAGAAACCCCTGACAATCCGGATGATAATAATAACGACACATCTGCCTCTGGTCAGGATCCGACTGGTGAGCAGGAAGGCGATGCCGAAGCCGGGGCAGACGCCGAACCCGGGGTAAATAGCGGTCTGGCTGATGATGAAATGGGAACAGACGGCGGCGCCGATACCACTGCACAAGACAATACTGCCGCCCGGGATAATTCGGTGCGGGCTTACGACAAATCCGTTTTAAGAGCCATGATCATGACTTCTACCACCAATATCACCACTGCCGTAGTAAGCACCAACGGCAGCAAACAGGCTCCCTCTGAGCTTTGGGTGACAATGGCGGAGAGGAACGCTTACCAGAACGCTATCAACGCGGCCACCCTGGTGTCGCAAAGCCTTAACGTTACTCAAGCGGAAGTAAATCAGGCTGTAATAGATCTGCGGGCAGCTGATGCAGCCTTCGCCGCGGCCAAAAAGAAGGGGACCAAACCGGGCATGACTCTGAGCGGGCGGGTCTTATACAAGGAAAGACTTTATAAACCCCGTTATCCCCTGGAAAATGCTCGCATCTATTTCCGCAGCAAAGGCTGTTTATATGAAGCTTACAGTGATGCCCAGGGGTATTTTAAGCTGCCAACTGATGCTGCAATTGGGTTTTATACTATTTACTGTGAACATCCCCAGTATGGCAGGATGATCAAACTGCAGTATATCGGTCCGCTGGCTTACGGCGAATTTCTATATATACGATGATCCTGGGGCTATTTTAGCAGCTCCGATCATGATCACCTCCTGTTGGAGGCAAGCCCTGTCCGAAGCGGCGGGGCTTTCCTCTGGAATAACCGCTCTTATGAAAAGCGGGGGTCTGGTTAACTGCTTGTTATGGGGCCATCAATGTTATAATAGGATTAATTACCTGACAATAACCGGCAGGGTGCCGGGGGCCTGCAACAGTGATAATCTGTTGCTTAAGGGTCCGAATCAAATACAAGATGGGGGGAAGAATGGCCAATGAGCAAAACTATGAAAGCCCTGGTTTACAACGGCCCGGGCAAATATGCGCTGGAGGATGTTCCGGTGCCGGAAATCCGCAAACCGACTGATGTGATTGCCCGGGTTACTCTGGCGGCGATTTGCACCAGTGATATCCACCAGGTCCGGGGGGAAATCGAAGGTATTCCTTTCCCCCGCATTCAGGGCCATGAATTCTGCGCTGAAGTTGTGGAGGCGGGCTCCGCGGTGAAAAACCTTAAACCGGGTGACCGCTGTATGGTAATGCCGGGGACATTTTGCGGAGAATGTGATATGTGCCGGCGGGGTCAGTTTCTTTTATGCTCGGATGGAGGGGTCTTCGGCAGTATGAGTCTGGACGGATGCCATGCTGAATATATAAGGATCCCGGCCGCTGACCGCACCATGTTTCCCCTCCCCGCGGGACTTACTGATGAAGATGTTATCATGCTGCCTGATATGCTGGCGACTGCCTGGTTCGGCATCGTCAACGGCGGTTTCACTGAGGGGGGCACCATTGCCGTCGTGGGGGTGGGACCTGTTGGTCAATGTGCCTGTCTCCTGGCCAAAAAAGCTTTTGCCGCCAGCCAGGTCATCGCTTTTGATACATTGCAGTATCGGCTGGAAATGGCTAAAGAAGCCGGCAACGCCGATCATATCATCAACCCGGCTGAAGAGAAGGCCCTGAGCAAACTGAAGGAATATACCAATGGTGCCGGTGTGGACGTGGTAGTGGAAACGGCCGGTATAAAGGCCACTTTCGATCTGGCGGTCTCTTCGGCCCGGTATGGCGGTACTGTTTCAACGGTGGCCGTCCCTGCTGCTCCCTTTGCAGTCAATATGCCGGAGGTGGTGTTCCGCAATCTGACTATCAAGGCCGGCATTCAAAACTCTGCCGGGATCCGTAAAATGATGAAAATGATCATGGAAGGAAAGATCAGCACCCGCTTCCTTTTGACCCATCGGGCCCCTTTGAATGATATCGAAAAAGGCTATGAGGTTTTCGGCCATCAACAGGATAATTGCATGAAATGGCTGATAACTCCTTATGAAAGATAGTTTTTTAAACCTGTTTTGTCCCGGCTGCCCTGTTTTGATCAAAAACCGGGCAGCTTTTTTGCTGCCTTTCCGTGGAGAATCCCGGCACAGCTCGGGGCAAATTTTATATGATTAATTTACTTTCCTTCCGGGGAATAGCGCCGCGGCTTGATCATGCGCTGGTGTCCCCGCAAGGGGGAGGCGTATACCTGCCGCTTATTTATACTGGCCAGCTCCGGAGTTCAGACTGTTTTTTAAATTCCTGCTTTTTTGCGACAATTTCCTGTTTAAACCCCCGTTTTAAATTTTTCGGTGCTATAATTTACCTAACGTAATATTTATGCGCGAAGGGGGTTTATCAATGGATTATGATTATATGGAGCAAAAATCTCGCCGCTGGTATATTTCACAGCAGACCTTCCCGGAATTGCTCAACCGCAATGTGACGCAGTTTGCCTCGAAAAAGGCTCAGATGTGGAAAGATCCGCAGGGGGAAATCCTTTCCATCACCTTTGCCCAGCTGGGACGGATCGTTCAGGAGATCACCTGCGGGCTGATGGAATTGGGGATCGGGCACGGTGACCGGGCGGCCATCATGAGCAATACCCGGGCGGAATGGATGCAGTGCGACTATGGCATCCTTTGCGCTGCGGGGATAACTGTTTGTATCTACCCTACTTTAAGCGGCAGCGAAATGTCATATATAATGAATGACTCCGGCTCCCGGGTGCTCTTTGTTGAAAAGGAAGCTGATCTGGCTAAATGCCTGGCTGAGGCGGAAGGCATCCCGGCACTGGAGAAAATCATCGTTATCGAAGGTGCGGATGAATATGAGGATGTTCGGGTGATGAGCTTAAAAGCCCTGCGGGAACTGGGCAGTAAGGCCATCCTTAAAGACCGTTTTGCTTTTGAAAACCGGTGGCGCAGTGTGAAACTGGATGACCGCATGACAATAGTCTACACCTCCGGTACCACCGGCAATCCCAAGGGGGCTGTCCACACTCATTTTTCCATCAATGCCGCCTGCCGGCGGGATCTGACCTTTGCCCCCTTTATAGAAGATGATTATGTCCTGCTCTCCTTCCTGCCCATCTCCCATACCTATGAAAGGGAATGCGGGCACGGGCTGGCCATGCATACTGCTTTGACCATCGCCTATTCTTCGCCCCAGACCCTGGTGGCGGATTTTCCCGATTTCCGCCCCCATGTATTTATGTCGGTGCCGCGTATTTACGAGCGGATCTACATGGCACTGCGGGCTTCCACCTCCGAATCGGCCTTGAAAAAGAAGATTTTTGACCAGGCTATTGCCACCGGGATGCAGGTCATCGACACCATCACTGATGAAAACGGTTTTATCGATGTTTACCCCTATATGGATATTACCCGCAATGCCGGCCTGGGCCTTAAACTCAAGTACAAGCTGTTTGACAAACTGGTCTTCGGCAAGGTCAAGGAAATGATGGGGGGCAGGTTTGTTTTTGCCTGTTCGGCTGCCGGCAGTTTGTCACCGGAATTATGCAAGCTGTTTCTGGCCATGGGGCTCATCATTTACGAAGGCTATGGTTCGACGGAAACCTGCAATACCATCAATATGAACCGGGCCCATCGCGTGATGCCCGGCTCGGTAGGCCCTCTGTGCCCCGGTGTGGAAGGCTATGTGGCCCCTGACGGGGAGTGGTGCGTGCGGGGTGATAATATTTTTCTGGAATACTGGAACAATCCCGAAGCTACCCGGGAGGCTTTCACGGAAGATGGTTTTTACATGACCGGGGATATCGTGGAAATGCTGCCGGAAGGCTTTATCAAGATAGTGGACCGCAAAAAAGGTCTGATAGTGTTGGACACCGGTAAAAACATTGCCTCATCCAAGGTGGAGCAGGCCTTTGCCACCAGCAGCTATGTGGACCTGGCCTTTGCCGTCGGTGACAGCCAGAAATATATCGGGGCCTTGATCGTTCCCAATTATGAAGAATTTATGACTCTTTTCGAGCAAAAGGGCATCAGTTATGATAAATCCGCCGTCGATTACTATGACCTTAACGGGGTGAAAACCGTGGCCAGCGTCGGCGACGATTTCATTGCCCAGCCCCTGCTCAAAGAGATCATCGATAATGAGATCCAGCGGATCAATAATACACTGGAATCCTATGAAAAGATCAAGAAATATGTGGTCCTGAAGCGGCGTATATCGGAAGAGACCGGCGAAGTTACACCTACTATGAAAGCCAAGCGCAAAGTGGTCATAGGAAATTTCAAAGAAGAGATCGATTCCATGTTCAGCTGAGGCTGAGCCTGATCAGGGTAATCCGGCCGCAGCAGTTCTCCCTTTAGACTGCTCCCCGGTCAAGTACATCAAAACAAAACCCCTCCCGTTTCAGGAGGGGTTCATTTTTTAATATTATCTTTACGGGGTGAACATAAAAATGGGCATGCGCCCTTCCTTTACTGCTTCCGGTTTGTAATCCATGTAGTCCGGGTCTTCATGAGTCATTTTGTCGATGACATGTTTATACATCCGGTTCTTCATTTCGGTCATGGTCTTCCGGGATTTGTTGAAGGTCTTAGCGTAGGCCACGGCTTCTTCCCGGGTCTTTTCGGCATTTTCGCAGGCTTTCATTATCACATTGTATTTCTCCAGTTCCGCTGCCCCCAGCCTGTCCCCCGTCAGCAGCATCCTCTGCAAAAGATGATAGGGCATGATGCGCTTCATCCATTCCACCATTGATGGCAGCAGCTGGATGCCCATGTCTATTTCCGGGAAGGCCAGGAATCCACGGTCGGCCCGCATAAAGCGGAAATCACAGGCCCCGGCCAGCATGAAGCCATTGCCGAAGGCGTGGCCGTTGACAGCGGCTATGGTTGGAAAAGGCGCCATCATCAAGGCGGCAAACAGCTCACTGCTGCTATAAAACCATTTGCTGATGGATGGGTAATCATTTTCTCCCGCTGCTTTGAAAATCCAGTCGGTATTGACACCCAGGCTGAAAAATTTGGGGTCACTGGAGGTTAAAACCAGGGCCTTGATCTCCTGGTCGGCTTCGATCTCCTTATAGACTTCCAGCATGGCCGCTGTCCATTGGGGATCATGGCGATTCTCGCCGTTGTTCATTATCATTACTGCTACAGTTCCGTCTTTTTCCCATTCTACTATTGCCATATTTACCTCCTTGAATACCGGTAATTATAAATGCCGCTCGACTTGCTTCATATAGAATATTATTTCTCTTCCCGCCCCCGGATAACCTCCTACGCAAAAGAAATATTTGCAGTGCAATTATTCGACAGGCAACGACTTTCATAATACTCTTTATAGACAAACAATTCTCCCTTCAGCTTCTGAAATACGATAAACTGTTAGGTAAGTATCTTTTGTAGTGAGGCGGGAGGAGTGAGGCGGACCCGCGCGGGGCTAGGGGCGGGAAAGAGGAAAGTAGAAAGAGGAAAGTTGGAACTATTAGGGATAGGCTGCCAGGGGTGATGTAGGGGGCAAGGGGCCGGGGACCAAGGGCCGGGAGACAGGAGCCTTGGGGACTGAACCTTTGTCCGAAGCGAAGCGGAGCCGAAGGGCAGACAAGGGGTCTGTCCCCATGGCGGGCTCAGCGGTAAAAAGTGAGGCGGGAGGAGTGAGGCGAGCCCGCGCTGGTGCGCGGGGCAAGGGGCCGGGGGTTTAGTTGGTTAGTTGGTTAGTTGGTTAGTTGGTTAGTTGGTTAGTTGGCCAAGGGCCGGGAGACAGGAGCCTTGGGGACTGAACCTTTGTCCGAAGCGAAGCGGAGCCGAAGGGGAGACTAAGGCTACCTTAATGGTGCTGTTTACAGCACATTGTAGTCCCCGGAGGGGGGTCTGTCCCCATGGCGGGCTCAGCGTACTTAACTAAAGTGAGGGGGTTTTTTTATTGAAATCGGGGTGGGTTCGTATTCCGTTGAAGATTTTATTGGTCTGGCTCGTCATCACTGTTTATTTTTATTTTCAGCAGCCGGTGATCTACCGCTGCCAGGATTTTAATGTGAATCTTCCCATTGGCGGGGGACAGCTGTTATTCCACGAGATCAATGTGAGCAATTACGATGAAGATCGGCCGCTGCATTTGATGGAGGGGGATAAACTGCCCTGGCAGATGACTTTATATCAGAAAATGGTGGACCGGGGGCTCCCGGTAAGCTGGTATATTCCCGTTTACAAAGTGCTTTCCTTTTACAGCTGGCCGCCGGTGGACAAAGACTCCTATTACCTGTATATGGATGGGATCTTCATTGACGCTCAGGAGGCGGCCTTTGATGAAAGGCCTTCGGCCCTGGAACGTTTTTCAGTTTATACTTACCCCGGGGGAAGCGGCAACGGCACCGGCAGCATGCGTGCATTCTTCCGCAATGCTGATATGATCAGCGCCCATGGCCGGATCGACCCCCGGCAAATGGACCAGCCTTTGATTGTCACTATTGTTGACAATGATAGTTCCCTGGCAACCAAATTCATCCTCACCCCGGATTGGAAAAAAGAAAGGCTCCTGGAAAGGGCCCGGCACTATCAAAGCCCCGCTGATCCGGTGCGCAGTTTTCTCTATCAGGTTCATGCTGGCCAGGCCGGGGAGGCGGTAAAAAACATCCTGCCCCAGCGGCGCAGTAATGTCCCCCTGCCCACACTCAGCTCAAATCTTGCCGGAAAAGACATTATGATGGAAGGCCTCTTGACCTGGATGGACATATATGAAGGCTATTACAATGTTTACCGGGTCGATGCGGAAATCGGCGCCTTCAGTGAAGAGGAGTTTGTCCCTGAGGAAGATCTGACTTTTTACACCATCAGGGATCAGGAGGGCAATTTTAAAATAATCAACTGGAAATAAGGGAGGACAGATCATGAGTTACCAGTTTATTGCGATCAAAAGGGAAAATGAAATTGCGGTGGTTTATCTGAACCGGCCCCGGGAAATGAATGCCCTGAACAAGGAAATGGTGGAGGAATTGGACCGGGCCTTCAGTGAAATGGCTGCTGATGATGATATCAAAGCAGTGGTCCTGACCGGGGAGAAGAATTTTGCCGCCGGGGCCGATATAACTGGTATGCTGACACTGACTCCGGATGAGGCCCGGGGGTTTTCTTTCAGCCGTTCCTTCAATAATATCGAGGCTTTTCCCAAACCGGTAATCGCCGCTATTTATGGCTTTGCCCTGGGGGGCGGCCTGGAACTGGCTCTGACCTGTGATATGCGCGTTGCCGCACCCGGTGCTAAATTAGGTTTTCCCGAAATCAATCTGGGGATATTCCCCGGGGCGGGGGGCACTCAGCGCCTGCCGCGCCTGATTGGCCCGGGCCGGGCCAAAGAGATGATCTTCGGCGGCAATGCCATCGATGCCGGGAAGGCCCTGGAATATGGTTTGATTAACATGCTGGCCGAAGATCCCCGGGAAGAAGCCTTGAAAATCGCGGGACGTCTGGCGGCAAAAGCGCCCATTGCTTTAAAATTGGCCAAACAATGCATCGGTATGGCTTTTGATCTGGATCAGAACAATGGTATCGAGTTTGAAGCGGCGGCCTGGGC
>ERZ747221.4200-NODE-4200-length-10695-cov-3.398098_pt1 | contig 10695 bp, 6 predicted proteins | sample MGYA00374949_ERZ747221 | MGnify/ENA primary metagenome ERZ747221 (study PRJEB28779, sample SAMN05720172) | bioreactor metagenome | isolation source: Anaerobic biogas reactor | place: USA:Washington, USA | collected 2015-08-08 ... | reverse complement strand
CCTTCCTCTGGGAAACCTTCCTCCGGGAAGGCTTCAACCGGCAAGCCTTCGTACGGGAAGTCCTCGTCCGGCAAACCTTCCTCTGGGAAGGCCTCGCCCGGGTCCAAGTCGGGCAAGGTGCCGGCCAAGGCCGGGGCCCCGGCGAAGACGGGCAAGGCGCCCCAGAAGGGCGCGGGCGCCCGCAGTGCCACCAAGTCTGGCACAGCCGGCGGCTCCGCGCAGTCCAGCTTCAGCCGGGGGGTGCCCGGACGGACGACGCAGAGGAGCACGCCGTGGCTCGCGATCCTGGCTTTCGCCGCCGTCGCTGTGGTTGTCGTTGTCGCCCTGATATGGGCGCTCGGACGCAACCGAGGCAGCGCTACAGATGCGTTTGGGTATGGGAACGATGACATACCGCCCACCGTGGCGGGCGCTGCTTTGGAGCAGGGCACCGCAGTTCCTGCTGATGACACACCCGACCAACCTAGTGAGACAAGTGAGGACACAGAGATGCCGACCGATCCAGCAGCGCGTAACCGTATGTACCGCACGCCCCCGGCGATGGTGATCGACCCTCAGAACGAGTACATGGCAACCATCAAGACCGAAGTGGGCGATATCGTCGTGGAGCTCTTTGCCGATAAGGTGCCCAACACCGTCAACAACTTCGTCTTCCTGGCCCGTGCGGGCTTCTACGACGATACGATGTTTCACCGGGTGATCGAGGACTTCATGGCTCAGGCGGGCGATCCGACCGGCACGGGCACGGGCGGCCCGGGCTATACCTTCGCCGACGAGTTCGACGCGAGCCTGAAGCACGACGGCCCCGGTGTGCTTTCGATGGCCAACGCCGGCGCCAACACCAACGGCAGCCAGTTCTTCATCACCTTCGCGGCGACCCCCTGGCTTGACGGGAAGCACTCGATCTTCGGAAAGGTCGTCGAGGGCATGGATGTCCTGAGCCAGATCAGCATCCGCGACCCCCGGACCGCCACCGGGTCGGGGACGTCGATCGAGACGATTGAGATAACGGAGCAGTAGTAGGAGCCAGGAGCTCGATGCTCTCTCGGCATCCCATCGGGGAGGGGGGAGAGCCGGGGGACATGCCGCCAGCAGGAGGCTAGCGTCTGTCCCCGCTTCGCCGGGGAAGGCACTCGAGGGGGATTGCCCCGGCAGCACGGCGCCGGCTCTGGGCTCCGGGCCAGCCGCTGGTCGCTGCCGGCTGCCGAAAGGAGGGAGTGCGATGCGGCGGACGATGCATTGCGCTGTGGGTTTGGGCATCGCCATCTCGATGGTGATGGTTCTGAGTGGGTGTGGGGGTGGAGCGGCGCCGGCTGCTGAGCGGCCCGCCACGTCCTCCGCTGCGGGCGCGGGCGCGTCGGCCCTGGTCCTGACAAGTACGGCCTTCGCGCACGAGGATCCGATTCCCTCGCTCTACGCCTGTGACGGCGACAACATCTCGCCGCCCTTGCAGTGGGACGGGGTTCCTGAGGGCACGGCAAGTCTGGCGCTGATCGTTGACGACCCGGACGCCCCGGTGGGTACCTTTGTCCACTGGGTCCTCTACAACCTGCCGGCGGAGGCGCGCGGGCTCGACGCGGGCGTGCCCGTGGACGCCGAGCTGCCCGATGGCAGCATGCAGGGCCGCAACGGTGCGCGGCGTACAGGCTATACAGGGCCGTGCCCGCCCAGCGGCACGCACCGCTACTACTTCAAGTTGTATGCGCTGGACACAGCGCTCGATCTGGCGCCCGACGCGGCAACCAAGGATGAGGTCCTGGCGGCGATGGAAGGCCACGTCCTCGCGCAGACGGAGCTGATGGGCCGTTACCAGCGTCAGTAGGGAGCCGCAGCGCGGCTCTCCACAGGATCTTCGGGGGATACCCGCCTCGCCTGCCGGGTGCCGGGGGCGTGGCTGGCTCCCGGCACGCAAAAGGAGCGCCCGAGATGCAGCCTGCGCAGTTCTGCCGTCATTGTGGTGCTGTTCTCAAAAACCCTAACGCGCGGTTCTGCTCCGTGTGCGGTCGACCGCTCGCGGGGGAAGCGGCGACGGTCCCCGACCACGCAGTCGAGACCTGCCTCGTCGTTCAGGCGGCCGGCGAATCGGCGCGCCAGGTGCCGCTCAGCGGCACGACGGTGACGCTGGGGCGCGCTTCCGACAACGACATCGTCCTTCCCCAACCCTACGTCTCCTTGCAGCACGGTCGCCTGGAGCTGCGCGATGAGTCGTGGCACTACACCGACCTGGGGAGCACCAACGGCACCTACTACAACGGGCGGCGCGTGACCGAAACGCAACTGCGCACCGGCGATGTGTTGCGCATCGGTGACCCTCACGGCAACTCCGTGGGCCTGACGCTGCACTGCCCCGGTGCGATCGGGGCGACCGCCGGATCGGGTACGATCGCGCTGGGCACCGGCGCGCTGGACCCCTTGGCCTCCATTACGCTGGGTCGCAACCCGCGATCGACGCTCCACCTCGATGGCGCGGTAGTCTCGTGGAACCACGCGCGCATCGACCCGGCCCCCACGGGCCGCGTGCTGGTCGACCTCAACAGCACCAACGGCACCTTCATCAACGGCACGCGGGTCGTCGGCAGCGCGCCCCTGAGCGAGGGCGACGTGATCCGCATCGGGCCGTTCAAGCTGGTCTACCAGACGCACGGTCTGCAGCAGTATTCCGAGACCGGCGGCGTGCGGCTCGACGGCATCGACGTCACGCGCGTGGTGCGCAGCGGCAAGGGCACCCGGCGCATCCTCGACGGGGTTAGCCTCTCCGTTTACCCTCGCGAATTCGTGGCCCTCGTGGGCACCAGCGGCGCCGGCAAGAGCACGCTGATGAAAGCGCTTAGCGGCGTCGAGCGCGCACAAGAGGGCCAGGTGCTTGTCAACGGCGAGGACCTCTATCAGCAGTTCGATCTCTATCGTACGATGATCGGCTACGTTCCCCAGGACGATATCCTGCACCGCGAGCTCAAGGTGGGCGATGCGTTGCGCTACTCGGCGCAACTGCGCCTGCCGCCCGATACCACAGCGGAGGAGATCGAGCGACGGATCGACCGGGTGCTCGAGGATGTGGAGATGGTGGCCCAGAAAGACCAGCCTATCAGTAGCCTCAGCGGTGGGCAGCGCAAGCGCGTCAGCATCGCTGCGGAGCTCTTGGCCGAGCCGCGCATCTTCTTTCTCGACGAGCCCACCTCGGGCCTCGACCCGGGCCTGGAGAAGAAGATGATGTACACGCTGCGCAAGCTGGCTGACGCCGGGCGCACCGTCGTGCTGGTGACCCACGCGACGGCGAACATCGCGCAGTGCGACCACGTCTGCTTCCTCTCGCAGGGACGCCTGACCTACTATGGTCCGCCCAGCGACACCTTCTCCTATTTCGGCCTGAAGAGCGCCGACTTCGCCGACGTCTACGATCAGCTCGACGACATCGATCCCCAGGTGGCCCGCGAGCAGGCTGAGCAGTGGCGCCAGCGCTACCGGTCGTCGCCCCTGTATCAGCGCTACGTAGCCCAACGCCAGCAGATGCTTGCGGCGCCCGCGGCCGGCCAGCCGGAAAGCGACGGGCACCGCGGCCCGCGGGTCAACCCGCTGCGCCAGTTAGCCGTGCTCACGCGGCGCTACTTCAACCTGGTCTTCGCCGACCGGCTGCTATTGACCGTGCTGCTGGCGATCATGCCCCTGGTGGCGTTGCTGGTCCTGCTTGTGGCCGGCAACACCTGGCTGGTGGGCGACACGCCCGCCGAGATCGAGCGGCAACTGGCCGCGGAGTTCGCCACCGGCGCCACCAGCGCGACCTACTCGGTCGTGGCCGACAGCCAGCGGTTGCTCTTCATCATGGCCTTTGCGTCGGTGTTGCTGGGGCTCTTTGCCTCTGGCTACGAGGTGGTGAAGGAGTGGTCGGTCTATCGTCGCGAGCGCATGGTCACCCTGCGCATCGTGCCCTATCTGCTCTCCAAAGTGATCGTTGTGGGCATGTTCGCCATGGTGCAGTGCCTGTTGTTGCTCGTCGTCATCGGCCTCAAGGTCGAGTATCCGGCGGAGGGCGTGCTGCTGCCGGTACCTGTGGAGATGTACATCACGCTCTTCCTGGGTACGATCGCCGCGGTGATGCTGGGCTTGCTCATCTCCTCGATCGTGCCCAACGCCAACACCGTGACCTACCTGGTGTTTGTCGTCCTCATGGGGCAGATCATTTTTAGCGGTGTGCTCTTCAAGCTGTCCGGGATCAGCGAGCAGGCCTCGGCGCTCAGCTTCACGCGTTGGTCGATGGAGGCGCTGGGCTCCTCGGCTGATGTCGAGTCGCTCAACCGCCTCACCATCACGCGCTTCCAGCCCGAGCCTGTGACCGAGGTCGTGTCGCTGGAGGTGGAGAAGCCCGCCGACGACTGGGAACCGGTGACCGTCATCACGCGCACGCAGGAGATCAGCGTCCCGGTGCAGCCCGGCATCGCCCAGACTGTGCCCATCTCTGTCCCTGAGGTCATCGAGAATGAGCTCGTGATGGTAACCGAGGTCGTGACCGAGTCGGTCACCATCACGCCCGACCCCGTGGACATCGTGAAGGAGGCCTCGCTCTATCTCAGTTACGCGCGCGAGCCCCGGCACCTGATTCAGTCGTGGCTCATTCTTGCGGGGTTCTCTCTCGCGCTGGGTGTGGTTACGATCTTCGTGCTGCGCAGCAAGGATGTTGCGTAGATTGATTGTTTGGGCATCGTGACTATCATAGGTCAAAATCACAGCGGCCCCACGCCGAAAGTGAGGAGCATCGAATGCCATCCAAACGCCTGACGCTGCTGCTGGGGGCGCTCTGCGGAATCGTGGTGCTGGGAGCGTGCCGGTTCGAGTTGCCTCGACCGCCCGCCGATAGGATCGAGCTGCCATCGTCGTTGCTCACCGCGAACTCCCCGCTCTCGTCGCCGCTCGACTCGCCCTTGCCGGGCGCGGTCGCCACGCCGGTTGCCGAGCCCCCGGGCTTCCTGCCCGGAGAGCTGCTCGGATCGCTAACCTCCAACCAGAAGCTGCTGTTGATCGTGCTCGGTGCGGTGGGGCTATCGTTGCTGACCGGCCTCCTCGTCTTCGTCGTGCTCCGGGGCCGGTCCGGACGGCGATCGCCCCGCGCGCGGTCGGCGGAGGCTGGCACGGCTGTCACCGAGGGTGACCCAGGCCTGCGTCTCCCCGAGGGTACGCTCCTTGGCGAGGGTCACTTCGTGATCCTGGACGGGCGCGCCGTCGATAAGGGTCACGTCTACGAGGTCAAGCCGACAACACCGATGCGCGTTTGTCCGCGCTGCTATAGCGTGACCGAGGCCACCGACAGCCGCCACTGTGCCCGCTGCGGCCAGGCCTACACCAATGGCGGCGCTGCCTACACGACGCTGTTGGCCCGTGAGGCGCTGGACCCCCAGCGCTTCGCGATGGCGGCGCAGTTGGTGACCCGCGAGGTGGCCCATACGGCGGTCATCACGCCCGTGGCCGTCTTTGTCGATACCTCGTTCGAGCCCGTGCGCTATTTCCAGATCGAACCGCGCATCACCGGTGGGCTGGCGGCAGGGCTCGACGTGCCGCAGCCGCTCGATGATGTGCTCACGTGGGGGACCACGTTGGCGCGCGGTCTGGCCCATCTCCATGCCCGCGGCGTCTTCGTGGAGCGCGTGGCAGCGGAGCGGGTGGTGCTGGACGATGAATCGGGCCACTGGGTCTGCCTCGACAACATCTACGTTGCGCCGCCGCAAGGCGATCCCGAGGCCGGGCAGCGGGCCGTGGCCAACATACGCGGGCTGGCGCATCTGCTGTTGACCTGGGCCACGGGCAGCACCAAGCTCAAGGCGTGCAGTGAGCTGCCGGAGCCGGTGGGCCGGTTGCTGCTTCAGGCGCTCAAGGGCGAGCCGGCGTTGACGGCTGAGGGGTTCGCGGTGGCGCTGGAACGCGCGCGCGAGCAGTTGACCGGGCAGCGGCGCCTTTCCCTTCGCGTTGGCGCCCGGACCGATGTGGGCCAGATGCGCAAGCTCAACGAGGATAGCCTGATCGTACTGGATCTGTCGAAGGAGTTCGCGGCGCTCAAAGCTGCCGTCGGTGTCTTCGGGGTTGCGGATGGTGTGGGTGGCAACGCCGCGGGGGACGTGGCCAGCCAGTTGACGGTGAAGACACTGACGCGCTACGGCGACGATCTGCGTCGCAGCGCCGCGGCGCGGCAGTTGCCCGACGCGCGGGCGTGGATCACCCAGGCGGCTATGGCCGCCAACGAAGCGGTCTACGCCGAACGGGAGGCGATGTCGAGCGATATGGGGTGCACCCTGGTCATGGGCGTCATCGTGGGTGGGGCGGCGACGGTGCTGAACGTCGGCGACAGCCGCGCCTATCGCCTGGGCTCGCGGGGAATCCGGCAGATCACCACCGACCACTCCGTCGTTCAGCGGCTGGTGGAGATTGGCCAGCTCCGGCCCGAGGAGGCGCGCCATCACCCTCAGAAGAGCGTCATCTACCGCGTCATCGGCGACTCGCTCACGCTGGGCTACGACCTGTTCGACGTGACGCTGACGCCGGGCGAGGCTCTGCTCTTCTGCTCCGACGGTCTGACCGACATGGTGGAGGACGAGGTGGTCTGGCGGACCTGGCGCGAGGCATCGGCGCCGCAGGCAGCCTGCGATCGTCTGGTGCAGATGGCCAACGACGCCGGCGGTCACGACAACATCTCGGTCGTGATCGTCGAGGTGCACGCCTGAAGCCGTCCGTGCGACCGCCCCTGCCGTAGCGCGCACGTCTCGTCCGCGTCTGGCGCCGCGACCACGCGGGCCAGAGGCCCACATTGCAGTGGGGGGAATCACGCGTCTGCCTCTGCCGTAGCGCGCACGTCTCGTCCGCGTCCCGTGCCGCGACCGCGCGGGCCAGAGGCCCACGCAACAGGGGAGATCCGAGCCACATCTACGACTGCTTCGTTCTAGAGACGGGGGGGCCAATGCTGAATCAAGGGGACGTGCTGCAGAACCGGTATCGGGTCGCTTCCCAGCTGGGCAAAGGGGGGATGGGCGCCGTCTACCGTGCCTGGGATATGCGCCTGAGCGTGCCGGTCGCGCTCAAGGAGATGATCGCCCAGCCCGACCTCGACTCGGATCTGCTTCAGGATCTCCGCGACCAGTTCCAGCAAGAGGCCGTGATCCTTGCGCGGCTCAATCACCCCCACCTGGTCGGCGTGACTGACTACTTCCAGGAGGGCCGGAACGTCTACCTGGTGATGAAGTTCGTCGAGGGCGAGTGCCTGGCCGACCTCATCAAGCGCGCGGGGCCTGTCCCGGAGTCCCAAGCGCTCGTCTGGACGGGCCAGCTTCTGGATGCCCTGAGCTATTGCCACAGCTTCGGCGTGATCCACCGCGATATCAAGCCCCAGAACATCATCATCCGTCCCGACGGGTCGGCGGTGCTGGTCGACTTCGGTCTTGTGAAGCTCTGGAATCCCAACGATCCACGCACCCGCACCGCAGTCCGTGGGATCGGGACGCCGCAGTATGCCCCGCCCGAGCAGTATGAGCAGGCCTCCGGCCATACCGAGCCGCGCAGTGACCTCTATAGCCTGGGCGCGACCATATACCATGCCCTGACGGGCCAGGCGCCGATTACGGCGACGATGCGCATCGCGTCGCCCGAGGCGTTCTCGCCGCTCCGCGCGCTTGTCCGGGGTCTCTCGAACCAGACGGCGCACGCGATCGAGAAAGCGATGGAGCTGCCGCGCGCCAATCGCTGGGCCAGCGCCGAGGAGATGGCGAAGGCGTTGGGTCTGGCGATCCGCAATTGGGGGTCGGTCGCCGATGCTGAGTCGAGAACCGCGGGCACGCGACACGCGGGTCGCGGCGGCACCTTCCGCATGGATACGGCAGCAACCTCGCCGATGGCCCGGCGACGCGTTCCCTTGTGGCTTCTGGGCCTGGTGGCGCTGCTCGTGATTGGGGGCGGGGGGACCGTCCTGGCCCTGGGGCTTTCGGGCAGGCTCGACCTGGGGATCGCCGGAGGACTCCCCGCACGGCGGGCGGAGGTGGGCGCGCCGACCGCGGGCCCCACAGCCACTCCGACCGTGGCCGTTACGCCGTCGCCTACTCCCACACCCTCGCCCTCTGCCACGCCCACACCCACGCCTACCGCCGGTGCTGTGCAGCTCAAGGCGACCTCGACCCTGTCATCCGCAGCCGCGGCGGCGTCGGCGAGCGCCTCACCGCAGCCGTCCCCGTCCGCGACCGGACGGCCCTCGCCCACCGTGGCGCTCTCGCCGACTGTAGCGCCCTCGCCGACCGTGGCGCCTTCGCCGACCGTGGCGCCTTCGCCGACCGTGGCGCCTTCGCCGACCGGCGGCCCCTCCCCGACTCCGACGGCGGGTGTCGTCGCCACAGGCGCCCTGGTCGATTTTGAGCAGTGGGGTACGTGGCGGCGTGGCGACCAGCCCTATGGCGAGCTGGCCCAGAGCCAGGAGCAGGTGAAGAGCGGCGCCTATGCCGCCAACCTCAGTTACAAGTTCCCCGCTGCCGACGACGACTTCGTGGTCTTTATGCAGTCTCGCGCCGTTGCGGGGCGTCCCAACACGTTCAGCGCCTGGGTCTACGGGGATGGGTCCGCGCACTTCTTCAACCTGTGGGTGAGGGACGCCGCGGGCGAGATCTGGTCGGTGGGGCTGGGCCGGGTGGGCGCCGCCGGATGGCGGCAGTTGACCGGAAACCTGGCGCCCGGCCTTGCCTGGCCGTCCGGCCATATCAGCGGGCCCGACAATGGCGTGGTCGACTACCCGGTGCAGTTCTACGGCCTCGTGCTCGATCGCGCGGGCACCGGGCCGCAGGAGGGCCGCGTCTTCATCGACGAGATCCGCGCCTGGGAGGGCCAGGTGACCGCGCCGCCGGCTTCCACTGCCGCCGCGGCAACGGCGCAGCCGGCGCCGACATCCACCGGCACCCCGCTTGCTGCCGGCGAGATCGGGCGGATCCTCTTCACGCTGAAGACCAGTGACGGCTACTTCCTGTACACCACCGACCCGGCCTGGAGCACGATGGCCGAGATCGGTCGTGTGGATTACGCCGCGTCGACTTGCGGGGGCAACGCGGTCGCGACAACGCTCAGCGGCCAATCGTTCAACCTGTATAGCAGTGGCCGCTGCGGCGTCACAGAGCGGACCGACGCCTGCACGTCGCCCGATGGGAAGTACAAGCTGATCACCAATGCCCTGCCGGCCTGGGAGCACTCGGTGCTGATGCACGACGTTGCCGCCGGCACCGATCAGTTCATCTTCCAGGGCCAACTCAACGCCACGACCGGCATCCGCTGGTCGCCCACGAGCCAGTGGGTTCTCTTCGGCGTCGGCCAGTCGATCAACGTCGTGCGCGCCGGGGCCGGCAGCTATCAACAGGCGGTCGCGCTCTACGACCCGGAGGGCGACGTCCACTATTCGCCCGACGGCGCGACGCTGCTCTATCTCAAGCCGGTCGGCGCGAACGCCGATGTCTTTGTCGTCAACGTGGATGGATCGGGAGAGCGCAACTTGACGAATACGCCCGCTGCGGCCAAACTGTGCCCGCGGTGGCGGCGCTAGCGATACCGTGGCGACGCGGCACCGGCAACGTGGATGACGCCGGTCCTCAACGGGGTATAATGACTTCATCAGGGGGTGGGGGATGCTGGAGACTGGAAGCATAGCACAGGACCGCTATCGCGTCGTAAAGCCCTTGGGCCAGGGAGGGATGGGCGCCGTCTTCCGGGCGTGGGACCTGCGCCTGAAGGTGCCGGTGGCGCTCAAGGAGCTCCGCCCGCAGCCCGGGTTGGACGCCCCGCTACTGGGCGCTCTGCGCGAGCAGTTCGAGCAGGAGGCCTCCGTGCTGGCGCGGCTCAACCACCCCAATCTGGTGCGTGTAACCGATTTCTTCACTCTCAAGGGACGCGTCTACCTGGTTATGGATTTCGTCGAGGGCGAGAGCCTGGCCGACCGGATCGAGGCACAGGGGGCCCTTCCGGAGACGCAGGTGCTGGCCTGGGCCGAGCAACTGCTCAATGCCTTGGCCTACTGCCATAGTCAGGGCATCTTTCACCGTGACATCAAGCCGCGGAACGTGATCGTCCGCGGTGATGGGCAAGCGGTCCTGGTCGACTTCGGCCTGGTGAAGCTCTGGAACCCGGATGACCCCCACACCAAGACCGTTATGCGGGGGATGGGTACGCCCGAGTACGCGCCGCCCGAGCAATATAGCGCTACAAAGGGCCACACAGACGAACGGAGCGACATCTATAGCCTGGGGGCCACGCTTTACCATGCGCTGACGGGACAGGCGCCACCCACGGCCACGCAGCGCATTGCCGACCCTGAGCAATTCGCGACGCCGCGCTCGGTGGTGCCCGGGGTGAGCCGGCGGACGGAAATGGCGATCCTCAAATCGGTAGAGCTGTACCGGGGCGACCGCTGGCAATCAGTTGCGGATATGGCAGCCGGTCTCGGTGTGGCTGTGCCGCAGTGGCAGGCGCGTACCCAACCGGCACCCGAGCGTGCGGGGCGATCTCGGTGACGTAGCGCGCGAGGTCCTGGCTCACGGGGGCGACGAGGTCCGCTCCCTGGAAGGCAGCCTTGGCGATCCGGCGGTCGTAGCCGGTCACGAGGCCGCGCTGGAAGCCGGTGTAGTGCTCGGTCACGACGACCGGGGCTCCCGCTCGCCGGCCGAGAGCCAGGGCCGGCAGGCCCGCCTGGTA
>ERZ747221.4190-NODE-4190-length-10710-cov-14.867582_pt1 | contig 10710 bp, 2 predicted proteins | sample MGYA00374949_ERZ747221 | MGnify/ENA primary metagenome ERZ747221 (study PRJEB28779, sample SAMN05720172) | bioreactor metagenome | isolation source: Anaerobic biogas reactor | place: USA:Washington, USA | collected 2015-08-08 ... | reverse complement strand
CTTCTTGCCGGACCGTGACCGTCTCAACGGTTCCAACGGCCGACAAGATCGTCCGCTTTGGCCCACCCTACGTCGGCTACGTCGGCCCTGACCTCCTCGACGGTTCCAATGGCCGAGGAACCTGGCAGAAATTCCGCAGCAAGGCCGCCGTGGCTGCATTTCGCAGAGCTGCGCTCCAGGCTCGTGGCTGCATTTCGCAGAGCTGCGACCACCGTTCGCTGTGCGTGTGGAGAAATCGTCGCTTCCGTTTTTCGGTTTTTCGACTTTCCTTTGCTGGCACACAATGTGCTGAGTTCTGGACCCCTGAACGAAATAATCCCGATTTCCGCCAAAACCGTTGGAATCCGCGTTTTCGGGTGTTAAGTCCGAGAGGCGATGTGTGTAGCACCGGAGTCACGCTGTCGCCCGCCGTTGTCACTCCGGTTGTTTGCAGGGCGAAGGCGCGAGCAGGAAGTGAACGAGCGGAAGAAAGAAAAAGCCTCGAAGTAAAAAAGTGAAAAAGTGAAGAACGCCAAGAGCGGGACGCTGAGCCCTCCCGGCCTTTCGACTCAGCCTCCACGGGCCAATACCCCAAGACAAAAACGCTTGAAACACACAGGCCACGGAGCCCACCGAGGACGTCCCGGACGAATTTCTTCGCCGTGCCCGCTGTGCCTGTGTGTTGCAGCATCCACCCGCTGACCAGTGACAACTGACCACGGACCAATGCCCCATGACGAGCGACCAAGAACACCCTTTACGAAACGAGGTTTCATGATGACCAGCCGAAAGACGATCCAGACGTTGCGGGACAGGAACCAATCGAAGAAGCTGCGGAGCCGAGATCGCGGGCGGAAACTGCTGCTTGAGATGCTGGAGGATCGGCGGCTGCTGGCGAGCCTATGGGTCAACGACAACTGGAACTTGGTCGCAGATAACGGAACCGTAGGCGTCCTGGATGCGAACGATGTGATCGACAACCTGAATGATCACAACCCGGCGACAGTCACCAAGATCATCGGCACGGACCTTGTTTTCGGCACGGTTACGACGGGCACGGTTACGGGCGCGCTTCCGGGTGGAACTACGATCCAGTCCGCCGTCACGGCCGCCTCGTCGCCCGATACAATCAACGTGCTGGAAGGCGCGTACACGGGCGCTGTCTATTTGGATAGCACGAAGACCAACGTGACGCTGCAGTCCTCCGGCGGGGCAGGTGCCACAGCTATCACCGGCCCCTTCATCAACATGTCCGTGGGAGGTGGGAGTCGACGTGCGCTCGTTGGGATCGACGCCAACGGTGCGACCATCGATGGTTTCACCATCAACTGCGACTCCTCGACGACGCAGAAGAATGTCATGTATGTCGCCGGGAGCAGCGTTCAGATTCTCAACAACACCGTCACGGCAGCGGCGCCGGGCAGCAGTAATCCCAGTAATCCAGACTACGGTATTCTCGTCGCGCACGCTAACGCTCTCACCCCCGCAACGGGCGTCACGATCTCTGGGAATACCGTTCATGGTTTCTCCGGTGGCACCGCGATCATGTTCGGCGGGACCTACTATGCACAGAACGGGACCGCGCAGAACAACACCGTATACAACAACGCCCAGTATGGCATCGCAGTGGACCGTGCTCCGAACACCACCGTCGTCAACAACAACGTTTACGGCAACATATCGGCGGGCATCTACATCCGGAACAGCGGCACCCGTTCCGTAGCGGGCACCGTCGTCGAGTTGAACAACGTGCATGACAATCCCGGATCGGGAGTCAGACTCAACGGCAGCGGCGTGGCAATTTCAGGCGTGACAGTCCAGCAAAACGCGGTCACCACGAACACCACGGGCATTTCCGTGGAGGGAATACTGGGCACCGGCGTCGCAGCCAACAACAACATCATCGCGAGCAACACCACGGGCGTTTCCAACGCTACCACAACCGTTTTCGACGCCCAGAACAACTGGTGGGGCACGGTCAACGGCCCTTCGGACCCCCTCGGCACGCTAGAGATGCCCGAGAATCCGGGCGCCACCGTTGCCCAGATGCTGAACGCTGTTCCTGCCGTTGGGTTAGGCAACGCTGTGACGGAAAACGTCGACTACTATCCCTGGCTCTTGCCCACCCCGGTCTGGGTGGACGACGATTGGGCCGGGACAACGCCGGGCTCGGACCCCGACGGAGGCGGCCTCGCCACCGCTTTCGGCTTCGACGCCTTCGACACGATCACCAACGCCCTTGCGGCCGTCGCAGATCCCGGCACGATGTATGTGCTGAACGGAACCTACGGGGAAACCCTCGACGCGACCGGCAAAGTCTTGACGGTGAATGCCGGATCGACCAGCGCCGCATTGGCGACTGCCGGCCAGGTGACCGTCAGTGGCCTGACCTTGGACAACGCCGTCAACCCGGACACGCTGGAGATCGACCTGAACGGGACGCTCTCCACGGATTTCGACCAATGGTCGGTCGGGGGTGCTGTAGCGCTGGGCTCAGCGAACCTGAGCCTCACGCTCGGGTTCGCGCCGTCCCCGGGCGATTCCTTTAAGATCATCGACAAAACGGTCGCTGGCGCGGTTGGAGGGACGTTCAATTTGCTGCCCGAAGGCAAAGTGTTCAGCGCGGGGGGCTACACCTTCCAGATCACCTACCAGGGCGGCGACGGCAACGATGTGGTGCTCACGACGCTCGATGCCGCCAACCCGGTTCTTAACGGAACTCCCGCCGGCGATTATTTCTACGTCCAAATCAGCGGTTCGAATTTGGAAGTGTACCAAGATACGAGCACGACGCCGATCACCAAGATCCTGGACGTCGTCTTCACGAGCCTCCAATCGTTGACGATCAACGGCTTAGCGGCCACCGACCGGTTGACCGTGAACTTCTCGCCGTCGAGTCCGATTCCCCCGAACGGGATCACGTTCGACGCCGGGGCGGATGGTGCCGGTATCAGTCTATTGGGCAACGGCAACACCGCGGTCTACACTCCGGACGCAAGCACGACCGGCAAAGGAAGCGTCGTCGTCGACGGGCGTACCATCGCGTTCGATGGTCTGCAACCACTGGATATCAGCGGCATGGCCTCCGCCACCATCACGCCGCCGCTGGCGGGCGCCAACGATACGCTGACTCTGACCGATGGCCTCGCCTTCTTCACCCCCGCGACCAATGCGATTCGGGTCACGGGCACGACCGGCGATCCGACGAAGGGTGACGGGTTCGGGACGCCCATCGAGACCGTTGCCTTCTTCAACAACAATCTCGTCGTGGTTGACACGACGGTGCTCGACGGCGCCGACACGATCACGATTGCCAGCGCCAATCTGTCCCACGCGAACGATCGTCTGAAGATCGAAACCGGTTCTGGCTCGGACGACGTGACGATCAACGGCGCGGCCACGTTCCTCGGCGACGGCGGGGCCCTGGTCGATATCGAAATCGATACGCAGGCCATTGCCTTCAACGGCGGCACGCTCACCTCGTCGGGCGGCACGGTCGATCTGGACGCCAACAACGGCGCGATCACCAACCTGGATGGGACCGTGGACGTCGTGACCGCCACGTTGAGCGCGGCGGCCGGCACGGGCATCGACCTGGACACGACGGTGACGACGGTCAGCGCCGGTGTCACCGGCAACGGCGGGATCCTGATCGACGAGTCGGACGGCGTGACCTTGACCAGCGTCACGACCAACAACGGGTCGATCACGGTGAATGCGGGTGGCACGATTGTCGCGACGTACGTCGCGTCGCTGACTGACGCCGACGCCAACGACATCAGTCTGACTGCAAGCGGAGCCGCCTCGAACATCAACGTCACGACCATCAACGCCGGGGCGGCTGGGGACGTCACGCTATCGGCCGGTAACGACGTGCTGGACACGAACAGCACCGACGCGAACCTGATCACCGCGGACGTGCTGACGGTCGACGCGGCCAACGGAACCGACGACACAACCGATGGCATCGTGCTGGACACCACGGTGGCGAGTCTGGATGCCAGCGTCACTGCGGGTGGGGCCGGCGGGAATATCAACATCGATGAGACCGACGCCATCATCCTGACCGACGTCGATACGACCAACGGCTCGATCACGGTGGATGCCGGCGGTCAGATTACGGCGACGGACGTGCAATCGGCTATGGACGCCGAGGCCAATGACATTATCCTGAGCAATACCAGCGGCGATATCGTGGTGGGATTGGTTAGCGCCGCGGGCAGCGGTGACGTGTATCTGAACGCTGCCGCCGGGATCGAGGAAGACGGGACGGCGGACGGCGACGCCGACATCGTGGGGCAGGACATCGAACTGGTCGCGACCGCCGGCATCGGGGACGACGCGCAGTTGGAGATCGACGGCACGAATCTGGCCGCGACCACGAGCACGGGCGACATCGACCTGCTGGATACCGCCGGCGGCCTGACAATCGCCGACGTCAACGTCGACGGGGCTGGCACCAGCGGCGTGACGATCACCGGCGGCGCGGGCGGGTGGTATATCCGCGTTGTGGCGTTCAGTCCGTTGACAGTCAATTCCCCGGTCAGCGACAACGCGGGCGGGAACATCACGCTGGCGGCCAACGGGACTGCGGTGACTGACGACGTGGACCTGAACGCCGACGTGACGGCGACGGGCGGGAACGGCGACATCAGCATCTACGCCGGGGATTCGATCGACGTGGACGGGGTGGTCACGATCAGCGCGGCGGGCACGGGCGACCTCCTGTTGAGCGCCAGCACCAGCTACAACGGCGGCACGCCGGCCAATGGCTACAACGGCGCGGTCGGCGAGGCTGCGACGGCGGGCCTAGTGCTTATGCAGGACGGGTCGGTGGTCCAGTCTCAGGACGGAGACATCACGCTCCGCGGCGACGGCGACGTGCTGCTCAGCACAGTGAACGCCAACGCGGCGGGCGGGACGACCACGGTGGGCAACGTGACCGTCGCGGCCGACTTCGACGGCGTCGGCACAGGGATGTCGGACGGCGCCGGCGAGATCACCGATAACCTCGCAGGCGAAACGGCGAACGTTACGGGCTACCTGGCCACGCTGACCGCCGCGAGCGGGATCGGCTCGGCGGATGATCTCGAAACGAACATCCGCAACTTCGTGGCGAGAAACACGACCACCGGCGACGTCAGCGTGAACGAAGTGGCGGCGGGTGGGGTGTTGTACGTGCTGGAAGTAACCCAGGCCGGGGCAGATCCCAGCCTCATTGTGCTGACGACAGAACGGGGATCGCTCGTTTTGCCGTCCCCTGGTGGACTTGGGGTCAGCATCACCAACAGCGCCAACACAAGCGGGACGATCTTGCTGGACGCCAACGTGACACAACCGGCTATCGACGAGGCGTCGCGCGGCGATGTGCTTGTCAACCAGGTGGTTACCAGCCAAGGCGGGGCCATCACGATCAACGCCGATCACGACGTGACGGGGCAGGGAGACATCACCAGCAACGGCGGCGCGATCAACATCACCGCCGATGCCAACGGGAACGGTCCGGGCGGCAACAACAACGGCACGATCCAACTGAGCGGCGATATCGCGGCGGGCACGGGCACGGTGACGTTCAGCTTAAGCGATTGCGACGGTGAGATCGTCGGCGACGTGGACGCGGGCAATGTCATCATGGGACGGGACGACATGGTTCCAGAAGGGGCGTTGCGCTTGAACGGCACGACAACGGTCGAAACCCTGACCAGGGTGGACCGGGGTGCTCTGCTGATCAACGGGACGATGACCGTGCCCGACGTGACAGTTACGGACAACGGGTTGTTGGGCGGCAACGGGACGATCACGGGCGATATCGTGGTACAAGGTGCGACGTCCCCCGACGTCGGGGGCATCCTGGATCCGGGCGACCTGAACCCGGCCGATTGCAGCGATCCCCAGGCCGGCCAACTGACGGTCAACGGCGACGTGGACGTGGAGAGCGGCGGAACGTTCCGCGTGCAGTTGGGCGGGCTGACGCCGGGCGTGGGCGGGTACGACCAGTTGGTGCTCAACGGCAGCGGCAACTTGTACGGAACGGTCCTCGACGGCGCGGGAGGCGGGGCGCTGGAGGTGCAGATCGTGAGCGGGTACTCGGTGCCGGTAGGCGGCGAGTACATCATCATCAGCAACGATTTGACGGACTTGATCGGCACGCGGTTCTTGGGCCTGCCGGAAGGTGCTTTCCTGTCGCCGGACGGGGTGTTGATGAACATCTCGTACCTGTCGGGCACGGACAACAACGACGTGACGCTGACCGCGCCGGGGCGGTACGATTTCAACGGGTTCGGCGGGCATACGGAGACGAACTACATGCCGATGTCGCCGTTCCAGGAGAAGACGGGCAACACGGCCGGCTGGGAGGGGACGCTGCCCTGGTACTTCGAGCGGTTTAGCGCCTCGGATCCGGGCTGGGACCAGTTGCGGTACGACGGGCAATCGACGGACCCGATGGGCAACCCGCTGACGTTCGCCGTGGACGTGGTGCCCGGCAAGGCGTATGAGGTGATGATCCTTACGGGCGACGCGAGTTGGAACCACGACCTGCAGCAGTTCCAGGTGTACGACGGAAACGGGGCAGTGCCGCCCGACTACCCGTTGCTGAACGCGTTGCCTACGGGCGATACGCAGCTGGTGGACGTGTGGGGCGCCGGCGCGCCGGACGGCAGCGGCGTGCAGGTCACTTGGGGCGGCGGGGCGGCCAACCCGAGCGCGGGCTACTACCGCTGGGTGCGGTTCACAACTGACGATATTTCGGACGGCGGCAGCGGCCTGGGTTCGTTGCTGATGAAGATGCTGGACCGGGGCGGCAGCAGCGGCACGACGGTCATCCTGGCGATGGACATCCGCCCGGTGGACGCGGTGGGCGAGTTGACGCTGACGGGGACCCCCTTCAGTGTCCTGCCGGCCGACGGGATGACGGTCGATACGTACACGGGCACGGGCGCTCCGCCCAATGCGGTGCTGACGGTGACGGTCTCGGCCGGCTCGCCGCTGCAATATGCCACGGTGACGCCGGATGCGGTGCCCGCCGCGGACGCCGGGATTCCAAGCGCCGTCAACGCCTACGCGCCCACGTTTGGCGGGCAGGTCAAGTCCGACGCGAATGGAAACTTCACGTTCTCGGTCACAAGGCCGGCGACGCTGACCGTAAACGCGGCGTCGGAGGACTGGACGATCGTGGTTGAGGAGTCGTCGGGGCTGTCGCGCGGGACGGCGATCCAGCCGTACGAAGCGCCCAGCCAAGCCGCTCCGCTGCGGTTCGACTTTGGGGCCACGACCAGCCCGGTGCAGACGGACTTCCTGCAAGTCGTTCCGCAGACGATCTACAACGCCACCCGCGGCTATGGCTGGGCGACGCGCGTGGCGGCGGGGGACCGGCGGGATCCGACGACCAGCGCCCTGCGGACCGACTTCAATTCGGGCCGGAATGCGACGTTCAAGGTGGATGTGCCCGACGGCACGTACAACGTGCGGCTGTACCACTCCAACCCGTTGTACTTTGGCCGCGTGCCGTATAATGCGCAATTCTTCACGGTGGACGTCGAGGGGACTCAGTACGACGTGGACCCGGCCTTGGGTATCATCGATCCGGGCGAGACGTATATCCACGAGTTGTCCGTCGCTGTCACGGACGGGCAGTTAAACATCGTGTTCGGCGTCGCTAGCACCGCCTTTATGATCGCGGGAATCGACATTTCCGCTGGCGCGCTGCCCACCGACACGCCGCTGGTGGCGGCGGGCGATCCGTTGGACGCCGGTGCGGCGGCGATCGGCGTGGAGCAGCTGCAGTCGGTGGCGGCCGAAGCGGCGGCGTGGTGGACGGCGACGGGTCTGACGCCGGCTCAAGCGGCGTCGCTGGCCGGCGTCCAGTACGCCGTGGCCGACCTGGGCGGCGCGTACCTGGGGTTGGCCAACCCGGCGACCAACACGATCCGCATCGACGACGACGCGGCGATGTTCGGATGGTCCTTGGTCACTGGTCATTCGTCCTTGGTCACTGGTCACTGGTCACTTGATGACGCACAAATGACAAATGACAAGGAACCAATGACCCATGACGGCGTCAGCCTGCTGACGGTGGTCAGGCACGAACTGGGGCACCTGCTGGGGTACGAGCACAGCGATGACCCGGACGACCTGATGGCTCCGGTGTTGTCCGCGTCGCCGGCACGGGCCGCGTCTTCGCCCTTTGCGCTTGATCCTTCCGCCTTGACCCTTCCGCCTTCCGGTACGTCAGACGCCGTGTTTGCGGATTGGGGGCAGGACGACTTGTTGGAGGAAGAGGGCGACGAGGCTGGCCAGTTGCAACGCTTGCCGTCCCAGAGCCCGGACCTGTTGGCCGCCGTACTCGTCCAATCCGGCGAGGATGCAGAGGAAGCGGCGGTCCCGCGGCGGAGCCGGCTGCAGCGGTACGAACGTGACCTGGACGCTTGGTTCACGGAGTTGGCCGCCGAGTCGCAGGAGGGTGAGGGCTGATCGGTGATCGGTGATCGATGATCGGCGAGCGGGGCGGCGTGAGCCCCCCGGTGATCGGTATGGCCCCCGGCGGCTCGCCGGGGGCCTTTTTGTAGGGTGGTAGGGTGGGCCAGAGCGGACCATCGGCACGGCCGTTCGCACGGCATCGGACGCGACGATCACCGACGAGCCGGAATAGCGCATTGCGCAGCGTCGGCCCACCGGAACACGGCCTCCATCCCACGGACGCCGCATCCCGCCAACAAGGCCGCGATCCGCGTTGCGATGCGGCTTGGTTGCCCGTGGTGGCCGACTCCCGGTGGGCCGCCGCTGCCTCGGAACGCTGCTGGCTGCTTGCCCGACGTTGACTTCGTTGATGGTTCCAACGGTCAACAGGATGGTCCGCTTTGGCCCACCCTACGTCAGCTGGTTCAATCCCAACGCTAGAAAAGACCCCCGTCCCCTTTTTCCGTTCCTCTAGCGCCATTCCGCTCACTTGGTTCTCGACCGGGGCTTACGGAAGAACCCACTCCGGCACGGTGCCGTTTCCCGTCGGTTCTCCCGCCAGGATCCAGGGCAGATTGAAGCGGGCGACCTGCATGGCGGAGTACTGGCCGTCCGGTCCGCCTTCGAACAGCAGGTAGATCCGGCCTTCGCTGGGCGTGCCCGGTCGTCCGGCCACCAGCGACGAATAGGCGCCGTGGGGGGCATACACGAGCCGTTTCACGGGCCAGGTCTTGCCGCCGTCGAAGCTGGCCCAGACCGTCATCTTTTTCCGCTCGCCGCCGGCCGTGTCCGCGTTGCTGAAAATCAAGATGTCCCGGCCCTTCACGGGCAAGCGTGTCAACCCGCCTTTCATGCCGTAGCCTCGGCCGTAGCCGCCGCCGTCGGGAAGCACCGGGCTGACGTTCAGATTCTCCCAGGTCTGCCCGCCGTCGTTGCTCCAGGCCTCACGCCGCAGGATTTCGTCCGGCCGCAGCGCGCGGGCCCGCGCCTTGTCGTAGTATCCGCTGTGGCTGCGGGAGTTGTAATAGATCCGGCCGTCGTGCAATTCCACCAAGGCCGCCTCCTCGGTGTAGCCTTCCGGAAAGAAATCGCTGACCTGCCACGTGGCCCCGTGATCGTCACTGAAAATGGCGCAACTGAAGAGTTCCTCGCCGGGCTCCCGATCGGACGGATGCGCTTTGGCGTGCGGCCGGAAGGTGGCCGTCACCAACAGCCGTCCGCGGTGCTTTCCATGCCGGAGGGTGACGCCCGATTCGCTGGCGTTGGCGTGCAGGTAATAGGTGCCGGTCGTGTTCTGATCGCCTTTGGTAACGCGTTTCTTGGCGCCCGTCTTCTCGAACTGCCTCAGCCGCTCGTTGAGCCCGAGCGTGATTTTCTCTTCCGCCCAGGTCTTGCCGTGGTCCCGGCTGCGAAACACCCGGTCGACGCCGTCCCACATCCGGACCCACAGCACGTCCCCGGTGTTTTCATCGACGATCAGGTTGCTGTCTGAATGGGTGATCGACACGCCGATGATTTCGCCCCAAGTCCGGCCGCCGTCCTGGCTGCGCCGAAGTTGCCCCTTGTTGTTGCGCATCGCCAGCAGGGTGCCGTCGACGGCGATCGCCAGGTACGGTTCGCGGACGTTGCCGCCCTCGTCGAAAACCGTCTGCAGGTCGCAGCAGGGCTCGCCCAGAAAGGCATCCAGCGGCCCTTCCGCCGGCTTGCCCGCAGCGGTCAGGAGTTCCTGCCCGGACGACTCGGCAGCCAAGCCGATGCAAAGAAATGCCGCGAAAAGAAAACGGACGCTCGGTCCCCAAGAGGGTCTCAGACTGTCCACGGTGATTCTCCTTTCTCCAACTAACAAACTCAGCATGGTGTGGTTTCTCGTACCCCAGGTTTTGTTCGTGCGCTCATCCGAAACGGACCGTCCGTCCTTTGTCGGCCGACGCCGCCCGACAACGCATCCGGACAAGACAGCATCCGTACAATCTACCAGGATCGTTCCGGCCGCCGTAGCAACGGAGGCCGAAATAATTTCCCCGTTTCGACAAGAATTTGCGGCAAGCCAAGGCACTCGCTGACTGGCACGGTGGAGTCCGCACCGACTTTGCCTGCGGAGCGTCCTCTTCGCCACCACACTGCTCGCCAGCGTGGAGCCATGTTCAGCACCAGCCGTCGGTTCAGCCCGAGCCGTCGTCCCGCCACTGCGTCCAGCGTCTTGAACACCGCTCCACGCTGGCGAGCAGCGTGGTGGCGAAGCAGCCGATTTCGTGGAGATATCTGGTCTTGAAC
>ERZ747221.4189-NODE-4189-length-10711-cov-4.511473_pt1 | contig 10711 bp, 8 predicted proteins | sample MGYA00374949_ERZ747221 | MGnify/ENA primary metagenome ERZ747221 (study PRJEB28779, sample SAMN05720172) | bioreactor metagenome | isolation source: Anaerobic biogas reactor | place: USA:Washington, USA | collected 2015-08-08 ... | reverse complement strand
ACCTCGTGAGCAGGCTCTTTCAGGATGTGTTGCATCGGCATCCGCGGAATCACATCTGCTTCTCGCGGCGAGGATCCCGTACCAGGCAGTCGAGGCTACAAGAGGCGATTAACCGTGGCATACAAAGATTCGAGGAGCGCTGGGGGAAGAGCATCCGGAGCAACATATCAGTCGAATCTCAGACGGGGGTTGGGGAGCCCTGTCTGCAGGTTGTCGACTATATGAACTGGGCCGTCTACCGAGCGTTCGTGAGACGAGAGATGCGATACTATGCCCACGTGGCTGACAAGGTGAGCCTGCTGGTGGATTTGTACGACAAGGCTCGATACCCACACAACTGGTACAGCCGTCGGAACCCCTTCAGCATCGAAAAGGCCAGCCCCTTGTAGGCTAGGCTCGGTGTCCCGAGCGCACGGCATGAAGCCGGCTTTCACCTACAAGCGACTGGCCTGCGCAGGCCTTCTTCTCACTTCAGCTAACCTCATTATACGCGACTCTCACACATTGTCAACGGGCCAACAGGCGGTAACTAGGCGGTGGCTGTGCCACGCTGTCTTTGTTCCACCACAACTTGATTGAGGGCCGAGTCGGCGTTATAATCGTTGAAACTATGTGCCGCCCAACCGGCGCATCTGCCTTCAAATCCACCCTAGAATAGTGAAACCAATGACGAACGACCGCAGCCTGATCGGACAGCGCGATGCCATCGCCGTCATGGACTATGGCTCGCAGTACAGCCAGCTCATCACCCGCCGCGTTCGCGAGAGCAACGTCTACTGCGAGATGTTACCGTGGGACGCCACCGCCGAGGAGATCGATGCGCTGAATCCCAAGGGCATCATCCTCTCGGGCGGGCCCAACAGCGTCTACGAGGCCGGTGCGCCCACCCTCACACCCCAGGTGTTGGCGCGTGGCGTGCCGATCCTGGGCATCTGCTACGGCATGCAGTTGTTGAGCCATGCCCTGGGTGGGACCGTAGCCCCGGCCACCGCCCGCGAGTACGGCCCCGCTCGCGTCACCATCGACCGGCCCGACTCGCCCCTCTTTGCCGGACTGGGCGGCGCCCTCGACGCCTGGATGAGCCACGGGGACCGCATCGACGCCCTGCCGCCGGGCTTTCACGCCCTGGCACACTCGGCCAACTCGCCCGTGGCCGCCATGGCCGATGAGGAGCGCCGGCTCTACGGCCTCCAGTTCCACCCCGAGGTGATGCATACGCCCCGCGGCATGGAGATCCTGCGCAACTTTTGCGTCGCCATCTGCGGCTGCCGGGACGACTGGACCACCGGCGCGTTCATCGAGGAGAGCATCGCCGCCATCCGCGAGCAGGTGGGCACGGGCAAGGTGATCTGCGGCGTCTCCGGCGGCGTAGATTCGACCGTCGTGGCCACCCTCGTCAGCCGCGCCGTCGGCGAGCAGTTGACGGCCATCTTTGTCGATCACGGCCTGCTCCGCAAAGGCGAGGCGGAGGAATGCGTCTCTCGCTACCGGCGCTACCTCGACGCGCGCGTCGTAGCCGTGGACGCCTCGGAGCGCTTTTTGTCAGCCCTCGAGGGGGTGACCGACCCCGAGCGCAAGCGCGTGATCATCGGCAACACCTTCATCGAGGTGTTCGAGGAAGAGGCCGGACGTTTGGGGCAGGTGGACTTGCTCGCGCAGGGGACGCTGTACCCCGACGTCATCGAGAGCGCCACCCCCACCAACAAGTCGGCGGCGCGCATCAAGACGCATCACAACGTCGGCGGCCTGCCCGAGAACATGCGCATGGCGCTCATCGAGCCGCTGCGCTTCCTGTTCAAGGATGAGGTGCGACGCGTGGGCCTCGCGCTGGGGCTCCCCGAGGAGATGGTCTATCGGCCCCCGTTCCCCGGCCCCGGCCTGGCCGTGCGCCTCATCGGCCCGGTGACCCGTGAGCGGCTCGCCGTATTGCGCGAGGCGGACGCCATCGTCCGCGACGAGATCGCCGCCGCCGGCCTGGATCGCGAGATCTGGCAGTACTTTGCCGTGCTCACGCCGCTGCGCAGCGTAGGGGTGATGGGCGACAGCCGCACCTACGCGCATACCGTGGCCGTACGCGCCGTGACCAGCGAGGACGCCATGACGGCCGACTGGGCGCGCATCCCCTACGATGTGCTGGCGCGCATCTCGAATCGCATCGTCAACGAGGTGCCCGAGATCAATCGCGTGGTGTACGACATCTCGAGCAAGCCGCCCGCCACCATCGAGTGGGAGTGAGCCCGCGCGAGGCGGCCGATGGGCCTTATTAGCCTGAGGCCCATCTCAGTACCCTGAGACGTGAGCCCAAGGAGCCGCGATGCCCGCCCAATCTGACAGCCTGTCCGATCGGCGTGGATCGAGCACGGCGCAGCTCGCCGCGACGCTGAGCGGCCACACCCTCGTGGCCGTGGCTCTGACGATCCCCCTCGTGACGCTGGTGATGGTGGTGATGACGCGCGTGCAGTACGAGAGCACCCGTCGCGCGCAGTTCGATGCCATCCAGACCGAGGCGCAGGCGCTGTACGATACGGCCACGTCCACGGGCGACCCGACCGCCATACGCGCCGGCCTGCGTGAGGCGCTGGCCACCATCGATCTCGGGTTGGCCCTCAACCCGAACGACGACGTACTGCTATCGCTGCAGCGGCGCATCCAGCATCGCCTGGACGAGATCAACACCGTCCAGCGTCTCTTCCACTTTTGGCAACTCGCCGAGCTGCGCGAGCCCGCCGATACGCCCGCCGATTCGGGGCGCATCATCCTCCACGAGGGGGACGTATTCCTGCTGAATCGCGGGAGCGACCACGTCTACAAGTTCATCCTGAACGACGCGGGAGACGCGCTGCAGCCTCAGGATTCCGAGCCGATGCTCATGGCGCGGGACGAGTTGCGCGGCGGCATCCAGGTGGGGCAACTCGTCGACATCGCCTGGGTGGAGGCGGGCGGCCAACGCTCGTTGAGCACCTTCATGGCGCTGGAGAGCGGCGGCTCGCTACTGGCCTACGATATCCAGCAAGGGATCGACGTGCTGCCGGTGGCCGATAGCGACAAGTGGATCAAGCCGGCGGCCATCGGGGGGTATTTCGGCAACCTGTACGTGCTGGACCCCCTCCAGAGCCGCATCATGAAATACGTGCCGGTGGACAACGCCTACACCGCGCCGCCCTCGGACTATCTCGACCCGCGCCTGGGGATCGACCTCACAGGGGCCGTGGATCTGGCCATCGACGGCAACATGTACGTGCTGTTTGCCGACGGCGCCGTGAAAAAGTTCTATGACGGCGCGGAGCAGCCCTTCGCCCTGACGGGCCTGCCCGACCCGATGCGCGGCCCCACGACCCTCTTTGTGTCGGGCGAGCAAAAGCCCGATGCCCACGGCTACCTGTACATCACGGACTCGGGCAACGAGCGCGTGCTGCAGTTCGACAAGAACGGCGCGTTCCTGCGGCAGTTCATGGCGCAGCCGGACCAGAGCCAGTTCCGCGGGCTGCGCAGCATCTATGTCGATGAGGAGCGGCAGCGCATGTATGTCCTCAGTGGCAGGACGCTCTGGCTGAGCGACATCCCGCCGCTGGGCGCCCCCTAGATCGGAAGAGCATGATCACCATCCTGGGTATCGAGACGTCGTGTGACGAGACGGCCGCCGCCGTGGTGGAGGACGGGCGCACGCTCCGCTCCAACGTGGTCGCCTCGCAGATCGACCTGCACCGCCGCTACGGCGGCGTGTTCCCCGAGATGGCCTCCCGCCAGCACGTGCTGGCGATCACGCCGGTGATCCGCGAGGCGATGGCACAGGCGGGCAAGGACTGGGATGACCTGGACGCCATCGCCGTCACCGAGGGACCAGGGCTGGTGGGCTCGCTCCTGGTGGGACTAAACGCCGCCAAGGGGTTGTCTCTCGCCCGCGGCATCCCCCTGGTGGGTGTGAACCACCTCGAGTCGCACATCTATGCCAACTGGCTTCCCACGGGCGACGACGCAGCGAACGGCGCGGCCAAGGCCGTAGCGGAGGCCGCGGCGTTCGTGCCGCCGCCCCTCCCGCTGGTGTGCCTCGTCGTCTCGGGCGGCCACACCGACCTCATCCTGATGCGCGAGCACCACGACTATACCCTGCTGGGACGCACCATCGACGACGCCGCCGGCGAGGCGTTCGACAAGGTGGCCCGCCTGCTGGGGCTGGGGTACCCGGGCGGTCCCGCCATCCAGCGCGCCGCCGAGGGGGGCGACCCCACCGCCTACGACCTGCCGCGGGCGCTGGACGTGGGGCCGTTCGATTTCAGCTTCAGCGGGCTCAAGACGGCGGTGCTGCGCCTCGTGCAAGAGCTGCGCCGCGAGCGGGGCGAGGAGGTCGCCGAGCGCGGCGAAAAGCTCGCCGAGGCGGCGCTTACGGGCAATTCCGATGACTTGCCCATCGCCGACCTGGCCGCCAGCTTTCAGGCCGCGGTGGTGGACGCCCTGGTAACCAAGACGGCCGAGGCCGTCGAGCGCTACGACGCGGCCCAGGTGCTCATCGCCGGAGGCGTGGCGGCCAACGTCCTGCTGCGCACCGAGATGCGTCGGCGGGTGCCGGTGCCCGTGCGCTATCCGCCCATCCACTTTTGCACCGATAACGCCGCCATGGTCGCCATGGCGGGCTACTACCTGTACGTGGCGGGCAAGCGTTCGGATTTGTCGCTGGACGTAGTGCCGAGCCTCAGGCTGGTGTAAGCGGTTGACCATCGGCAACTGGCTGTTGGCCATTGGCTCTTGGCATTCCTGGCCAAGAGCCAATGGCCAACAGCCAGTGACCGACTACTGACCACTGACGGCTGACCACTTCTGTTCCGTGGAGTGAGCCATGAGCAACGACATCTTTTCCCGCGTGTACGAGGTATTGGCGCGGGTACCGGCGGGGCGGGTGGTGACCTACGGGCAGATCGCCCTGGCCATCGGCATGCCACGCGGGGCCCGCACGGTGGGCTGGGCGCTGCGCCAGTGCCCCCCGGGGCTGCCGTGGCATCGGGTGGTGAACGCCCGCGGGGCCATCAGCGGCGGATGTCATACGGACCACGGGGCGCTCCACCGCGCGCTCCTGGAGGATGAGGGGATCGTGTTCGACGAGAAGGACTACATCGATCTGAGGGCCTATGGCTGGGACGAGATCTAGCCAGGACGCGTTGCGACGCCTGCCGAGCGTTGACCGCCTGCTGCAGGGTGAGGCGGCGTCGCGCTGGGTTGCCGCGCTGGGGCGCGATCTCGTTGTGGAGGCGTGTCGCGAGGCCCTGGAGGCTGAGCGGCGTCGCGTCCTCTCCGGGGAAGCGTACGCCGGCGAGGAGGCTCTGTGGGCCGACGTCGTCGCGCGCCTGCAGGCCACCGTGCAGCCCACGCTACGGCCGGTGATCAACGCCTCCGGCGTCGTCATCCAGACCAACCTGGGGCGCTCTCCCCTGAGCGAAGCGACCCTCGACGCCATGCGCCGCGCCGGCGAGGGGTACAGCAATCTCGAGTACGACCTCGCGGCGGGGGAGCGTGGCTCGCGCTACGTCCACGCCGAGGCGCTGCTGACGCGTCTCACGGGCGCCGAGGCGGGGCTGCTGGTGAACAACAACGCCGGCGCCGTGCTCCTCGCCCTGTCGGCGTTGGCGCGAGGGCGCGAGGTCATCATCTCGCGGGGGCAACTCGTCGAGATCGGGGGCGGGTTCCGCATCCCCGATGTCATGGCCCAGAGCGGCGCCCGGCTCGTGGAGGTGGGCACCACCAACCGCACCTACGCCAGCGATTACCGGGCCGCCATCACCGACGAGACCGCGGCGCTGATGCGCGTGCATTCGAGCAACTTTCGCGTCATCGGCTTCACCCATCAACCGACGCTCGACGAACTCGTGGCGCTGGCCCACGAACGGGGGCTGCCTCTCATCGATGACCTGGGGAGCGGCACGCTCCTCGACACGGCGCCCTACGGCCTGGCCCACGAGCCCACGGTGCAAGAGAGCGTGGCCGCCGGCGCCGACGTCGTCACTTTCAGCGGCGACAAGCTACTGGGCGGGCCGCAGGCGGGCATCATCGTCGGCCGGGCCGACCTCGTAGCACAGCTTCGGCGCCACCCCCTGACACGCGCTCTGCGGGTGGACAAGACGACTATCGCCGGCATCCAGGCCAACCTGCTCCATTACGTCAAGGGAGAGGCGACGCGCGAGGTCCCCATCTGGCGCATGATCGCCGCGACGGCGGACGAGGTCGCGGCGCGAGCGCGTGCCCTCATCGCCGCGCTGGGCGAGGCGGGGGCACGCTGCGAGGTGGTGCTGGGGCAGTCGATGATCGGCGGCGGGTCGCTGCCGGAAGAGACGCTGCCCACGGCCCTCATCGCCGTGGAGATCAGCGCCCCCAGCGACGCCGCCCGGGCGCTGCGTCTGGGCGACCCCGCCGTCGTGTCGCGCGTGCAAGACGACCTCCTGCTCCTCGACCTCCGCACCGTCCTCCCCCGCGAGGAAGAGGCGCTAATAGCGCGCCTACGTGAGGTTATCTAGCCACAGAGTACACAGAGAACAGAGAGCGCGGAGAGAAGAACAAAAGCCCCCTCTGCGGTCTCTGTGGTTACCGGTTTTCATCCGCGGTCCCGTATGACGCTGAACGCGTACTCGGCGCGTTCGGTGGTGGTGGAGGCCAGGGCCGAGATTGCGAGGATGAGGTCCTCGCCCCCCTCGGCGATGGGCGGCAGCAGCCACTCGCCACGGCCGTCCGGGCCGACCTCCAGCCGCTCCACGCGCGGCTCCTCTCCCGGCATGATCGCCTGCACGATCCAGTCCTGCGGCAGGACGTTGTCGTGCCGCACAAAGCCTACGGCGCGCCAGCCGTCCTCCCCCGCCTCCACGTCATCCATCCAGCCGATGGCCTCCACCTGCAAGTTGTCGAGGCACAGCCCGGGGGCGTTCACGGCGTCGTCGGTGACATAGTCGAACCGCACCAGCACCGACCCGCCGACATAGGGGGTCAGGTCGATCTCCTCGCGCACCCAGATGGGCTCGGCGCTCCCAGCGTCCCCCTCAGGGTCCGCCCCCGAGACGCCCGTGTAGCCCGGCGCCAGGGCGTTGCCGTTTGGGTTGTAGGCGCTCGTGTGCGCGCCGCGCAACGCGTCCCACGTCCGACCGCCGTCCGCCGAGGCGCGCACGTAGGCATAGTCCCACCCCACCTCGATGTCGTACCACAGATCGAACGACAGGGTAGCCGATGATACCCCCGTCAGGTCAAGGGTGCGCTCCAGGCTGGAGTGACTCGCATCGCCGCGGTTCGACCACCACTGCCAGCGGCCGCCCGCCGGCGCGTTCGGCACGAGGCGGACCGTCGGCTGTCCCTCGAACGACAGCCGCAGGCGGCCGCCCGCGGGCGGCGGGGCGACCGCGATGTAATCCGTGGCGTGTTGGGCGACGGTGCCCCGTAGGGGCGACCGGCGGGTCGCCCCTACCGCATCCTCGTCTCCGTCGGGCGACCGGCCGGTCGCCCCTACCGCACCCTCGTCTCCGTCGGGCAACCCGACGGTCGCCCCTACCGCATCCTCGTCTCCGTCGGGCGACCGGCGGGTCGCCCCTACCGCACCCTCGTCTCCGTCGAGCGACGTGTCGGTCGTGCCCCCGCCGTCTCCGCCGTCGCCCATCGCCCCTACATCGACGCGTTCGGCCGGGCTGGCGTTGAGGTCGGTGCCGCGATAGCCCCAGCGGCCACCGGCCACGTCGGGACGGTCCAGAAGGTTCGCCGCCGCCCAGTCCGCGAACAGGTCGCGGAACGTCAGTCCGTTGTCCCGCGCCTCCAGCACCGCATCAATGGAGGCGATGCCGTTGGCCGGGCTCTCCATGACGTCGCGCAGGGCGTCCGCGCCGAGACGCTCCATGAGGTAGCGGACCATGAGGTAGGAGGCGCCATAGTGGGCACCGACATTGCCCTCCTCGCCCCAGGTGTTCAGCTGCACGTCGGGGTCGGCGGCGAACGCCGCCACGGTGCCGGCGTCGCTGCCCAGGCCGGTGAGCACCTCCGCCAACTCCGAGGCGCCCTCGTTGAGCCACGCGTCCTCGTTGCTGTCCAGGTGCCAGTGGATCATGTGCTGGAACTCGTGGGCGAGCACGGCGTCGTAGGCAGTTGTGCCCGGCGCCAGGGCGTCGACGTTCATGAACACCATCTCCGCCTCATTACTGTAGGGGTTGGCGAGGCGCGAGTACTGGTGGGCGCTGAAAAAGTAGCCGATGGCCCCAGTGAAGCGCGCGTTGAGGATCACGATGCGGGGGTCGCCGTCGATGCCAGGGTTCCACTCGGCGCCAAAGGCCTGGCGCAGCGTGGGATAGGTGTGGGCGTCAAAGGCGCGGGCCGAGGCGAGCAGCGCCTCGCGATCCACCTCGACGCCCTCCTCGACCCACATCTGGGTGTGCTCCGAGAGCACGGCGAGCGTCGCGGTGATCTCGTAGGTGCGCGAGGTGTCCGAGTCGCCCAGCCAAAAGCGTCGCGCATCCCCCTCGGCGAGGGGCACGGGCGTGCGCCGGACGACGCGGGGGATGGGCTCCTCGTGGCCACCGAACGCAGATACCAGCGCCACATAGTCGCGCGGCGCCATGGTGTTGGCCGCCAGGCGCTCGGGGAGGGACGGCGTAGGCGATGGGGTAGGCGTGACGGTCGCGGTAACGTTGGGGCGACCGGTCGGTCGCCCACCAGGAGGCGGCGTGGCGCGGGCCGCAGTCACGCCCGTAACAGGCGCGTCGAGCGGGGCGCGGGCCTCGGGACGCCCGCAGGCGACCAGCAACACGAGGGCCGCGACCAACGCCAGCCAAGCGGTCGCGGCCGGTCCCCGGCGCCGAGGCGTCATCAGGTCTTGGTGAGTTCGAGCTGTCCGCCGCAGTTCGGGCACTTGCGCAGCGCGGTGCGCACGGGCAGTTCAGCGCCGCAGTAGGGGCACTGCTTCTGCACCATGGAGGGCAGGAGCCCGGTGACGACGTACACCACGCGCTGCTCGCGCTGCTCCCGTTCCGCGGCGCCCTCGGCGACCATCTCCTCCAACACCTCGGTGGCCTGCTGCTCGGAGATGCGATACTCGGCGCGGAACTGCGCCACCGTCAGCTCACCATCGAGACGGCGCGCCAGCTCGATGGCGCCCGTCTTGAGCGCCTCGGGGCTGATCTCGGACAGTCGCCGTAGGCGCCGCAGCCCCACGATGAGCAGGAATGTGGCGATCGCCAAAAAGGCCAGCGCCACCAGGATGCGGCTGGCCTGGGAAACGGAGGCGATCAGAAAGAGGATACCAACGATAAAGAACGGGATCGACGCCAGCACGACGATCGAGGCGCCCAGTTTCTTCATGCGTACACTCCAGTTATCTGCTATGAGGGCGAGCAGAGCTGCCGCCCCGCCGCCGCGGTTCGCTCCGAATAGCGCTCAGCCCCACGCCTTGGTGGCCCGGTTGAGAGCCTCCCCCATGGTCTCGAACAGCGACTGGATCTGGGCGTCGGAGAGGTAATGGTCGATGTAGCCCTTGACGATGCGGCTGAACTCCAGCGGGTTGCGCCCCATCGCCTTCTCGTCGCGCACCTTGGCGCCGAGCTGCGACCAGACCTCGTTGAGGGCAACCACCTGCTCCGGGAGAACAACGTCCACCTGTTTCAGGTTATAGCGCCGCTGCTCCTCGAGCACCGTCCCGAGGCTCTTCTGAAAGCGCGCCATCCCCTCGCCCACCCCTTTGGTGAGACCGAGGGTCTCGGCCACCGCCGCCAGCCCCTGCTCGTATTCCTTGCGCGTCTTGTTGCGCGCCGCCACCTCGACTAGCTTTTCGCCGAGTTCGCCGGCGACCGGCGGCGCCTCATCCAGTTCCTCGAGGACGCGCTGCAGCCCCGCCTGCTGCGCCAGCGCGTCGAGGTTGCCCTGCAGGTGATCGCGACGCGCCTGCGCCTGCGCCAGCTCGACGCTGACCCCCTGCCACTGCTCGCGCAGCTCGGCCTGCGCGTTGCTGATCTCTTGCAGGCGCGTGGTCCACGCCTGGCGCACCTGCCGCAGCTCGTTCAGGGTGAGCGCCTGCTCGCGCTTGATGCGCGCCTGTTCTCGCTTCAGTTTGCGTATCTCCCCGCCATTCGTCAACCAACCGAGGGGAGACCCATCCAGTCGCTCTAGGCGCTCGTAGGCCTCGGCGTAATCCGTCTGGTAGGCGGCCATGCGCGCCTTGAGCTGTTCCTCGCGGGCGTCGAGTTCCGGGTTCATCCGCTTGAGGCTGTCCGTGGCCTCCTGCCCCTGACCCAGCAGCGCGTCCGAGCGCTCCTGTAGCTCGGCGATCTTTTTCTCGAGGTCGGCGATCTCGGCGCGGATGCGGGCGCGCTCCTCCTCCTCGACCCGATCGATGCGCCCTACAAAGTCGGCGGGTAGCTCGTCGCGTTGCGTGACCAGGCGCGGGTAGCAGAACGACACCGCCTCTTGCCAGGCAGCCATCTCCTGGCGAAAGATCTCGTTGAACTCGAACTGGACCTCCTCGACGTCCTTGTAGGCCGCCGCCAGCTCCGAGCGCTTGTCATCGAGATAGCGATAAAAGTCGCGCAGCGACATGCGATAGATCCGTTCCCGAGCGGCCGCCATATGCACCTCCGTCACTCAGCGTTTCGCCAGCCCCACGCCCCGAGTGCCCGACCAGAGCGCCTTCCTCAACCGCCACACCGCGCCGGCCCAGGGCGGCCCGCCCGGCGCCACCGGCTTGAGTTCGGCCAAGCTCTGG
>ERZ747221.4187-NODE-4187-length-10715-cov-2.878267_pt1 | contig 10715 bp, 9 predicted proteins | sample MGYA00374949_ERZ747221 | MGnify/ENA primary metagenome ERZ747221 (study PRJEB28779, sample SAMN05720172) | bioreactor metagenome | isolation source: Anaerobic biogas reactor | place: USA:Washington, USA | collected 2015-08-08 ... | reverse complement strand
ACCTACGGCAAGATGCTGGAGTATCAGAATGCGGATCACTCGGCGCTGTCGTGGGACCAGGCGGTGAAGAAGCTGATCGAAGGCTCGTGCGTGTTCACGTCGATGGGCGACTGGGCGTACGGGGAGTTCGTGAACGCCAAGCTGAAGGACAACGAGGACTTCGGGTGGGTGAGCCATCCTGGGACTGCGGGTTCGTTCATGGTGGTGGCGGACGGATTCCCGATGGCAGCGAATGCGCCGCACCCGGAGCAGACGAAGAACTGGTTGCGGGCGATCGGGAGCAAGGAAGGGCAGGAGGCGTTCAACCCGCTGAAGGGCTCGATTCCATCGCGGACAGATGTGGACCGGAGCAAGTTCGGGCCGTACCACAACTGGTCGATGGATTCCTTCGCCAAGGATGCGTTGGTGCCGACGGTGGTGCACGGTTCGGCCGCGCCGGCAGCCTTCCAGCAAACACTGAACGATGCGGTGACGGCGTTCATCGTCGATAAGGATGTCGACGCCTTCGCCGCCGCGCTCGTCGCCGCTGCCCAGGAGTCTGGGATCAGCAAGTAGCGACATGGCGCTGCTGTAGGGGGTTACCGTAGAGGCGTAGCATGTCGTTCGTGTCGACCTGCAGGGACGTAGCATGCTACGTCTCTGCGATACGCCTCTACGTCCCAATGGCTGGGCCCTAAATCACCAACCAGGGGGGATGTATGGAGCATGTCCAATCGCCTGCGCCACCCGCTGTGGAGCAATCCACGCAAACCCGACGGCGTTCGTTTTCATGGGAGCGCATCCTCCCGGTGGCGATCCTGTCGCCGACGCTGCTCTCCAGCCTCGTGTTTGTGTACGTGTTCATCGTGGCCACATTTCTGATCTCGATCTCGAAGTGGTCGACGCTGAAAGTGGATTGGACGGTGCGCCAGCCGCTCTTCGCCACGTACCTGGACATGATCAAGATGCCGCGCTTCCAGGCTGACCTGCGCAATACGCTCATCTTCACCGTGCTCTTCCTGATCTGCGCGGTGGGCGGCGGACTCCTCCTGGCAATCGTCCTGGAGAACAGCGGCAAAGTGTCGGTCTTCTTCCGCAACGTGATCCTGTTCCCTTATGCGCTGTCCTTCATCGTGACCGGCGTAGCCTGGCGCTGGATCTTCAATCCGGAGACCGGCATCAACATCCTGTATGAAAACCCCAAGGAGCTGGGCGCGGACAGGATCTGCAATGCCGTGGCCGCCTATGCGCAGTATGGCTCGCCCTGCATTTTCATCGACTTTGGCACTGCCACCAGCTTTGGCGCTCTCAGTGGAAACGGCAACTTTCTGGGCGGCTGCATCCTCACCGGCGTGCGCCTGGCGCGTGAGGCAGTGGTGACCGGCACCTCCAAGCTGCCCCATTTTGAGCTCAACCTGCCCGAAAAGGTCATCAACCGCACCACCATCACCAACCTGCAGGCTGGTTTGCTCTACGGATATGTGGGCCAGGTCAGCTACCTTGTGGAGCGTATGAAGCAGGAGATGGGGGAGAAGCATGTGACGGTGGTTGCGACCGGTGGTTTTGCATCCGCCATCGCCCGGCAGTCCGACGCGATTGAGCATGTGGATAGCCTGCTCACCCTCAAGGGAGTGCGCATGATCTACGAGAAGAATTATCAGTAGCCTGTTTTGTGTAATCAGGAAAAGCTGTCTGTCGGCTTGCAGGCAGTTTTTATGATGCTTTGCGTCAACAGTTTTAACGGTAGTACCGCGTCTTGTATTCCAGTTTCTGCTTGATTTTGGGTTTGCGCTTGCGCGTTATCAGCTTAAACAGCAGCCGCAGCAGCACCGCCAATGCCACAACCGGCAGCAGCGCGATGATGACAAATTCCACCGAGAAGCGGGGGAAGGGGTTGGGGTCTGCATCGGTGTAGGCCTTGATTTCCTCCACCGTAGGCGCGATCGAGGCCAGCCGCTGGATGCTGCGCCCGGCGATCAGCTCATATTGCACCGGCTCTTCGCCCGGGTTCAGGGGCGTGTAGGTCATGATGCCCATGACCTCGCCGGCCTGGACAGGCGCTTCCAGCGTCCGGGTGTATTCAATCTGGGTGCGCGCGTTGTAGATGCTCATCTGGTCATCGGCACTGCCTTTGGGAGCGATCAGCGCGTCGTTTGCCAGGGGATCCACCTTGCGCAGGTTGAGCTCCAGCCGTCCCAGGTCGCTGTCCTCCAGCGCGAAAGAACTGATGTTGATCACCTTGGGTGCCTGCATATACAAGGCGGCCACCGTAGTGGAAACAAACTGCGTAAACCCGTAATCCAAAAGCTGCGCGGTATCGCGCCATTTGGCTGTTGAGCCTGAATTGAGCACGACGGAAATCAGCTGAATGCCCTGTTTGGTGGCGGAGCCCACAAAGCAGTCGCCCGCCTGTGAATGCTGGCCGGTTTTGATCCCGGTTGCGTACTGGTAATAATATTTGCTGTCATCCCCGGCTTGGAGGAAGTCAATGGCACGGTTGTTAAAGCGCCTGGCGCCTGACAGGTTGGTTGGCGGCAGGGTGAAGCTGGTGAGCAGGGCGATCTGGCGAAACTCGCTGTTTTGCATGGCTTCCCTGGCAATGATGGCCAGGTCGCGCGCGGTGGACAGATGATAGTCCTCGTGGTAGCCGTGGGAGTTGGTGAAATGTGTGCCGGTGCAGCCATATCGGACTGCCGCCTCATTCATCAGGGCGACAAAGGCCTGCTCCGAGCCCATCAGGTGCTCGGCAATCGCGATGGCGCCGTCATTGCCCGACTGCACCATGGTGGCGCGGATCAGGTCGCCCAGTCTCACCTGCTCGCCTTCCTTCAGGCCGATTTTGGAGGCGTCCTCAGGCACGCTGGCGGCGTACGAGGAGACTGTCACGATTTCATCCTGGTCCGCCAGGGTCAGGGCCAGCAGGGCGGTGAGTATTTTGGTGGTGGAGGCCGGCGGGCGCATTTCGTCCGCGTTCTTCTCAAACAACACCCTGCCGCTGCTTTGCTCAATGACAATGGCGCTGGAAGCGCGCAGGTTGCGCGCCTCCAGGTTTTCCGGGTGGGCAGGATCATATTCGCCGGCAAAGGCGGGCAGCGGCGGCCAAAGCAAAAGCAAAGCAAGCAGCGATGACAAGAGCTGCGATAAATGAGCCTGCCGCAGGCGTTTGCCCATGCCCTGCCTCCTTAGCAAAAACGTGGGCACATCCTATCACATCGCATGCTGTTTGTACAGTTTGGGTCCCTCTTCATACAGGTTGCCGCCCTGCGTGTCCACGCAGACCACCGCGGGCAGGTCCACAATCTCAAAGCGGTGGATGGCTTCAGGCCCCAGATCCTCATAGGCGACCACCCGGGTGGAGCGGATGGCCTTGGAGATCAGCACTGCCGAGCCGCCGATCGCCCCGAAGTATACAGCCCCATAGCGGGGCATCGCCCGCATGGTCTCAGGCCCCAGCCTGCCCTTTCCAATCATGCCCTTCAACCCGCGGGCCAGCAGCGGCGGTGTGTAGATGTCCATCCGATAGCTGCTGGTGGGGCCGGCGGAACCCACTGGCTGGCCCGGGCGCGCCGGCGCCGGCCCGACATAATAAATGACTTCGCCCTGCAAATAGACGGGCAAGTCCTCTCCTTTTTCCAACAATGCCACCAGACGCTTGTGAGCCGCGTCCCGCCCTGTCAGCACGCTGCCTGACAACAGCACCTGGTCGCCCGACCTTAATTCGCGCGCGACCTCATCCGTGAGCGGCAAACGAACCTTCTTCATCAAAGCTTCCTCCTTTTTTGCCTGTGGGCTCTTACAGCGTCATTTCAGCGTGACGGGCTGCATGGCAGCAGATGTTCACAGCTACAGGCAAACCGGCGATGTGGGTGGGCGCTGTCATGATATGCACCTTCAGCGCTGTGGTTTGTCCGCCATAGCCGGCCGGGCCGATCCCCAGGCGGTTGATCTCCTGCTCCAAATCATCTTCCAGCGCCTTGTAGCGGGGGTCCCTGTGGCTGCGGCTCATCGGCAGGCTGGTGGCGCGCTTGGCCATCAGCGCGCACAGCTCAAAGCTGCCGCCGATCCCTACGCCCACCACCAGGGGAGGACAGGGATTGGGACCGGCTTCCTCCACAACCCGCAGCACAAAACGCTTGACGCCCTCCACGCCGTCTGAGGGTGTCAGCATCTTCAGCTGGCTCATGTTCTCGCTGCCAAAGCCCTTGGCGATGGCGGTGATATGCACCTTGTCTCCGGGTATCAGGCGCACATGCAGGACACAGGGCGTGTTGTCTCCTGTGTTCTTTCGGTCAAACAGCGGTTCGGCCACAATGGATTTGCGCAGATAGCCTTCCTGGTACGCCTTGCGCACCCCGGCATTGACCGCCTCCTCCAGGCTGCCGCCAACCAGGTGCACCTCCTGGCCGATGCTCAGGTACACCACCGACAACCCTGTGTCCTGGCAGACAGGCATGCGCTCGCGCGCGCCGATGGTGTTGTTTTCAATGATCTGTTCCAGCACCATACGTCCCAGGGGGGATGGCTCCGCGGCCTGGCTCTGCGCAAGCTTGTCCATCACATCCGTGCCGATGACGTAGTTGGCCTCCAGGAACAACTCGGCAACAGCCTGCGTAATCCGGGCGACATCCAGTTCTCTCATCAGGCAGTTCTCCTTTATATTGATATTATAGGATCACGATTTGCTGCCGCCAGGCAGCGGCGGCGCTCTGCCCGCTGCCCAGGTGCCACAGTTCCTCAGCCCGCATGTCCAGCGCTACGCCGGGGACACCGCTGCGGACCGGTCGGGATATCAGGGGAAATCCTGCCTGTGCGATCGCGCGCAAAAGGGGCCGGGCGCGGCCATGAAAACCCAGCAGCCGCGCGTAGCCCGGAGCAGCCGGAAACCCTTTGATGCCCAGCAAGGCCTGGCTGAGCGCGCGGTTGATGCGCGCATGCGGGTAGCGCTTGGTTTTGACCAGGCGCAGCAAGGCCGCCCGGCTGTCCGCTTCGCGCGCCATGGCCAGGATGCGTTTTTCCAGGCCTTCGGAGATCTCCGGACAGGTTTGCAGCTCCTGCGCCTGAGCGCTTGTCAGGCGGCTTAACAGGACCTTGTCCAGCGCGTCGGGGAGATGGGTATGCGCGTCCCGCATGATGGCCGTGCTGGCGGCTGGGCAGGATGCGAACGCTCTGCTTATGCTGCCTTGTATCCACATGGCGCGAATGGCGCTGGCAGAGGCGGAAGAATCCTGGGCTGTCCCATGATAAGCGCCCCTGCGCTGTACGGGGACGGCGCGGATGTCGCTGCCCAGCCTGTCAAGCTCTCGCAAATAGCTGACTGCCAGGATGAAATTGGGCGCGGAAAACAGGGATTTGGGCATACCGGGCAGGGCGGCTTGCAGGGCTTCCCCCTGGGCGCGCGCGAAAGACGCGCCTCCCGACAGGCTGCCCTTCATGCCGGCGATAAAAGCTTTATCCGGCTGGCCAAGCAGCCGGGCCACCGCAGTGATGAGCGAGAGGTCATCTGTCTCGCAACCAAAGCTCAGGTGGGTAATGATGCCCAGGCGATGGAGGATGCCCACGCCCCCGCACGCGAAGCGGTTGGCCTGGGCGCAGGAAAAGCTGACCGGCATCCCCAGCACCAGATCGATCCCGTTTTCCAGCGCCATGCGCGCGCGGTCCCTGGTGGAAAACAGCATCGCATCTCCGCGCTGCGAAAAGGCGCTTCCCAGCACGCACACCAGGAAATCCGCGCCGCTTTGGGCTTTGGCTTGCCTGAGGTGGTACAGGTGCCCGAGGTGGAAGGGGTCGTACTCCGCGATGATGCCGCAAACCTTCATATTGCCTCCGTCCTGTCAGAAATTATAGCATATCGGCTGTGTTTTAGGAAGTTGACAAGGGTATGCCGGACTTCTATAATGATGCTACTTCTTAAAGAAAAGGAGGTGGCCACTCATGGATGACGGCGCTAGATGCCAGGCAAACGAAGGCGTGCCGCGATCGCGACGCATCTGTGATGCGCTGCCCGCATAACCCCTTCACCTGACATTTATCGCGTCAATGGCACTTGCGAACCCGGCAAGCTGCTTTTTGTGTGCGAATGAATGATTTGGAGGTGATTCCGATGGACTGGGAGAGAATTGAAGAGAAGCTGGATCAGCTTCTTGCCCAAAGCCGCCACGGCCAGCTGCGCGGCGCCCTGATGATGCTGAACCCTGTAGATATCGCAGGGTACATGAAAAAGCTGGACAAGGAAAAACTGCTGCTGTTGTTCCGCATTCTGCCCAAGGATGTCTCGGCGGATGTGTTCAGCTATATGGATTCCGATCAGCGTCAGATGCTGGTGGAAAGCATCGCGGACGCTGAGATCAGCGCCCTGATTGATGAAATGTTCGTGGATGACGCGGTGGACTTTCTGGAGGAGCTGCCGGCCAACGCTGTCAAGCGCGTGCTGCAGAACACCGATCCCCGCACCCGCGCCATCATCAACCAGTTCCTCAAGTATCCGGAGAATTCTGCGGGCAGCCTGATGACCATTGAGTACTGTGAGGTCAGCCAGGACATGAACGTGCGCGATGCCCTGCAGAGCATCAAGGAAACCGGGGTGGACAAGGAAACGGTCTATACCCTGTACATGCTTGACAGCCAGCGGCACCTGATCGGCTCCATCCCGCTGCACAAGGCCCTGGTGGTCAGTGAGGATACTGCGCTGGCCAAGCTCATGGAACCCGGCACCATTTCGGTCAATACCCTGGATGATCAGGAGGTGGTTGCGGATACCGTGCGCAAGTACCACCTGCTGTCCATCCCGGTGGTGGACGGTGAAGGCCGCATGGTGGGCATCATCACCAGCGACGACATCATGGACGTCATTGAAGCGGAGAACACGGAGGACATTCAAAAGATGTCCGGTTTGGCTCCCTCAGAGCTGCCTTACTTTAAATCCAAGCTGCTCGTCCTGGCCGGCAACCGCCTGCCCTGGCTGATGGTCCTGATGTTCACCTCCATCGTGTCGGGTGCGATCATCGCGCGTTTTGAAAGCGTGCTGGCCATCAACATCCTGCTGTCCGCCTCCATCCCCATGCTGATGGATACCGGCGGCAACTGCGGCCAGCAGGCCTCCACGCTGATCATTCGCGGCATCGCTTTGGGCGAGGTCAAGTTCTCTGATTTCTTCCGCGTCCTGTGGACGGAGTTCCGCGTGGGCATTCTGATTGGCATCGCGCTGTCATCGGTCACCTTTGTCCGCCTGCTGTTGATCAACCAGGCTACGCCCATCATGTCGGCTGTGATCTCCGCCAGCCTGTTTTGCACAGTGGTCATCGCCAAGTCGATCGGCTGCATCTTGCCGCTATTGGCCCAGCGCATCCGGGTGGACCCGGCTTTGGCGGCCTCGCCCCTGATCACCACCATTGTGGACGCTTGCAGCCTGTTTATTTTCTTCACCATCGCCTCCAATTTTATCTTGTAATATCTTGCCCAACGCAAATCCCCGGACAAAGTCGCCGGGGATTTTGTTTTCTGGGAGATTATAACAAGCTGTGCTGAAGCCGCCTCTCATCCCATCAGGTCTGCCATGCCGTACAGCCCCGGCTGCCTGCCTGTCAGCCATCCGGCGGCGCTGAGCGCGCCGGCAACAAAAACGCCCCTGTTTTGCGCCTGGTGGCTGAGGATGATGACCTCATTGTCGCCGTAAAAACCGACCTCGTGTTCGCCGGCCACTGTGCCGCCGCGCACCGCATGCACGCCGATCTCCCCGGCTGCCCGCTTGGCAGACTTGCCCTCCCGGCCGAATACAGGCAATGAGTCAGGTTTGCGGACCGCGTTCAGCAGGGACAAGGCGGTGCCTGAGGGGCTGTCCACCTTTTGCTTGTGATGCTTCTCAATGATCTCAACATCAAAGCCGTCCAGCATCTGAGCAGCCCTGACAGCCAGTTGAGTGAGCACATACACCCCGCGGGACATATTGGGCGCCCAGAAGATGGGGATATTATCTGCGGCTTTTTGTATGCGCTTCATGTCCTCTTCCGTGTAGCCGGTGGTGCCCAGCACGCAGGGCAGGGCATGGGATTGACAATGGTCAAGCAGGTCGCCAAGCACCCCGGGAACGGAAAAATCCACCAGCACATCGGCGGCTTCCCTGACCTGAGAGAAATGCCTGTACACCGGAAAGCCCTGCTGCTCGCAGGCAACAGCGTCCACGCCGGCCACTGTCAGCATGCCATGCTCATGTGACGCTTGGGCCAGCAGATGCCCCATGCGCCCGCACACGCCTGAAATCAACAAGCGCTTCATGGCAGCAGCCCCAACTTGCTCATTTCAGCTTTCAAAACGGCGCGGTTGCTCTCGCCCATGCTGACCAGCGGCAGACGCAGCCTGTCATCAAGCTTGCCCATCATGGCAAGTCCCGCCTTGACCGGGATGGGGTTGACCTCCATGAACAGGGCGTGAATCAGGGGCATCAATTGCTTCTGGAGCGCGGCTGCTCTCTGTATTTCTCCCGAGAGCATGGCATTGGTCAGCTGTACGGTTTCAAGGGGGGCGATATTGGACAGCACCGAGATGACACCCAGTCCTCCCAGGGCCATCAGGGGCACGACGGTCTCATCGGAACCGGTGTAAAAGGCGATGCTGTCGCCGCACAGGCGCATCATGTCCGTCAGGCGGATAATGTCACCGGAGGCCTCCTTCACGCCTGCCACTTGGTCCAGCTTGGCCAGTTCAGCAAGCGTCTCCGGCGCCAGGTTCAGCCCTGTGCGGGAAGGCACGTTATAGATGATGACAGGCAGGCTGCCATCCTGGCTGATGGCTTTATAATGGGCGATCAGACCGGCATGGGTGGATTTGTTGTAATAGGGGGTCACGCACAATTGGGCGTCAGCGCCCAGTTCACGCGCCCGCCGCGCCAGGCGGATGACATGGGCGGTGTTGTTGCCGCCGGTGCCGGCAATGACCGGCACCCGGCCCCGCGCGGCTTTGATGATGGTGTCAAGCGCCAATGCCCATTCGTCATCCTCCATCGTGCTGGGTTCGCCCGTGGTGCCGCAGGCGACCAGGGCGGCGATCCCGCTGTCGATTTGCCAGTTGACCAGGTTGATGAGCGCCGCTGCGTCGATGCCATCCCTGTCAAACGGGGTGACCAGGGCGGTGCAGGCGCCGGTAAAAATCGGTGTTCTCATGCTGAAATCCTCCTATTCCCTCTGCAGGATATAGCCCTGCGCGCACAGCAGCTCGGCAGTCAGCACGCTGCCCCCGGCCGCGCCGCGCAGTGTGTTGTGCGACAGGCAGACAAAGCGCCAGTCCATCACCGGATCCTCGCGCAGCCGGCCGATGACCACCGCCATCCCGTTGCCCGCCTCACGGTCCAGAAGGGGCTGCGGGCGATCCTCCTGGGAGAGGTAGCGTAGAAAGGGGACGGGTGCTGAAGGCAGCTGAAGCTTTTGCGGCAGTGTTTCGTTATTCCGCCAGCGCGCCAGGATTTCTTCCCTTGTGGGTTTTTTGTCAAACTTGACCGAAACCGCGGCCAGGTGCCCATCGCTGACCGGGACGCGCACACATTGCGCGCTGATGACCGGGTGCTTGCCGGGCAGGATGGCATCCGCATCAGGGCTGAGGCTGCCCCAGATCTTAAGGGGTTCCTGCTCGCTTTTTTCTTCTTCTCCGGCGATATAGGGGATGATATTGCCCTGCATCTGCGGCCAGTTGTCCAGCGTCTTGCCCGCGCCGCTGACCGCCTGGTAGGTGCAGGCCGTGATTGCGCGGATGCCGTAATCACGCAGGGGCGTCAGCGCGGGGACATAGCTTTGGATGGAGCAGTTGGGTTTGACAGCGATAAAGCCGCGCTGAGTGCCCAGGCGTTTGCGCTGCGCGGGGATAACCCGGGCGTGCTCCGGATTGATTTCCGGGATCAGCATTGGCACATCCGTGATCCCCCGGCAGGCCGAGTTGTTGCTGATGACGGCCACCTCCAGCCGTGCGTATGCCTCCTCCAGGGCCCGGGTGCTGGCCTTATCCAGGGAAACCGCGCAAAACACCAGATCAGCTTCCTGTGCCACGGCCTGCAGATCCATTGCATCCATGACGTTTATATTGCCCACGGCTGGCGGGATGGGGTCCGGCATCTGCCAGCGCCCTGCCACCGCCTGTTTGTATGGCTGCCCGGCGCTTTGTGCGCTGGCGGCCAGCGCCGTGACCTCAAACCAGGGATGCCCGGCCAGCAGCGTCACCAGGCGCTGACCTACCATGCCGGTCGCGCCCAAAATGCCGGCCTTGTAGCGTTTCATTGCACACCTCGCTTTTAGATATAGAAATCCCTGGCAAAACATCACACTGCCAGGGATGGGGAATTATTTGACGCCAAGACGCCTGAAGGTTTCCATGCTCAAGCGGGCATCTTCAAACGGCGACTCGTTGAAAGGCTCGTCCTGCTCCAGTACCAGCCACTTGGCGCCTGCGTCAAGCGCGGCTTGCACCAGGTCTTCCGCGTCCTGCATGCCATGGCCAAAGGGACGGTAGGAAAAACCGCTGCGGTCAATCTCCTCGTTTTCGTTCAGGCCAATCAGCGCGTAGGGGGTACGCCCGGAGTTGTCGGACACATAGTCCTTGATGTGCACCAGGGGCGCGCGTCCCTTGTAGGACGCCAGGTAGGTCAGGGGATCCACACCTGCATACTTGACCCAGCAGGTGTCAATCTCAGATTGGAGGATGTCCGCCGGCAGCGCCTGGTAGATAAAGTCCAGCCCGTAGATGCCTGACACCTT
>ERZ747221.4185-NODE-4185-length-10722-cov-3.528229_pt1 | contig 10722 bp, 10 predicted proteins | sample MGYA00374949_ERZ747221 | MGnify/ENA primary metagenome ERZ747221 (study PRJEB28779, sample SAMN05720172) | bioreactor metagenome | isolation source: Anaerobic biogas reactor | place: USA:Washington, USA | collected 2015-08-08 ... | reverse complement strand
ACAGAACGATGCGCACCAGACCACGCGAGAACGAAACGGCCACCATGTGGTGCTGGGACTGTCGGCGGGAGATGACCTTCCACTGGATGGAGTTGATCGGGCGGACCGCGTTGCGGTGCAAACGGTGTAATTCTGTCAACATCGAGCGGTTGCCGACGCTGGAAAGCGTAGCGCCGGCGGAAGGCTCGTCGGCGGTCGTCTGCTCCTGATGGCCGCCGACGTATCTGTTCGGGACGGATCGTGACCTGTCTCTTCTCGCCGCTTTCCATCGGAAGCCTCGCCAAGGGCCGCATCGCGATCCGCCCTGCTGCCTCCACCCGACCTGTGTGGATGATTCTTCGGGGTGGACACCGCACCATGCTGACGGTATTCTCTGAACCTCACGCCGACCGGCGGTCCGGTCGGCACGATATCCACCGGCGGAGAGTGGCCCATGGCGCAGTCGGAAACGTGGATTGCGGACTTTCGGACGGTTGGGCAGGGGCGTGACGGGCTGGAGTTCGTGCCGTACGTTCGCAACGGCCGCGAGGGCTGGATGCTCCGTTTGGCTGAAGGACACGGCACACCGGTTACGGTGCCGACGTCAGCAGGGGGGTGGCATGAGATTCACCTGGGTTTCTGGGGTGATTCCGGGGTCCGCGTGCGGCTCTCGGGCGAGCCGTGGTTCGACTGGGTGGAAACCACGGTGCGGTGGGACTGGGACGGCGGGAGCGGTGAAGAGGCGTTCTGGAAGATCGCCGACCTGACCGGCCGGTCGCTCGAGATTCTGCCGATGCCGGGTTTCGAGCGGCGCTGGACGTCGCACCGGTCGCAGATCGCCTACGTTCGGCTGGTGAAGATTTCGGAGGCGGAGGCGCAGCGGCGGCTCCGGGAGATCCAGAACTCTCCGACGCGGACGGCGGGCGCGGTGATCGACGGCCATGAGGCCATCGGGGCCAATTGTCCGACGAGCCCGGATGAAGTGCGGGCCATGATTGCGGGGTTTGCGGGCAGTGATTTCAAGCGGCTGCACTTCGGCTGCACGTGCACGACCATGCGGGTACTGTGGCTGAGTAAGGTGGGCTACTACCTCGGGCAGGATCAGCCGCCGGAGAGACTGAACTCGGATGTCAATCGCCGCTGCCGGCTGGCCTTTCTGGCGGCCGAAGAGCAGGGCTACGATCCGCTGGACGTGCTGATCCGCTTCGCCGACGAGAACGGCATGGAGTTGTGGCCGTCGTTCCGCATTCAGCAGGACTACCCCGCCGACTACGCGGGCGGTTTCGGCTACGACTTCAACTCGCCCATCACCGACGCGCATGCCGAATGGCGGCACGTGGACCGCCGCGGGCAGGTGTGCAGCCACTGGTTCAGCCACTTTCATCCCGGCTGGGAGCAGTACAAGCTCGATTTGCTGGCTGAGGTCGCCCGCAAGGGGCCGCCGGGCATTCATCTGAATCTCATGTGCGAGGCCGACGTGCTCTGGGATTTCGCCCCCCACGCAGTCGCCCAGTTTCGCGAGCAATACGGCATCGACCCTTGTGCCGGCGACCAGCCGCCGCCGGAGTGGTACCGGTTTCGCTGCGATCATCTGACCGCGTTCATGCGGCGTTTCCGCGAGCAGACCAACGCGATCGGCCGGCAGGTCGGCCGCGAGATCAAGATCGCCGTTCAAGTCTCGGGCGACTGGAGCATTCTGGCCGGCAAGGAGTTCGGCGCCCGGACGACTCCGGCGAACTTCCTGTACGGCTTCGACATTCGGCGCTGGGCCCAGGAGGGGCTGGTCGACGTGATCGCGCCGTCGTTTCGCCGCGACTATCGGCCGATGTTCCTGGACCACGTTTACGAAGAGCTCGGCGAGGCCCGCCGCCGCATCGAACTGGCCCCGTCCATCGGGCAGTATCACCCGGCTGTGTTGCCGCGCGGCTACGACTGGAGCGTGTACTTCACCGACGTCGGCAAGGGCCGGACGGACCTGGTGCCGTTCGGCGAGATCGACGCCTGGCGGATCCTCCGCGAGGCCCATGATCTGTACCGGCAGGGGGCGGATTCGGTCGACATCTGGGAGATGGGCGAGGCCCCGGTGCGCCGGGCCCGATGGAACATCCTCAAGCGCATCGGCGATCGCGCCATGCTGGATCGCGAGTTCGGCACGCGGGTCAGTTCCATGGCCGGCGATCCGCCGAACGCGGTGCGGTTCGACCGGCCGTGAGTTGCCGGCACTAACCCTGGACTCCCAGCAATTCGGCGGCGTTGTTCCAGAAGTAATCCTCGACGTCGCGATCGGAGAGCCGCAGGACCTCGAACGCGCAGCGCACCGCCCGCAGGTTCTCCAAGCCGATGAGCACCGGCCGCCGTCCGTACGCCACACCGTCCCAGATCGGCGCATCCTCGTCCAGCCACATGAACGAGTCGCCGACCGGGAAGTTCGTGCCGCGAAGGTGGGAACAGAAGAAGTCCGAGGCGTAGAGGACGTTTTTGGCGCCGAAGAACTGCAGGCACGCGATCACCGCCAGCGGATTGCACGCGACGGAGGTGTCCACGTACAGGTTGGGATGGCGCTCCAGACGCCGCAGCCCCTCGATCAGGTGATACGGGTTAAAGCCGCGGGCGCAGTGGTCGAGGATCAGCCGCATGTTCGGATAGTTGCGGCAGTAGTGGTTGATCCAGTGGATATTCGACGGATCGGCCAAACTCCGCGAGCGGTGCTGATGCAGTGTGACCGTCCAGCCCTCACGATCGGCCAGCCGGGCGATCCATTCCGGAAAGTACTCGGGAATCTCGGCGTTCTCCTTGTCCGGGCGGTTCAGAAAGCCGGTGAAGACCTTAAAGCCGCGCAGGCCAAGACGTTTGACCTCCGCCGCGGTGAAGTCCGGATCGTCGTCCGGCCGCACGAAGTACTGGCCGCGGGCCAGCGGATCGCGGCGAATCTGCTCGGCGACCCATCGGTTCTGGCTGGCGGTGTCGGTGGGAAAGACGGCTGGGAAGGCGAAATGCAGGCCGTGGACTTTACGATCGGGCAGGATCCAGCCGATGGCCTTGCGATACACGTCGAGGCCGACCTCAACCGGCGCCGCTTGGACGATCAGCGGCGGATCGTCGCCCCAGTCCTGTCTCCGCCAGAGGTGGGCGTGCACGTCGTAGACGCGGTCGGGTACGAAATCATTGAGGTATCTGTCAAAGCACTCGCGATCGTCGTCGGTGGTCATCCAGTTCATGGCGATCAGGCATCCTTTGTCCCATGGCCGTTGTGACGGGCGATAATCTGGACCACCTCCAGCAGGTCGCGGATCACGTAGTCGGCGATATGGGCGTAGTCGGGGGTTGGGCGGTCCTCGATGAACAGGGCGGTGGTCGAACCGGCGCGACGGCCGGCTTCGACGTCGAAGAGGTAGTCGCCCACGACCAGGGCGTTGTGCGGCGGAACGTCGAGCCGGCGGGCCAGTTCGATCACGCCGTCCGGCTTGGGTTTCATCTGGGCATCGCCGCGGGCCAGAACGGCTTCGACGGTGAACCCGTGACGATCCGAAACGATCCGCACCGCCTCTCGGCAGTTGCGGGTCAGGATGCCGCAGGGGATATCCACCGCGTCGAGTTGGGCCAGAAGCTCCCTGGCCCCGGGCATGACCCGGCACCGCTGCGCCCCGGCCAGTTCGGTATCGAGCAGCAACCGCTCAGCTTGGCAGCGGTCCTCGCCCTCCATCTCCAGAATGGCCTCCCACACCGGCCCATGTTGTATCCCGAGCCGCCGGCGCAGGTCGTTGAAATCAACCTCCAGGCTGATCAGCGTGCCGTCCAGATCGAATATGACCGCTTTGATCTCGTTCATTTTCCGTTGTCTTAAGTGTCACGGGGAATAAGATAAATATAGCATGGCAAACCGGCCCGGGACAATCGGCAAATGGTTCGCAGCGGCGATGGTGGTGCTGATTCCTTCGTCCGCGATGGCCGATCAATCGTGGTGGAACCGCCGCTGGTCTTTTCGCCGTGAAATCCTCGTCCAGGCGAATTCCGAGCCGTTCACGGAACTCAAGCTGCGCGACGACCGTCAGGCGGCAGCCGTCTCGGTGGTGACCTTCGGCCATGCTAAACCCGATGGCGGGGACCTGCGCATCGTCGGGCCCGACAATCGCCCACGACCGCTGATGATCCTGGGCATCGGACCGGGCGATCTGGCGCGAGTGGCCTTTCCGGTCAGCGGGAGCGGTACGCAGCGATACTACCTCTACTACGGCAATCCGCAGGCGGCGAAGGAAGAGCACGATTGGCGACCGACCACCGGGCTGCTTCTGGAGACCTGGACGTACAAGAGCGGCGCCATCAACACGCCGGCGGCCATCGTCGAGACGGTCGAGCAGAAGGCGGGCGACCTGGTCGGCCGAACGTTTCTGCCTACGATCTCCGTTCCTCGAAACATCCTGGGCCCGCAGAACCAGACCTGCAACCTGTACACCGGCTACCTCTTGTGCCGCAGTCCCGGCGCGTATCGGTTCGCCATCAGCACCAACGATGCGAGCGTGCTGCGGATCGACGGCAAGGAGGTGGTCGCCTGGCCCGGTCGCCACGGCTGGGTCGGCGATGTCCGGCATCAGGGAACGATCGACCTGGACGCCGGCGTCCACGAGCTGAAGCTCTACCACGTGAACCTGAGCAACCAGGGCGGGGCGGTGGCGGCGTGGGGCCCGCCGGCGGCACGCTACATCCATGTGATCTCGCCCAACGACTTTTTGCCGACGGCCTCGACCGAGGTGGGGCGGGTTGAGATGCAGGGACGCTCCTTTGTGGCCGATTTCGCCTACCGCCAAGAGTCGTTCGCGGTCGTCGACAGTTGGGAGATCTACCTCTACGAATTCCAAGCGGTGGCGCCGGAGCGGCAGCGGAAGGTCGAGTACATCTGGGACTTCGGCGACGGCCAGACCCTCGAAGGCCAGAAGGTCAGGCATGTCTACCTAAATCAGGGCATCTTTGATGTGACCTTGAGAATTCGGGCGGGACTTCGCTCAGCCGAGACCAAGGCGAAGGTCTACGTCGGTCCCAACCTCGCCGACTGGCGTGCTGAGCCGGTGAGCGTTCGGGACTATCTGGCCGTGTTGAGCACGTACGACTTCGCCAAGCTCCCGATGGTGCAGGCTCTCGGCTTGATGAGGCTCTACCTTCTGGTGGAACGGCCCGATCTGGCGATCCGGACGGGACAGGCGGTCCTCCAGGATGACCGGCTTGCTGGGCTGCCCGAGGTCGTGGTCCGTGCGTGGGCCGGCATGCTGAACGATCTCCTGATCGACTACCAGGACTCCTACGAACTGGCCGCGACGGTCTATCAGCGGGCCGCTGGGGCGGTTGCAGCGAACAAGGATTTCCAGGCTGAGTTTTTGGCCGAGGCCGTGGATCTTTTGGTCAACAACCTCGGTCGCGATCAGGAAGCTGAGGGTCTGCTCATCGGGCCCGGAGTCCCAGCCAGTCAACCCGCCGAGTCCCTGCCGCGACCGCTGATGATCGCCTGGGGCGATCTGTTCCGCTACCGCGGCGACCGCAACCAGGCCGAGCGGTTCTACGCGATGGCGGAAGAGAAACGCGAGGACGCCCAGGACATGGCCCGCAGCGGAGGGTTCTCAGTCGCCGCCGAAGACTATCTGCGGCGAAAGGAGTACGCCGAGGCTGAAAAGCTGATCCGCCGATGGCAGCGGGAGCTTCCGAGCCAACGGTTGGGCGGCTATAGCTGTTACCTGCTCTATCAGGTGTACAAGGCGCGAGGACGGGAGGATCAGGCCCGCCGTCTGGCCCAGATCATCAACCGGATCGATCCGATGGGTGTCTACGCGAGAAAGATGGCGGCTGCGACCACGCAGGACGCTCCGTAACGCCGTCCTCAACTCTCGGTCGGCTGGGTCGTCTCCGGCGCGGCCAGGGCCCGAATCTCCTGAAGGATCCGTTCCTCTTCCTGCCGATCGCGGGTCACGGTGGTCCAGACGTTGCGCTGTTCGGCATCGACGGTTGCGTCGCGCAGGGCCGATTGCTCAGCCGGATAGTCCGTCCGCTCCCGCTGATAGGCGAACGCCCGGACGGCTGGCGTATCGAACCGCTGAACCTCCACCCGGACCGAGGCGACGGTCTGGCCGGTTCCCGTCCGGTCCACGTGGATGGTGACCACCTTGCGATAGAGATTTTCGCCGGGCAGGATGCGGTCGCCGATCCGCTCCTGGCCTTCGCGGCCGCGGAACTCCTGCGGCACGGTGCGCAGGAACTGGGTAGTCCGATCGACCTCGGCAAGGTCGTAAGGCCCGCGGATGGCCCGCTCCGCCGCGGTAAACACCTCGTCGGGACCGGCGGTCTCAAAGACGGCCAGACTGCCTCGTTCCCGAGGCACGGGCGTCTGTTGTTCGGCGCAACCAGCGGTGATAAGCAGCAACAGAGCGAGCAGGGCGGCTGTGCGTGTCATCTTCGTGCCTCCAGAAACGTCCAGTGCTCCGGGCCGGCCAGCCGGGTCGCCTCCGTCGGCTGGGGCCGAAAGCCACGCCCCTATTCTAGCAGCTTCAGTGCGTCCTGCAAATGATAGCAGCAGTGAATTTTGGCCTTGTTGCGTTTGCCGCCCGAGTCGTCGTCGAGCTTGAAGGCGCCAGCGGTGATGATCTGGCCGAAGCCGTGCCGCGAGGCCTCCGCGACCCGCTGGCCGCCCAGGTTTACCGGCCGGATCTCGCCCAAAAGCCCCAATTCGCCAAAGACCACCGTCTCATCGCTGAGGGTCTTTCCGGTATGCGCCCCAGCCACCGACAGGGCCAGGGCCAGATCGGCCGCCGGCTCGGTGACCCGCACACCGCCCACCACGTTGACGTACACGTCGTGGCTCCCAAGCCTCAACCCGGCATGGCGTTCCAGCACGGCCAGGATCATCGAGAGCCGGTTCGAGTCGACCCCGGTGCCCTTGCGCTTGACCACGCCCGGTATGCTCGATGAGGTGAGGGCCTGGACCTCGACCAGCAGAATGCGGCTGCCCTCGCTGGCGGCCAGCGTGACCCGGCCGGGGCGCAGCGGGTATTCCCGGTGCAGGAACAATCCCACCGGATCGGCCACTTCCTTCAGCCCGCCTTCGGTCATCTCGAAGATGCCCAACTCATTCGTCGAGCCAAACCGGTTCTTGGCCGCCCGGACCACGCGATAGGCATGATGGCGGTCACCCTCGAAGTACAGCACCACGTCCACGATGTGTTCGAGGATCTTCGGTCCGGCGATCATGCCGCGTTTGGTCACGTGGCCGACCAGCAGCACCGATACGCCCGTGGATTTGGCCAGCCACGTCAGTTCCGTCGCGCACTGGCGCATCTGGTTGACCGAACCCGGAGCCGACGAGAGCCCCGGTTTGTAGATGAGCTGGACCGAGTCGATCATCACCACCGCGGGTTTCTGGTCGCGGATGTGGTTGAGGATGATCTCCAGGTTGGTCTGGGCGTCGATCCAGATGCCGGCACGATCGAGGCCAAGCCGTTCGGCCCGCATCGCCACCTGGGCCACCGACTCCTCGCTGGTCACGTAGATGACTTTCTGTCCGCTTCGCCCGAGCATGCCCGCCAGATGCAGCATGAGGGTGGACTTGCCGATGCCCGGCGCGCCGCCCAACAGCACGGTCTGGCCGGGCACCAGGCCGCCGCCGAGCACGCGGTCCAGTTCGCCGAACCCGCTGACGATCCGGGCCGTCCGGCTTGGCCCGGCCTCCACCGCCTCAGCCAGTCGGATCGGACCGGTCGGCTCGAGCGGCATGGTGGGGCGGTGCAGGTCCGTCGAGTAGGTGCTGACCTGCTCGGTCAGGCTGTCCCACTCGCCGCACTCGGGACAGCGGCCCACCCATTTGGGCTGACGTGCGCCACAGTTGTTGCAGACGAAAAACGATGTCTTTTTCGCCACGATCTTGCCTTTCCCGTCGAAGGGTCCCCAAATCCCAGTCGCGCCGCCGGCCGGCGTCAGCGGCCTTCGGCGTCGTGCCGGCAGTCGTCGCCGACTCCCGCCTCGTGATTGGCCCAGCGGGCGGCGGCAAACAGCCAGTCGCTCAGGCGGTTCATGTAGGCCTGAATCTCGGGATGCACCGGAGGGTCCACCTGCGCCGCCAGGGCGGCCAGACGCCGCTCGGCCCGACGGCAGATCGTCCGCGCCAGGTGCAGGCGGCAGGCCAGCTCGCAGCCGCCGGGCAGCACAAAACCGCTCACCGGCGGCAGAGCGTCCCACATCCGCTGGATGTCGGCCTCCAGGCTCGCCGTGTCCAACTCCGACGACTCGAACGGCCTCCAACCGCCCAGAACCGCGCCCACGGCAAAGATGTCCCGCTGAAGCTGCAGGAGCCTGGCCGACAGATCCTTCTGCCCCGCGCAGGCGGCGCGAGACCATCCGACGGCGCTGTTGAGCTCGTCAAGCGCACCGACGGTCCGGAACCACGGATCGTCCTTGCCCGTCCACTGCCCGCCCGGACGCTCGGCGCGTCCGGCGTCGCCTTGTGAGGGATACTCCTTCACGCCTGCCATCCGATCAGTTTGAGAAACTCCAGAGCCATCAGGGCGTGCCCGGGCGGCGTCGGGTGGACGCCATCGGGCATCCAGAAGTCCAGCCATCGCTGTTGTGTCGCTTCGGCAAAGAGCTTCTGGGTGCGGATCACGCCGACCAGACGATTCTGAAACTCCCGACCCAACTCGTGGACGACCTGAATATACCCGTCGATCACCTCCGCCACCCTCGGATCGTAAGTCTGACGCGAGACGAAGTAGAACGGCTCCCAAAGGATCAGCCGCCCGGCTGTCTTGCTCACCACCTGATCGAGAAGCTCGCGATAGACCCGCCGGTAATTCTCGGGCGAATATTCCTGATTGCCGGCGACGAAAGCGTGGGCGTCATTGACCCCGACCAGGATCGAGACCCAGTCGCAGTCCAAATCCAGGCAGTCATCCTGCCAACGGCTGCGGAGGCTCTGCACGTTGTCGCCGCCGATCCCGCGATTGTACCAGGTCAACTCCAGTTCCGCGCAGCGGGCGTCGATCAGGTTGGCGGTCATCGCCGCGTAGCCCGTTCCCATTGGCGTCTCGGGGTTCCGCCGTCCGGTGTCCGTGATGCTGTCGCCGACAAAGAGCACTTTCTGCCTGGCTGAAAAGAGCATCTGCCGTCTCCTTGAAGCTTGTCTGGATAACGAGCAGGCATTATACCGCCCGGCCTGTCCGCCGCCCATTTTTTTCGGGCCTTGGCCGCCGCCGGCTCTATAATTGTGGCGCCATGGTGGCTGAGATGATCACATATCGCTGTCCGAACTGCGCCCGCGAGGTCAGGGTGGCCCGTAAGGAGGATCTGCCGACCCGGCCGTTCTGCTGCGAACGGTGCAAGATGGTGGACCTCTCCAAGTGGTTCAACGAGGAATACCGGATCTCGGACCCGCTGGGGATCGACGTGGACCAGGAGGATCGGCAGGGCGGCTAGTTGGCAACCGCCTTCTGAACCGCGTCGCTTTCCGCCGCCGCTCCGTTCGCGCCGTTCGACTGGTACTGGGGAACGATCCGCTTGAGCGCCGCGCGGATCTGGCCGCCGTCCATGCAGTTGGTCAGCCCGCCGAGTTCCTCAACCGCCGCCTCGATGAACCGCCGGTCCTTGGCCAGGTGCTTCCAGATCGCGATCTTCTCGTGGCTGGTGGGGGCCATGTCCTCGCCCTTGAGGGAGAGCTCCTCGAAGAGTTTTTCGCCCGGACGGGTGCCCGAGAATACGATCTCGATATCCTCGCCGGGCGTGAACCCGCTGAGGGTAATCAGGTCGCGGGCCAGATCGACGATCTTGACCGGCTCGCCCATGTCCAGCAGGAATATCTCGCCTCCCTTGCCGATCGCCGCCGCCTGCATCACGAGCTGGGCGGCCTCGGGAATGGTCATAAAGTACCGCCGCATCTCCGGATGCGTCACCGTTACCGGTCCGCCACGGGCGATCTGGTCCTTGAAGATCGGCACCACCGAGCCGTTCGAGCCAAGCACGTTGCCGAATCGCACAGTCACAAACTGCGTGCCGCTGGGATGTGAGATGCTCTGAATGTACATTTCAGCCACCCGTTTTGAGCATCCCATCACGCTGGTCGGGTTGACCGCCTTGTCCGTCGAGATCATGACAAATTTCTGGCAGCCTGACTTGGCGGCGGCGTCGTCACAGTGCTTGGTGCCGAAAACGTTGTTCTTGATCGCCTCAGAGGGGTTCAATTCCATCAGCGGAACGTGCTTGTGGGCGGCGGCGTGGAACACCACCGACGGCCGCTCCAGCGAGAAAATGTGCTCGATCCGGTCCTTGTCGTAAATGTCGCAAATATACGACTTTATCTCAAGCTCTGGAAACAGCGCCCGCAGCTCCCGCTCGATATGAAACAGCGCGTTTTCCGCCTGCTCCACCAGAACCAACCGGCCGGGATGAAACCGGCCGACCTGGCGGCACATCTGGCATCGGCGGGCCTGCCCTGGCTGTCAGCACCGATTGCCGACTTCGCGGCGCCTGACGACCGCTTCGATCTGGAATGGCCGGCGCTGCGCGCGCGGCTGCTGCCCGACTGGGAGACGCTGCCCTACGACGCGTTCTCTCCGCACGAGGACCTGATCTCCGAGCGCCTGTCCACGCTGCACGCGCTGTACCGCAACGAGGTCGACGTGCTGCTGGTGCCGGCAACGACCGCGCTGTACCGGCTGGCGCCGCCTTCGTTCCTGGCCTCGCACACCTTCCACTTCCACAAGGGGCAGTCGCTCG
>ERZ747221.4178-NODE-4178-length-10733-cov-3.196040_pt1 | contig 10733 bp, 8 predicted proteins | sample MGYA00374949_ERZ747221 | MGnify/ENA primary metagenome ERZ747221 (study PRJEB28779, sample SAMN05720172) | bioreactor metagenome | isolation source: Anaerobic biogas reactor | place: USA:Washington, USA | collected 2015-08-08 ... | reverse complement strand
GAGTAGATGACATTCGAGTCCAAGAAGACCCTAAGCCGCATCGGTGCCGTCGCTAGCCTCATGCATCTCGCGGAACGCTCGCTCCCGGTCGTGGCGGCTCCCCTCGAGCAGATCCTCCAGGGTGATCCCCCGACTCTGAAGGGCTTCCTTCACTTCGTCTAGCAATTGCTCAAGGCGTTGCCCACGCCGAGGGTATAGGACGAGCCGGCCCTCCTCAGCTACCAGCATCACCTCGCTTCCTTCCTCCAAACCGTATCTCTCCCGCCATGATGCGGGAATCGTAATCCTTCCCTTGTCTCGCACCAACACGATCCGCTCTTGCTTCTCGATAGCAGACACCATGCTCCTTTTCCGGGAGTGGGAAATTCCCACCCATCCGCCATCATATTACTTGATGCTCAACTGAAGGTCAAGCGGTGCCATCGACGGCCCTACCTGAAAGGTGGTTGAGCAACCGTCGCGCAACGTGAAACGGGCCGGCTCCCGTGGGAGCCGGCCCGCTCATTGGTACGTTGCGCCCGCCTACTTGTCGCGGAAGGTGGCGCCCTGCTTCTCCTCGATGGCCGCCTGCGCCGCCGCCAGCCGCGCCACCGGGACACGGTACGGCGAGCAGCTCACGTATGCCAGGCCGACCTTGTGGAAGAAGTGGATCGAGTCGGGATCTCCGCCGTGCTCACCGCAGATCCCCAACTCGATGTCGGGTCGCTTCTCCCTGCCGTCCTTCACGGCCATGGCCACCAGCTTGCCGACGCCAGTCTGATCCAGCGACTGGAACGGGTTCCGCGGCAGGATCTTGCGCTCCACATAGTCGAGCAGGAACTTGCCCTCGGCGTCGTCGCGCGAGAATCCAAAGCTCATCTGCGTCAGGTCGTTGGTGCCAAAGGAAAAGAACTCGGCGTACTCGGCCAGTTCGCCCGCCGTGATGGCGCCGCGCGGCGTCTCGATCATGGTGCCGAACTTGTGGTCGACCTCGATCCCCTCTTCGGCCATGACCTCCTTGGCGACGCGCTCCAGGTCCTCCCGCTCGAGTCTGAGTTCGTTCACATGGCTCACCAGCGGGATCATCACCTCGACGTGGACGTCGATGCCCTTCTTGGCCTGGCGGCAAGCCGCCTGGAAGATAGCCCGCGTCTGCATCTCGGTGACGCCCGGGATCATCAGGCCGACGCGGCACCCGCGTAGGCCCATCATCGGGTTCGTCTCCCAGTGCGACTCGACCACCTGGAGCATTCGCTCCTGCTCGGCGAGCAGCTCGGGGTTCTCACCCGTGCAGCGCAACCTGGTAACCTCCTCGATCAGCTCCTCGCGGCCGGGGAGGAACTCGTGCATCGGCGGGTCGATGAGGCGAATGATCACCGGCAGGCCGTCCATCGCCTCAAAGATCCCCTCGAAATCGGCGCGCTGGTGCGGCAGCAGCTTGTCCAGGTGCTTCTGCCTCTCATCGTCGCTCTTGGCCATGATCATGGCCACCACCGTCGGCCGGCGCTCCTCCTCAAAGAACATGTGCTCGGTACGGCAGAGCCCGATCCCCTGGGCGCCGAACTCGCGGGCACGCTTGGCGTCACGCGGATAGTCGGCGTTCGTGTAGATGCCTAGGCGACGGATCGCGTCGGCCCACCCGAGGAGCGTTGCCAGGTCCTTTTCCCGCGCAAAGTCGACGTCGATGGTGGGAATTGCGCCCACGAACACCTCACCGGTGGTGCCATCGATCGAGATGACGTCCCCCTCGTTCACCACACGGCCGTTCACGCTGAACTTGCGCCCCTCGGCGTCCACGGTGATCTCTTCGGCCCCCGCCACACACGGCAGGTTGTTGCCGCGCGCTACCACCGCCGCGTGGGAGGTCGCGCCGCCGTGCTGCGTCAGCACGCCGCGCGACATCAGCATACCGCCGACGTCCTCCGGCGAGGTCTCGGGACGCACCAGCACCACGTCCTCACCCGACTCGGCGCGCTGCATGGCGCGCTCCGAGTCGAGCACCGCCACGCCCGTGGCCGCGCCCGGGGAGGCGTTCAGGCCGGTGGCGATCAGATCGCCGCGCCCGATGGCCTCGTCCTTGGCCCTCTGATCGAACGACGGGTGCAGCATGGCGTCCACCTGGCCCGGCTCGACGCGCTGCACCGCCTCTTCCTTGGTGATGAGGCCCTCGCGCACCATATCGACGGCGATCTTGATGGCGGCGCGCGCCGTGCGCTTGCCGGTGCGCGTCTGCAGCATCCAGAGCTTGCCGCGCTCGACGGTGAACTCCATATCCTGCATCTCGCGATAGTGGCGCTCGAGCATCTCGGCCACGTCCAGGAACTGCCTATAGATCACGGCGTTGACGCGCTCCAGCTCGGCGATGCGCAGCGGCGTGCGCGTGCCGGCCACCACGTCCTCGCCCTGGGCGTTCGCCAGATACTCGCCGAACAGCGCCTTCTCGCCCGTGCTGGGGTTGCGCGTAAACGCCACGCCCGTGCCCGACTCGTCTCCCATGTTGCCGAACACCATGGTGCAGATGTTGACGGCCGTACCCCAGTCGTCGGGGAGCTTGTTGATGCGGCGATAGGTGACGGCCTTGTTGCCGAACCAGGATCCGAACACCGCCTCGATGGCCTGAGACAGCTGCTGGTACACGTCGTCGGGAAAGTCCTCGCCCAGCTCGCGCTTGTAGATCGCCTTGTACTCGGCCACGATCTCTTTGAGCATGTCGACGGTGAGGTCTGTATCGCGGCCCCCCTCGGTGCGCGCCTTGTATGAATCGAGCACCTCGTCGAACAGCTCGGCTGGGATGTCCTTGACGATGCGGCCGAACATGGCGATCAGTCTGCGGTAGGAGTCATATGCAAAGCGCTCGTTGCCTGACAACTCGGCCAGCCCCTTGAGGGTCTCGGCGTTCAGGCCGACGTTCAGCACCGTGTCCATCATGCCGGGCATCGAGAGCCGGGCGCCCGAGCGCACAGAAACGAGGAGAGGATTCTTGGGGTCACCGAACACCTTGCCCGTTTTGCGTTCGGTCTCTTTCATGGCGCTCACGACCTGGTCCCACATCCCCTCGGGGAACTGGTGGTCGGGGCCATAGTACGCGAGGCAGGCCTCGGTCGTGACCGTGAACCCGGGCGGGACCGGCAGGCCGGCGTTGGTCATCTCGGCCAGGCCGGCGCCTTTGCCGCCCAGCAGGTCACGCATATCCCTGTTACCCTCTTCGAACAGATACACCCACTTCTTTGCCATCCCAACAACCTCCAACATGCTAGGCTTTTGCCTTCGTTTGTTCCAGTCATTATAAGTTGGGCGAGAGACATTGGCAAGTTGGCGGCGTCGGGTCGCGACGGTTCTTCTGCGAGTGGCTGGGTGTGGTGGGTTGCGGGTTGCGGGTTCCGAGCCGGTCGTGACAGGTTCCAGGTTGCATGTTACAGGCTTATGCGAGTCATTCTCCTGATGCCCGCAACATGCACCCTGGAACCTGAGGCTGTCGCCCGGCCATGAAGGCGCAACCTCAGCCTCTCGAGCGCAACCGGCCATGCCACCGAGCGTACAGTAATCGAGGGCGGCAATCGACGAATCGTGGGAGGAGACACCGTGAGCTTGCTGATGAACCTGCTGTGGATCGTGCTGGGTGGGTTCTTGATCTTTCTTTTCTACCTGATCGGTGGTCTGGTGCTGTGCCTGACCATCGTCGGTATCCCCTTTGGGGTGCAGCTATTCAAGCTGTCGCTGTTGGCGCTGTCGCCCTTTGGCAAGGAGGTCAACACCGAGGGATCGGCCAGCGGCCTGCTGGATATCGTCATGAACGTGCTGTGGTGGATCTTTGGTGGGGTCGAGGCGGCCATCGTGCACCTGGTGCTGGCCCTCATCCTGGCCATCACCATCGTGGGACTCCCGTTCGCCAAGCAGCACATCAAGCTGCTCAAGCTCGCGCTCGTACCCTTTGGCGCACGGATCGAGTAGACTGGTTATGGGGTATGGGTTGTGGGTTGTGGGTTTTGAGCGCGGGCAAGAGCCCGTTACAGGTGACAGGTTGCAGGTTACAGACATCAGGGTGATCACACACTTGAGACTGTAACCTGCAACCTGTGACCGCGCGTCAACTCACAGCCTGCGATGCTGGCTAGAACCCTTCCATCACGCTGAGATCGACGATCCCGTCCGCCAGCGCGCCGATGGACTGTAGCAGGCCTAGGCGGTTGCGGCGCACGTCCGGGTCGTCGACCATCACCAGGACGTCGTCGAAAAAGCGCTCGATGGCGGGCTTGAGGGCGATGAACGCCTCGAACAGGGCATCCACCGACGGGTTCTCCGCCACACCCCCCGCGACATCACGATACGCCGCGTACAGCTCGCGCTCCGCCGGCTCGGCCAGGCGCTCCTCGTCCACGGCAAAGCGCTCGGGCTGATCGCGCGTGATACGCACGCAGCGCGCATAGGCGTCCAGCAGCGCCTGCCAGTCCTCCCGCGCCACCCAGGCGTCGAGCTGCTGCACCGAGCGGTAGGCGAGCCAGGGGTCGTACCCGCGCTCGGCCAGCACCGCGTCCACCACGTCGTAGCGCAGGCCGCTCTCGATGAGAAAGCCGCGATAGCGTGCGGTGATGTACTCGAGCACCTCGCGGAGCACGTCCTCCTCGACGTCCACCGGCATGAGCCCCGCCGCCTCCGAGAGCGCCTCCGGCAAGGCCAGGGACACCTCTCTGCCGACGAGCAGTTGCACTACACCGAGTGCCGCCCGGCGCATCCCCCAAGGGTCGGCGGCGCCGGAGGGACGGATCCCCACGGCAAAGAGCCCCACCAGTGTGTCCAGGCGATCGGCCAGGCCAACGACCAGGCCGGGTGTAGCCGTGGGGAGACGATCGCCGGCGAAACGCGGCAAATAGTGCTCCTCGATGGCCCGCGCCACCTCGGGCGGCTCGCCCGACAGCTCGGCATAGTGTCGCCCCATGATCCCCTGCAGCGAGGTCAGCTCGACCACCAGCTGGGTGGCGAGGTCGCTCTTGCACAGCGCCGCGGCGCGGGTTGCCGTCGCCGCCTCATCTTTCGCGAGGCTCAACTGATCCGACAACTCGGGAACCAGCCGCTCCAGGCGCCGGACCTTGTCCAGCATGGAGCCGAGCCGCTCCTGAAAAGTGAGCGTGTCGAGCTGCGGCGTGAATGCGTCTAGCGACTGCTTCACATCGGCGTCATAGAAGAACGCCGCATCGGCATAGCGCGCCCGCAGCACCTCCTCGTTGCCATAGCGCACCGCATCCACGTCCAGCGTCGCTCCGTTGGCCACGGCCACAAAGTGGGGCAGGAGCTTGCCATCCGCCACCACGGGCAGGTATCGCTGATGCTTGCGCATCACCGCCAGCAGCACCTGATCCGGCAGTCGTAAGTACTCTTCCTCGAACGCGCCGCGGATCGCCAGCGGGTACTCTACCAGATTAGCCACCTCGCGCAGCAGGTCGGGGTCGTCGGGGATCTCGCCGCCCACCTCAGTGGCCAGCCCCAGGGCATCCTCGATGGCCACCGCCTCGCGCTCCACCACGTCCAGCAGGATACCGGCCTGCCCCATGGCGGCCTCATAGCCCGCGGCCCGGGCCACGGTGATGTCGGGCGACCCCTGGGGGCGTATGCCGCGCGTCACGCGCCCGCTGTGCACGCCGGCGTACTCGAACGGCACCACCACCTCGTCGAGCAGCGCCAGGTACCAGCGCAGCGGCCGGCCAAAGCTCACCCCGCTCCCGTTCCAGCGCATGCTCTGGGGGAAGCTGATCCCGGCGATGACCCGCGGCAGCACCTCCGCCAGGACGGCGGCGGCATCGCGCCCCTCCTCGGCCAGCACGGCCACCACATAGTCCTTGCCGTCGATGACACGCGTCTGCAGCGCCGACACGGCGATCCCCTGGCCGCGGGCGAATCCCTCGGCGGCGCGCGTGGGGTTGCCCTCCGCGTCGTAGGCGATGCGCACCTGCGGCCCCCGCACCACGCGCTCGCGGTCGGGCTGGCGGGCTGTCAGGCCTTGCACCCGCGCCACGAGGCGCCGTGGGGTACCCACCACGCGCAGCGCTGCGTAGGACAGGCGCGCCTCGGCCAGGGCATTCGCCAACCCGGCGCGCAACTGGCCCAGCGCCAGGTCGAGGTCCGCCACGGGTAGCTCTTCGCACCCGATCTCGAAGGCGAGATCGTACGGCCCCTCGCCCACCGGCTGTACCGCCTCCGGCAGGGCCGGCCTGGCCGGCGCCGGCGCGACGGCCTTGCCCATCAGGGGATAGTCCATCTCCTCGCGCTGCCTGGCATAGAGGGCCGCCACCTCGCGGAAGAGGTTGCGCATGCGCACGAAATAGCGGGCTCGCTCGGTGACGCCCACGGCGCCGCGGGCATCCAGGACGTTGAACGCGTGCGAGCACTTTAATACATAGTCATGCGCCGGCAGCACCAGCTCTCGCCCCAGGGCGTTCTGCGCCTCCGCCTCGTACAGGTCGTACATGCGTCGCAGGTTGTCGACGTCGGCGACCTCGAAATTGTAGACGCACCCCTCGATCTCGTTGCGCAGCAGCATGTCGCCGTAGGTGACGCGGTCGCGCCAACGGATGTCGGGGAAGCCGCGCACGCCCTGCAGCACCATCACGATGCGCTCGAGGCCGTAGGTGATCTCGACCGAGACGGGTTCCAGGTTGATGCCGCCCGCCTGCTGGAAATAGGTGTACTGGGTGATCTCTTGCCCATCGAGCCAGACCTCCCAGCCGAGCCCCCAGGCGCCCAGCGCCGGCGACTCCCAGTTATCCTCGACAAAGCGCACGTCGTGCTTGGCGGGGTCGATCCCCAGCGCCCGCAGGCTGTCCAGGTACAGCTCCATGGGGTTTCCGGGATCCGGCTTGAGGATGACCTGGTACTGGAAATACTGCTGCCAGCGGTTCGGGTTTTCGCCATAGCGTCCGTCGTCGGGCCGCACCGAGGGCTCGACGTAGGCGACGTTCCACGGCTCGGGGCCCAGCACGCGCAGCACGGTGGCCGGGTTCATGGTGCCGGCCCCCACCTGCACGTTGTAGGGCAGCCACAACAGGCAGCCGTGGTCGGCCCAGAACTCGTTGAGGCGCATTATCACCTGTTGGAAATCCATACAACTCCCTCGGTATGTAGAGTGTCGGAGGAGGTCAGCCCGCCCTAGGGCTGCTCGGCGGCCGGTCGACTGGCGGCGGATTCGCGCAGTTCACGGCGCAAGCGCCGGAGGAAATCGACCGACTTGAGTTCGCGCTCCAGGGTGTACTCCAGGTATTCGTACAGCAGCGCCTCGACCTCGGCGTGGGTGGACTCGGATATCCGCAGCCCGGCCACCTCCTCAGGGGCGCGCGTGGCGAGGTATCGCAGGACCTTTTGCGCGTTCACCGACACGCTGCGTCCGCGGCTCTGCGCCGCGCCACAGCGGGGGCAGAACAGCCCGCCCTCTGAGGCCACAAAAACGTTCACCTCGGGGCGGATCGGCTGCTGGCAGCTCAGACAATGGAACAGCTCGGGCCGATAGCCGGTGTAGCTCAGCAGGCGCAGCTCAAAGTAGCGCGTCCAGAGCCGGGGATCCGCCTCATCGGCGATGCGCCGCAGGGCGTCGACGGTGAGGGTGTAGAGTTCGCCCCCCTCCCCCTCGCGCGACAGGCGCTCCACCAGCTCGCCGATGTAGCAGGCATAGGTAAAGCGCATCAGGTCGCCGCGCAGCCCCTCGAACTCCTCGAGGCTCTCGGCCTGCGTGATGATGTCCAGGTTCCTGCCGCGCGCCAGCAAGAGCTGCGACCGGTAGAACATCCCCAGGTGCCCCACCTTGCGGCTCGTGGGCCGGCGGATGCCGTGCACCAGCGCTGACAGCCGCCCCTCGGGCGTCAATAGCGTCAGAATGCGATCCGTCTCGGCATAGTCCAGCTCTCGCAGGACGAGCCCCTCGGTGCGATACAGGCGTTCCTGTCGCACGACCCGCCTGTCCTTCCTAGCTCAACCCCGCGTCGGCCCCAGCCCTTCGCAGGCGCCGCAGAGGTGGCAATCCGGCCCCGTGAAGGAGCGGCCCGGCCCCAGGGCGGCGTCTCGCATGGCGCTGAGGCGCCGCACCTCGTCCAGCGGCAGCGTCTTGACGCCGCCCGCTTGGCGCGCCGCCAGGATCACCTCGGCGGTGTTCTCTACCTTTTCCATGCGCGCGTAGGCGCTGAACACATTATCACCCACCGTCACGGCGCCGTGGCGGTCCAGCACCAGGGCGTCGTGGTCGCGAATGTACGGCCGGATCACCTCGGGCCCCTGCGCTGAGGTCGGCGTGGCGTACGCCGTGGTGACGATCGTCCCCAGCGTCACCAGCGTCTCCGGCAGGATGCAGGGCGCCAACGAAACCCCCGCCACCGTCAGGGCCGTGGTAATGGGCGGATGCGCGTGCACCACGGCGCGCACATCCGGCCGCTGCCGGTACACCTCCAGATGCAGCCGCAGCTCCGCCGAGGGGCGATGACCGTTGCGCGGCGCCACGCTGTCCGGAGCGAGTTGCCCCTCCAGGTCGGTGACCACCAGGTCCTCCGGCCGCAGGAACCCCTTGTAGAGGCCCGTCGGCGTCGTGATGAGATAGCGCTCCCCCCACCTGACCGACACGTTGCCGTCGCTGGCGGCGATGAGGTTGCTCCCATACATCAGGCGGCAGACCTCGACGATCTCTGCGCGAATGGTGGCTTTGTCGTTGTGATCCGAGCCCTGCGTCATGGCACTCCATTCGGAACGGTGATGGATGGGACGCGCGCCCTCAGCCCCTGGCGAGCGTCGCCTCGCGCACGATGGCGATGCCGGCGCTGGCGCCGATGCGATTCGCGCCCGCCGCCACCATGGCGACGGCCGCCTCATAGTTGCGGATGCCGCCCGCCGCCTTGACGCCCGTTCGCGCGCCCACCGTGGTCCGCATCAGCGCCACGTCGTGGAGCGTGGCCCCGCCGGAGGCGAATCCGGTGGACGTCTTGACGAAATCCGCCCCCGCATCGACGGCCACCAGGCACGCCTCGACCTTTTCCTGGTCGGTGAGCAGCACCGCCTCGATGATCACCTTGCATACGGCGTCGCGCGCGTGGCAAACGTCAGCAACCCCGGCGATATCGTCGCGCACCTGAGCCAGCCGCCCCGCCTTGAGCGCGCCGACGTTGATGACCATGTCCACCTCGCGCGCGCCGTTCTCGATGGCGCGGCGCGCCTCGTAGGCCTTGACGTCGGCGATGGTGGCCCCCAAGGGGAACCCGGCCACCGCGCAGACCAGCACCCCCGAGCCCTGCAGGGCGGCGGCGCACTGGGCCACATGCGTGGGGTTCACGCACACGGACGCAAAGCGATGCGCGCGCGCCTCGTCACAGAGCGTAGCCACCATCTCGGAGGTGGCCTCGGGCTTGAGCAGCGTGTGATCGATCATCCCCGCCAGCTGCTCGGCGGTCAGCTCGGCCGGCGGCGCTGCCTTGGGCTCTTCCCACGCCGCGACGATGTCGCGCGCCCTGGCGACGATGCCGTCCTCCCAGCCTTTACTGTCTCCCGTTGCCACCAAGCCACCTCCTGTGCATCGGTCGGCGATCACATGGCGACCCCATATTGTACCGATTATACGCTTGGCCCGGAATACGGGCAAAGACGCATCAGGTTAGCAGGCCGTGACAGAAAGCTGCGGGAGGGGTGTCCCTCCCACGTGACGTCGCGGCGCCCGGCGCGGCCCCTAGCCCAGCTCGGGCCGACCGCTCAGGTTCGTGCGGGGAAACGCGTGGGGCAACAGCTCGGCGAGAGAGGTGCGCCAGGCGCGGCCATCGGTAGCGGCAATCACCACCGGCAGCTCTTCCGCAAACTCGGCCATCACCTGACGGCAAGAGCCACACGGCGTTGCGCCGGTGTCGGTCACCACGGCGAGGGCACGCAGGTCGCGGTCGCCCGCCGAGATCGCCTTCCAGATCGCGACCCGCTCGGCGCACACCGTCAGGCCAAAGACGCCGTTCTCGATGTTGCCCCCGGTATAGACCGTGCCCGAGGCGGTGCGCACGGCGGCGCCCACCGAAACGCGCGAATAGGGCGCATACGCCATCTCGCGTGCCACGCGCGCCGCCTCGACCAGCTCGCGCCACTCGGGCGAAAGGTCCTTGACCGCGACCCTGCTATTCGGATCCATCGTGCCCTGCCTCACTCCCCAAACGGCGCTTGGGCTTTGCCGGTACGCCATAGGCCAGTGTCCCGTCGTCCACGTCGCGGGTGACCACCGAGCCGGCGCCGATCTTGGCGCCCTTACCCACCCTCACCGGCGCGACGAGCATCGTCCCGCTGCCGATGAACGCCCCCTTGCCGATGGCGGTGTGATGCTTGCGCGCGCCGTCATAGTTGCAGGTGATGGTGCCCGCCCCGATGTTCACGTCCTCGCCGATCTCGGCGTCGCCCACGTAGGAGAAATGCCCCATCTTGGTGCCGGGCGCCAGATAGGCGTTCTTGACCTCGCCAAAGTTGCCCATGTGCACGCCGGCCCCCAGGTGGGCGCCCTTGCGCAGGTGACCAAAGGGCCCGATCTCCACATGGTCCTCGAGCAGCGCCTCCTCCAGCACGGAGGCGAGCACGGTGCATTCGTCGCCCACGCAGGTGTCGCGCACGATGCTGTTGGGACCGATGGCGCAGTGCTCGCCGATCACCGTCTCGCCCTGAAGGTGCGTGTTGGGGTAGATGACCGTGTCGCGCCCCACCCGCACCGTCGCGTCCACATAGGTCGTGGCGGGGTCGATGAGGGTGACGCCCTCCTCCAT
>ERZ747221.4171-NODE-4171-length-10740-cov-3.091625_pt1 | contig 10740 bp, 7 predicted proteins | sample MGYA00374949_ERZ747221 | MGnify/ENA primary metagenome ERZ747221 (study PRJEB28779, sample SAMN05720172) | bioreactor metagenome | isolation source: Anaerobic biogas reactor | place: USA:Washington, USA | collected 2015-08-08 ... | reverse complement strand
TGCCGATGCTGTCTCGGTGGTGGGCGGAGCTGTTCATTATGAATCTGCACTCGAGGAGGATCCGTTGTGGAAGCAGATGTGGCGGCGCGAGGCCGTGTCGGTCGCCATCACAGCTCTTGCTATCGTCGTCCTCACAGGCATCTTCTTTTTCCAGAACGCGCTCGTGCGTCGACCCCAGGTCTATACTTGGGTGCGTCGCGCCTTCCTCGTGTTCACGCTGGTCTGGCTCGGCTGGATCGCCAGCGCCCGAGCCAGCGCCGCGCTCTGCTGTTGGCCGCCCGATACCGCGCCCGGCATCTTGTGGGCGTACGCCCGCAGCCCCACCATATCCAGTAGCCCCAGGGCGCGCTCCTCACGCTCCTCGCGCGGATAGGTGTCGCACAGGTCCATGGGCAGCATGACGTTCTCGACGAGGGACAGCGTCGGGAGGAGCTGGTAGAACTGGAACACGATCCCCATGTTCCGCCCCCGCCAGCGCGCCATCTCACCCTCGCGTAGGTGGTGGATGTCGGTGCCGGCGATGCGCACCGTCCCCGAGGTGGGCCGGTCGATGCCGGTGAGCATGTTGAGCAGCGTCGACTTGCCGCTCCCCGAGCGCCCCACCACGCTGACGAACTCACCCGCGCCAAAGTCGAGATCCACACCCCGCAACGCCGGGAACGCGCCCGCGGCTGAGTGGTAGGTCTTGACGAGGGCGCGCAGCTCGATGAGCGCCCCGTTCGTGTCCGCCCCGCCGTTCGTCGTCATGTGGCGCCCGCCTCCCCACCCTTGGCGGAGTCGTTGGAGAGGATCTGACCGTCCATCAGCCGGATGTCGCGGGTAAAGCGCGCCGTCAGGCTCTCATCGTGGGTGACCAGAATGATGGTCTTGCCCGCGCTGGCCAGGGATACAAAGAGGTCGAGGATCCCCTCCGCCGTCACCGAGTCCAGGTTGCCGGTAGGCTCATCGGCGACGAGGAGCGGGGGATCGTTGGCCAGTGCCCGGGCGATGGCTACGCGCTGCTGCTGCCCGCCCGAGATCTGGGTAGGTGGTTTGGAGACGTGCTCCTCCAGGCCCACCATGGTCAGCAGTTCACGAGCCCGCTCGGGGCTGCGCCGGGGATGGAACAGCCCACATAGGTCCATGGGCAGCATGACGTTGTCCAACAGCGAGAGGGTGGGCAGCAACTCGAACGACTGGTAGACGACGCCGATGGTGCGCCCGCGCCACCGCGAGCGCTCGTCCTCGCCGAGGGTGTGCACCGCGGTGCCAGCCACCCACACGGTGCCCTCCGTCAGCCGGTCGATGCCGGCGATCATATTCACCAGCGTCGACTTGCCGGCGCCCGACGGCCCGAGGACCCCCAGGAACTCGCCCGGCCACACGGTCAGGTCCACGGCGTCCAGCGCGCGCGCACCGCCGTCCGGGCCGGGGTACACCTTGGAGACGCCCGCCAATCGCAGCAACGGCTCACCCTCGGTGGGATGGCCGCCATTTCGTCCGTTCACGCGACACTCTCATCGCGCGCCGGGGGCGTTGAACGCCGATCCCGACGCGTCATCGGTTAGGGTTTGGCGGGGCGCCGCAACGCCGGCACGCACCGGGCAGCGGACCCCTCTATCATCTGATGCACCCGGGGGCCATAAGGTTGCATACGTAGGCGAATGCACCGGCCCCGGCTACCCCCCCCACCGCGGCGCGATGGATCGTGACGGTTGGCTCAGGGCGGGCAGGGGTTCGTATAATTTGTCTAGTATAGCACATTGCCCCCTGGTGTCGAAACGGACCCGGTCACGCGACGCGACGACGCCCCCGGGCCACGTGACCCGGAGGCGCCAGATCGTCCGTCACCGCGCGACGGGCCTTGCCCGCAGCGGTGGCGTCAGCCGGCAGCGTCAAAGAGGAACGCGGGCAGTGTCGGGTCCGTCTCCGCAACGCAGCGCTGCCACGTGTCCGTGCCGAAATCGTCCGCCGCGATCACGCAGGCGCGATAGCGCTCGGCGAGATCCTGCGCCTCATCCAGCGCGTCCTCGACGCCGCGCTCGCCCGAGACCACCTTGCCATAGGCCTGGGTGAGCCAAAAGAGCGCGCCACCCATCCACTCCTCTTCCTCATAGATCTGGAAGCTGGAGGGCTGGTCGGCGTCAGCGACGCTGGCGATGTATGCCGCCGCACGCGACTCGCCCACGCGCCCGCGATAAGCGTCCGATTCCGCCACCGAACGCCGGGCCGGCAGGCCCTGGGCCGCATCCTGCTGCGCGCTCAGGAAGGTGAGCCACCTCCAGCACGCCTCGCGGTGCGGCGTGTCGCCCGAGATAAAGTAGCCACTGGTGGTGAGCATGCCCCCCCGGCTCGTGCCGTCGGCTCGCGCCGGCAGGGGGGCGGCGCCGATCTCCAGTTCGCCCCGGCCGCTGAACAACGCCGCCGTGGTACCCGAGTTGGTCCACATGGCGGCGCGCCCGCCGTTGATGAGCACCTCACGATCCAGGTAGGCGGAACTGGCGCCCAGCAGCTTGGTGACATCGGTGATGTAGGCGGGCTTGACGGCGTACTTGGTCGTCAGCGCCGCGTACCAGTTCATGGCCTCCACCACCGAGGGATCGTTGTAGGTGAACGACGGGGGCTCGGTGCTGCCGTCCAGCGGCTTGGCCCCCAGGCGCTCCAGCATGAGCAGCAGATCGCTCGCCTCGAACGCCTCGGCGACATAGCCGTACTGCTTTGTCTCGCCCTCCCCCACCGTCAGGGAGGCGGCCGTCTCGAGGAACTCTTCCCAGGTCCAGTCGGCCGACGGGTAGGCGACCCCCGCGGCGTCGAACAGCGCCGTGTTGTACTCGATGATGAACGGGGTGATATCCGCCGGCAGGCCCAGCAGCTGCTCCTGATAGGTGAACTGCTTCACCGTCGCGGGGTAGAAATCGGCCGTGTCCAGCGCGGCATCCGCCTCCAGGAAGGGGTCCAGGGCGAGGACCGCCGCTCGGGTGGCGGGATCCTGAAAGCCCGAGTACCACTGGAAGCAGTCGGATGCGGCGGCCAGCCCCGGCAGGTTCATCGCCGCAGTATTGGACAGGTCGAGCGCCTTGAGTTCGACCCGGATATCGGGGTACTCCTCGTGGAAGCGGTCGGCGATGCGCCGGTAGGGCTCCAGGTTCAGCGAGCCCAGCCCAGGGATAAAGGTGATGGTGGTTGCCGCCTGCGAGACGGGCGTGCGCTCCACGGGCGCCATCACCAGGGTGGGCGCCGGCGTGGCCCCGGCTTGCAGGGCGATCTGCTCCCGAATGGTCGCTTCGGCGCGCGCCTGGGCATCGCTCAGGGCGGCCTCGACCGGCGCCGTCTCGTCCAGCACCGCCCTCAGGGCCGCATCAAAGGCCTCATAGCCCACCGGCTCCCCCGCCATGAAGCCGGTCTCCAGGGCGGCGCGCAGTGCAACGACCAGTTCGTCGTCCATCGCCTCCAAGGCGCCTCCCGATTCGATGGCGGAGTGTCGTGCGGGCAGATACTCCATCCCCATCCCCGGCCCCTTGCGCGCCTGGCGCGACAGGTAGTCCATCCAGCGAAAGGCGGCGTCGGGCACGGTCGTGCCGGCGCTCAGCGCCAGCGTCTCGGCCCAGGCGGGCGTCGTGGCGTCGTCGGGCGCGTCCTGCGGGAACGGGACGACCCCGCGCTTCCCCTGCTGATTGCGGTAGGTCCACAACAGGTTCATGTCGGGCCACATGGCAGCCTGCCCGTTGTCGATGATCGTCTCTTCCATCGACATCACGGCGCCCTCGGCGCCGGTCACCGCGGCACCATAGGGCATCACGCCGTCGCGCAGGTGCAGGTCGCTGTACCAGCGCATGGCGTCGACTATCTCGGGCGCGTCAAAGCGCGGCATGACGGGATCACCGCCATAGTCGGCCATGGGCCCCACGCGGCTCTCGATGAGGCGGTAGGCGAACGAGAAAGGCGCCACGAACCCCCAGCGCTCCACCTCGTCGCCCCGGCGCACCGTCAGCGCCTGGGCCTTGGCACGCAGGTCGTCCCACGTCCAGCCGGCCTGTGGGTAGGGCTCACCGACGGCGTCAAAGGCCTCCTTGTCGAAAAAGATCAGCCGAAAGTTGAGGCTCATGGGGAGCGCCCACGTGCCGCCGTCCCATTGGCAGCTCTCGAGGGAGCCGACGGCGAAATCATCGGCCGCAAAGTTGCCGTCAGCCTGGATGAGGGGCGTGAGGTCGCGCACCAGCCCCTGACGCACCGTCTCGCGCGTAACGCTCATGGGCACCACATCCGCCGCCGCCAGTAGCCGCCGCTCGGCGTCCTCGGGCACCTGCATATCGGTGATGGCGCCCAGCCCGAGCACCTCGTTGGTGGACACCACCTGGATGTCGATGCCCGGGTACTCTTCCTCGAACGCGGCAATCAATTCCTCGTACTGGGGCGCCTCCCAATCGCTCACGGCAAAGCGCACCACGGTGCGGGTATCGGGCGCCGCCGCCCGCGAGGGCGCGCCCGTCGCGGCAGCCGGTGGCGGCGCCTCGGTGGGCTTTTGCCCGCAGGCCGCCACCACCATGGCGATGAGACAAAGAACGAGCACAACCTTTCGCGTCATCGATGCACCTCCCTGAGGCCCCCACCCGTTCGGGCCGTCCCACCGTGGGATAGCCGGCCGGGGCCATGGCGACACCGCGCGCCACAGCGGCGCACGGCCCTCTGGTTCCAGTCTGCCGCGAACGCGCCGGGCAGTCATCGGCCAAGTGGATAGAATGGGGTTCGGTCAGGTGGCCAGTGTAGGCATGGACGGCGGAGGCAGAGAGGCAGATGACTGCCCAACCGAACCGAAGCGAGGGAACTCCAGTACGCAAACCGGATGGTACGCTGATTTCCGCAGATGTCAGAGATGACGCTGATGCCGAACTGCTCGGATACCCGCGTAGATCAGCGCCCGATCCGCGGAATCAGCGTACCATCGCAACTCTACCGCACGCCCCCGCGCGCGGCGATGGGCCATTCCGCCACGACACGATCGCCGCGCGTGACCACATAGGCGTCGTGGAGGTTGATGGTGGTGCAGCCGTGGGAGGGGACGAACGCGACCACGTCGCCCGGGCGCAGGGGATCGCCGCCCTCGCGCTTGAGCTTGCCGTGCTCCTCCGAGAGGCTCTGCAGCGCCCACCCCTCGGGATGCACCACCTCCGGCAGGCCGAACTCGGTGGTCATCGTCTTGAGCCCCGCGTCGACGACGGCCAGGTCGTCGCGCGGCGCGCTGATCACCCGCGCCACCACCGTCAGCGCTTGCTCAAACTCGAGCCCCACCGAATGGTAGCGACCATCCATGGTTGCGTAGGAGCCGGCCTGCACCTCGGTGACGCCGGGGTAAGAGCCCGTCACGTCATAGGTGCCCGTGCCCCCGCCCGAGACGATCCCCACGGGCAGGCCGTCGCGCCGCAGCAGGTCGGCGGCGCCCGTCAGGATCGCCATCGCCTCTTCCGCCGCCGCGCGGCGCTCCGCGCCGTCGGGGATCATCACGGCGTGCCCCTCGTACCCCATGATCCCCTCGAAGCGCAGCCCCGGCAGCGCCGTCAGGCGCCGCGCCAGCGCCAGGGCCGGCTCGCCGGCCGGCACGCCACAGCGCCCCATCCCCACCTCGACCTCCAGCAGCACGCGCAGTGTCACCCCCGCGGCGCACGCCGCCGCCGAGAGGTCCTCGGCGTTGGCGATGTCGTCCACCGCCACCATCACGTCCGAGTAGGTCGCCAGCCCCATGAGGCGCGGTATCTTGGGCCCGATGATCTGGTTGGCGATGAGGATGTCGCGAATCCCCGCCCGCGCCATGGCCTCCGCCTCGTCCAGCTTGGCGCAGGTGACGCCGATGGCGCCCGCTCGCAGCTGCATCCAGGCGATGGTGGGGCACTTGTGCGTCTTGCAGTGAGGTCGCAGCGCCGCGGGTCGCGCGCCGAAAAACGCCGCCATGCGGTCGATGTTGCGCTCCAACGCGTTGGCGTCCAGACACAGCGCCGGCGTATCGATCCCGTCCTTACACATCCCAACTTGCTGATTCACAACGCCCCTCCTGATCGAATATGGAGACCTAAGCACGGAGCCACGGAGGACACAGAGGGTGGAATTCAGAACACGGATGAACGCGGATCAAGAGGGATTCCGCGGATTTCTTTCCGGATTACCCGTGTCAATCCGCTAGATCCGCGTTTATCCGCATTCCTTTTTACTCCGTGTTCTCTGTGTCCCCGTGGTTTCCACTTATGCCATGGTAGCGAGCATGTCGCGGGTGATGGGGTAGCGGAGGGGTTGGCCCTTCGCCAGGCGCTCGACCTCGTCGATCATGGCCGCCATGAGCCCCTGGTGGCTGTCCACCGTGCGCCCCGCCACGTGGGGCGTGAGGAGCACGTTGGGCATGGCACGCAGGGGGTGATCCGCGGGGAGCGGCTCCGGGTCGAACACGTCCAGCGCCGCCCAAAAGCGCCCCGTGGCCAACTCCCGCACCATGGCGTCCTGATCGACCACCCACGCCCTGGCCGTGTTGACGAATACGGCGCCGTCGGCGATGAGGGCCAGCTCGCGCGCCCCCAGCAGGTGGCGCGTCTCGTCGGTCACCGGCAGGTGCACCGAGATGATGGGGCAGGAGCGCAGCACGTCGTCCAGGTCGGCCTTGTGCACGCCCAACTCCACGGCGCGCTCCGGAGTCAGGTAGGGGTCAAAGGCCCACACCTCGGCGCCCACGGCGCGAAAGAGGCGCGCGCTGCAGCGCCCCACGTAGCCCATCCCCAGCAGCCCGACGCGCTTGCCGGCGACCTCGTAGGTAAGGGTGTCCGTCACCTTGGGCCAGGCCTCGCCCGCCCGCATGCGCCGGTCGAAATCCTGCGGCCGCCGCAGTCCTGCCATGACCACCGCCAGGGTGAACTCGGCCACCGACTCGGCGATGCGCGCCGCGGCGTGGCTGACGGCGATCCCGCGGTCGAACACCGCCGCCGTGGCGAATCCCTTGATGCTCCCCGCGGCGTGGGCGACGAGGCGCAGGCGGTCGGCGCCGGCCAGCACCTCCTCGGTGAGGGGCACGATCCCCCAGCCGGTGATCATGGCGTCGACCCCCGACAGCCGCGCGGCGATCTCGGGTCCGGTCCAGTTGCGGCCGTCCTCGTTCATCGTCACGCGGGCGAAGGTGCAGAGCCTGTCGTATGCCTCGGTCGTCAGAATGGTATCGCGTAGGGGCTGCGGCACGGTGATGAGCACGTTCAGTGACGCCATTTTCGCCTCCTTGGCCGGCCGGCAATGTGGCGGCAGAATAGCATCCCCTACACGAGTGGTCAACAGGAGGTAGAACGCGGCTGAACGCCGATCAGAAGCAGGTGTGTTACAGGTAACAGGTTTCAGGTTACAAGCTCTAGCGAGCAAGTGCGCTATACGCTGTAACCTGGAACCTGTCACCTGTCACCAACGCGTCGCGTTCATCCGCGTTCCCTTCTCCTCCCCATGTCATGTATAATGCACCTGTCAACGTCGATGCAGGACACCGAAGGAGGAGGCACGTGGCGGAGATCCGGCTGAAGGGCGTCACCAAGACGTTTCGGGGCGGCGGGCCGCGCTGGCTGCCGTCGGGCGGCGGGGCGCGCCGGGCGCTGTTCGACTACCAGGACAAGGCGTTTGTCGAGCGTGTGGCCGCCAGCGAGGTGGCCGCGGGCAAGCAGGATGGGCCGGTGCACGCCCTGGACGACCTCTCCCTCACCATTCGCGACGGCGAGACGATGGCCATCGTGGGCCCGTCGGGGTGCGGCAAGAGCACCCTGCTGCGCGTCGTGGCCGGCCTCGAGACGGTCGACGAGGGGCTGATCTACTTTGACGACCGCGTGGTGAACGACGTCAGCCCCAAGGACCGCGGCCTCGGCATGGTGTTCCAGAGCTATGCCCTCTATCCCCACATGAAGGGGGAAGGGAACCTGGGGTTCTTTTTCCGCGTGCGCAAGCGTCCCCCCGAAGAGATGATGGAGCGCATCCGCATCACCTCCGAGATCATGGGGATCGGGTTTGACATGCTGCTCGACCGCAAGCCGGGCACCCTCTCGGGGGGACAGCAGCAGCGCGTCGCCATCGGGCGCTGCATCGTGCGCGACCCCAGCCTCTTTTTGTTCGACGAGCCCCTCTCCAACCTCGACGCCAAGCTGCGCTCGAGCACCCGCATCGAGATCAAGCGCCTGCTGCGCCGCTTCGCCATCACCGCCATCTATGTCACCCACGACCAGACCGAGGCGATCACCCTGGGCGACCGCATCGCCGTCATGCGCGCGGGCAAGATCGAGCAGGTGGGCAGCTACGAGGAGATCACCACGCGTCCGGTCAACAGCTTTGTGGCGGGGTTCCTGGGGCTGCCGCCCATGAACCTCCTGGAGGGATGGCGCGTGGCGTCGGACGGAGTCCTGGAGGGCAACGCCGGTCGGGCCGCCCCACCGGCGAGGGCCGCCGGGGCGCTGCGGGTGGGCCAGGCGATCGTGCTGGGGTTCCGCGGCGAGCGCGCCCGGCTCGTCCCCGAGGGGGAGGCGGCGTCCACTGACGGGCTGGTGATCGACGGCGAGGTGCTGAACGCCGAGCCCGATTTCGCCCGACAGATACAGACGGTCAACGTCGAGGCGGGCGCGGCGCGCTTTGCCGTGCAGGCGCCCATCGACCAGCCGGTGGGCGGCGGCTGGCAGGTGCGCATCGCCGTGCCGTCCGAGGACCTCTACCTCTTTGACGCCAACACCGAGGCGCGTGTTTACCCGCCGGAAGAGGAAAACCACGGAGACACAGAGGACACAGAGGGAAAAGTGTAAACCGCAGAGAAAGGAGAGACCACAGAGAGCACAGAGATCTGGAGTTTGCCCTGCTGGAACACAGTGACCGAGCACTAGGATACAGGGCTCTCACCCTAACCATTCCGTTATCTGTTCTCTGTGCTCTCTGCGTTCTCTGTGTTCTCTGTGTTACATCAGATTCTCGGCGCGGGCGATGGCCATGCCCTCTTGCTCGTTCACGCGGCTGAGGAGGAGGGCGCCGGCGACAAAGAACACGATCAGTGAGACGATGCTCCACCGCCCCGACCCCGTCAGGCTGGCGGTGAGGCCGAACAGCAGCGGGCCGGCGATGCCGGCGAACTTGCTGCTGATATCGAAAAAGCCATAGAACTCGGCGGAGCGCGCCTTGGGCGTCATGGCGCCAAAGAGGGAGCGGCTGAGGGATTGGCTTCCCCCCTGGACGAGGCCCACCATCCCCGCCAGAACCCAGAAATGCCACGGCTGGGTCATAAAGAACCCCAGGATGGAGATGAGGGTGTACACCCCCAGCGCCAGGTAGATGGCCCGCTTGGCGCCGGTGCGTCGCGCCAGCCGACCAAAGACGAGGGTCAGGGGGATGCCGACGAACTGCGTCAGGAGCAGCGCCCCCGCCAGGTCGGCGGTGCCGATGCCGATCTCGGCGCCATAGATGGTGGCCATCTTGATGATGGTGCCAATGCCGTCGGCATAGAGCCAGAATGCCACGAGGAACTTCCACAGCTCCTTGTAGTGCTGCATGCGATGGAACGTCTCGCGCAGCCGGCTGAATCCGGCGCGCACCGGGTTCTCCCGCGGCCCCGTGGCGGTGGCGGGGGGCTCGGGCACCCGCCGGAACAGGGGGATGGAAAAGAGCGCCCACCACACGGCCACGCTCAGGAACGAGGCGCGCACCGCCTGCGAGCCGTCGGCAAAGCCAAAGCGCTCCGGCATCAGGTACCAGGCCAGGTTCACCGCCAGGAGCAGCCCGCCCCCAAGGTAGCCCATGGCATAGCCTCGGGCCGATACCTGATCGATCTCTTCGGGGCGCGCCACGTGGGGCAGCAGCGAGTCGTAGAACACATTGCCGCCGGAAAATCCTATGGATGCAAAGAGGTAGAGCCACACGGCGATGACCCAGGACCCCTGCGAGGCGAGGGACATGGCGGAGGTTGCCGTTATGCCCATAATGGCAAAGAACATCAGGAAGCGTTTTCGAGAGGTGCCCCTGTCCGCGATTGCACCCAGGAAAGGGGCGCTCAGGGCGATCACGATCGCCGAGATGGAATTGGCCAGTCCGAGCCGGGCCGTGCTCACGGCGGTGTCCACCCCGGCGCTTAAGTACTGCTTGAAAAAGATCGGGAAGAATCCGGCGATGATGGTCGTAGCAAACGCGGAGTTCGCCCAGTCATACAGCGCCCACGCGCGCTGGCGGCGACGATACGTCGCCTCGTCAACCGGGTCGAACGAGGCAGCAGGGGAAATGGCGGCAGTCATAGCGCGCTCCTGAGAAAAGCAGCGGTTAACAGTCAGCGGTTAGCAGTTAGCGAAAGCGAAGAGCAGCCAGGAACAGCAATAAAGCAGCAAATTCAAGAGCTAATGTCTGAATTGCATCGCCCATCTAGCCCTATCGGCGGAGCAAGCTCCCGCATCTGCGCTCGATGCTGGGTTAGGCTTGAACCAAGCACGACACAGGTTCTCTCGCCTTTGCCTAATCGCTAATCGCTAGCCGCTAATTGCTGCTAATCCTAGCACAGTTGGCACAGAGGGCGAGCGCGCTAGGGCACCCACGCGGGCAGGAACGCGTCGCTCGCGGCTAGCGCGCGCTCGCCGGTGGACAGGTCGAGCGTCCAGATCTCCGGCTGCGCGTCCGGCTGGCCGATCGGGAAGCGCTGATAGACCAGGCGCGACCTGGATGGATCCAGGCCGATCGCGCTGTGGGCGTACTCGGCATCGACCACCAGCGGCTCCGCCTCGCCGCTCGCCA
>ERZ747221.4165-NODE-4165-length-10750-cov-3.595802_pt1 | contig 10750 bp, 13 predicted proteins | sample MGYA00374949_ERZ747221 | MGnify/ENA primary metagenome ERZ747221 (study PRJEB28779, sample SAMN05720172) | bioreactor metagenome | isolation source: Anaerobic biogas reactor | place: USA:Washington, USA | collected 2015-08-08 ... | reverse complement strand
CGACGTCATAACCGGCATAATGCTACTGGCCGTCGGGCGTCTGCCGGCCGGCAGCGGGTTCGTACTGGATGGCTTTCCGCGAACCGTCCCGCAGGCCGAGGCCCTGGAGGCCGGCTTAAAGGCCAGCGGGCGACCTTTGCAGGCTGTAATCGATTTCCGCCTCGACGATGCGGAGATCATCCGCCGGATCATCACCCGCCGGGTTTGCATCGATTGCGGAGCGGCCTATAATACGGAGTTCATGCCGCCGAAAAAGGCGGGTGTGTGTGATCGCTGTAACGGGGAAGTTATTCAGCGGGTTGATGACCGCGAAGAGACGGTTCGGACGCGGCTGGCCACGTATCGCGCGCAGACCGAGCCCCTGATCGGGTACTACACCCGGAAGGGTCTGCTGCAATCAGTGGACGCGAGCGTGGGGGCGGACGCGGTTCAACAGGAAGTCTTGCGCATTGTGGAGGCGCTAGGTACGGGCGGATGAAGGCTTCCGCGGCCAGGATAGTTTTGAAATCGGCCCGCGAAATCGAACTTATGCGGGCGGCTGGCCGCCTGGTATACGAGATTCTGTGCGAGCTGGAGCGGCGGATCCGGCCGGGCGTGACGACCGCCGATCTGGACAAAGTCGCCGGCCAGATGATTCGCGATGCCGGCGCGACTGCGTTGTTCCTGGGCGTGCGAAATCCGCAGGCCCGTTGCCCGTTTCCGGCGAGCATCTGCGCGTCGGTCAACGAGGCGGTGGTGCACGGCATCCCGGACGACCGCCCGCTGATGGAAGGTGACATCGTCAGCGTCGATTGCGGCGTGCGGCTGAAAGGCTACTGCGGCGACGCCGCCCGGACTTTCGCGGTGGGCCGGATTTCGCCGGAAGCGCGGAAACTGCTGAATGTGACGCAGCAGATGCTGGCGGTGGCCCTGAGCGAAATTCGCCCCGGCGTACGCTGGGGCGCTATCGCCCGCAAGATGCAGAAATACGTCGAGGGCGAAGGCTTCGGCGTGGTGCGTGAGTTTGTCGGCCACGGCATCGGACGCGAGATGCACGAAGAGCCCAAGGTGCCCAACGCCTGGGGCCGCGGCCTGAAGAATATGGATTTCGAGTTGGTGCCGGGCATGATCCTGGCAATCGAGCCGATGGTCACCGCCGGCAGCCCGGAGGTGGAGTTCGGCGACGACGCGTATCGCTGGGTAGTGGTCACAAAGGACCGCCGGCCGGCGGCGCATTTTGAGGATACCGTGGCGGTTACGGCCAACGGCCCGGATGTCCTGACGGACGGTCGTTGAGGACTGTTTGGGACCGGCCTTTGTAAGACCGGTCAAAGTCGGACCGGTTCAAAACCGGTCAGCCGCCAGCGGCGGTGCGAGGTTGCCATGAAGGTACGCAGCAGCGTCAAACGCATTTGTGAGAACTGCAAAATCGTCAAGCGCAAGGGCGTGGTGCGGGTGATCTGCACCAACCCGCGCCATAAGCAGCGCCAAGGGTAGTTAGAGAAGGCGGAACGGTATGGCTCGTATCGCGGGTGTTGACATTCCCAGTGACAAGCGGACGGACATCGCTTTGCAGCGGATTTACGGCATCGGGCCGTTCCGGGCGCGCGAAATCTGCGCCAAGGCCCAGATCGATCCGGCCATCCGCGCCGGCAAGCTCACTGAAGATCAGGTCAGCCGCATCGCCAACCTGATCGAAAGCGACTACATCGTCGAAGGTCAGTTGCGGCGGCAGGTGCAGCAGAATATCGCGCGGCTGCGCGATATCCGCTGTTATCGCGGGCTGCGGCACATGCGTGGCCTTCCGGTGCGCGGGCAGCGCACCAAGACGAACGCCCGCACGCGCAAAGGGCCGCGCAAGACGGTGGCCGGCAAGAAGGGTATCAAGGAAATGCATCGCGGTTAACGCATCGCAGGAGACCGGAACTTGGCCAAGGCAACAGGCGCCAAAAGACGTCAGAAACGCAGCGTGGCGAAGGCCATCGCCCACGTGCGCGCTTCGTTCAACAATACCATTATCACGCTCACCGATATGAACGGCGACGTGTTGTGCTGGGCCTCATCGGGCTCAGTGCCGCTGGGCGGCGGCGAGAAGAAATTCTCCGGCGCCCGCAAGAGCACGCCCTTCGCCGCGCAACGCGCCGCCCAGTACGTGGCGAACGAAGCCCGCAAGTTCGGCGTTTTGGAAGTCGAGGTGCGGGTGAAGGGCCCCGGCTCGGGGCGCGAATCCGCCATCACCGCCCTGCAGGCCGCCGGTCTGCGGATTCAGTCCATTGAAGACGTCACCCCGTTGCCTCACAACGGGTGCCGTCCGCGCAAGAAGCGCAGGGTGTAGCCCATGAGTCGATATACGGGACCCAGCACGCGGCTCTCGCGGCGCGAGGGCGTCAACCTGATGCTCAAGCCGATCCGCGACGAAAGCGGCAAGAACCCGCTCGAACGTGAATATAAGAATTACCCGCCCGGCATGCACATGTGGCGCCGCGGCCGCTCCTCGGAATATGCGGTCCGCCTGCGCGAAAAGCAAAAGGTCAAGCGCCACTATGGCATCCTCGAGCGGCAGTTCATGCGCTACTACGATCTGGCCTCGCGCTCACCCGGCAATACCGGTGAGGAGCTGCTGCGGATCCTGGAGCGCCGCCTGGATAACGTAGTCTACAAGACCCGTTTCGTTGCCGGCCGCCGCGGGGCGCGCCAGGCCATCGTGCACGGGCATATCCTGGTGAACGGCCGCAAGGTCGACCGGCCGGGTTACCTGGTCGAGGTTGGCGATCGCATCGCGGTGCATTCGCGCGAGCGGTCGCGTAAGTATGCACAGAGTCAGATGCAGTTGCTCGAGGGCGTGCCGAACCCGCCCCCCCAGAGCTGGCTGCAGGTGGACCCAGGCAAACTGGAAGCCACCGTGTTGGCGTTGCCCAGCCGTGAGGACGTGCTCATTCCGGTGGAAGAGCAGCTCATCGTCGAGTTCGCCTCGCGCTGACGCCGGCAGGTTTGATTTGGATTAGCCGAGAGAAGACCTCTCGGGAGGCATGAGCAATGCGGATCAGATGGCGGGGCCTGGAACTGCCCACGCGTGTCGTGCGCGACGAGGCGCTCAGCACGGATACGTATGGGTTGTTCACGGTAGAGCCCTTCGAACGCGGATTTGGTACGACGGTCGGCAACAGCCTGCGGCGAATTCTGCTGTCCAGCCTGGAGGGTTCGGCCGTCACGCACGCCCGCATCGCCGGCGCCGAACATGAGTTCACCTCGCTGCCCGGCGTGCTCGAAGATGTGACCGACATCATCCTTAACATGAAGGCGCTCGTGGTCGACCTCGACTCGGAGACGCCGAAGACGATGCGCGTCGAACGCCGCGAAAAGGGCGAAATCCACGCCCGCGACTTCGTGACCGATCCCGCCATCGTCATCTACAACCCCGATCAGCTTATCGCAACCTTGACCGACGACGTGCCATTCTCGGCCGAGCTGACCGTCGCTCGCGGCCGCGGGTACGTTCCGGCCAGCGAACTGATCGACGATAACACCGAGATCGGCGTAATCCCAATCGACGCTCTCTACTCGCCCGTCACGCGCGTCCGCTACCGCACCGAGGAAACGCGCGTCGGCCAGAAGGTCAACTACGATCGCCTGGTCCTGGAAATCTGGACCAAGGGGACCGTCCGGCCGGAGCATGCCCTGGTCGAAGCAGCCAAAATCCTGCGCAAGCACCTCAACCCGTTCGTGCAGTACTACGATTTGGGCCAGATTCAGACCGCGGGCGAGGCGCGCATCACGCCGCCGCCGCCCGTGGATGACGAAGTGCGGCGCCGGCTCGACCGCCCGATTGCCGACCTGGAACTCTCGGTTCGGGCCAGCAACTGCCTGGAATCGGCCAAGGTCACAACCATCGGGGACTTGGTGCGCCTGACGGAAGAAGAACTGCTGCAACTGCGCAGCTTCGGCAAAACCTCGCTCATGGAGGTCAAGCGCAAGCTCGCTGAGCACGGCTTGGCGCTGGGGATGGACGTATCCGGCCAGTCGTCGGGGCCTGGGTTGAACCCGGTCTCGGCCGGCGCGTCGGGTGTGCAGATTTGAGGTAAGGCATGCGACATAATGTTGCCGGACGAAAACTGAACCGCACGACCGCCCATCGCCGGGCGCTGCGGCGTAATTTAGTGCAGAGCCTGATAGAGCACGGCGAGATTCGTACCACCCTGCCCAAGGCCAAGGAAGTGCAACGCTTTGCTGAGCGTCTGGCCACCCTGGCCATTGACGGCAGCCTGGCCGCGCGGCAGCGCGCCATCGCTTTGCTCAACGATCGCGCCATCATCGCCAAGGAGCAGCAGGAAGAATACGACAAAATGAGCGACGCCAAACGCGCCAAGGTCCTGCGGGCGCGCTCCGGCCGCCGCTATCGGGCCAGCACCACCAAGCCCGGCGTGAAGTTCACGGCCGACTCGGTCATCCACAAGCTGTTCGCGGAACTCGGGCCGCGCTTCAAGAAGCGCAACGAAGCCATGGGCAGCTCCGGCGGCTACACGCGCGTCATTAAGCTGGCCCAGCGCCGCCTGGGCGACGGATCGGATACCGCCTTGCTGCAATGGGTCCGCGAGGACGACAAGAAGCGTACCAAGAGCACGGAGAAGACGGAGCGCAAACGCCGCGCCCGTGCCAAATACGCCGCCGTTGCCGGCAAGGCCGCCCCGCGCCGCGGTCCACGCCGCAGCACGCGCCCCGCAAAGGAGGCCGAAGCGAAGCCGCAAGCTGAAGCCAGCCAGGCCCAGCCCGAACCCGGCGCAGAGGAAAAGAAATGAGCAGAGCCGGGGCGTCTCGCCCCGGAGCAGTCCTACAGGGCTAATCATGGCCAACGCCGTCCTGGATCAAAACTGCGTCTTCTGCAAAATCATCCGCGGCGAAATTCCGTGCCAGCGTGTTTATGAGGACGAACACCTCCTGGCCTTTCTGGATATCCAGCCGCTGGCGCCCGGCCACACGGTGGTGATACCCCGCCATCATGCTGAATTCCTGGACCAACTGCCGGAAGAGTGGGCGGCGGCTATCGGCCGAACCTTGGGGCGGCTCGGGCGCGCCATCGTGAACGCCAGCGGGGCCGAGGGTTTCAACGTGCTGCAAAACAACGGCAAGGCAGCGTCCCAGGAGGTCCCGCACGTGCACTTCCATCTGATCCCGCGCCGTGCCGGCGACGGACTGGGATACCGGTGGAAGACCAGCAAGGCCGCGCCCGCAGACTTGGAAAAAATGGCGGCCGCCATAAGCACCCGCTTATGAATAGCCGACAATCGCCTCCCGGACCGTTTGGCACGGCGGCCAGGCTGATTTATAATTGGGGTACTTGGGGACGTAGCTCAACTGGGAGAGCGCCGCGTTCGCAATGCGGAGGTTGAGGGTTCGAGCCCCTTCGTCTCCATCAAGGGTCCGCCCGCAAGAGGCGGGCCCTTTCCTTGTAACGTTGACGGACCGGTTCCTAACCGGTCTCTAACTGGAAACCTGCGGAAGGTTCCTGGCCGCAGACGCTCTGGCGCCAACCATCGACGCCGCGTGGTGTCCAAATATCTAAGCCTGTGGCTTGTGGCGCCGGCCGGCCGGTGTTCCTGCTGCGGGTGAGGCTGTGGCACCGTGGCGCCGGCGTCCGGCCGGTGTCCCGCTTGGAGGCAGTAGTTATGAAGTCAGCGATTGCATTCACGGCGTTTTTCCTGGGATTGATGACGTTCTCTGTTGCCGCTGCTGACCAGCCGGCCGCGCCGCCGCCTGCCCCGCAATCCGCCCCGGCCAGCCAGCCCGCCGACGAAATAGGCGCACGCATCGTGGTGCGCCCGGCCGCCTTCGATTTCGGCGAAGTCTGGCAGGGCGCCGAAGCCAAGGGCGAATTTCACATCCAGAACACCGGCAACGCCCCGCTGACCACCACCGTGACCTCCTCCTGTGGCTGCACGGTGGCGACCAAGCCGAAGTCCCCGCTACAGCCCGGCGAGAGCGACGTGTTCACGATCACGTACGACACCCGGCGGGCCGGCGCGGCCGGCAAAAAGGTTATGATCAACTCGAACGATCCGACTCAGCCGACCATCAGCATCGACGTCAAGGGCACCGTCAAGCCGATCTTCGCCGCCACGCCGCCCGACTGCAATTTCGCCAACGCCGACGAGAACACGGTTGCCACGCAAACCGTCCGGCTTGAGAACCAATACCCCGAGCCGCTCCCCCTGCGTATTAAGCCCGGCCAGAATATCAAGCAATTCGAGTATGAGTTGAAGGAAGTCGAAGCGGGCAAGATCTACGAGCTGACCGTCACGACCAAACCGCCGCTGAGCCAGGGCAAGAATATGACGGTCCTGGCCATGGAAACCGGCCGGCCCGATTTGCCGGAGATCCAAGTTCGGCTCTCGGCCCACGTTATGCCGCGCGCCAGTCTCTCGCCCTATGCGGTGTATGTCACGCCGTCCCGGAAAGAGCCGTGGGAGACGGTGCTGAACGTGCAATACCGGACCGACCAGCCGCTGAAGGTTCTGGCCGTGCACTGCGACCTGGAAACCATCCAGTGCGAACTGATGCCCCACACGCCGCCCGCGGAAGGCGCGACTCTGGGTTACTACCAGATCAAGGTAAAGCTGCCGCCGTTCCACGAAATCCCCGTCGACGGTGCGAAGATCATCATCGAGACTGACGACCCCGATCCGAAGTTCGCCAAGCTCGAGGCCCCGGTCACACGCCGCGAAGGCCGTAAGCGTTCGCAGACGCAACCAACCACGCAACGCGCCCTGGGCGGCACAGTCGTTCCCGGCAAGGCCCAGCCGGCACCCGAAAAGTAGGGCGCGCCCACGTCGGGCCTGCTGAAAAACGCTGAAACGCTGTCGTCGGGTGCCATGCCCAAGCCGCGTAGCGGCGCGGGCATGCCCACCTTGACTGAGCCAGCTGGCTTAATGGCGTCTTTGCGTCCCACGGTCTCGATCCCTTGATCCGTTGCCGACGGCGCGAGCCTCCCCTCATTGAAATGTCGCCCCAGCGCCAGAGAATCAATCGTCCGGCCGTGATATCGGCCGCGTAACACCCAAGGAGCACGCCATGAGCCGCTTGTTCGACGACTCCGCCAGACTCATCGGAAATACGCCGCTCGTACGCATCAACCGCGCCGTTCGCGGCGGGGCCGTCGTTTATGCCAAGCTCGAGTACTTTAACCCGCTCAAGAGCGTCAAGGACCGCATCGGCGTCAGCATGATCGAGGACGCGATCGCACGCGGCCTGGTAACGCCCGACACTGTCGTAATTGAACCCACTTCCGGCAATACCGGCATCGGCTTGGCGTTTGTTTGCGCCGCAAAACGGCTGAGATTGATTATCACCATGCCGGAGAGTATGACGCTCGAACGCCGGGCCATCCTGCGAGCGCTCGGCGCAGAAACCGTCCTCACGCCTGCGGCCGAGGGAATGCGCGGCGCGATCGCACGGGCCGAACAGTTGCTGACCGAAATGCCCAAGGCCTTCATGCCGCAACAATTCGAGAATCCCGCCAACGTCGAGATACACCGGCGGACGACGGCCGAGGAAATTTGGAACGACACCGAAGGTCGGGCCGACATCCTCGTTGCGGGCGTCGGAACGGGCGGGACCATTACCGGCGTCGGTGAGGTAATCAAGCAGCGCAAGCCCGGCTTCCAGTGCATCGCCGTGGAGCCGGCGACGTCGCCGGTGATTACGCAGGCCCGCGCCGGGCAGCCGCTGAAGCCCGGGCCGCACAAAATCCAGGGCATCGGAGCCGGGTTCATTCCGAAGATTCTCAATTTGGACATCATCGACGACGTCATCACCGTCACGGACGACGAGGCGTTCGCGTGGGCCCGCCGCTGCGCCCGCGAAGAGGGCATTCTCTGCGGCATCAGTTCGGGTGCGGCCTTGTGTGCGGCGGACCAGGTGGCGCGCCGCCCGGAGAACAAGGGCAAACTTATCGTGACAGTATTTCCCTCCGCGGGCGAGCGCTATTTATCAACGCCGCTTTTCCAGGTGGACTAGACCCAGATAGTGCTGAGTCTGCCAGGCTCAGAGAATGCCAAGTGGGTTGGAGTCGGAAAGTGGCAAGCGGACTAGACTCATAATGTGCAAAGCCCCGGTTCGGGCGCCTTAAGAAGTGGAGGAGTGCCAAACGCCGGGCTTGGCCTTGCAATGTAGCGGAGCGTAAGGCTGGGGCTCGGCCTGCCGGTGGCCGGCGGAGTGCCTGGCTCCGGCTCCGCACGGCGAGAGGTAGAGGAGCCGTAACGCTCCGGCTTGGGTTGACCAACGAGTAGCGGACAGCGAAGCTCCGGCTTTGCGTCCCGAGAAACTGAGGAGTGAGAAGTGGACAGCTCCAGTCTTGCATCAATGGAGTCGAAAATGAGCGCCGAACCAGCGATCCCCGAGCCCCGGTACACCGGCCCGGCTACCGCGAGATTCACTGCCCTGGATGTCGGACTTTTCCTGATCCGCCTCTTGCCGGGCATTGTGTTTATGTTTCACGGCAGCCAGAAGCTGTTCGGCTGGTTCGGCGGCAGCGGCATAGCCAAATTCGCCGGGTTTTTGGGGAGCCAGGGCGTCCCGTTGCCGACGGTGGCGGCGACGATTGCCGCGCTGGTTGAATTCCTGGGCGGCCTGGCCTTGATAACGGGAGTCGGAACGCGGGCGAGGGGGGCGTTTATCTTCCGGGCCATGAGCCTATTGCTCTTCTTCACCATGGCCGTCGCCAGTCTGCTGGTCCACCGTCACGCTTTCTCAGCGCAGCAGGGTGGCATGGAGTACCCGCTCACCCTGGCCTTCATCGCCCTCGGCCTGGCCATCGCCGGCCCAGGGAGCATGACGCTTCAAGCCGCATTTCGAGGCGTGAAGAGCAAAAACGCTAGATAGTCGCCGGCGCCAAAACCGTTAATGGCAGTTCCGAATGGGGCGCATGTGGTGAAGATTGCTCACCGCAGAGGACGCCAAGGAACGCAGAGGCGGAGAAAGGATGTTAGCAACTTATGTCAACCGGGCTAGGCCTCGTGGAGGGCCTTATGAAGCCAGCCACGGTGGACGGCGCTATGAACTTTCTCTGCGAACCTCTGCGTCCTCTGCGGTGAAATATCCCGGCCGGCTGGCCGCTTACGGCGTAACCTCCTGAATGGCCGGCGGCTTCCACGTGCCGTCTATGCTAATTCTTCTACAAATTCGCCCAGCGCGGCACGAAACAGCGCCGCCTCCGTGCCCTGAAGCGTTCGCAGCCCTTCTTGTGTGCGCCACATCAATGTGCCTCCTATGCTCGCTCAGCGCAGGTTGAATTCGCCCTCAAGGCGAAGCTGGGCAAACTCAGATTCGACTATTCGGGCGGCCGCATCATCGAGAAGCGTTATGTTGTCGGTCTGGCGGGCCGTCGTCCCGGGAAACAGGTCGAAGCCCTTGCCCAGTTTGAGCGCCGCAATCTCCGACAGCAGAAACCGATTGCGCTGGAAGTTGCACGTGGCGGTGCTGGACCAGAATCGCATCTTGACCGTTGAGCCATCGGCGGGCAAAACCGGCCGCAGGGCGCCTCGCCAAGCCAGGAACGCAGCCCGGCAGTTGGCGGCGCTTGAGTTTCGCGGCACTTCAGTGTCGATTATGAACTCGGTTCGTCGGCGCGTTCCCTGTCCCCAGGATCGAAGGCACTCGCTGATCGAACGGCAGAACCGCTGAGCTGATCTTGCTCGCCTCGGTTCCAGGCCGACCTCACCGATCACGTAATCGACCAAGATTACCTTTCGACTGCGCGACAGGATCGGAGCAAGGCACGGCAGTACGCAGGCCAGGCATCGCGGCACTTGTTGTGTGTGCGTCCGGCCGTTCCAGAGCGCGTTCATACCCGCGTCTTCGACCGGCACACAGACACCCGACGCCTGCGCGCCAGGCGTACCGTTCACGCATGCCTCCCGAGCCACGATCGCGAAGAGCGGTGCCTGCCGGTGGGAAAGAAGCGCCTCCGTTAGCCATTCAGGGTTGTTCTGCGGGACTTGCGTTCCCGCGGGCGGACGCGGATGAATGCGTCGTAGGTCTTTGAGCCGGTCCAGGAGCCGTCGCAACTTGTCCGCGGTTGCGTGGTCGATCGACCGCAACCGACGGATCAGTTCCGCAAATAGCCCTCCGTTCCACAAGCTCGCCAGAATACAGTTCGCGGCCATTCCCTGAAGCACATGCGCGACGCCGTTCCAATAGGCGCGGTCGGTGCTGCGATCGAAAACGCTCGGATGAAGTGTGACTTCGTAGAGCATCAGAATTAATCCCCGAAGCGCTCAGCAAAGTCCTCCTCGAAGAACCCCTCTGGCCAGCGGTCAATGAATTCTCCTTGCTCGTCGAGCCGGAGCTCGGTCGCGGCGGAACCCGCCTCCGTCTTCCGGACGTGAACCACTGCCACGTCCTCCGGCTTCAAGGTTCCATTCCGGATTAGTCGCTGCAGCCGCAGGATCAAGTGTTCGCTGTGGGTCTCGATAATGAACTGGTTCGGCCGCTTTGAGCGAATGGCGTGCGCCAAAAGGCTGCCGAACTCGGCTTGGAGGCGCGGATGGAGGTGGATTTCGGGCTGCTCCACGCAGATGACGCGTCCCTTGGCGAACAGACTCTGTACGACGATCGGGAGGATCTGGCTGATCCCAAAACCCACGTCGAGTGGGCTGACCGTCACCTGAGTGCGCTTGTCTGTTAGGCGAAGCGTGAATACGTCCTCGACGTCTGGGTCCTTCACTGTGCGGACATCAATACTGTAGTCCACGCCGAACTTTTCTAGCCACTCGTTCAC
>ERZ747221.4156-NODE-4156-length-10767-cov-4.217306_pt1 | contig 10767 bp, 10 predicted proteins | sample MGYA00374949_ERZ747221 | MGnify/ENA primary metagenome ERZ747221 (study PRJEB28779, sample SAMN05720172) | bioreactor metagenome | isolation source: Anaerobic biogas reactor | place: USA:Washington, USA | collected 2015-08-08 ... | reverse complement strand
GAGGTTACGGTCCAGGATAGCAGCAGGATGGTGGAGAGCATCACGTCGACGGTCTCCTCGATGACGACGTTCGTGACGGCAATTGCGGGAATATCACTCCTCGTCGCGGCAGTCTCGATCTTCAATGTGATGATGATGTCGGTGACCGAGCGCGTTCGTGAGATCGGCATCCTCCGGAGCATCGGGACGCAGAGGAGCGAGGTCCTGAGAATGTTCATCTACGAGGCGGTCATTATCGGGATCGTCGGGGCCGCCATCGGCGCGGTGCTGAGTCTGATCGTCGGCTATGCCGTCTGGGGGCGAATCATCAGCCGCAAGGGTTACCGCATGCCACTACTGATCTGTGCGCCCCTGTTGGGCCTGTATCCAATACTGACCGGTCTGGCAAAAGATCAACTCTGGCTGCCGTTCATCGCCATCGCGCAAGGCTTTTTCACCACCGGCGTCGACATCGCATTCTTTGACACATTGTTAGCCGTCTCACCAACTGAGAGACGCCCTAGCTTCATTGCCCTGAATACGATGCTCGCCAGCCTCACCATCTTCTTCGCCCCACTGGTGGGCAACTTCCTCGCCGATTGGGTTGGCATTCCAGTAGTCTTTTTTATCGCTGGCGGCTTTCACATCCTCACGGCGCTCCTATTCTGGCGGTTCAAAATCGTTCGCTAACGTGCTTTGACAACCCGGCAAATTGCCCTAAACTCTCTACCAAAACAACGGTTGACAACTACCGAACTATAAGGAGCACAGCATGACCAAAATCGTCATCATCGGCGCGGGTAGCGGGTTTGGCGGACGGCTCTCCGTGGACATCATGTCCCGCGAGGCACTCCGCGACGCCCAAATCTGCCTGTGCGACATCCACCCCGGGCGGCTCAAGAAAGTGACCGACTACGTGCAGCGCACCATCGACCGGTACAACCTGCCGACCAAAGTTGTGGCGTCCACCGATCGGCGCGAAGTATTGCTGGGGGCGGATTTCGTCATCACCTCCATAGCCGTGGGTGGTGCGGCGTACGCAGGTTATCCCGCCAAGGAGGAAATCGAAATCCCCCGCAAGTACGGCGTCGAGCAATCCGTGGCGGACACCATCGGCGTGGGTGGTATCTTCCGCTTCCTGCGCACCGGGCCGGTGCAGCACCAGTGCTTCTGGGACATGGAGGAATTGTGCCCCGACGCCTACGTTCTCAACCACACCAACCCGATGGCAATGCTCACCTGGCTGCACTCGGTCGATTCCTCAGTGCGCAACGTCGGCCTCTGTCATAGCGTCCAGGGAACGACGATGCAGTTGGCGGCGATGGTCGATGCGCCCTACGACGAAGTCTCGTATCTGGTAGCGGGCATCAATCACCAGGCATGGGTGCTCGAATTGAAACACGGTAGGGAAAACCTCTACCCGCGCTTGCGCCAATTCGCCGCCGAGCCACAACATATCGTCGGTGAAGAAGTGCGCTTCGAGATCCTGAAACACTTTGGTTACTTCGTTACCGAAAGCAGCCACCACAACTCCGAATACCTGCCGTACTTCCGCCAGACACCGGAGCTGATGGCGCGCTTCGGCCTGCGCCTCCGCGAAGTTCCGGACACGCCGCGCAATGTCCGCGAGTGGATGAAAGACACCGGCGTGGACGATGGCGATGCGCCCGGCGGCGAGCTTCGCCTCTCCCACGAGTTCACCACCGGCATCATGGAGGCACTATTGACGAACATTCCCTACAGCTTCAACGGCAACGTGATGAACACCGGCCTCATCACCAACCTGCCCGACGGCTGCTGCGTGGAAGTTCCCTGTCTGGCAAACGCCCGCGGTGTGCATCCGTGTTACGTTGGGGGCCTGCCGTTGCAGCTCGCCGCGCTCAACCGCTCCAACATCGCCGTGCAGGAATTGGCCGTGTACGCCGTCCTCAACCGCGATCGTGAAGCCGCCTTCCACGCCTGCGCGCTCGATCCGCTCACGGCGGCGGTTCTGCCACTGCACAGAATCCGCGCCATGTTCGATGAACTCTGGGCGATAGAAGAGCCACTGCTCAAGTGGTTTGATCCGCATCACACCGGACCATTGCCGGAGATCTGCGCAGCGTAACCGAGGGATGTACATTTGCCATTTTGAAGGACTTTATGACCAAACCACAGCTCACCGTTGGGCAACGATTCTACCACAAATCTTCACGAATCCACACCAATTTTCAACGCCACTCGTGAAAATTCGCACAGATCAGTGGTTGTTATTACAGGAGGCTCGATTATGGTACGAAGACGCTCCACACGCGGCACACGTTACACTCGCTCGTCACGCTCACGCAGCACCACCGTGCGAATACGCGGCATAGAACGGGTACTCTTCATTCTAGGTGCAGTTCTGTACCTCGTCGGTCTCTTCGGCGGAATCAATCTGCTAACAATGCCAGCTACAACAGCCGTTTTGCTGCTCGGCATAGGGGGCGGATTGCTCCTGATTATCACATTGACGTTGATCTTCTGAGGCAAGACAATGTGGAACCAGATGGGGCTTTTTACGCAGCCTGACCACCCCTACACCGTCAGCGAGATCACAGCGCGGATTCGTGCCCTTCTCGAACAGGAGCCACTGCTGCAAGATGTGTGGATCGAAGGCGAGGTCTCCAACTTCTCACGGGCGTCGTCAGGCCACATCTACTTCACACTGAAGGACGCAGGCGCGCAAGTGAACGGCGTTGTCTGGCGCACGCAGGCGCAGGCGCTCGCCTACGTGCCGCGCTCCGGCGATCAAGTCGTGATCCACGGGCGCATTGGCTTGTATGAACAGGGCGGACGCTACCAGATTTACGTTGATGCCATCCGGCCTGCCGGGCGTGGCTCGCTCTTTCAGGAATTCGAGCGCCTCAAAGCGCAATTGGAGGCCGAGGGACTGTTCGCACCGGAGCGCAAGCGGCCCCTACCCACGTATCCGCAACGCATCGGCGTGGTCACGTCGCCCACGGCGGCGGCCTTCCGCGACGTGCTCAATGTGCTCACGCGCCGCTATCCGCTGGCGGAGGTCCTCCTCGCGCCAACACTGGTGCAGGGTGAGACCGCCCCACCCCAGATCGTCGCGGCGCTGGCGGCGCTAAATACCCGCGAGGATGTTGACGTGATCCTCATCGTGCGCGGCGGCGGTTCTCTGGAGGATTTATGGGCTTTCAACGACGAACGCGTGGCGCGGGCAGTGGCGGCCTCGCGTATCCCGGTGATTTCGGGTGTGGGGCACGAGACAGATTTCACACTGACCGATTTCGCCGCCGATCACCGCGCCCCCACCCCATCGGCAGCCGCGGAGATGGCAACGCCCGACCGCGCGGAGTTGCAAGCTCTCGTGCAACAGCGTCACGCACAGCTCACGCGCACCTTCGAGACACGCCTGCGTGGCTTCTGTGACCGTGTCGCTCGGCTCAATCGCGCCTTGCAATACCTCTCACCCGCCGCACGGCTCGCCAATGCCCGCCAGCGCGTGGACGATTTGCTGGCACGTGCAGATGCGGCAGTGACACACCGACTGACCATACAGCGGCAGCGGGCGCAAGGCCTGTCGGCCCGCCTTACCGCACTCAACCCGGATGCCGTGCTAGCGCGCGGATACGCGATTGTGCAAGAACGTGAAACAGAAGAAGTGATTACGTCGGTAAAAGCGATCACAACCGGGTTGGCATTGACTTTGCGATTGCAGGACGGGGAAGCGGCTGCACGGGGAGAATAAAGCTTCTTCGACAGGATTAACAGGATGAAAAACCGAATCCTGTTAATCCTGCCTGAATTCTATTCGTATTTCAGTGCATGAATGGGACTGAGTGCAGCGGCGCGAATGGCAGGGTAAATGCCGGAGGCCACGCCGATCAAAGCGGCAAAAAGGACGGCGAAGATTGGCAGCCACAACGGCGTCGCCGTCAGCGTCTGTGCGGCTTCCTGACCGGGCATGCCTGGTCCGATTATCCCCATACCCCCCTGTGATATCAGCGGCTGTCCCAAGACATTGATTAGCACATTGACCCCCATCGCCAATAGCACCCCACCAACGCCGCCCAGAAAACCGATGCTGCCCGCCTCCGCCAAAAAGACCGACATCACATCCTGGTTGGTCGCGCCGATGGCCTTCATCAGGCCGATCTCGCGCGTGCGCTCATAAATCGCCATCACCATCGTGTTGGCAATGCCGAACGCCGCCACCAGCAAAGCCACCGCGCCAATACCGCCGAGAATTGCCTGCACAATGAGGAAGAATTGGTTGATGCTCTCCAACTGTTGGCGATCCGACTGCACAGTAAACCCCATATCTTTAACTTGTTGTTCTATAACGGGGGCCTGGTTAGGATTCTGCACCTTAACCAGCGCCTGGGAGTAACCCTTGCGCGCGGCGGATTGCGCTTCCGGCGGCAGTCCGGCATTCATGCGTTGATTGAGTCGCTGTGCCTCTTTGATCGGCATAAAGATGCTGTAATCATACATGTAGCCCTGCCGTTGCAATTCGCCCACGACTTCCAACCGTGCAACAACGCTCTCGGACGGGTACATATCACTTTCGTTATAGGTGTACTGCATCATCTGCAACATCTTACCCATCAACTCAGGGATTTCTGGCGGTGTCTCGCTCTCTTCCGCACGCAATTCCCACGGAATAAAGTTTTCAGGTACCATGCTACCGATGACGACTTGCCCCCGGTACAGCTCGAGCGTACCCTGTCTGAGCTTGGCGATTTTGGCAAAGTCTTCCATATTCACGCCATAAATCTGCGCCCACCCTTCCTGACGGTCCAACTTCAGCGGCCCCATCATCGTCACGTCCAGAAAAGGGGTTACCGCTATCACGCCCTCCATCTGGCGGATTTGATCCAGCACGTCATCATCGAGCACGAGACTTTGCTGCTGTTGTTGCGTGCTGCCATCGGACCTGACTTCCACCATTCCCCAATAACTGTCGTTGCGCACCATCAATTCGTCCAGGCCGCCCATGCCGTAGAGGCTTTCGGTCGCCAGCTTCTGCAAGCCGGCGCCCAATGACACAAGCACCACAACGGCCGCGGTGCCGATGATCACGCCAATGGCCGTCATCGCCACACGCGCCTTCATGCGCTTGAGGTTGCTTAAGACTAGACGGAGTAAATCACGAATGGTCATAGTGAATCAACGAATGAGCGAATGAAGGGAATTCCTCTTCACTCTTAACTCTTCCTTCTTGCATCCTGCCTCTTGCATCCTTTTAGCTGCCCAGCCCCAAAAAGGCCTTGACAAAGCGCCAGATTTTTTGCGGGAGGGTCTCCGGTGTCTGAGGTAAATCCTCCGGCCCGATGGGACCTTCGGGACCAAACGGTCCGCCAGGTTCCTCGAACGACGGCATCTCCATGACTTCCACAGTGAGCGTCTCGCTGTAAGTCTGTGTCTGATTGAGGTCGTCCACGTAATGCACCTTGACGACAACATCCAGCGGTCCCGGCTCCATTGCCATCGCCATCGCGTCCAGCGTCCATGAACCACCCGGGTCGAGATTGCCGACGTAAGTGCTCGACTCTCCCATAAACTCTAGACCATCTCCCGTCGCCTCCAAGGTGGGAACGTTGAACCGCGCCGTCCCCGAATTCACGACCTCGATGGGCAACGGAAACGGCTGCCCCACCATTGCACTGCCCTCTACCGGGCGATAGAAGCTGACTTTGAACTGCGGGCGGCGGAACACCATCAGACTGACGCGCTGCGTATCCTTCTCGCGCGTGCCGGTTCCGGTATCGTAAGCCAAAGCGATGGGGAGGTTGTGGGCTCTGGTCTCCGCATTTCCAGCAACCATCAAGCGCACAGTAATCACCTCAGTCTCCCCGGCACCCACGGCAGATACAAAGCTGACATTACTGCCCTCAACGGGGACAAACGCACCGAGATTTTCGCCCTCTTCACCACCGAGTGCCAGGGTAATACGCTGTGCATCTCCACCGCCGACGTTGGCAAGTTCCAGCGTGAGTGTAAAGCTGTCGCCTGGAGAAATGCTCGGTGGGTCCGTGTGGTAGGCATCAATCAACAACTGCGGGCGATTTGCCAGACTCGTGTCGATGTCGATACCCACCGTCTGCTGATCGGAGTAAGCGCCGCCGCTGTAGTCGCTGTATTCGAGCACAACGGTCAATCCCTGCCGCCCACCCTCCTTGACCGACTTGAGCAACAAGGGCAGAGTCACGGTGACAACGTTATCGATGCGCAATTCATCCGTGGAGACGATACTGCCGCCTTCAGCAGGAATCGCCATCGCCGGGTCGGCGTGGGTCATCACGTTGACGGCAGTACGGCTGCCACGATTCGCCAGAACCAACGTCAGCGAGAAAGGCATGCCGGGTGTAATCACTGCCGGAGTCGTCGTAGCACCCTCGACGAGCACCTTGGGCTTGCTGGTAGGTGCCGCGCCGGTACTCGCACCGGTAACTTCGACCGGGACAGATGCCGTGTAATCATAGTGTGCGCCTTCCCAGTCGTTCGCCGAAAGCTGCACCTCGACCTGGTGGATGCCGTTGGTAGCCGAAGCCGGTACGCGGAAACGCTGCGTCGCCACGAATGTCGCATTGATGTGAACTTGACCAAAGACCTGGCCTTTATCCCCCAGAGGGAGAAACGTACCGCCAGGGAAGACGACCATGGTGTTTTCTCCGGCGCGGCTGCCGTTGTTGTACACTTCGATGCTGACGTTGAACTCTTGCCCAGGACGCACCTGCATCGGCTCGACGGTGTAATTGCGTATGGTGAGAATGGGACGCCCGGAAGGCGGCGGGGAAGCAGGTTTCGGAGTCGCCGTCGGCGCAGGCGAAGCGACCAGACGCAACATGCCAACGCCGACTTGCACACCGTTAGCATCGAGCACCCAGAGCGTGTAGTCTCCGGCGCCCAATCCCGGCGGCACGGTTGCCTGAAGCGCCAGCGGATTCACATAAGTGCTCGCCAGGATGCCGTAGTTGAGCAGGCGCACCGTGTACTCTTCGGTGAACGTCAATGGGGCGGTTGCATAGAGGCTGACCACGCCTCCCGTGTCCGCGCGCAGCACGCTCGGCTCCACATTGACCGGCGCTTGCGCCGCACCCCACGCCGCGATCCCGAACGTGAGTAAAACGACCAGACCTAGAATCAAACTCCATTTTACACGTTGTTTCATGGAACCCTCACAAGAAATTGGAAATTAGAGCGAATCAGCGCTTCACCGATTTGCTGATTCATTGCCCGCCATTTGAACTTTGCACTTTTCCATCCAGCAGATGAATGTCGTGTGTGGCGAAGCGCGTCACGGACACGTCGTGCGAGACGATGACGATGGTGCGACCCTCCTCACGGTTGAGGCGCGTGAGCAGGTCCAGGACTTCCTGGCCGGTGTGGGTGTCCAGGTTGCCGGTCGGCTCGTCGGCTAGAATAATGCGGGGATCGTTAGCCAATGCACGCGCGATGGCGACACGCTGCTGTTGTCCACCCGAAAGCTCGGTAGGTCGGTGCGCCATGCGCTCCTCGAGTCCCACACGTTCTAACAGAGCAATCGCCCGCGTGCGGCGTTCTGCCGGGGAAATGCGATTGAAAATCATAGGGAATTCCACGTTTTGCAACGCCGTCATCGTGGGGACGAGGTGAAACGCTTGAAAGATGAACCCAACTTCCTGCCCCCGGTAGGTCGCCAGGGCGTTTTCATCCAGTTGCGCGATATCGCGCCCACTGACCCAGATTTCGCCGGCGGTAGGGCGATCCAGACCACCGAGCAAGTAGAGCAGAGTGGACTTCCCCGACCCCGACGGTCCCATCACCGCCAGAAAATCGCCCTCATTCACCACAATATCGACGCCATCAAGCGCATGGACGACTTGATCACCCATGAAAAAATCGCGCCGTAGATTTTGGGTACGGATATCCGCTACTGTCATACGCATCCCGGTTCACAGAAAGGGATTTTTGGCCTAGCCATACGGACCACTGCCAGTCGAGCCGCCGATCCCACCCACCATTCCGCCGAAGATGGCAGGGACAATACCGACCAACGCGAACACGATCCAAATCGCCAGAGTCGCGGTCAACGCTTTGCGGCGCGTGAGACTGGTAAAGGCCATCAACGCCACGCTCACCAGGAGTACGTGCCAAATCATGAAAACGTCTACGCGGCTCAAGATGCTCGCCAAGGCCAGTTGGCCCGGCCCAGACGGAAGCATGGATGTAACACTTTTGTCGATGACGAAACCGGAGAATCCCGCGTTGGCAATCGCCTCGCCCGTCACCAGGATATAGATGGTCTGGGCAAGTCCACGCAGCCCATAGGGTAACCATGTCCACACCGCCAGGCGGAACATCTGCCCAAAGTTGCTGCTACGCCCAAGGAAGACGCTCGCCAGATAGAGTCCGCCGCCCCACAGCAGCCATGCGGCAAACGTCCCGAGAATCGCACCGCCCAGTTTGAGGAAGTTCAGCCCGGACGATGCAGACGACGGAGCGTCGATCTGGAACGACATCCCCTCCATCATGCGCGGATTGACGTTGGTGATCATCTCCATTTGGTCAGGCGGCATCATCTGAGCGGCGGGCGATGGACGCGACGCGGCCCAAAGCGGGGCAATGGTCAACAGCAGAATGAGAAGCGCGGGTAACCACCACGCTTTTTTGTGATTGTCTTTCAAGTAGCCAAACGTTACCCTCGGGCGGAAAAGCACCCCCAGCAACAACGCAAAAACGTTCTTTTTGACAGGCTTCATAGCCTCCGGTTTAACGACACTCTGCTCTACAGCACTCTCTGTGGTCATAGGCACCTCACAATCGGTTGATTCGATACCAGGTATTATAACGTATCTGGAAACAAAAAAGTTCCATTCTCACGTTAACTTGGCGGTTCCTGTGCCGAAAAATGACCGCCACGCACATCTCGCGCCTGTGTGACCACAACAAAACCCTCTTTGTCGATCTCGTAAACGATGGATTTGAGATGCGCCATCTGCACATCGGTTATGGCACACAGCAAAACGCTTTTGGTTTCTCCTGTGTACATTCCTATCCCCTCCAACGCCGTCACCCCGCGTTGAAGTTCCTTCATCAATCGAGTGGACATTTCGGCTTTCTTTGTGGTGACAATGATGGCCAGGTTTGGCGCAGTTTCAGCTTTGATCCACCGCAGTCCTTTACGCTGCCACTCTTCACGAGGCGGAGCGCCGCGTTTTCTAAAGAGCCGGTATCCCACCCACGTGATAACAAACAAGGACAGATACGTCAGCAATACCACCACCAAGACCAAATATCCGGGAAATACCTCGCCAAACGCGGCGCGCGCTACAAGCTCCTGAGTACTAGTAATGGGCGTGGGATGAACCATCAGCTTAAGCAGCCAACTGGCGAGGACAATGACAAAAATCGCCGCGTAGTTGCGCCGGAAGCGGTTGCCCATCGCCTCCCAATGAGAAATTGGAAACACCGGATGGCGCAGTACGTCGCTAAGTTCGTCCCCCCAGTCCGAAGATGGCCGGAACGGGGGTACCAACATCGTGGCGAAAAATTCCGTCTCCATCAGCCGCGCGCGATGATACCAGAGCGAGTAATAGGTATATCGGCGCGCCTCGATATTGAGGAAAAGCAACAGCAACATCAACACCAGCAAAATCACGAAATGCGGGTTCTGCGGCGAACTAAAGCCAAACGTGATGGCACCGGCGGTCGTGACCACCGCCCAGTTCGTCGTCGTATCCAGGCGGTTGCGCCACAGATTGACGCGCGTGATCTCGGCGCGATACAAGTGGACCATCGCCGTGACGAAGTTGCTCTTATCGAGCTTGTAGCCCTGATAAGACCAGACGCACTCATCGCCATCTTGCTGCGCGTCGGCAGATAACAAGTCAGACATAGGTATGTTTTCGTTCATAGATCAAACCCGGTAAATCTACACCAACTCGGTAAAATACGCAACCGCGTCTCGCGCAAATGTCTCGTTAGTCAAACATACTGATGAGACACATCCCAGAGGCAAAAACCAGCACCATGATGATGACGACCCATACAATTTTCTGCACGACAACCTGAATATTGTTGATTTTGGATATGTCGAAAATAAAGGGGCGTCCTGTCAGAACAGCGAGCAGTCCAGCCACAAGGCTGACCAGGGCAAAAACAAACGCCTCCGTCCAAAGCGCACCACTGGAATACCACACAATCCACGCGAGCAACAACGCGACGCTGCCCAGCCCCAGGCCCGCCAGTCCGAAGTAACGAAAATAACGCACGCGTTCTGCGGCATCCGCAGGTTTCTCCAGCATCGCACTCCGTTTTTGCCGTTGGGCATCCCAGGCTGCGCGAAAATCCTGGGCATCGCCAAGGCCCATCGGCGGCATATCACTAAAATGTCGAAGCGCGAAGGTGGGTAACATCCATATCACAAACAGAAAGACGAAGGCCAGCAACGCTCCCACGATTTGGCTTTCGCGCCGCCCCAAGAAGAGGAGATTAGACCGCAACCAGACATAAGGACCGGCATCACGCCAAAGCCATGTCCCCCACAGAATAACGATGGCGAGTAAAGAAATAGCCATATAGACCAGAAAAACCGGCTTCGGGATGAATTTGCGTGGGTTCACACTCCTATCCCTCGGAGATTGCGATTCGCATCGATGATGGATAAACGCCTTACCATACGTCCTCCCAAAGATTTGACATTCGCAATAGTATACACCGAAAGCCCGTTTGGCGGAATTAGGACCATCAGATTTGATCAGTATTGCCATCAGATGTGGCCTAAAGGCCGGAGATGGCGGGATTTTTGTGGCGAAG
>ERZ747221.4155-NODE-4155-length-10768-cov-3.188663_pt1 | contig 10768 bp, 9 predicted proteins | sample MGYA00374949_ERZ747221 | MGnify/ENA primary metagenome ERZ747221 (study PRJEB28779, sample SAMN05720172) | bioreactor metagenome | isolation source: Anaerobic biogas reactor | place: USA:Washington, USA | collected 2015-08-08 ... | reverse complement strand
GCGGCCTACGTGCTCTCCTACTTCTTCCGCTCGGCCAACGCCGTCATCGCCGGCGACCTGCGCGCCGAGCTGGGCCTCGACGCGCAGCAGCTCGGCCTCGTGACGAGCCTGTTCTTCCTGGCGTTCGCACTGACGCAGTTCCCGCTCGGCGGCGCGCTCGACCGGTGGGGGAGCCGGCGGGTCGTGCCCGCGATGCTGGTGCTGGGCGCGACCGGCTCGGCCCTCTTCGGCCTCGCCGGAGGCTTCGCGCCGCTGGCCCTGGGCCGGGCGCTGCTCGGCGTCGGGTTCGCCGGCGTGCTGATGGGCGCCGTCAAGGCGTTCGCGGCCTGGTTCCCGCCCCGCCGCTTCGCGACCGTCTCCGGCCTGTTCGTCGCCGTCGGCTCGGCCGGCGCGCTGGTGGCCGGCACGCCGCTGGCCCTCCTCGCCGGCGCGTTCGGCTGGCGGGCGGTGTTCGTCGCCGGCGCCGTCGTCGTCCTGGCCGCCGCCGCCGCGGTCCTCCTCCTCACGCGCGACGCGCCGCCAGCGGGAGAACGCGCCGACGGCGCCGCGGCCGCGGCCCCACGGGAGGCCGCCGACCCCGGCGCCGCCGAGGGGCTCGTCGGGGTGCTCCGCGACCACCGCTTCTGGCGCATCTCGCTCGTGAACCTCGGGCTGATCGGCGCCGTGGGCCAGTCCGTCATCGCCCCCGAGGTCCAGGGGCGGGTGTTTGCGCTGCACGGTTCCGTGGCGAACCTCGCCGCGCCCCTGGGGCTGATGATCGCGGGCCCGGTGGCCGATGCCACGAGCGCACAGTTCTGGTGGCTCATTACCGGAATCGTCATCAGTGTCATGGGCGCCGGCGCCCTGTTGGTGCCCCCTCTGGTGGGGATCGAGGAGGGCCCTCGCCCGGCCCTGGCGTGATCGCCGGCCCCGAATGCGGCCCGTCCCATTCATATAGTGACGACTTCAGTCGTTTGTTCACTCGTAAAGTCGCATAAACGACTAAAGTCGTCACTACATAGTTGCCCATGTACGTTTGTAGCGCTCGTATCGAGCGACTGCTAGCTCCTCTGCCCTCTTGCGAAAAGCCCTCCTCCGGTGATCTCCGTGGCTCCGCGGTTAGCTCTGCGCGCGGAAGGCGCGGAAGGCGTGGGGTGGGAGCGTCAGCGTGAACCCCTTCTTGCCCGTCGGCTGGCCGCGCCAGTCGGTGAGGGTTTCCCCGTCGTCCAGCACCTCGTCCGAGATGAGATCCTGCAAGCACCCATAGCCCTCGTCCACCACCAGCCGCACCTCCATGGCCTCGTCGCGGAACGACTCGACGATAAAGGTGTCATTGTCGTAGGCAAAGAGCGCCACCCGGCTCGGGCCGTCTACGCGCACGAACAGGTCCTGGGTCACCGTCTCCTTGATGCGCGTCAGCACCTCGGGCGGCAGAGCGTACAGGTCGTCAAAGCTGTCGGGGATGGTGACGACGTAGAGGGTGCTGTTTCCGTACCTGGCCGAGTGGAACAGCGGCGCGCCGGTGACGCCCACCAGGCACGAGATCACCTCCCACGAGTCGTTAGTGAGGTAGCCGATCCGCGGCACCGTGATGGGGCGCTCGGCGCGGTGGACGCGGAACCCCATGAGCAGGTCCTGGGCCGTGGCGCGGCGTTCGTCGACGCGCAGCTCCACGATGTCGTCGAACCCCTTGTCCTGCAAGGCGCGCACCAGCCCCGAGGTGACGATCACCGTCTTGCCGTCCAGCAGCTGCCGCTCTATCTTGGCCACGATCTCGGCGTCATGGGCGGCGGCTTCCGTCAGCAGGATGGTGCTCGCCTCGGCGGGGAAGGTGGGGCGCAGATCGATGGGGATGCCCAGCATCCCGAGATAGTTGTGCAGGAAATCCTCGCCGGTGGTGGAGTGGTGGGGGCGATAGCACGCCACGCCGATCGGATCGCCCAGCCGGTCGAGGAACCGATCCACCGCCTCGAACGCCGCGCCCGCCGCGAGGGTCCAGCGGGCCTCGGGCGCGAGGGCGCCGTCGGGCAGACGATGCGGCGCTACGGTGGCGTCAAAGTCGAACGAGGCGCCACTCCCCTGCCATGGGGCGCGCTGCTCGTCGCTGATCGGGCGCTGGATGGAGCCAAAGTCGAACAGGGTGACCTCCGGCGCCTTGGCAAAGAGCGTCAGCCAGAGCTGCTCGGCGTAGCGATCCAGGTAGAAGGAGCCAAAGGGATCCACCCAGCCGCCGTCGTTGCCGCCCGGCTTGAGGTTCTCAAAGTAGCGGAACACCTGGTAGCTCTCGTAGGGCTGCAGGTGTTGGTTGCTCATCACGGGGTCGCGCGTCTCGGTGCCGGTGTAGACGGCGTCGAACAGGGCCGGCTCCGTCTCGAGGTTGAACCCGAGCCCCTGAAAGTGCTCGTACCAGTTGGGGTACTTGATAGTGACCTTGACGTTCGGGTTGGCGGCGCGGGCGGGCGCCAGCACCAGCTCCTCGGCGGCCTGGGTCATCAGGTCGAGGCGGAAATCGGTCCAGCTCCGCTCCCCCTTGGCCGCGATGCAGGAGGGGCACTTGCAGCTGGTGAAAAAAAAGTCGTCGAGGATGAACGCGTCGAACAGACGGGCGGTATACGCGCACAGCTCCTGTAGCTTGCGGCGGTGCTCGGGGTTCGTGTAGCAGTAAGTCTCGAACTGGTTGCGCTCGTTCACGGTGATGGTGATGCCGCCCTCCACCGTGACGCCGCGCTCCTCCAGGTACTCCTTGGCCCGCCGGATGACGGCCTCGTCGGCCACGACCATGTCGCGGTGCGTCTCGAGGTACACCTTGGCGATCTTGACCTGGCGGCTCATGATGTCGAAATTGTCCGCCAGGTAGCTGAGGTCACGCATCTTGTTGACCTCATAGACGCGGGTATAGATGGCGACGGCAACGTTGCGGTAGCGAGGGGATGCCATGGCTGCTCCTTTCGGCGGTGTTGCGAGGGGTGGCGGTGCCAGTGATGGGCCCAGAGTACCCCAGTCGTGGCCTGCATTCAAGTGCGATGCTACCACATCACGAAATGCCTTCTTGACTCTGACGTTACGTCAGGGTGTATAGTATCGGCGAAGGAGGGAGGCATGACAGCGTATACCGTGCATCAGGTCGCCGAGATGGCGGGGGTGAGCGTCCGGACGCTCCACCACTATGACCACATCGGCCTGCTCAAGCCGGCAGCCCGAACCGCGGCGGGGTACCGACTCTATCGGCAGGACGACCTGTTGCGCCTGCAGCAGATCCTGCTCTTCCGGGAACTCGACATGCCGCTGGACACCATCCGCAGCATCCTCGACGACCCGGGGTTCGACTCGGTCGAGGCGCTCGAGACTCACCGGCGCACCCTCGAGGGGCAGGCGGCGCGGCTGACGCGCCTCCTTCAGACCATCGACAAGACGATCCTACGAATCAAGGGGGACACCATGGCATTGACGGATGAGGAGCTGTACGAGGGGCTGCCCAAGGAGCAGTCCGAGCGCTGGCGGCGCGAGGCGCGCGAGCTGTATGGCGACGACGTGGTCGAGCAGTCGGAGCAGCGCGCCCGCAAGATGTCCAAGGCCGAGTGGAACGCCCTCAAGGATGAGGGGGACGCGGTGACGCGCGGCCTGGCGGCGCTGATGGATCGCGATCACGGCGACCCGGAGGTGCAGGCGGCCGTCGCCAAGCACTATGCCTGGCTGGAGCACTTTTGGCACGCCGACGCAGACGCGTACCGCGGCCTGGGGCAGCTGTATGTGGAGAACGACGAGTTTCGCGCCTTCTACGAGCGTTACCGCCCCGGCCTGGCCGATTTCATGCAGGCCGCGATGAACTACTATGCTGACCACACTCTGACGGAGTGAAGGAAGGGACGCGGATTCTGCGGATCGACGCGGATACCTCTGAAACCGCAGAGGCCGCTGAGGAGAATATGAGGAGAACTCGTCGCTTCGAGCGCGCCGTGCTCTGACGGTGTGGGGCAAGGGACGCGGATGAACGCGGATTCGGCGGGTCACCGCGGATCAGACCAGAAAGGATCAGATCCGCGGGAATCCGTTTGGTCCGCGTACATCCGCGTCCCTGCGTTTTCCGCCGGCGCTGAGCTAGCCAGAAACCCCAAGGCGGGTATAATGGGTACGCTGCACTCACCCCCGGTAGGAGAGCGATCGTGCCCTCGGCGCGCGGCTCCGGCCGTGTGGGTGAGAACTAATACGAGGTGGGGTTGCTTGTGAGTGTCAGGCTGGAAAGTAGTCGGGTCTCCGGCTCGCTGCGTAACACATTGTTGGGAAACGCCGAGGACCGATCGATTCGCGCCGAAGTGATGCGCCTGGCCATGCCATCCATCGGCGAGCAGTTGCTGAACATGACCGTGCATATGGTCGATACCTATCTGATGGGCCACATCGGCGCGGCTGCGCTCACCGCTGTCGGTCTATCCAACAACATGGTAATGTTGACGCAGACCTTTGTCATGGCTGTGGCGACGGGCGCCACCGCGGTAGTCGCCCGGCTGATCGGCGCCCGGGAGCCACAAGCGGCTTCACGCGTCATGCAGCAGTCTCTGCTCGTGGGCGCGGCGATCGGCGCCGTGCTTACCGTGGTACTGAGCTTTTTCTCCGTCCAGGCTATCGGGTTTTACCAACCTGAGCCCGATGTGTTGGTCATCGGCAGCACGTATATGCGCATCGTGGCGATGTCGTTTCTGCTGCAGGGCATACTGTGGGTGGGCAACGCCTCGCTGCGCGGGGCAGGCGATACGCGCACGCCGCTGTTCCTCATGCTCGGCGTGAACGCGCTCAACATCGTGACATCGCTCTTGTTCCTCTACGGCGTGGGCCCCATTCCGGCGATCGGTGTGTACGGGCCTGCGGTGGGCACGGCGGTCTCGATGAGCGCCGGCGGCGCGGTGATGCTGCTCATCCTCGCTCGGGGGCGCCGTGGCATGCGCCTGCAGCGGACTGGATGGCGGCCCGATCCAAGTGTCATCCGGCGCGTTACGAACGTGGGATTGCCGGCGGGCGGCGAGCAGTTGGCGCTGCGATTCGGCATGGCGGTCTTTCAGCGGCTGGTAGCGGGTCTGGGAACCGTGGCCTTTGCGGCGCACTCGGTAGCGCTCACGGGCATGTCGGTCTCGTTCATGCCCGGGTTCGGCTTCTCAGTGGCCGCCACCACGATGGTTGGGCAGGCCCTCGGCGCCAGGGACCCAGAGCGGGCGAAGCGCTCGGTTCGCGAGGCGTTGCGCGTGTCCGCCTGGGCTATGGGGGCGGCCGGTCTGCTCCTCGTGCTGTTCGCGGGCCAGGTCATGTCCGTCTTTGTGGACGACCCGGAGGTCATCGCGTTGGGCATTATGCCGCTCCAGGTCCTTGGGATGATTCAGCCTCTCTCAGCCGCATCCATGGTGTACTCGGGCTCCTTGCGCGGCGCTGGTGATACCCGCTGGACTCTGGTCATTACGACGCTATCGGTGTGGGTGCTACGTGTGCCCCTCACCATGCTCCTCGTCGGACCGCTGGGCCTGGTCGGCGCCTGGTTGGGCATGGCCACCGACAATGTGGCGCGCGCCACGATGGTCTGGCTGCGCTATCGCACCGGCCGTTGGGCAAAGGTCAAGGTATAGTCGCAGCCTCGTTCCCTCTCTGTCGCCCGTGTTTCCGTGGTGCACCCGCCCATACAGGAGGCAGCCACATGGACGACCTGTTACGACATAATCGGGCGCGATGGAACGCGCTGGCCCGGGCGGGGGTGTCGTTCTCGCGGCCCATGTTCGATCTGGACGTCGATACGGCGCGGCGCCTCGTGGATCCGTACGGCATCTTGGGCGACGTGCGCGGCAAGGAGGTACTGTGCCTCGCCTCCGGCGGCGGCCAGCAGTCGGCCGCCTTTGCCCTGCTGGGCGCCCGCACCACGGTGCTCGACCTCTCGGACGAGCAGCTCGACCGCGACCGCGCCGCCGCCGCCTACTATGGGGTCACCGTCGACGCGGTGCAGGGCGACATGCGCGACCTCTCGCGGTTCGCCGACCGCCGCTTTGACGTCGTCTGGCACGCCTATTCCATCAATTTCGTGCCCGAGGCGTTGCCCGTGCTGCGCGAGGCGGCGCGGGTGCTGGCGCCGGGCGGCTACTATCGCGTCGAGTTCGCCAACCCCTTTGTGTTCGAGGTGGACGAGCGCACCTGGACGGGCGAGGGGTATCTCCTGCGGCGTCCCTACGTCGACGGCGCCGAGATGGTGGACACTACCTGGGACGTCTGGCGAGAGGATGGCACCACGCTTCAGGTGGAGGGGCCGCGTGAGTTTCGCCACGCCATGAGCACCATGGTCAACGGCATGGTGGCGCAGGGGTTTGTCATCGTGGGGCTGTGGGAGGCCGAGAGCCCGCACCCCGACGCCGCCCCCGGCACCTGGGACCACTATATGACCGTCGCCCCGCCGTTCCTCACCGTCTGGGCCGTCCTGCGGCCCGACGTGTTGCCCCTCGCCGGCGCCGCCGCGGGGAGCGCCCCGTGACGTCCCCTGTGCCCCTCACCCAGGATGACATCGCGGAGGGCCTGCGCCGCCTCGGCCTGGGCGCCGGCATGATCGTGGAGGTGCACAGCTCCCTGAGCAGCCTCGGCTGGGTGGAGGGGGGCGCCGAGACCGTCGTCGATGCCCTGATGGGCGTGGTCGGCGAGGAAGGCACCCTCGTCATGACGGCGCAGCCCGTGAGCAAACCCCTGCCGCTGACGGAGGAGGAGCGGCGCCGCGGCATTCTCGCCAAGGTGCGGCGCTACGGTGAGGACTATGACGGGCCCACCGGCATGGGCGCCATCGGCGACGCCTTTCGCCGGCGGCCGGCGACGGTGCTGGGGCCGGGGTTCCATCGCGTGTGCGCCTGGGGCAGAGACGCCCTGCGCCTCAGCCACGGCTATGCCGAACTCCTGGCCGCCGACGGCCACGCGCTCCTCCTGGGCGTGGACATCACGCGCTGCTCCAGCATGCACCAGGCCGAGAGGGTTGGCATCCCGCCCGAGGTTCGCGCCTGTTTTGTCGTGCCCGACGACATACGGCGCGACTATCCCGACGACATCTTTATCGCCTATGGCGGGACGCCCCGTGAGGCCTGGCTGTGGGTGCAGGCCGAGGCGGAGCGGCGCGGGCTCATCAGCCGCGACCACATCGGCCGGGCCGAGTGTCGCCTCTTACGGGCCGCGGCCGTCGTCGGTATCTATGAGCAGGCCCTGCGCACCGATCCCTATGCGCTGTTCGGCGTCGAAAGGCGAGGCGAGTAGCCCCACGCCCCGACGGCGCTGCTGTCGCGGCGGACGAAGCCGAAGGGCTCGCATGTTCTCCTGCAGCAAAGCTGCCTGTTGACATATGCCCATGGGCGTAATACACTTCAGTCAAGTTGGACGGGCCACAGTGAGTTTCCCTGTCACGATTCCATCCCCAGGTGACGAGATGCGTACCCGCATTACCCTTGATCGGGAGCGTCTGATCGCGTTCTGTAGGCGCCACCGCGTACGCAAGTTGTCGCTCTTTGGCTCCGTCTTGCGAGAGGATTTTGGTCCCGAGAGCGACATCGATGTGCTGGTCGAGTTCGAGCCGGAAGCGCGTGTTGGCCTCATTGGGTTGCAGCGCATGGAGCGCGAACTGGGCGATCTCTTTGGACGTAAGGTAGACCTCAACACGCCAGGGTTTTTGAGCCCTTACTTCCGCGACGAGGTGCTGTCAGAAGCGGAGACACTATATGACGCGGCATAGCGACGCCGTACGGTTGCAGCATATGGTGGACCACGCGCGCGAAGCCCTTTCGATGGTTCGAGGACGATCTAGGTCAGACCTGGACGATAACAGGATGCTGGAGTTGGCACTCGTCCGGCTTGTAGAAATCGTCGGAGAGGCAGCGGCTCGGGTCTCGGAATCAACCAGACGTACCTACACGTCCGTGCCCTGGCCAGAGATTGTGGGAATGCGGAATCGAGTGGTCCATGGATACGATACTGTTGACCTCGATGTGTTGTGGGACACGATCACCGTGGATCTGCCCGCTTTGATCGTTGGTCTCGAGAGCCAAGGTGGCCAGCTAGCAGAAGTATGACGCGCTGTCGAGCTGCCGCGCTCACCCCTGGTTCGCCGAGAACCCCTGACCTGGACTCCATACTATTGCCCTCCCGCGGCGATTACGCTATGATGTAGCTAAACGGCCTTCTCTCCTGGTTCAGCCGGCACGGTGGAGCCCCTGCCGGCGGTCGGGGAGTGGGGGGGGTGCGACCTATCTATTAATACTCCCCACTGCCTTCGCTCACGCTCGCTTCTCTCTCGCCTCGTGGTTCGGACTCGCGTCACACCCGTTGCGCTGTTGGGCCGCTCGCCAAGGCGGGCACTCCAGGCGCAACCCATCATCCCACATGGAGAGGAAAACCATGTTTCCCCGCACCCACACCTCCGTTCGTCTACGTCGTCCCGCCCTGTTATTGCTGCTGGTCACCTTGCTCCTGGCCCCGTTCGCCGTTGGGGCGCGCCCCTGGGAGGGCACCCTCGATCCGAGCTTTAACCCTGGCTCCGGCGTCACGGACAACGAGGGGGCCGACGCCGCCGTGAACGCGTTAGCGCTCCAGTCCGATGGCAAGATCGTGATCGGCGGCGCGTTCGATGAGTACCGCGGCCAGGCGCGCCGCGGCATCGCGCGGGTGAATGCCGATGGCATGCTCGACACGACCTTTGTCGTCGGCACGGGCCTCGGCGAGGAGGGTGGCTTCTGGATCGACGCCATGGCCATCCAGCCCGACGGCAAGATCCTCATCGGAGGGAATTTCCAAGAGTACAACGGCGTCGCCCGCCCCGGCATCGCCCGACTGAACGCCGACGGCTCGCTGGACGAGGCGTTTGGCACCGAGACGGGTGTAGACGGCGCGGTGCATGCCATCGCTCTCCAGCCCGACGGCAAGATCCTTATCGCCGGCAGCTTTGACGCGTATGACGGCCAGCCGTGCAGCAACGTCGCTCGCCTGAACGCAGACGGCACGCTGGACGAGGGTTTTGACCTGGGCGTGGATATCGATAACTATGCCCTTAGCGTAGCCTATCTACCCGGCGGCAAGGTGCTGCTTGGGGGCAGTTTTACCACGTAAGCGCCGCTGAGCGGTGGCACCTGATTCGGCTGAACGCCAACGGCACGCTCGATGCCTCCTTTGACCCGGGCTGGGGCGCGAACGATGCGGTGAACGCCATCGTGCGAGATCGCAACGGGCGCCTGATCATCGGCGGCAACTTCCAGGGGGTCGATGAGAGCGTACGGTACCACCTGGCGCGGCTGCACCCCAACGGCGCCCTGGACACGAGCTTTGACCCGGGCGACGGCGCCGACAACCTCATCTTTGCCCTGGCGCTACAGCCCGACGGGCGCGTGCTCATCGGTGGCAGCTTGTCCACCTACGACGGCGTCTCGCGCCCCGGCATCGCACGGGTGAACGCTTACGGCGTCGACCTCTACCTGCCGGCGATTCTGGGCACCCGTTAGGTTGGGCGCACTCGGAGGGGCGGCGTACGGCAGCCGCCACCGGCGCGGGGTGGACGCCAGCCCTACGCGCCGCCCCTCCCGTGAGATCGCTGCGAGCGCCGGCCGCCGGCAGTGGGAATGGAACACTGACGAACGCGGGTCGCACGTGAGGTGGCTTCCGCGCTCTCCATTGTCTGCCCTCACCATCCGCGATATGATGCGCATGTGCGCTGCGTCTCCCTGCAGTCGCCCATAGGGAGGATCGCGATGGCGACCACTGTGGAGGAACGGACCTTCACGTTTGACACGGTCATCCTCGACGCCCACGGCCGGGTCGTCGAGCGCTTCACGGGACAGGCGCCGGGGCTCACCCACGTCCTGCGCCCTGGCGTTGGGCTGGACATGGTGCGCATCCCCGGCGGCGCCTTCCTCATGGGCTCCCCCCAGGGGGAGGGGTACCCGGACGAACGCCCGCAGCACGTGGTGACCGTCGGCCCCTTCTGGATGGGGCGCCTCCCCGTCACCCAGGCGCAATGGGAGGCGGTGATGGGACCGCATCGTTGCCGCTGCCAGGGGGCCGGCCGTCCGGTGGACCGCGTATCGTGGGACGAGGCGGTGGCCTTCTGCCACCGCCTTTTGCGATGCGGCGCGAGAGAGGGTGCGTTGCGCGGGCGCGACTACCGGCTGCCGACCGAGGCAGAGTGGGAGTACGCTTGCCGGGCGGCGACGACCACACCGTTTCACTTTGGCCCCACCATCAGCACGGACGCGGCGAACTATAATGGCGCCTTTGTCTATGGCGCAGGGTCGGCCGGCGTCTACCGCCACGAGTCCACGGAGGTAGGCAGCTTTCCGGCCAACGCCTGGGGCCTGGCCGACATGCACGGCAACGTCTGGGAGTGGTGCTCCGACGCCTGGCATGCCGACTATGTCGGGGCGCCCGCCGATGGCTGCGCCTGGGACAACCCCGTGAAAGGCACGGCGCGCGTGGCCCGTGGGGGCTCCTGGCATGAGCCGCCCGAGATCTGCCGCAGCGCCACCCGGCTCAAGGCGTCTCCCGCCTACGGGGATGATCTGATCGGCTTTCGTGTGGCGCTGTGATCCTGCGGAGCAGGGCCGGCGGCGCCGTCCGGTCGTGCCACTCCAGGGTAGGCGGCTACCTGCTGCCGGGCTACTACCGCTGCCCCAACGGCTGCAACGCAGAATGACGGCCCTCTCCGTACGGCCCAAGGAGTACACCATGCGCATCTATCAGGTCGACGCTTTCACCGATCAGCCCTTCAAGGGGAACCCCGCCTGCGTGTGTCTGCTCGATG
>ERZ747221.4153-NODE-4153-length-10771-cov-3.671966_pt1 | contig 10771 bp, 7 predicted proteins | sample MGYA00374949_ERZ747221 | MGnify/ENA primary metagenome ERZ747221 (study PRJEB28779, sample SAMN05720172) | bioreactor metagenome | isolation source: Anaerobic biogas reactor | place: USA:Washington, USA | collected 2015-08-08 ... | reverse complement strand
CGACAGTTTGCTGGAGCTGCTGGGCTCCGGCTCCCCGCTCCCTGTTGATACGGACAATACCGATTACGCAGCAGCGGCTGAGGAGGGCGTGGAGGAGCTGGCATCACGCGTTCAGGAGCTTGTGGCCCAACGCGACGCACTGGAGGCAGAGCTGGCCTCGCTGCCTCGGTACGAAAGCACGCTACGCAAGCTCCTGCCCCTCATCCCTGATTCGGCTCACCAGCCGGGCAATACGACGGTCGGCGTGCTCGCCAGCCAGTCCGCGCTCGCGGCGCTTGATTTTGTGGCCCGGCGCGTCCTCGAGCTGACGGCGGGCCGCGCCGAGGTGATCGCCAGCGACGTCGATGGCGCTACAAGGGCCATGCTCGTCGTCTTCCCGGCCGAGTTTGCCGGCGAGATCGAGAATATCCTGAGCCAGGAAGATGTCGCCCGCCTCCGCCTGCCTGCGCAGCTCGGCTCGGGACCGCCTGATCTCGCCCTGACGAAGATCCAGCGGCGGATGCGCGCCATTCCCGGAGAGCTTGAGCAGGTCACGCAGAGCCTTGCCGGGCTGGCAGAAGAGTGGTGTGACCGTCTGGCGACCTGGCGGGCAGCTCTGCGCGAGGAGATTGAGACGAACCGTGTCGTCTCCAACCTGGGCGAGACCGACATGACCTTTGTGTTGCTCGGCTGGGTTCCGGCAGTTGACTTTGCCCGCGTAGAGCGCACATTAGCCACGGACATTGGCGACACCGTCTTTGTCGAAGCGCTGCCGCTGACGCCTGCCCTGCAGAAACGCGCACCGATCATTCTGCACAACCCCCGCCCGGCCCAGCCCTTTCAGAGCCTGGTGGGTCTGCTAACCCTGCCGAGATACGGGCATATCGACCCCACGCAGCTTATGGCGCTGTTCATGCCCATCTTTTTCGGCATGATGCTGGGCGATATCGGCTACGGTACGCTGCTCCTGCTTCTATCCCTGCTCCTGACGCGCAGGTTCCGTAAGGGCGTTGCCCACGACGTCGTGATCGTCCTGAGGATGGGCGCTGCCTGGGCCATCGTCTTCGGCTTTCTCTATGGAGAGATGTTTGGCACGCTGGGGGAACACGTTGGCCTGCACCCGCTCTGGTTTGATAGGGCCGCCGCCCAAAACATCTCCGGCCTGCTGATCATGACCCTGGCTGTTGGCGCAGCGCACGTCGGGTTGGGGCTCATACTCGGCGTTTGGGAGGCGATACGCGAGCGCAGCCGGAGCCATCTGCTGCAGCGAGGCGGGATGCTGCTCGGGTTGGTCAGCCTCCTGGTCATCGTCGCCGTCGCAGTGGATTTGCTACCCGACCCCTTCATGACCCCGGCCGTTGCCGGCGCGATCCTGGGTATCGTCTTCCTGGGCGCCTCGCTCGGGTGGCTGGGATTGCTCATGGGACCCATTGAGTTTATCGGGCTTGTTGGTAACGTCCTCTCCTACCTGCGGATCGCCGCCATCGGCCTGGCTTCGGTCTATCTGGCGAAAGTCGCTAACGATATGGTCGGGATGACCGGCAACGTGCTCGTCGGCATCATCATCGCCACGCTCGTCCACGCCCTCAACCTGGTGTTGGGGGCCTTTAGCCCCACCATACATAGCCTGCGTTTACATTATGTCGAGTTCTTTCGTAAGTTTTATGAGGGCGGCGGGCGACCTTTCCGGCCGTTCAAGAGCGAATTATTCGGGCCGCGACCTTCCTCGCTAATGCCGGATGAGCCAGAACGACGCGGCCCTGTAAAGGAGGCATCATGGAGAGTGGGATCGGGATTGACCTGACGGCTATTGGCGCCGGACTGGCCATTGGTCTGGCGGCCATCGGAACAGGACTGGCGCAGGCGCGCATCGGCGCAGCCGGCGCCGGCGTCATCGCCGAAAAGCCAGAGGCGTTGGGCACAATCATCCTGTTGGTAGCTATCCCGGAAACAATGGTCATCCTCGGCTTTGCCGTGGCGGCCATGGTCCTGCTTCTGGGAGGTTAGGGTGAGCCTGCAGGCCATCCTGGAGGCAATCCGGGCTTCCGGTAACGCTCAGCTTGCCGCCGTCGAGCAGGAGACGGCTGCGGAGGCCGAAACGCTGCGCTTGCAGGCGCTCAGGGAAGCGCAGCAGGTGCAGGCCGAGGCCCGTGCGCGCGCTCTGCAGCCCGCCGCACGCGAGCGCGCGCGCATTGTCCGGCGGGCGCAGCTGGAAACACTCTCGGCCCTTGGCCGCGAGCGCGAAGCACTGATCGACGCGGCGCTGGCAGAAGCGCGCCGCCGGCTGGCGGACATCCGCAACAATCCCGCTTACCCCCAGTTGCTTCGCCGGCTCGTGCAGGAGGCGCTGGACGTGCTGGTGCAGTCGCTGGATCGCGCGGAGCAGGCGCAGCTCGAGGCGGACCCACGTGACCGAGAGTTGCTCGGACAGATTTTGCAGGAGATGGACCTGAGCCTGAAGCTGTCCTTTAGCGCCGATTGCTGGGGCGGTGTCATCGCCCGCAGCAGCAACGTGAACATCGTCGTCTTCAACACAGTGGAGAGTCGGCTGGAGCGAGCCACACCTGTCCTGCGGCGCTGGCTCGGCGCCCACTTCACAGCAGGAATCGAGGAGGCGTCACGACCGAGTACGACTATGGCAACGCCCGCCTGAGGGCCATGAAATCACGCCTGCTGTCCCGCCGCGAGCTGGAGCGGCTGAGCGCGGCCAGGGGACCGTAGGAGTCGATCTCAAGGTCGGTCACGGCCGTCGTGAAGGTGCCGCCATCGAGCTCACAGGCGGAGCTGTGGCCGTTCCACTCGCCGAGGTCGTAGACGGTGTGAGCGATATCCTCGGCCTCCTGCACGGTGCGGCAATCGGCAAAGAGCACGCTGGTAAAGCCGGAGCCGACGGCCCGCTGGGAGAGAAAGGTGCGGGGCTCCTGGTCCACCTTGATCATGCTGCCCATGTTGTACAGCTCGGCAGCGCGGGCCAGGTTGTCCAGGTCGTGCAGGGTAAAGGGCCCGTACTCGGCGACGAATTCCACATAGTCATAGAGCCCGGTGTGGCCGATGGCCTCCACCTCCGAGGGCCAGGTGCTATGGATATGGGTGCCCAGGGTGGGCTTGCCGGCCTTGAGCAGCTCGCGCAGTTTGTTGGGTCGCATACAAATAACCTCCCGATCGTTTTGTCTGGGTCCACGCCCAGTATAGTCCAATTCCCGCGGGGGGAAAATAATCCACCGCGGAGGCGCGGAGGACGCAGAGAGAAGAAATGGGACGCAGATGAACGCAGATTCCACAGATTAAGAGATTCTGATCTGCATCGATCCTGAAAACCCGCGCCCAATATCCTGCTCTCTGTGCCTCGGTGGTTAATCGTCTCTGTGGTGGGCTATCCCTGCCCTTCGGCGCGCTGGATGAGGCGCTCCAGCTCGGCCTGCAGCCGCTCCTCGGTGACGCCATGCTCCTTCGCCCAGTTGCGCGAGATGGTCAGGAGCCGCTGGTGCTCGGCCTCGAACTCGTCGGCCAGCCCCTCCAGCTCGGCGATCATCTTGGCGCGGCCCGCGGGGGTCAGCAAGTGGCCCGCGCGCTCCCAGAAATAGTTGTGGATCAGCCAGTTGCGCCGCTCCAGCACCCGCCGCAGCCGCGACTCCGCTTCCACGGGCAGCGTCACCGTCTCGCGCAGCGTCACCATCAGCGCGCCAAAAGTCTGCTGGAAGAGCGATTCCAGCAGTTGGTTGTACTGCTGGGGGGTCATCCCCTCGATGTCGGGGCCGTAGCGGGTGGCCAGCAAGAGCGCCAACTGGCGCTCCACGCACTGGGCCAGGTACACCGCCAGCCCATAGCGGGCATAGACCTCTCGCACCTGGGCCTCTTCGCGGTCGGGGTTACGCGGCATGGTTGGTCTCCCTGGATGGTTTGGCGCGATAGCTGGCGGGCATTATACTCCCCTTGGCTGGCAGATGACAAGGAGGGACGCCATGAACAAGGATATCGGCATCCTTGGATTCGATCCACAGCGGCCAACCGGTCGAGGTGACGCGTGAGCTCGAGTAGGCCACCACGGAGGCGCAGAGAGCGCAGAGGAAGATGGATCGGAAGACGTGGCGCAATCCTCCGGATTGCGCCCGCAGCTCGCAGGCCAAACCGCCGCCCACGGGCGACGGCTCGCGCCGTGGGCGTCCCCCGCCAGCTCGCAAGCCGCAGGCTTGCGCCACAGGCCGTAGCGCAATCCGGAGGATTGCGCTACGGTCTCTCCGCGCCTCGGTGGTGCGCATCCCTCTTGATCGCCAGATACACCTGCTCCGGACCGGCGGGGACGCCATTCACCCAGACGCCGGCGGCGTCGTGGATGGCGCTGAGGATCGCCGGGGCGGTGGGGAGGGTCGGCGTCTCGCCCATCCCCTTGGCGCCCCCCGGCCCCGTGGGGTCGGGGACCTCGACGATGATGTCGACAAACTCGGCGGGCATATCCCGCACGGTGGGGATGTGGTACTCGGTGAAACTCTGGGTCAGCGCCCGCCCGCCGCGCTGGATGAAATGCTCGGTGAGGGCATAGCCCACGCCCATGTGCACGCCCCCCGCCACCTGCCCATAGATCATCTGTGGGTTGATGGCCTTGCCCACGTCGGTGGCGGCCCAGAGCTTGGGCAGCGTCACCACGCCCGTCTCCATATCCACCTCCGCCAGCGCGATCTGGGTGGCATAGCTATAGGCGATGTGCGGCTCGCACTGGCCCGTCAGCGGGTCCAGCGGCGTGGTGGCCGTCCCCTCCCGCCCATGGTAGGTATAGGTCGCGGCGACCTTTTTGCCCAGGCGGCCCGCGCGGCGCTGGCGGTCGCGCTCGGCCAGCGCCTCCCGGCAGGCCCGCAGCACGGCGTTGCCCGACATGTAGGTGTGGCGCGAGGCGGAGGCCGACCCCGCGCTGGGCACGCTGGCGGTGTCCACCAGCGCCAGATTGACCCGGCCCAGCTCGATCCGCAGCGCGTCGGCGGCGATCTGTTGCAGCGCCGTCCAGACGCCCTGCCCCACCTCGGAGGCGCCGATCCTGACCAGCGCCCGGGTGATCTCGCCCGCCTCGTCCAGGGCCAGCGCCACCTCGGCGGTGGAGGTGTCGTCAAAGCCCATGGAATAGCCCACGTTCTTGTAGGCGCAGGCGACGCCGATCCCCCGGCGCAGGTGCGGCGCGGCGGGGGGCTCTAGCGTGGGGGCCACCCACAGCCCATCCACCTGCCGCCAGCCCGCGGCCAGCGCCGCCTGGCGCAGCGTCTCGCGGACGCCGACGCCGTGGCCCATGCGATTGCCGGTGATGGCGACGCTGCCCTCTTCGTAGAGGTTGCGCATGCGCAGCTCCACCGGGTCCATCCCCAGGGCCGCGGCCAGCTTGTCCATCTGCGCCTCGTGGGCGATGGGCGGCTGCGTCGCGCCAAAGCCACGCATGGCCATGGTCACGGCATTGTTGGTGTAGACCGTGTAGCCGTCGATCCTGGCGTGGGGGACGGCGTAGGGGCCCGCCGCGAATGAGACGGCATTGGAGAGGACCACCGTGCTGGTGGAGGCATAGGCCCCGGCGTCGGTGATGATCTCGGCCTCCAGGGCGGTGAGCCGGCCCTCGCGGGTGGCGCCGGTCTTGTAGCGCATATAGAAGGGGTGGCGCTTGCCGCTGCGCTGCATCGACTCGTCGCGGCCCCAGACCATCTTGACGGGGCGGCGCAGGCAATAGGCGGCCAGCGCGGCCAGGTGCTGGATAAACATGTCCTCGCGGCCGCCAAAGGCGCCGCCGATGGCCGGGACGATCTCGCGCACCTGGTCCTCGGGCAGATCGAGCAGGTGGGCGAGCTGGTGCAGGTCGTCGTGCGCCCACTGCGCCGCGGCGATCACCGTCACCCGGCCCTGGTCGTCGATATAGCCCAGCGCCGCCTCCGGCTGCAGATAGGCGTGGTCCACCGCGTCGGCGGCGTATTCGCCCTCCACCACCACGTCCGCCTGGCGAAAGCCCTCGGCCACGTCGCCGTGGCGGATGGCGAGCTGCAAGAGGATGTTACGCTCCCGATTCGCGTGGACCAGCGGCGCGCCGGGGCCCATGGCCGCCCGGGGGTCGTCCACCACCGGCAGCGGCTCGTAGGTCACGCGCACCAGGCGGCGGGCCTCCTCGGCGACGCGCTGGCTCTCCGCCACCACGAGGGCGATCCGGTCGCCCATCCAGCGGACCTTGTCGCCCACGGCCACCAACACGGGCTGGTCCATGATGTTGATGCCGTATTCGTTGACGGGCACGTCGCGGTGGGTGAGGACGCGCACCACGCCGGGGAGGGCCTCGGCGGCGCTGGCGTCGATGGCGCGCACGATGGCGTGGGGATGCTCGCTCCAGACCACCTTGGCGTAGAGCTGCCCCTCCATGTCGAAATCCTGGGGGTACTTGCGCTGCCCCTGCACCTTGGTGGCGATGTCGTAGCGCGTCACGCTCTGGCCGACGTATCTAGGCTCCATGTTGCGCCTCCCCCGCCATCCTCTCCGCCGCCAATGCGATCGCCTCGACGATCTGGTAATAGCCGGTGCAGCGGCAGAGGTTGCCCGAGATTCCCGCCTCGATCTGCTCACGGGTGGGGCGCGGGTGCTCGGCCAGCAGCGCTACCGCCGACATGATCATCCCCGGCGTGCAATAGCCGCACTGCGACGCGGCGCAATCGATAAACGCCTGCTGGATGGCGTGCAGTTGCCCGTCCTGCGGCAGCCCCTCGATGGTGGTCACCTGCCGCCCCCCAGCCTTCGCCGCGGGGTAGAGGCAACTGACCACGGCGCGGCCGTCCACCAGCACCGTGCAGGCGCCGCATTCGCCCTCGCTGCAGCCGACCTTGGTGCCGATCAGGCCGAGCCGCTCGCGCAGCAGGTCGGCCAGCATCTCGTCCGGCGCCACCTCGGCGGTCACGTCCTTGCCGTTGACGGTTAGTGCGATCTCTACCATCGTGCACCCCCAAGAAAAGGAGTCTCACCACAGAGACGCAGAGAGCGCAGAGAAGCACATAGCCAGGAGTGATGAACCGGCTCGGCTCCCCTTCCCCCTTGCCTTCTCTCTGCGCCCTCAGCGTCTCTGCGGTGCATTTCCTATCCTGTCATCACTTGCGACAAAGCCCGGCGGACCAGGGCTTCCACCATGTCCAGGCGGTATTCGCGGCTGCCGCGGGTGGCGCTATCGCGCGGCTGGGCGTCCGCCGCGGCCAGCGCCGCCGCCTGGGCGATGACCTCGGCGGTGACGGGCTGCCCCACCAGCGCCGCCTCGGCCCGGACCGCGCGGAATGGCGTCGGCGCCACGGGCCCGACGGCGATGCGCGCCTCGACAAAGCGGCCCTCCGCGATCTCGATCACCGCCGCCACGGTGACGATGGGCAACGCCAGCACGCGCCGCGGCGCCAGCCGCTCGTAGGCGCTGCGCTGCCCCGGCCCCAGCGCCCGAAAGCGCAGCGCCGTCACCAGCTCCACGCACGAGTCGATGGTGCAGAGCCCCACGCCCCTGTACAGCTCGGCGACGGGCAGCCAGCGGCGCCCGCGCAAGTTCACCACCTCGGCCTCGGCGTCCAGGGCAAAGAGCGCCACGGCGCCATCAGCGGCGGGCAGCGCGTTCACCACGTTGCCCACCAGGGTGGCCACGTTGCGGATTTGCGGCCCGCCCACCCAGCCGCAGGCCAGCGCCAGCACCTCGGCCCGCTCGCGGATCAGCGGGGAGGAGGCCACCTGCCCATGGGTGGCCAGCGCGCCGATCTGGAGATAGCCGTCCCGCTCCGCGATCTGGTCCAGGCCAGGGAGGCGGGTGATGTCCACCATCACCGTGGAGGGGCACTTGCCCTGCTGGCTTTGCAGCACCAGGTCGGTGCCGCCGGCGATGATGCGCGCCTCGCCGCGGTGCTCGGCCAGCATCGCCAGCGCCTCCTCCAGGGTGGTCGGGGTCAGGTATGCTCGCCACATGGGGCGCTCCTTTCCACGCGTCGGCAGGGATGATGCCGCCTCCATTATAGACGAGCGCCGCTGTCCGTCAAAGAGGGGGAAGATGCACCGCAGAGGCACAGAGAGCGCGGAGGAAGACATGGACAGGAGGGGAAGGGGCCTTGACTCGCCCAGGTGCATGCCTTTGCCCCGGATCGTCCTCGTTTCCTGCCCTCTTGACCCTGTGTCCTCTGTGTCTCGGTGGTGGATTTCCCTCCCAACGAAAAAGCTCCTGCAAGGCAGGGGACCTTGCAGGAGCTTGTGCTAGGATCGCGCGGGGCCTAAGGCCGGTCGATCACGAACGCCGGCGAGGTCCAGGTCTCCCAATGGTCCGGGTTGTTCTCATCGCCCAGGGCCTTGAGCACCGAGAGCTTGAGCACGTACATCCCATCGGGAACCATGCGCAGCTTGTTGCCGCTGATCGTCGTCCCGTCGAACGGGAAGGCGAAAAAGCCGGTAGCCGTGCTGTTGCGCGGCACGTATTCCTCGTCCTGGAAGGCGCGGAACCAGGAGCGGCCGATGGCGCCGTCCTTGTACGCAAACACTTCCAGGCGCAGCCGCCGCGACTGATGATCCAGGTGGGCCAGCACGTAGGGGATGTTGCCGTCCTCCATGGTAAAGGTCCAATCAGCCGGATCAGCCAGCTTGTAGTAGCTCCCCATGTACAGCACAGACAGCCAGGGGAACCCATAGGAAGTCGGCACCAGCACTTGCTTGCTCTGATAGTCGCCGATGAACCCGGCAAAGGGCACGCGATAGACCTGCCCGCCGCCCTGCGGGGTCAAGACGATGTAGCCGCCGTACTGGCCGCCCGCCGGCCCAGTGGCCGGGTTGATGGTCGCCACCACCTCGGCGCTCCCCTTGGCCGGGACCGTGACGCTGGCCATGTCAAAGGTCACGGAGGCGTTGGAGGTGTAAGCGGCAACGGTGAAGGTGTTTGGCCCGGTGGAAAGCGCGTTGACAGACGACAGGTCGTAGGTGACGGGCATCTTGGCGCTGTTTTCCACGCGCAGGGTAAAGGCCTGCGGCCCGGCCTCGCTCTCGCCGACGGCGAGCTTGCCCGGCTCGACGCGGGTGGTGGCCAGGATGGCGTCGTCGATGTCCAGCATCCCCGCGCCCTGGCGGTGGACGTTATCCAGGTAAGGCGCTGTTGGGGCCCCCCACCAAGCCTTGGGATCGGCGCTGTTCTGCAGGATGGTGCGCACGATCTGCGAGTTGGTCTTGGGCTTGGCCTGCAACAGCAGCGCCACCGCGCCCGCCACGTGCGGCGAGGACATGGAGGTGCCGCTCAGTGTGGCATAGCCGCCCAGCTCTAGCGGGTAGGTGGAATAGATGTTGCCGCCCGGCGCGCCGATATCGGGCTTGAGCGCCAGGTCGGGCGAGAGGCCGTACGAGCTGAAGGAGGAGATCAGCCCGCCGGTGGGGCTCGGGAAGGAAGCCATCAGGTCGGTCCAGGTCATCATCACCGGGGTCGCCTGCGCCCGGATATAGTTGCCGGCCTCCAGCGAGATGCCGACCACGGGCGTCACGCCATCCAGCGGCGCGCCCAGCGTGCCGTTAAAGACGCCCGACGCGTTGTTCTGAACGACGACCGCCGTAGCACCGGCAGCGATGGCGCGCGCAGCCTTTTCGCCAAAACCGCAGACGCCGCGCTGGACCAGGGCCACCTTTCCGTTCGGGTCGCCGAGATAGGGATCAGGCTGGTTGCCAGGTGTGGCGGTGTCGTTGTCCAGACAGCCGCGGCCGAGCCAGACAATCTCTTCCATGCCGCTGGTCGGCGGGGCGGGCGAGAAGGTCATGGTGATATAGCCGATTTTCTCGCCGTTGACAGTGAAATACGGCAAGAACACGTTGCTGTTATCGAACGAGGCCACGCCGATGACCTTCTGGCCCAGGCCGGGGGCGCCGGCGGAGTAGAGGCCATTGGCGCCGCTGTTGCCAATGGAGGCCACCACCACCACGCCCTTGTTCACCAGCCGGTCGGCGGCCTGGGCGGTGGGGTACTGCGGCCACTGGAACGCCGAGCCGATGCTCATGTTGAGCACCTTCATGCCGTCCAGCAGGGCCATCTCCATGGCGGCGATCATGACATCGGCAGTGGTGGAGCCCTCGCAGCCAAAGACGCGGTACGCGCCAAAGGTCACCTCGGGCGCCACGCCCTTGACCGTCCCGTTCGCGCCGATGATGCCGGCGACGTGGGTGCCGTGGCCAGCGCAATCATCGGGATCCTCATCGGGCATGGGGACCGGGTTATAGCTGGCGCTGGTCGAGTCGGCGTTGTAGGCGTCGCCCACCAGGTCGTAGCCGTAGGCCACGCGGCAGCCGGGGCCAAAGCAGCCGCCCAGATCGGGGTGGTCATAATCGATGCCGGTGTCCACCACGGCGACTTTGATCCCCGCGCCAGTGTAGCCCAGCTCGGACTGGGCCACGTCCGCGCCGGTCATGGCCAGCGCCGTGTACAGCTCGGGGTCCAGGCTAGTGGTCGTCTCGGGGATGGCGATGGTCTCCACCGGATAGATCGCCTTGACGCCGGCGATGCGGCCCAGCTTGGCCAGCTCGCCGGGCTTGATCTCGATGGACAGGCCGTTCCAGAGCCGGCTAAAGGCGTAGCGCTCCGCATACTGGAGACCTGCCTTGCGAGCAGCGACGCGCCAAGCCTTTTTTTCCGCGTATAGGGTGGCGGATGAGGTGCCGTCGCTGCTAGGCGGGCTGGCCAACTCGACGAACCAGAGGCCGGGGGTCTCGTTGATCATCTCGCCGGCCTCCACAGCGGGCGGCGGGACCAGCGGCTCCACCGGCTCGACGCCTTGCGCCGCGATCGGGCTGGCGG
>ERZ747221.4141-NODE-4141-length-10792-cov-3.191227_pt1 | contig 10792 bp, 4 predicted proteins | sample MGYA00374949_ERZ747221 | MGnify/ENA primary metagenome ERZ747221 (study PRJEB28779, sample SAMN05720172) | bioreactor metagenome | isolation source: Anaerobic biogas reactor | place: USA:Washington, USA | collected 2015-08-08 ... | reverse complement strand
GGTTTCCATGGGTAGAGCGGTCCTTTGCGGGGGGGGTGAATGGGAATTGGTGTGCGCCGGCTGGCCGCCTGCGCACAGAGTCGAGGTGTTCGGGTTGGCGATCAGCTGTCCTGCGTGGGGCCGGCGGCGTCCGAGTCGGTATCGGCTGTGTCTGCGGCAGCCGCGCTGGCTTCTTCGGCAATGTCGTTATTCGTCGCGTTCTTTATCTGCTGTGCCTGCCGTCGTTTGGATGGCGGTGGCGTGGCATCGCGGGTGATATGAGTCACGACGGCGCTGTCTACGCCGGCCTGCCAGACCACTTCGTAGCCGTGGAGAAAAATGCCGTAGACGCGCCCGGCTTCGCGCTGGTAGGCGGGTCGTGGATCGGCGGCGATGACTTTTTCGGCCAGCAGCCGGAAGCCGTCCAGCCCGTGTTTTTCGATGGCCTGGTAGGTGTAATGCGAGCAACTGGGGTCGTAACGGCAGCTGGGAGGCAGAATGCGCGAGAAGGTGAGCTGGTAGAGCCGGATCAGGGCCAACCCAATGGCTTTCATGGTGATGTGTCTCCCGGAGAAACCTCCCACAGATCGGCGCGCTGTAGCAGCGTGATCATGGCCTCGCGAATGCTCGTATAGGGCTGGCCAGCTACCGGACCCCGCGCGATGAGCGCGATGTCGTGCCCGGGCCGCACATGGGGATGGACGTCTTGCACCACGGCCCGCAGCCGGCGCCGGACCCGGTTGCGGGTGACGGCGTTGCCCAGATGCCGGCCGGTGACGAACCCATAACGGTTGTGAGTCAGGGTGTTGGGCGCCACGCTCAACATGAAGAACGGGTGGCGCCACGCACGTCCCGTCTGCCGCAGGTGTGCAAAATCGTCCTTCCGGCGGAGTCGCAGGTGCCGCTGCATCGCCGCACGCTCGCCGAGGCAAGCTAGCTCTTCCAGTTGACCTTCTTGACGTGATTGTTCATCCTGACCGTCAGGAGCTTGCGGCCCTTGGCGCGGCGCGCCTTCAGCACGCGGCGGCCATCTTTGGTCTGCATGCGCTGGCGGAACCCGTGCACGCGAACACGACGGCGCTTCTTGGGCTGGTAGGTACGTTTTGGCATCTCGATCCCTCTTTCAAAAAACGCGCGCGAGGGCGCGGTTTCGTGCAATACGCTGGCTTTTGGCGACAGTGTAAACACTTGCGATTTTGACGAGCGGTAAGTATAACGCATGGCCCTAGGTGGGTCAAGCGTGTGTTGGACGCGCCGTGCAGATGGCATAGGGGAGCAGCCCGCCACGGGGGACGGCATGCGCCTCGACTACCAGCCCGGTCAGGAGGCAACAGTGACGGTCCACGTGCGTCCTTGTGTTGGTCCTGACGACTGGTCCGCACCGGGCGAGAGTCGCCGGCCAGGCGGCTTTCGCGACGCGTATTTGGGTCTATACTGAGTAATCGCGCGCGAGTCACCTTGGGGGGAAATGGCATGAAATACCTGTCACGTCTCATTGTCGTCTGTGTGATCGTCACCGTGCTGGGGTTGTCCGGCCCGCTGGCCGCCTGGGCCGCGCCCATGGCCTGGTCGCGCGCGGCCGGGAAGCCGGCGGCAAAGCCGGTTTCCGGCGCCCAGCCGTCGCGGTCGGGCAGGGCGTGGAAGGGCAGGCCTTCGATCGGGCGCGAGAACTCGGCCGGCAGCGCGGCCTTCGCCTCGCCCAGCGGCCGCGCGGTGCCGCCCTCGTCGACGATGTCGCCGAACTGGACCACGAAGTTGTCCTGCGAGCGGTAGATCGTCAGGCCGTCCCAGGTCGCGTAGAGCTGCTGCGTCTCGATCCCCTGCGCGTCGGAGCCCAGGAGGTCTCCCGCCACCCATTCGTCATGCTCCAGATCGATGAATCCGTCCAGGACGATGGACTGACGGCGCTCGGCCAAGGTGGCATTCGTCATGTCCCGTACGCGCCAGGGCCCATAGTGATAAGTCACCTGGTTGCCCACGGCGTCCCTGGCCGCGAGGTGCACGTACCAATCGCCCGTGGCGTCGAGGGTGGCGCCTGCACTGGTGCCCGTCTCCACGGCGGTCGGCTCGGTCGTGGGGCTCTGATCGACGGCCAGCAGCACGTCCACGGGCCCGCCGGCGTCGATCGGTGCGTTCCACTCCACGGTAAGGGTGGTGCCCATCGGCACATGCTGGCCCTCCGGCTCGCCAAAGCGTGCTGGCCCCAGCCCGGTGGGTGGCGCGCTGTCCATCGCGAACGGACACGACGTCATGGCCACGTTGCCCGCCGCATCGATCGCGCGTACCCGCGCGGGATAGCTCACATGGTCCTGTGGACCGCTCATCTTCACGCTGAGGTTCCAGGCGCCGCCGTCGAGCGCCGCCCGCTGCCACGTGTAGCCGCCGTCCAGCGAGACCTCGACGCGCGCCACTCCGGAGCCGGCACCGTCGCTCACGGTACCCTCAAAGGTTACGGTGCGCGTGATCGTCGTCGCCTCCGCCGGAGCGGCTATGGCGAGTGTCGGGACGGTGGTGTCCAAGGCCAGGTTGAGCGTCGCGGCCGTGCCGCCCACCCCGCCCATGCTGGGCGTCACGGTGAGGACCTTGGCGCCGTCTCCCGCCGGCAGCGTGACCGGCGCCGACCAGGCGCTATAGCGGGCGCCCGGCTCCTCCAACGTCGCCTCCACGGTCGCGCCGCCGCTGACGGCGACGCTCACCGAGCCCGTGCCGGCGGCGGCAAAGCGTACGTGACCGCGGAGGAGGACGGCGGCATCCGAGACGGCGCTACCCTCCGGCGGCGCACCGACTGTGGCCACCGAACCGGCGGTGACCGTCAGCGTCGCGGCATCGGTCTGGGCCTGGTTCCCCGCCTCGTCCACGGCATAGGCTCGGACAGAGTAACTGCCCGCGACGGGCAGCGGGATCCAGGCGCGGTCGCCGTCCGCCGGGTAGGTGGTCGTGCCGTTGGGACCCACGACGTGAAAGTAGACCTGCTTCACGTCGTCGCGCGTGCCGGTGCCGGTGCTCACCGTACCGGCGGCGTCGGCCACGGCCAACACCGCGGCGGCGTCGGTGCTCGCCGGCAGCGCCGGTGTGCCCCAACTGATGGTCGGCGCGGTGTCATCGACGATCAAGGCGCCCTCGTACCAGTCGCTCTCGTCAGTCTCGCCGTTGCCGGCCACATCCGTCGCGCGGCTGTATACGCGGTAGAGGCCGGCGGTCGCATGGCTCAGGGCGTGGTCCCAGGAGTAGAGGGGCTCCGTCGTGCCCGTCACGAGGGTCTCCCAGGCGTTAGGAAGGGTCGCCGTCACCGGCTCCGTGGGATCGCTCACCGCCACCACACCGACCTCGACCTGCTGTACGCCCGAGTTCCCGGTCACGATCGAGTCGATCCGCGGCCCAACGAGGAGCGTCAGCGGGCTGGCCGTCAACTCCTTATACCCCAGGTCGGCGCGGGCGCCGCCCGCGGGGGGCACCGGCGCCAGCGGGTCGGCCGCATCGACGGCCGCCGAGTCTGCGGTCAGGTAGTAGTGGCCCGTCCCGGCAAAGCCGGGGTCGGCCGTGAGGGTGTGCGCGCCGCCGGTCACACCGTCCAGGTTCGTCGCGCTGTTCAGCAGGTTATAGTCGTTGCGGATCAGGCCGCCGGAGGCGACCTGGAGGCCATAGTCGCCCCCGGACACGATGCTGTTGCGCACCGCGGCCCACGTGCCCGCATCGGTGGCATGGACACCTGCGGCGGCGTTGTCCACAAAGGTGCAGAACGCGATCTCGGCGCTCGAGCCGCCCGCAAGGCGCAGGCCATGGCCGGCGTTGCCGCGGATGACGTTGCGGGCGACGGTGATGCCGCCGGCAGCATTCTGGATCTCTACGCCCGCGCCATCGGCGTCGGCGTTCTGCAAGGTCATGCCCGATACCTCGGCGTCGATGACGCCATCAAAGGTCACCGCGCTGCCGCCGGCGCCCGCGTCGATGGTTGTCACCTGGGCGCCCGAACCGACCAGGCGCACGTGGCTGGGCACGGAGACGCGCTCGCTGTACGCGCCGGCGTCCACACCCACGCTGTAGCCCCCGTCGGGAAGCGCGCCCTGAAGGCCGGCGAGCGCTGCGGCCGCCGCCCCCAGGCCGTCCGTGATGGTGCCAAAGGCGTCGAGGCCCCAGGTCAGGCCGTCGTTGAGGCCCGTCTCGGCATAGTCCGCGCTGACGTAGAAACCGGCGGCATTGTACTCGGCATAGCCGATGTCAACGCGGGTGCCCGTGCCGGGCGGTGTCGGGTCGGATGGCGAGCCCATATCGATGAGGGGCGACCCCTTGGACAGTCGCAGGTCGTACTCGGCCAACGACCGGAAGGTCGGGTCGAAGAACAGGGTGCCGCCGCCCGGGTCCGCCGGGCTCATATCGGTGCCGTTGGCGTAAAAGGCGTTGTACGTGTTCGACAGGCTCGTCGGCGAGTCGCCGTGCTGCAGTCCGGTATCGGCGTTGTGGGCCAGGATGGTGTTGCGCACGTTCACCGGGTTCGTGCCCTCGGCGACGATGCCGGTGCCGTTGCGCACGATGGTGTTGTTGACCACCGCGACCTCGCTGTCGCCGCGCAGTCGCACGCCGGTGCTCAGGCCGCGCACGATGTTGCGGGCAAAGGTAACGTCGCGCGTCCCGCCCTCGGCAAGAAAGCCCTGCCAATCGCCGGCGCCCGCCAGCGTCACGCGAGCGAGGGTGGCATGAGCCACGCCCTCCGCCGTGACCAGCGTCCCGGCGCCGCTGACCGGCGCCTCGATGATGGTCACCTCCGCGCCGGAACCCAGGACCGCGACGCCGGAGACGAGATAGAACGTCTGTGGGTAGCGCCCCGGATGAACCAGCACGCGGGCCGCGCCGCTCTCCACCGCCTCGCGCACCGTGGCAAACGCTGTATCACCCCACGTCTGACCTTCGCCGGCGCATCCCGTGCAGGCCGCCTCGGACGGGTAGACGTGAGCCACCGCCACGTACCGGTGATAGCCGGCGTCGAGGGCCGAGTCCGCGCCCACGCGGTAGAGCCCCTCCGTCGCCGCGATAAAGTCCGCCTGCGTCGTCGTGAGCGATGCGGAGCCCTCGGGCCGTGCCGGTGTCCAGGTCGCCGTGGCCGGACCCACCCAGGCGTTCGAGGCGTCGATGCTCGTCATAAAGCTGTGGTTGCCCGTCGCGGCAACTAGGCTGGTCCAGGCAAAGCTCGTCGCCGCGTCGGGCGCGACGAACGCGGTGTTCCGCACGGTCAGCCGCAGGTCGCTCGCCGGCAGCGCGCCATAGCGGAAGAGGTTGGTGGTGACGCCGGCGTCCGGCGTGCCATAGACATAGAGGTAATCGCCGACGCGCGCCATGGCCGGCCCATGGGAGACGGTGAACGCGGGCGTCGGATCGGGGAGCACATCCCAGACGTTGGCGCCGATGTGGTAGCGCCGGAAGGTGCGCGTGCCGTCCCCCGTCAGGAGATAGACCGCGTTCCCGCCGTCCCACGACCAGGAGAGGCCGGCCGCGGCCGCGCCCGTGGCCAGAGGCGGCGCAGCCAGCGTCGTCCAGGCGTTGGCGGTATCGTCAAAGCGCGCGAGCTGCCAGGCCGCCGACGCGTCCTGGCCGAGCGCATAGAGCCTCTCGGCGGCCCAGATGAGGTGCTTGATATGGAGGTTGGTCGGCGGGTTGGCGCGCTGTGTCCAATTGTTGGTCGCGGCGTTGAACCGGTGCAGGACGCCGGCGCCATAGCTGCCCCACACGGCGTAGAGGTTGCCGGTCCCGTCGCCCGCTAACGCCGTGGGCGCCGCCCAGTCGTCGCCGGTGGGCGGGTAGTCTCGCGTCGTCCAGCCTCCGCCGGAGACGGCGCGCATGTAGAGGCCGCTGACCAGCCAGCGACTGAGGCCGCCGATGCTGTATTCCTGGGCGTGGTTCGTGGCAGCGCATACTCGCCCACTGCCGTCCAGCGCTAGGTCCTCGATCCAGTTGGCGCCCATACCTGCCATCGATTCATAGCCCACGAGCACGAACCCCGCAGCGCCCAGACGCCGGACGTAGAGCGCCGCGCCGTTCGACCCGTACCCGCCCGCGTATACGTTCCCCTCGGGATCGACCGCCATCGCACGGGGGCCTCGACCGCCGCTGTATGGCACGCCGGGTACTGTCGACCATGAGACCCATCCCAACGCTGGGTCGGCTCTTCCGCGTCGACGACGACGTACACGGCGCCCGTCGTATAGTCGAAGGCAAGATCGAGCACATCGTCAGCAAAGCCGGCGCCCACTGCCTCCCACTGTGAACTCGAGGTAAGGTATTTGAACCGCGCGACGCGGCTCATGGGCGTGCTGCCACTAGCCGTGAAGGTGCCGCCGGCGTACACATAGTCGTTCTGGCTCCCGGTGGCGGCCAGCGCGCGGACGGGCCCGTTGAGGCCGGATCCCAAACCAAGCCAAGGGTTGCTGCCCGCCGGCTCATAGTACCTGGCGATGTTATTTGCCGTTGGGCCCTCATAGGTCAGGGAAAAGCTCCCGCCAACGTAGACGCACCGCACTGCATCGTGTGCCAGGGCGTACACGGGGCCGTTCGTCCCGTTTCGCGGGTGCCCGTTCACCTCACCCGCTGTACCCAGGTACTCCCACTGGCTGCCGGTCCAGCGCACCACGTTGCCGACGGGGTCACCCCTGTGCAACTGGTCAAAGTCGCCACCGATGTAGAGGTCATACCCCCCACTCCCATCGGGCACGAAATCGAGCGCGTACACCGGCCCGTCCACGCCGTTGTCGTCTGTTTTCGGGGTCCCCCACCTTGTTCCAGCTCGTCCCGTCCCAGCGCGCCAGGTGGTTGGCGGTCACGCCCGGGACCTCGCCGACGTCGCCGATGCGTGTAAAGGCGCCGCCGACATAGACGTCGCCCGTCGTCGGATGGACCGCCACCGCGCTAATGGTGGTCGCGACGCCCGCCACCGGCGCCGTGCCGCCGAGCTTGGGCCAGCGCGCGTTCGTATGGAGCTGGTACAACGCCGAGCCGCTCGCGGCCAACATGCCCGTCCCGGCGACGGGCGTGTCCTGCCACAGATCGTGTTTCAGCGTAAAGGGGGCGCTCCAGTCGCCCAACGCGCCCCCGGCGCCCGGCGTGGCGGCGTACACCTGGGCGCTCGTGCCGCCCGGCACGGCGTACAGGTTGCCCCCCGCGCTCAGCAACGCGCCGTGCGCGCCGATGGGCTGCATGGAGGCGACGGCGGGGGTGCCCACCCCGCGGTCGTCGTTCCAGGCGTGCACCGCGCCGCTCGGCGCGGGGTCCACATAGAGGATGGGGTGCGCGCCGTCGCCGACGAGGGTGCTGTCGTGGATGGTGAGGGCCGAGCCCCGCGTCATCGAGATCGGGTGCTGCACCGAGTGCGCCACCACGTGGTCGACGATCGTCTCGCTGCCGCCCGAGAAGGTGGGCTCGCCGGCGCCCTCCGCCAGGGCGATGCCGCCGACGGCGTCGCGCACCGTGAGGTTCACCAGGCGCACGCCGTCCGCGGCGATGGTCACGGCGTCGGGCTTATCCTCGCCGGCATTCCCCTCGACGAAAACGGCGTCGGGGTTCACGCCGCGCACCGTCAGGCCGTCATAGTCCGCGCCGGCCGGCACGCTGAACGCCCCATAGACGCCCGGGTAGACGACGATCGTGTTGCCGCCGCCTTCCGAGGCGTCGACGGCACCCTGGATAGAGCTGTAGCATAGCGCCTGACCGTCGCAGCCGCCATCGTCGTCGTCGACGTAGCGGGTGTCGGCGCCGGTGGAGAGGATGCCCATCTCTGGCGCGGACATGATGCCGGCCTCGCCGTCGCCCTCGGCGCCGCCCATGGCCGAGACGGAGGAGACGCCCAGGGGCAGCGCCTGAGGCGAGACGAACCCGGAGGCAAAACTGGGTGCGTCGAAGCCGCGCGCCGCCGCCGCGGCGGCGCTGGGGATCAGCACCACCTCATCCGAGCCGTCGGCGTTGAGGTCGGCGCCGCCGGCGTACGGCGCGTTGGCCGCGCCACCGACGCCAGAGATCGTGGCGAACATCTCGGGCGCCTCGTCCTCCTGTTGCCGGATGAGCGTCGCCACGCCCGACGCAGCGGCCAGCAGGATGTCGGCGCGGCCGTCGCCGTCGACGTCACCCGGCGCGGACATCAGGCCGTCGTAGCCGGAGAAGGTATGGGGTGTGGTGCCGTTGGCATACACCAGCGTGCGGTTCGCGCCGTCCGAGTAGAGCCAATCGCCGAGGCTGTCGCCGTCCACATCGCCCAGCGCGGCGACCCGCGGCGCGGCGTCCGCCGTAGCGGTGGTCGACACGCGTTGGGCCAGGGATCCCGCCGCGTCCCAGCGATAGAGCGCGATGTTGCCGGCGGACATGGTGACCCACTCGGCGCGCTGGTCGTCGTTGACGTCGCCAACGCCGGTGGCGCCGGTGATGTCGTCAAAGGTTGCCGCCGCCTCGGCGGCGACGTCCAGCTCCGCGGGCCAGGGGTCCCTGCGCCCGAGGATCAGGTAGGCCGTGGCGCCGGCGCGGACCAGGAGGTCGTCGCGGCCGTCGCCGTTCACATCGCCCGCGCCCGCCAGGCCGACGACGTTGGCCGGCGCCTGGAGCAGGGTGCGGAGGCCCTCCCGCCCGCCGTCGAGGGTCACGCCCGCCATCGGGCCGGGATAGCCAAAGATGAGGAAGGCGCGCGCGCTGTCGCGCTCGCCGACCAAGAGGTCGTGCATGCCGTCGCCGTTCACGTCGCCCGCGGCGGCCACATAGCTGCCCAGACGGGTCCCGGCCTCGCCGAGGAAGCGCGTGTGGCTCTCGGCGAGCATCTCCAGGTCGGGGGCGGCGGGCCAGCCGCCGGCGCGGCCGTACAGCACCGCCACCTGTCCGGCATCACCCTCGGGGCCCGGCAGGCCCACCGCCAGATCGGCCAGGCGGTCGGCGTCGAAATCGCCGATCCAGGCGGCCAGCACGCCGCCGTCGTTGTCGTGGATGTTGGAGACGCTCAGCCACACCGACGCGTCATCAAAGGTATCCATCCCCGGGCGCAGGTCGGCCGCCGTGGCCGGCGCCGGCAGGTGGCCACCCTCGTCGGCCACGCCGGTGAGGGTAAAGGTGGTGTTCGGCCTGACGGCGGGGGGCACCTCCCGCCCGGCGCCGCCATTGACGATGCTCGACGGCGCGACGCGATCGACGATGACCTCCTCCGTGGCGATGTCGCTGGCGTTGCCCGCGCGATCGAGGGCGCGCATGCGCACCTCGTGTCTGCCCTGCGCGCCGATGCCCACCTGCCAGTCGTAGGTCCAGGTGGCGTTCGTCGTGCCCTGGCCCTCGAGGGTCACGCTGCGCCACGGTTGGCCGCCAATGGCCAACTGGACCCGCTCGATGCCGGCCAGGTTGTCCGTGGCGGCGCCGCTCAGTCGAACGATGGTGCCGTCCATGTTCGCCGACAGGGTGGCCGAGGGGGGCGTGTTGTCCACCGTCACGTCCACCGCGTCCGTGGTCTGTACGTTGCCCATGGCGTCGGTCGCCCGGGCCTTCAGGCTGTAGACGCCGTCCGCCGGCAGGCTCCAGGTATAGGCCCAGGGGCTCAGGCTGCCGCTCAGCGGCTGCAGGTCGTCTGGGCTACTCTGGGGCACGATGCTCAATTCCATATCGGTGAGCCAGGTGGTGGCGTCGCGTGCCGTGCCGCCCACGACATAGTCCGTGCCGCGCAGGAACGCGCCATCGGCCGGCGCGAGGACGGCGACCTCGGGCGGCAGGTTATCGACGACCACCGGCCTGGAGCGCTCGAGGGACATGCCGGTGTAGGGGAGGGTCAGCCTAAAGTCGCCGCTATCCCCAGCGACGGTGGCGGCCACGCGCGCCGTGACCGTCGTGGCGGCGAACTCGTAGGTCCTGAGCGCGTTGGCGCCGGTAAAGGCCCAACTCATGCCCTTGATGCCACTTCCCGAGATCGTCGCCACGGTTGGCGTGCGGTCGCCCGTGAGGACGCCGCCCTCGATCCCCTCGAACCAATCGGGCAGGTAGAGCGTCATCGTGCCATCCACGGGATTCGGCGCCGGGTTGGAGACCCGCAGCGCGATCGTCACCTCCTCGCCGGGGCGCAGGTACAGGCCCGAGCGACCGCCCGGCATGCCGCGGATCGGCGCGACGTCCATGCTCAGCGTCGGGATGAGGGCGTTGGCGGCGTGCGGGCTCAGGCCGTGGGCCTGCTCCTCAGAGTCGTCAAAGTCGTCGGCGTCGCCGTCGGCCACGAGTGGATCGGAGGCGACCCACGCCTCCCCATAGTCGGACAGGTTCACGGTCCAGCCGCCGACCATGGCGCCGGCCTCCACCCGGCGCACCTCTTCGCCGTCCGTGAGGCCGTCGCCGTCGCTGTCCGCCACGTTGGCGAGGGTGCCGACGCGCCACTCCAGGCCGTCGTTCAGCCCGTCGCCGTCGGTGTCCGCGAGCAGGGGATCGGTGCCGAGGGTCTCGTACATCTGCCACTCGTAGTAATCCGACAGCCCATCCCCATCGGTATCGGGATCGTTCGGGTCGGTGCCGAGCACCGCCTCCATGGCATCGGAGAGGCCGTCCCCGTCCCGGTCCGGGTTACCGAGGGCGCTCCAGCTCCACAGGCCGTCCAGATCGCCCGGGATGACGTCCAGGGGGAGTTCCGACCACTCCAGGGCATCCGGAAACACCCCATCCTCGGTGTGGGTGTCCCAGCGCCAGGCGTGGTACATGCCGTATTCGGCCCATACGGTCCGGTACAGGAGCTGCGAGGCAAAGCCCACGATGCCGTTGATGCGCGGCGTGAGGACATAGCCGAACCTGGCGGTGTTCGAGCAATGCAGCTCGCCGTCGA
>ERZ747221.4132-NODE-4132-length-10808-cov-2.806635_pt1 | contig 10808 bp, 10 predicted proteins | sample MGYA00374949_ERZ747221 | MGnify/ENA primary metagenome ERZ747221 (study PRJEB28779, sample SAMN05720172) | bioreactor metagenome | isolation source: Anaerobic biogas reactor | place: USA:Washington, USA | collected 2015-08-08 ... | reverse complement strand
AGATAGCGCTCCTCATGCGTTTTTTCAATTTTGGACACCGCGTCAAAGAGATAGGCCAGACGGTCAAAGCCCTCCTCCTTTGCGGTCTGCGCCATTTCCCGGTACATTTCGGTCCATTCCTCATGTTCGCCCTCAGCCGCGGCAATCAGGTTGTCTACAGTGGTGCCGATGCCGTTAAGAGCCTTGAACCAAAGCTTTGCGTGCTCTTTTTCATTTCCCGCAGTTTCCTCAAAGATAGCGGCTATCTGCTCATAGCCCTCTTTCCTTGCCTTACTTGCAAAATAGGTATACTTGTTGCGTGCCTGGCTTTCACCTGCAAATGCCTTCCATAAATTTGCCTCGGTTTTACTTCCCTTGAGTTCCATGATTTGACCTCCTTGAATATTTAAAATTTGTGATGTTAATGGTTTTTAGTGCAGCTTTTGCATACCCCGCTGAAAAGCAGGTCATGCCGTTCCACTGTATGGCCGTTTGCGCTCTCTGCCCGGCTGTCCAGAGAAACATCATAGTCTATGCCTTCAAAATCGTAAACGCTATTGCAGACACGGCAGATGAAATGCGGATGCGGCTTCGTGTTTGCATCAAAGCGTTCGACCGGAAAGGACAGCCGAATGATGCTCCCCTCTTCCGCAAGCTGATTCAGATTGCGGTATACTGTACCCAGACTTAAAGCGGGGTTCTCCGGCTTCAGCCAATTATATACAGTTTCCGCCGTAGGGTGCTTATCTGTGTTCATCACTGCCTGATATATAAGCTCCCTCTGTTTAGAATATCGCTTTATAGCCATTTGAATCTCCATATCCAGTAACAATTATCATTACTATTTAGGATTATATCACAGCTTTTATAAATTGCAAGTGTTTTTTTGATTTTTCCCAAATTTTTCAGTATTGCCGACTTTGTCTTTTAGGGAGCGGATAAAAGCGCTTTACGATATCTTCTGATAAACATAAATATCAAAAGATATCTCTGTTTCAAGCGAATCAAGCGCCTGTAAGCGGGCGAGACCCTCGCGCGGGGTTTTCCAGAAATAAGGTGTCATGGTAAAAAGGTCCGAAATAGTCTGTTTGCCGGAAAGCATCACCCTGTCCTTGACCGTCGTCATTTCTCTGAGTTCAAAACCTTTGTATTCTGCGGTGATCCTCTCGTTTTCATAGGGCTTTTCATAAACTGCACACTTCATCTCCCACAAATGGCGCGGCGCCGGGACGACGTATATAAAACACCCCTCCTCTCTAAGAACGCGGCGGAATTCAGCATCACACAGTGGTGAAAAGCAGTTTATAACTATGTCCGCGCTCTCATCACGCAAAGGCAGATGATAAGCGGAGGCAACTGCAAACTCTGCGTTTCGTTTCCGCTTGGCGGCAAGCCTTACTGCCTCCTTTGAAATGTCAATTCCTGCAATGCGGGCAGATTTACCCGACATTTCCAGCATATCGGCTATGCCCTCGGTATAATAGCCCTCGCCGCAGCCGGAATCGAGAATTTCGGGCTGCTCAGGCGAAATCGATGATACAAGACCGACAAGGGCCGTTCTAAGCGGCTCATAATATCCTCCCGAAAGAAAACGGTTCCGCGCGCGCACCATATTTTTATCATCACCGGGAAGCTTAGAGTGCTTTTTATTCGCGGGAAGAAGGTTAACATAGCCCTCAGAGGAAATATCATAGCAATGCCCCGACGGGCATGTGTATGCCCGATCTCCTCGTTCGAGCTTTTCAAAACAGACGGGGCAGATAAAAAGACTCATTTATTCACCTCAACAGATCCATAAAGCCTGCCCTGCCATGTGCCGCGGTCTGCCATCTCTTTATCGACAGTCCCGAGAACGCGTATCTTATCGCGGCTCCACAATGGTGCGGCAAGAGTTCTTTTGTCGCCATCGCCCGTCAGACGTTCAATCGTCGTTTCTGGAGGCAGGACCTCAAGCTGACGCACAACCGTATCCACATATTCGTCAAAGCTCATCGGCTGATATTCCCCGCGCTCATACATTTCGCATAGACCTGTTCCCGAAATAACGTGCAGCAAGTGTATCTTCACACCATCCGGCTTCAATTTTCCCAGAATCCTCGCGGTTTCTATCATCATGTCCGGCGTTTCTCCCGGAAGTCCGTCAATAATATGAACAGTTACCCGTATTCCCCGGTCTTTAAGCGCACAGTAAGCCTCAGCAAATTCGGCAAAACTGTGTCCGCGGTTGATTTTTTCCGCCGTTTCATCAAAAGCCGTCTGAAGTCCAAGCTCTACAGTCAGTCTTGTGCGGGAGTTCAGCTCTGCCAGATAGTCAAGAACTTCGGGCGGAAGGCAGTCTGCGCGGGTGGCGACAGAAATCCCGTAAATTCCCTCAAACGAAAGCGCGGTTTCAAATATCTCACGCAATTTTTGGAGCGGGGCGTAGGTGTTTGAATGTGCCTGAAAATAAGCTATTGCCAATGCGTCGGGGGTCTTTGCACGTATGCGTTTGAGCTCGTCCGCAAGCTGTTTTTCAATCGGTACCGCAGGGCTTGCAGTAAAATATGCGCTGCCGTCTCCGCAGTATATGCATCCGTTTCGCCCCTTAGTACCATCGATGTTCGGGCAGGTCATTCCCGCATCGATGACTGCTTTGTACACCTTTTTTCCCAGCAGACTGTTCTCGTAGGCAAGACTTCTATATCGTTTGTTGTCGTTTGAATAGGGAAATGGGTTCATCTTTACCTCGCAGGTTTTATGGTATTTCTTAGTCAATTATACATACTGCCAAAGCAATATTCAATGGCATAGAAAGAGCTTTTCATGATTATTCCCATTAAACTTGCCCATAAAGAAATAATATGCTATTCTTTGCGGGACAGAAACGCTTTATAGGAAAAATCAATTGCGGAGGATAAAGAAAATGGATATTTGCAAGGGCAGACCTAAAGACTGTGAAGGGCGCATACTTCAAGAAATACGCTCTTACGACCTTTTGGACAGCCTGAAAATCAAATATGAACAGATGGATCATGAAGCGGCAGATACAATAGAGGTCTGCCTTGAGCGTTCAGCCGTTCTTGGAACTCGCATATGCAAAAATCTTTTTTTGTGTAACCGGCAGGAAACCGCTTTTTATCTTCTTTTAATGCCCGCCGACAAGCAGTTTAAAACCTCGGTCGTATCCAAGCAGCTTGGCGTAGCCCGCCTGCATTTTGCGGACGAAAAATATATGGAGCAGTTTCTTGCCCTGCATCCCGGCAGCGTCAGCGTTATGGGACTGATGAACGATGCTGAAAACTGTGTACGCCTTCTTGTCGACCGGGATATTTTAAATCAAGAATATTTTGCCTGCCACCCGTGCATAAATACAAGCAGTCTGAAGTTTAAAACCTCAGAGCTTTTTGATAAGCTTCTTCCCGCAATGGGGCATGAGCCTACTTTTATCAGCCTTTGATTTTTGAAAACACAGCGCGGGAGGTGAGACCGCATGAATAGGAAGAAAAAGCGCCTTATCATCTCTCTAATCATTACCGCTCTGCTTTTTATATTCATTATAAGTCCGCTTTTCCCTTATGTGCGGAGTCTTGCCGTAATGTCGGTCTACAGCCGCCTCTGCGCAAAGAACAGCCTAATGGAAAGCGAAAACTTCAGTCTCAATATCCCAAGCGGAGAAGGTTGGTATCCCTTTGTAATGACCTTTACGGCTGACAGCGCCTTTTCCGCTTATACGAATAATCCCGGCACAAAGCTGACGATACTTTATAATTTCCCAGCTTTTTCACTCAGAAAAGGATGCAGCATGCTGTTTGACAAGGCATCGCCATATTACAGCAGTTTTTACGGAGCTTATCTGATTCAATGCCCAGACGGAGCACCATTCGCTTTTTCGCCGGATACCCTTGAGCTTGACTCCGATTCTGTAGCAGAGGTCGCAAGGTTTGATTTTTTCAGTCTTGTTCTGGGCGATTTCGGACTTTCCGATACCAAGCAGGTTTTCGACTATTCGGTCAGCTCAAGAAAAACGGATTTAACTTTCGCCGGAATTGGTGGTTGGACCCGTATCACGTCCGACATCGCCGTAAACGGCGCGGCGCACAAGAAAGAGGGTTTTGTTTCCTCGTATCTCCAATATGGTCCGCCCAATTTTCCCGTTGATGCAGATTTTTTGCCTGTTATAATGAAAGGCATCGTCTATGGAAAGTACTTTGAAGAATGGAATACCTCCGTATTCTTTTATGTAATGTCCCCCTCCGAAGAAATCTGCAAAGAATGCGAACGGACAATTTTATCAAAAAGCACATTCCAAATCGGTAAATAGCAGACATCACTGCTCAAAAATCGCTTGTAACATAAGCATCTGCCGTAAAAAAACGCCGCGAAGAACAAGAGTTCTTTGCGGCGGATTTATTTTATCTATATACTAAAGTATCGCTGTCGAATGTTCGGGGTTTGCTTCCGCTTTTCAAAAAACTATCCGTCACCCAGAACCACGTTTCGTCACAGTAATTCTGCCTGTCGGGAATGGGGTCTCCCCATGTCGCATCTACATTATACCAGCTTCCGCCGTAGTAAATCCTTGACCACGCGTGTCCGGCTCCTCCGGCGGTTCCCGTCATGCCGCGCATCGGCACTCCCGCCAGATTGCAAAGATAATTGTACATGGCGGTGTAACCTTGACATACTGCAGTTCCCCGGACTGCGGCATCATATCCATTGTAATACCTGTAGTTTGTATCGTATTTGGTATTGTACGCCATGTATTTATACAGCACGAGCGCCTTATCCTTAACCGACATATTAGTTTTCAGCTTTCCCTGCTCATAAAGTCTTGTAACAATCTGTCCGCAGACAGTATTGAACTGATCAATTTGCCGCAAAACGTCGCTGTTCGGTATTCCAAAGCCGTTGGATAAAACCAGAGTAAACTTAGGATTTACACATCTTCCGCCGCTGTCAATACCGTAATTTGCCTTAACCTCCCACTGATTAAGGAAAGAATAGTATTCCATATAATCAAACATTGCGAGATAGAACGAATTTTGGATATCCTCCATGATTTTCTGAAGCTCATCTCTCGTACAGGTCATATTAACTTGAAAGCTGTCGGTGAAAATGACGTTCGCCAGCATATACCGCCACGCATCCGCATAGTCGTAATAGCTTTTAAATGAAGAAGGTCTTGGGGCGGCATAATGGCTTCTGTCAAGAGCAAACGCCTTTGTCCAGTCCGGCTTATCCGCCTTTTCGCTCAGGCGGTAAAGCATGATGCAGGTGTCACATCGCTTTACGTTTTGTGCTCCGCCAAAGGACACTGTGCCGTCACCGTTAGGTATTCCCTCAATGATTCCATAGTCATAGAGCGTATTGGCAACATCCGAATCCGTATCGGAAAACGCGTCTGTATTAGTCTTGCCGGTGTTTAACTTATAAACACCCGTTATGTACTTGCAGATTTCTTCTCTGGTCGCGTAAGAATTCGGGTCAGTGCCCGAAGGCATTATCCCCTTATCTCTCGCCCATGTTACAACGTCTGAATACCATGGATCCGTTTTGCCCGAATATCCCGCATAATCAACGCCTGCCATGGAACAGACAAGCTTTATTGCCTCAGAATGCTTAACCGGGTTCTGCGGTAGGAACGTACCGTTTCCATATCCGTCTACCACACCCTGCTCATGCATTTTTGAAACTTCGGTATAGAAATAATTTTCTTCACTTACATCGCTGAAAGGACTCTTTGCAGCATCGGCGCCGGTAAAGGGAAGAAACCCAAAAACCAGAGAAAATGTGATAAGCAGACATATAAATCTTGTTATAGTTTTTTCTTTGTGCATAAGCCGCCTCCTCCATGTTCCGCAATAAATACTGTCAAATGCGCCATAAACTGCAATTGTTTCTTATATCTCATTATAAATTAATTTGTGCGGCATTTCCATCATTAAGTTTCTTTATTTGCTGCCAATTTAAGTAATTGCCGGACCGGTCTGCCTCCATGTAAATATCCCTTTGCTTTAACTTTGACACTTAAAGAAACTCTATGTAAAAAATCGAAAAATAATAACCGGATGCGCGCCCCAAGGCTTCGGATCACTAAAAGCTCAATTGCTATTCAGTTATACTGCACAATATTAAAAAGCCGACACAGAAGCGTGCATCCTGCACCTGCTGTGTCAGCTTTTTCTTCGGATATTTACAGTTTTCTGATCACTGTCTCCATATATTCCGCGATGGCAGACTTAATTTCCCTGTCCGTCTTGTATTTTCTGTCCGTATTGTCAACATCAAAAATGAGCATCGACATCCCAAACTTCTCTTGAAGCGAATCGGTCAGCATTTTTGTAGAAGCCCACTCATGACGGCAGCCGGAATTACCCATAAAAATACATACATCCACGCTATAATCCTCAACGATGCCGCCTACCATTTCGAGAAGCTCCTCTCCGGACGCTCCGGCCCCATGAACAATTGAGCCAGACAGCATTTTTTTGCACATTATTCTGATGCAATCCTGCTTGCTGCCCCGGTTTTCAAAATATTCGCGCTACCTAAAACAATATCCATCCATTACAGTGACGGCATTATATTCGCTTTCCAGCCAATCGGTCAAGTCTATTCCCTGCCAAAGCATATTGTGAAGAAGAAGTACCCGGTGCTTCTCGCCTCCGGGACAGGGTCCCTCGCCAGAAGCTATGCGCGCATTGCAGATATCCAGCTCCCTATTGATAAGATTTGACATATCCTCCGTCGGAGAAAATGCATTCATCAGCTCATTCCACACTGTCATATGCGAGGACATAGGACAGGGTTTATGCCGGCGCAGTTGGGCGCATTTCTCCAAGAGCCGTCCGGCTCTGTCAGACAGCTCCATGTGGTATTCAAGCTTCTCCCAATTAAGCTCTTTACCGGCTACTTTTTCCATAAAACTTATAAACGATGTAAACTGCATTTCAACGTATCTAAGGCTCCGTTCGTCATGGCGCAACGGAATATCAAAATGAAAGGATGGTGCTTCTACCAGATTCTCGATGGAGGAATATGTTGTACGTGCGGAATCACATGGAATCGGAACCGCAACATAAGCATCGGGAGAAACACCCATGTTACCGCTGAGCAGAACTCCCAGCTCCGCCATATTCAGCCGGCACAGCGTTGGATTAAGGCGCTTTTCTGTTTCACCGATAAGCCTTGATGTCAAAACGGTATTCTCTGAAAGACGCGAAGGAAGCAGGTCAAGATACAGCGGAATACAATCCATCGCATATATTATTTCCACAGGAGCAGGTCCGCTTATGAAAATGACCTTTTTCCCATTTTCCCGCGCATTTCGCACCATTTTCCAATAACCCATGTCCCACGGGCGAAATACTCCGTCAAACGTGTCAAAAGCCGCAGCGGATACCTCGCTGACATAGTCGATATACGTTATTTCTCTATCACGTACAAGGTCTGCCGCATAACTCATATTATCCATTCCTTCAGCCCTCCAGCTCATCGCATAAGTAAGCAGAAAAACACGGTTCCGATACTGTGGCTGTCTTGTTAAAGTTATTCTTTATGCCGTATTTTATAATGAAACCGCAGCCATATCAGCACCATTGCTTTCCTGCTTCATATCAGTATAAACAGTTCTGCAAATACACCCCGTCTCTATCTCAGGTCTTTTGTTTTTTATTAAAATAGTAGATAAGCTCATCGGCTATCTGGTCAAGCGGAAGCTGTCTGCTTACGCCGCCGAGCTTATATGCCTCCATAGGCATGCCGTATACAACACAGGTATCTTTATCCTGCCCAATAGTATAGGCTCCCTTGCTTTTCATTTTTGTAAGTCCCTTTGCCCCGTCCGAGCCCATTCCTGTAAGCAGAACGCCAACGGCATCCTTTCCTGCTGTATCCGCAACGGAGTTGAATAAAACATCAACGGAAGGGCAGTGCCCGCTGACCTTTTCCCCGCGCTGGCTTCGGACATAATAGCCTCTATCGTCTTTTTTGAGCGTCAAATGATACTCTCCCGCAGCAAGGAGTATCTTGCCGGGCTCGACTCTGTCGTTGTCACTTGCCTCCTTGGCAGACATTTTACAGATTTTATCAAGACGCTGCGCGTAAAGGCTTGTGAAGCTCGCCGGCATATGCTGCACTATCACTATGCCCGGAGTTGTGGGCGGAAGGTTTTTCACAACTTCAAGGATAGCCTCCGTTCCTCCCGTCGAAGCTCCAATGGCGATAACAGCTTTTCTGTCCGCCGTAACGGTCGCGCTGCCCAAAAGACGCGAGGTCAGAGATGCAGCGTTCACCAAGGGCATACGACGCACCTTCGCTCCCGCCGCAATCTTTATTTTTGACAAAAGCTCCGTGAAAAATGCGCTGACTGCGCCAGGGGATACATCGTAGGGCTTTTTGACAAAATCAACAGCCCCTGCACTCATTGCATCCAAAGCGTTTATCGGCAGCGAACTTACAACTACAACGGGGATCGGGTGCTGCGGAATAAGCTGTCTGAGGAAATCGATCCCGTTTATCTTAGGCATTTCAACATCCAAAGTAACAACGTCAGGCTTTAGCTCCTTTATTTTTTTCATGGCATCCTCCGCGTCTACCGCGGTGCCAATAATATTTATGTCCGGATCTTTGCTTAGCGTAAGCTGAAGCTTCGTACGGAACAAAACCGAATCGTCTACAACAAGAACTTTGATCGGCATCTATCACCATCACCTTTCGCTGTTTAATTTGCAGCCTATTCCACTAATATTTCACTATTCTCTTATATTATCTGTTTTTTCCTCCAAAATTGCAAGCCCTAATTCCATTCTTCCAGTAATAAAAGAATTCCCGCTTTCAAAAAATAGAACAGAAAAATAAAATTGCTCTTGTATTCCTATAATCCCTATAATATAATAGGGTAAAAGAAATTGGAGGTATTCCATATGAAAATATCGACAAAAGGACGGTATGCGCTTAGAATCATGGTTGATTTGGCGCAGCACCACTCCAATGAATATATTCCCCTAAAAGATGTTTCCGAGCGGCAGTGCATCTCCGAAAAATATTCCGAAATGATTGTGGGACTTTTAAGCAAAGCAGGCTTTCTTTTCAGTTCCAGAGGAAAAGGCGGCGGATACAGGCTTTCAAAATCAGCCGACAAATTCTCTGTAGGCTCAGTGCTGAAAGCAGTGGAAGGCAGCCTTGCTCCGGTATCCTGCCTTGACACCCCGGAGAATATCTGCCCGCGTGCCACCGACTGCGTAACCCTGCCTATGTGGCGGGAGCTGGAGAGGCGTATCGAAGATTATTTGGACGGCATAACCATAGCAGATCTTGCAAATCAAACCAATCTGTCGGGAACGGACTTCTGTATTTAAGTCAGTTCCTATGACGGCATATTTTTTGCAGCAAATCCCTATAAAATAAATAGGAAAGTGTTGACAAGAAAGTTGTTGTGTGCTATTATTCCTATATAACCTATAGGTAATATCGTGTTTAGTCCGCCTGTATAAATCAGGCGCATCGGCAAAATAAACTAATTAAAAGCATTCTTGCGGCAATACTATTCTTGTTTTACTAAGGGGCGAAAATCGAAAGCCGTATAACCCGCATGATTGTACTCGGATAGATAAATAAGCATCAGACAAAAATCATAAGCAAAAAGGAGAGGAAATTATGAACGTATATGCAGACAACGCGGCAACCACGCGGGTAAGCGAAGCTGCCCTCGAAGCTATGCTCCCATGTTTCGTTGAAAACTACGGAAATCCATCCAGCCCGCACCACATCGGGCAGAAAGCTGCACAGATTCTTCTTGCCGCAAGGCAGACCATGGCGGAACACCTCGGCGCTGAGGCAAGCGAGATATTATTCACCTCCGGAGGAAGCGAAGCTGATAATCAGGCAATTATAACTGCCGCGGTCATCGGAGCAAGAAAAGGAAAAAAGCACATCATCTCGACAAAAATTGAACACCATGCCGTTCTCCACGCTCTGAACAAGCTGGAGAAAGAAGGCTATGAAATAACTCTATTAGATGTATATGAAGACGGTATCGTACGGCTTTCCGATCTTGAGGCGGCAATCCGTCCCGATACGGCACTTGTAACTATAATGTACGCAAACAATGAAATCGGCACGATTCAGCCCATAAAGGAAATCGGTGCACTCTGCCGCGAAAAGGGCGTTATTTTCCATACCGATGCTGTTCAGGCGGCGGGGCATCTTCCCATAAACGTCAAGGAACAGAATATAGATATGCTTTCCCTGTCCGCGCATAAGTTCCACGGTCCAAAGGGCGCCGGCGTGTTCTTTTGCAGGAAGGGTATACCTATAACCTCGATAATCGAAGGCGGCGCTCAGGAGCGCGGAAAACGCGCCGGAACGGAGAATCTGCCTGCAATCGTTGGCATGGCTGCGGCATTCAAGGCGGCCTGCGAGCAAATGCCCGATGCCGCGGCAAGGGTACAGGCAATGAGGGATAAACTGATTGACGGCATTCTTCAGCTTCCTGAAGTAATACTTAACGGGGACAGAGAAAAGAGGTTGCCGGGAAATGTCAATGTCTCGGTCAAGGGAATAGAGGGCGAAAGCCTCCTGCTCATGCTCGACCAAGCAGGTATCTGCGCATCGTCAGGCTCAGCCTGTACTTCCGGCTCTCTCGATCCAAGCCACGTGCTCCTTGCCATCGGACTCACGCACGAGGTCGCGCACGGTTCTCTGAGACTTTCACTAAGCGAATACAACAATGACGCAGAAATCGATTATATCCTGAGCACATTGCCCCCGATCGTTGAAAGACTCCGGTCTATGTCGCCGGTCTGGAAAAAAATGAAGGAGGGAAAGTAAATGATGTACAGTGAAAAAGT
>ERZ747221.4125-NODE-4125-length-10827-cov-4.062698_pt1 | contig 10827 bp, 6 predicted proteins | sample MGYA00374949_ERZ747221 | MGnify/ENA primary metagenome ERZ747221 (study PRJEB28779, sample SAMN05720172) | bioreactor metagenome | isolation source: Anaerobic biogas reactor | place: USA:Washington, USA | collected 2015-08-08 ... | reverse complement strand
TATTTTCCTCATCCAGATTAATTATATTTACACTGTTATTATAACATGATTCAGGCGTTTTATAATATATATCCGGTTATAAATTGATTAGATTAAAAATCCCTCCCAAAGGGATTATATCGACAAAAAAACCTTATGATTCACGACTATATTCCGCTCTCATACACTGGGCAAGCAAGTTGGCTGATACAATTTTGCCTTCACTTATATTTTTTAAAGCTTTTTCTGCTTGCTGCCATCCGGGTAAACCCTCTTATCGTGTTTTGATTATACCATGTTCAGCGTAACGGACCAATCAGTCCGGATGGACAGGATGTCATCGATCAGCCTGTTTCCTGTCACTTGCTTGCCCGGTTCTGGCCCGGACGGTATACTTGAAACAAGGAGCGTTCTTCCGGAAAGGATGCCGGTCGCATGACAACAATCCTGCCTGATGATGTGAAATCGAAACGGTTCGCCTGGTTGCGCCAATTTGCCAAACCTGTGACGCAAACACAGTTTGTTTGGCTGGTTGTGCTGCTTGTATTAGCGCTCATGGGCGAAGCCCTGGCGATGCGGCGGGTTTCGGTCATTGCCTGGCTGGCGCCGCGTTTATGGCTGGGTCTGGGCGTTGTTGTGTTTGCCGCCATCCTGGGCCGGGCTGCCTGGCAGCTGGCACGAGACATTCGGCAGCGATGCTATCTTGCGCTGCTTGTCACGCTGTCCCTGTCCGCCCTGCTGCTCTGGCCGCTGCTGGATTCGTCCCGCGGGGTGATCGGCCAGGATGCGACCCAGCAGATGGCTGCCGGCCTGGCCGCATACGGCCAGCCAGACTGGAACTTTACCGGCCGGGCTTTTCTCGGCTATCCAAGCCGCCAGTACCTGCTGGCTGCCTGGCCGGCCTTATTGCTGGGCCGTACGGAAACCGCCCTCAAAATCGGCTTCGCCTGGCCGTTCTGGCTCGGCCTGATCCACTTTGCCAACGGCCTTCGCGCTTATGCCCGAACGAACAGGCGCCGTTATGGCGATGTACTCGGCCTGGCCGCCGTCACCGCTGTCGCCGCTTTCCCGTATATCACGGAGTACTACCTGTACTTTGAGCACACCCTCTATCCCTGCTGTTTTGCGCTTCAAGCGATCGGCTGGCTGCTGTTGTTTTTGAACCGGCCGACATTCCTACATGCCCTGGCGCTGGCCTTCACCGGCGGCGTCCTCGTTTTTTGCTACACGCCGGGACTTGCCGTCGCTTTGCTGCTGGTGCTCGTCCTTTTTCTGGCCCGCTGGCCGCTTAAGGCCCATCCTCCTGCCGATCGCGCGGCGCTGGTTCTGGCCATTTCTCTGTTGGCGACCGTTGGCCTGTCGCTGCTTGCCGGGCGAGGCGACCGCTTCGCGCTGCTGCGCAGCGGCACGCCCGCCGAGCTCTGGCAAGCCGGGTTGACCGGGCTGCGGATCGCCCTGACCGGAGAGCCGGCCGTTTACACCGCGCACCTGCTGCCCCTGGTCTGGCTGTATCTGCTGTCGGCGCTGTTTTTTTTCTGGGGCCGGTTCCAGGCCGTTCTGGCCGCCTGGATTCTGGCCATCATCGTGCTGTCGCAGCTGCTCCAAGGCTACGCGGTCTACCCGCCGCCTGTTTCGTTCTCCCGCACCCTGGTCAGCGTGCCGGTCCTGGTGACCGCCTGGTTCCTGATTGCTTCCGGTTCATCGCCGCGCAAAAAATGGCTGGAATGGATCCGGCTGCCCAGGCGCTGGGGCCATGCGCTCCTGGTTCTGCTTGTCATCGTCAACCTGGCGGCCGGAACCTTGCACATGACCCGCCCCCTGGTCCAGGGGGATGCAGCCAAGTACTACGCGCCGGGCTTGCTCCAGCCAATGCACCTGCTGGTTCGGGACATCAACAGGCAGGCTGCGTTAGCCGGCCTGCAAACAGATGACGCGTTTACCCTGATCATATATACCGACTCGGTCTGGCTGAAAAACCCTGTCGACTACACCCGCTATTTCTATCCCCGCGCCCGCACGGTTGTCCTGGGTTCCGGCCAGACTCTGCCAGATCATCTCAATGCGCAGCAGCCCTGGCTGATCTATATCCTCGATGACGCCGCAGCCGATCCGTCTCTGTTCCGGACAACGGCGGCAAAACCAGCCGTCATCGAACTGGACCGCGCGCACAGCCTGGCTGCCGCGCGCATACTGATCAATCCGCAGAACTGAACCGATCAGGTTCAGACACATCCTGGAGGTAGAAAGATGACACTTAAGATCGAACAAGTATCCCAGCACCCGACCATCGAATTTGCCGCCTGTGAGCTTGGCCGCTACCAGGCCCGAATGACCGGCAGCCAGGCGAATAACGTGACCTGCCAGATCCAGGTCGGGCTGTTCGCGGACTTGTTGCCCGACCGCGCCGACGCGACTCATCCGTTCGACGACGCGATCCTGATCGAAATCAGGAATGGGTCAGGGATCGTCGCCGGGATCAACCCGCGCAGCTGCCTGATCGCCGTCTACCGGCTGCTGCGAGAAGCCGGCTGCCGCTTCTTGCGCCCGGGTCCGGACGGTGAGCTGATCCCGGCCGCCACATGGGAGCAGCTGGACGTGTCGGTCGACGAGCGACCGTCATACCGGCACCGCGGCCTATGCATCGAGGGCGCCGTTTCGCGGGAGATCTTTTTGGCCATCATCGACTGGCTGCCCAAGAACGGCCTCAACGCCTACTTTATCCAATTCCGTGAAGGCTTTACCTTTTTCGACCGCTGGTACAGCCATAAAGGCAACCCCTTTGTACCGTCCGACGCCAAGACCGTCGATGAGGTACGAGCCATGGTGGCGGAAGGCGCCGCGGCGATCCGGCTGCGCGGCCTGGTTTACCATGCGGTCGGACACGGCTGGACCTGCGAGCCGCTGGGCATCCCGGGCACCGCATGGGAAGCGGTTTCAACCGTTCCGGAAGGCGCCAGCCGCTACTTTGCCGAGATCGGCGGCAAGCGCGAGCTGTTCCACGGCGTTCCGCTCAACACCAACCTGTGCTATGGCAACCCCGAGGTCCGTGACCTGATCGTCCAGGCGATCGTGGATTACGCCGCAGAGCATGCGGAGGTCGACATCATCCACTTCTGGCTGGCCGACGGAACCAACAACCAGTGCGAATGCCCGCTCTGCCGCGACATTCGGCCGGCAGACTTCTATGTCGCGATGCTCAATGCCCTGGACGACGCCCTGACCAAGCGGCAGCTGCCCCAGCGGATCGTCTTTTTGGTCTATGTCGACCTGCTGTGGGAGCCGCTGCAGGAGACCATCCGCAATCCCGACCGCTTCATCTTGATGTTTGCCCCGATCACGCGCACCTACAGTCAGGCGTTTGTGCCCGGCTCAGAGAATGCCACGCGTCAGCCGTATGTGCGCAACAAGCTGACCTTTCCGGTCTCGGCCGCGGAAAACCTGGCCTACCTCAAGCCCTGGCAGAAGCTGAGCGGACGCAAGGGCGACGGCTTCGATTTCGACTACCACCTGATGTGGGACCACTACCGCGATCCGGGCCATGAGCTGTTGGCCCCGGTCCTGCACCAGGACCTGCAAAATCTGGGCGAACTGGGCCTCAACGGCCTGATCAGCTGCCAGGTCCAACGCCTCTTTTTTCCAACGCCGCTCCTGATGCAGATCGTCGCCCGGACCTTGTGGCAAAAAGACCTGAGCCTCGACGCGATCGCGACCGATGTCTACCAGGCGTCCTTTGGTGAAGCCGGAGGGCAGGTGCGCGCCAGCTTGAAACAGCTGTCCGCGCTGTTCAACGCGCCTTGGCTGCGCGGCGAGGAGCCGCTCGTGCAAGCTGCCCAGGCCGACAAGCTGCGCCAGGTTCCTGCCCTGGTGACCCAACTGGCGTCCCTGATCCAGGACAACCTCTGCGCGCCGGATCCCTGCCAGCGCAAATCCTGGCAGCTGCTGGCCCTGTTCGGCGACTATGCCCTGCAGCTGGCTGAATTCTGCCTGGCGGTCGCAAGCGGCCAGCGCGACGAGGCCGGCCCGCGGCTGACGCGGCTGCTCAATTGGGTGTACGCCCATGAAGACAGCCTGGCATACGTCTTCGACAGCGTGATCCTATCCTCGGTCCTGCAGCGGTTCGTGAACCGGCTGGAACAAGGCAACTGACGATCTTAAGGACTGTTATAAAATGGGCAGCACTTTTCTCCGAGAGATTGACGAGTCTGGTCAATCTCTCGGAGGACCTATAGCGCTGCTTATTGATGAACAGTCCCTTGCGCCGGAAAGGCTGCCTGCGCGAGACCGTTTGGATCCGCCAGCCAGGCCGGCAGAACGATGACCGGCGGGGCTGACGGGCCCTGATTCCGGCGGCTGATCTCAAGCCGGATGAGCCGGGCCTGGGAGATTTTTGCGCTCACGGCGTATCCGCCGACCGCCGCCAGGCAGAACGAGAAGCTGCGCCAATGGTCGGGAACCGCCGGCGCGATGCGGATCGCCTTTTCGTCTGACTGGAGCAGCATCTCGTTGATTCCCTGTACATAGGTGCCCTCGGCGGTGGAAAACCAGGGTTTTATCGAGACCGCCGGTTCGTTGATCTCATAGATCTCGCTGAAGCAGCCGGCCGTCTCGGCGCCCTGGCGGGACGCGGCATAGGCTTTGGCGCCATCGCCGAGCCGGGCGTAAACGACGGCTTTCCAGGCAGCGTACCAGGTGCAGACCGATTTGCCGACCGGGTACATGTTGCCGAATGCGGACTCGTCCTGGCAGAAATCGTCAATCGCCCGGAGTTGGAGCGGATCGTCGGGTGAAATTGCGCCGTAAGGGAACAGGCCGCTCATCACGGCGACGCTCTTTTGCGCGCAGCCCGGGTAGGGGATGTACTTTTCGCCGTCGTGGGGCAAATGCCGGGCGAGCGCTTCGGCCTGCCTGGCCCAGCGGGCCGCATGTTCGCTGTCCTGATCCAGAAGGCCGGCAGCCTGGCTGGCAGCCCGCAAGGTGGCGATCGCGCCGCAGGTCGTCATGTAGGCATTCTCCACGGCCGAACCCAGCCGCTCCAGGTCCGTACACTTGCCGATCACCGTCCGGCCGTCAAGAAGGGTGTACACCGACTGGTACGAAAAGAATTCCGCGCAGGCCTTGATTACGGGATAGCCCTGCCCGGCCAGAAAATCCAGGTCGTCGCTGTAGCGGTAATCCTGCCAGGCACTCAGGGCGATGTGCGCCATGTGGAAAATGTGGTCGAGCCAGAAGCCGGACGGCGCCGCCTCCTCGCCGGTTTCGACCGTCTCCCAGGGGTAGCGTGCCCCGCCGTTGAACAATGTCTGGCCGTAGCGCGACGCCCGGGTGAAGGCGCGTTCCAGACCCTGGAAACGAAAGGCCGGCACCCGGCGGGCCAGGTCCAGGTGGTTGCTGGTCAGAAGGCCCATGAAGCCGAAATGTTCGTCGAAGCCGAAATAGCGTCCGTGCCAGTGAGTGTCGAACAAGGCGACCGGGATCGACCAGGGCGTGGCGACGCAGCGCAGGTGGTACAGCGCGGTGTGGTAGACTGTCTCCATGTCCTTTTCCGGCAGCGAAACCGCCGATTCTAACCAATAGGCCTGCCAGTCCGCTTCGTGGGACCGTTTGAGACCCGCAACGCCTTCGGCGCGGATCTGCTGCCTGATCTGGTTGATCTGATCTTCCGGGTCCGTTCCGTCCAGGTCGTCCGCCAGGACGATAAAGCAGGTGATCGGGCGATCGGTGCGGTCAAAATGCAAGGCGAACGTGCTGCCTGTGATCTCGGCCCGGCAGGGCTGGTCGGCCAGGAGGGCGATCTGGCCCCGGGTGTCGGACTGGCCGTCGGTGCGGTAGGCGATCGCGATGGTGCCATCGGCAGCCGGCACGGCCTCGAAGCTGACCCGGCGCGGCGGCTTTTGCCCGGTGTGCGGCTGCGTCCAATGGAAGCGGAACGTATAGGCCAGATCCTCCGGCTCGGAGAAGGCGCGCGTCACCGCGATGATGTTCGCCCGGGCATGAACGAAGACCTCCGAATGGACCGAACCGAAGCCTGGGACATCCACGTCCGAAGCGATGGCAGCCCGGGCGACATCCAGAGTCTGGCGCCAGTCGGATGGCTCCGGACTGGTCTGGCCTTTCCGGGACAGCTGGTGGTCGAAGTAGCCGAACGGGAACAGCTCGCGGTGCGGGGTGTTATGGCGCCGGCCGGCCCACCAGATCGTCGGAACCATCCCGTGAAAGGACTGCTGGGACATGTCCCCCCGGGCGTCGACCAGCAGAGAGAGCTCGCCGTTGCCCGCGACGGGCGGGTGGTAGGCTTGTCGTGTTTCAGGGCCGCAGGTGATTTTCCAGGTCATGTTGGTTGTCCTCCTTCAGGTTGCGGGTAGATCCGGTCGATGACTTTGCGGCACAACAGCGTGAAGCGGGTGAACCGCTCCGGCTGCATCCGGCAGGTGTGTGTGTCGCGCAAGACGATTTCCATGATCGAGTCCCGTCCTTTGAGCAGTTCCGTCTCCAGGAATTGCTCGACCAGGGCCTCGTCGAAAACTTCATGGGCCAGGTAGGCGGGCTGGGCCTTCCAGGACATGATCACGCGCTTGCCGAGCTGTTCGGCGCAGCGGGCGACATTGGCCCAGGGGCTGACGGAGACGCGGCGCAGGTTGGGGATTTGAAGCACCCCGGGCAGCTTGCGGGTCAGGTCGTCGCAGCAGCCGTAGCCGTTGAGGCCGAAGGGGGCCAGCAGCTTGCGCTCGTAGGACAGGACGAATTCCTCGTGCATCTCCGGCGAGACGCCGGCGAACTCCTGGGCTTCAGCCGCGCCCCAGACGTCGCAGAGGCGGACACGTCCGGGATCGAAGCCGGGCGCGGGCAGCTCGTCGGTGTAGCCCAAACCGCCGGTGTAATGGAACTGGTCGTTGTTATTCAGCCCGATCAGGTTCTGGGCGACCGCCTGGTCGATCAGGCCCTGGAAGCCTTCCGTGATGAAGGCCATCACGTCATGGACGCAGTTCGGTTCCAGGACCAGGTCAAGCATCATCTCGTTCAGGCCGCGCAGGTCGCAGTACAAGTGCATCATGTGGAAGCTGAAATTGCGGATGCCGGTCAGCTGGACATCGAGGATGTGGCCCAGGCAGTCCCGGGTCTGCTCAAAGCGCACCCGGGTCAGCGCCTCGTCGTACTCCAGGCGGGGCTTTCGCAATTTTTTCCAGTCGCTAAGTTCTTTGACGACCGGCGCGTAATGCCAGGCGCCGCGGCTGGAACTGCTGGCGATGCGTTCCGGCACCAGGCCCCAGCCCCGGTTGATCTCGATGGCGCTTTTCTCGATGGCCAGCGTCTTTTCGATCGGCACGTCGTCCGGGATCAGCTGGTAACGGACCAGGCGCTGACGGAGGCGGTATTCCAGATGGCGCGCCCAGTCCGTGCGGCAGACCAGTTGATCGGGCGGGAGCAGCTCGACCCAGGCGCCGTCCGGGTGGACAAAGACGGGCGGCCGGCTGCCCCGCAGCGCGTTGTGCCGGCGCCAGAGATCGCGCTTGGCTTCGTTTGCCGGATCGGCCGCCGCTGCGGCGACCTGTCTGGCTAATTCAATCAGGACCGGACGGTCCCTGGGCTCAATCTGAAGGGTGTCCATGCCTGTCACCTGCCAGCTTTTGTCATGTTTGCTCCTGCCGCTCGGCCAGGACCGGCAACGGGATCGTCATGCTGATGGTTGTGCCCTTGCCCGGGGCGGACGCGACATCGATGCGGGCTTCGTCTCCGTAATAGACACGCAGCCGTTCGCGGATGTTATACAAGCCGAAACGGCCGACATCCGGCCGGTCACGCCTGGCGGGCTCGCGCAGCAGGATCCGGCTGATTTCGCTCCGTTCGATCCCGATGCCGTTGTCGGTGACCGAAATGACCAGGTTTTGCTCATCCCGCCTTGCTTTGATCAGGATTTCCCCTTCCCGGTCGTCCAGGTTCTGGATGCCGTGCAGAATGCTGTTTTCCACGATCGGCTGCAGCAGAAGCTTCAAGATGCGCAGCTGCCGGACATCGGGATCGGCTTCCAGGATCAGGGCAATTTTCTTTTTGAAGCGTAGGTTCTGCAAGGCGACATACAACCGGACATGCTCCAGCTCATCGTCGATCGTGATCTGGGCTTCGCCGTTGCTCAGGCTGAGCCGGTAGAAGCGCGACAGGTTGATCACGATGTCGCACACCTCGTCGGGCTGGTTGTTCTTGGCGGTCCATAGGATCAAATCGAGCGTGTTGTAGAGGAAGTGCGGGTTGATCTGGGCCTGAAGCACCTTGAGCTCGCTGTCCTTGAGGCTCTGGCCCAGCTTGTACTGCTCGTCCAGCAACAGGCGGATCTCGCGGATCATCATGTTGAAGTTGCTCTGCAGCTCGCCGATCTCGTCGGTACTGTCGACGACGCAGTTGACATCGAAATGACCGGACTGGACGATGCGCATCTTGCGGACCAGCCCCATGATCCGGCCGGCATTGCTTCGGGCGTAGAACCAGGCCAGGAAATAGACGATGATCCCGACCAGGCCGGCGAAAAAGACCAACTGGACGCGCAGCCGGGCAGAGCTGGCTAAAAGCGGCTTGACCGGCGACACCACCAGAACACGCCAGCCGCCGAAAACGGGATCGGAAAGGCCGGACAGGACCGTCTGGTTGTGCATGGCGATGCCGGAGTGCTGGAGGTAGTGCGCGTCGTCCGCGACAAAATCCATCAGCAGGCGTTGTTCACCGCTGTCCAGGCCGCAGACGATCTGGTCGGCCATGTTGACGATGTAGGCGCGGCCCTGGGCGGAGAAATCGACATGCTGCAGGACTTCGAGCAGCGTTTCCAGCTTCAGGTCGACCGCAACCAGTCCGGTCATGGTCGCAAAGTCCCTGGAACTTCGGATCAGGGACAGGGCTGAAATGACATCGGTCCGGCCAAACGTCAAATAGCGGTAGGAATATACCGGCGTGAAGGCGGCACCGGCGATCAAGAGGCTGTCGCGGTCAAACCAGTCGGCATCGTCCAACTGGCTGGCCGGGTAAGTCAGCAGGTTACGGACACTGTAGAGGAAACCGTCGTCGACATAAAGGCGGACATCGTGCACGTCGCTCGTGAACACCATCCGCTGCACGATTTCGTCAATCTCGTTGAGGTCGTCGTACTGCTGGGATATGGACAGGTTCCCGGGCGGCTGCTCCAGGATGGCCCGGACCCGCTGCTGGCGGGCGATCTGCTGGGACAGGCTCATCATGCCGGTCAACTGGGCGTTCAGTTCGGTCTTCGCCTGCTGCAGGTACATGTCCGAGATCTTGGTCGCCTGCTCGATGATCACCCGGCTGCTTTGCTGGTAGGAGAAAATAGCGAAGAAAAGCAACGGGATCATGATGAACACGAAATAGGAGATCAACAGCTTGTTCTGGTACGAGGTGCCGCGGTAGGCATTCGCCAAAAAGGAAAAAATAGCCATGGCCGCGCCCTCCTACAAGGCCTGATTGCGGTACGTGCTGGGGTTGACGCCGAAGTAGCGGGTAAAGGTCTTGGTGAAATAGTTTTGGTTGGTGTAGCCGAGCCGGCTCGAAATTTCTCCCAGCTGAAGGTTGGTTTCCAAAATCAGGTCGCGGGCCCGCTTCATGCGCGTGTCGAGGATGAAGTGATTGATCGTGTTGCCGGTTCTCTTCTTGTAGATGTAGCTCAGGTAGGTCGGTGTGACAAAGACATGCTCGGCAATTTTGCGAATCGAGAGATCCTTGTCCTCGATATGGTCGAGGATGAAGCGTTCGGCGTCGAAGACGACCCGTCCGGTACTGGAAAGCCGGCTGGCTTCCTCCTGGTAGCGGACGGCCATATCCAGGATAACCTGGCCGATGTCGTTGATGTCGGCCGAGGAGAGCACCACATCCGCAAGATAGCTGCTTTGAGAGCCGGTGCGCCTGCTCAGCCGGCTGTTGATCGACATGGCGATTTGGGCCAGCGCATCCTTGATCTGCGGAATGTGGTCCGGCGTGCAGCTTTTCATGTAGCGCAGGTAGTCCTTGAGCAAGCCGGTCGCCTCCGCCGCGCGGCCCTGTTCCAAGGCCAAACCGAACGGCTCGGTGAACTCGAGACGCGGCACGAACGGCTGGCTGCTGACCGCGCTAAAGGGGATGATCTGGCCGTAACCGGTCAGAAAGGCGGCCTGGGCGGCTTTTCTGGCTTCGGTGAAGGCCCGCTTGATGTCGGCGATATGGTCGGCCTGGTTGCTGACGCCGATCACGACGCAGTCCTTCTCCAGGTCGGCATAGCCGCTGCCGGACAGCTTGACCCGCCACGTGCCCGTGGCTTCCTGGTACACGGTGGGATCCGCCAGGCCGTCCCCGTCATAGTCCGCCGGCGCCGGCGCAAAGCCGATGTTGCCCAGGAAGTTGTTGACCGTCGTGGAGGCATAGCCGCTCGCCGACAGCTTGGCCGTCCACGTCCCGCTGCGAGGCAAATAAACCGCCGGGTCCGCCAGGCCGTGCAGCGGCGCGGCGAGTACTGGCGGATCACCGCGCTGCCGACCTCGCCCGAGCAAATGGCCCGGATGATCGTCGATTCCAAGCTGTCGATTGCCGGCGAGAAGATCTACTACTACAACAAGGCGACCGGCACGCGCTGGCTGACCTACCAGGAGTTCTCCCAGCTTGGGCAGCTCACCCCGGCGGAGCTCGCGGCGCACCTGACGGAGATCCAGGCGCATTGCCAGCGGACCAATCCGCGGGGATTCCCCGAGGTCGACTTCTTCATCTCGGCCGAATCGTTCTCGCCCCAGGACTTCAGCAGCTACGATTTCTCGCGGCTCGACCCCGGCCAGCTCCAGCAAGCCTATGCCTCGCTCGGCGAGAAGTTCCGCGAAGCAGTCG
>ERZ747221.4120-NODE-4120-length-10837-cov-2.648141_pt1 | contig 10837 bp, 7 predicted proteins | sample MGYA00374949_ERZ747221 | MGnify/ENA primary metagenome ERZ747221 (study PRJEB28779, sample SAMN05720172) | bioreactor metagenome | isolation source: Anaerobic biogas reactor | place: USA:Washington, USA | collected 2015-08-08 ... | reverse complement strand
ACCCCGAACACGAGGGCGAGCAGCCCGGTCACGGCGACGAGCGGTCGGCGGGTGACGCGCGCGGCGACCGTCGATGCCACCGCGGCGACGACCGCGACGGCGACGACGAAGGCCCAGTAGAAGCCCTCGCCGAGACGCTCGATCGGAAACGCCCGGGCGAGGTACGACGCAGGGAGGATGCCGAGGTCGACCAGCCCGAGGAAGGCGATCGTCGCCCGGGCCCGGGCGCTCCACCCACTCGTGTGGGCGAACATCGCCGCGGCGGTGATCCCGGCGAGCAGCACGAGCACGGCGGTGGTCGTCGGGTTCAGCAGGCGCTCGCGGAACCGGGCCTCGAGGTTGCGGGTGACCAGGTGGTCGACCCGCTCGGCCAGCGGATCGTCGCTGGCGACCGCGATCGCCGGGCGGCCCTCCATCGTGGTCGGCCGGTCGATGCCCAGCACGTCGAGCACCGTCGGCGCCACGTCGACCAGGGTCAGGAACCCGGCGCGCTGGGTGGACGCGGACCGCAGGTAGCCGCGCTCGACCCGCGGTCCGCGGAGCGCCACGACCGTGAGGTCGCGGTCGCCGCGCCGGTTGTAGGGCGCGAGCAGCATCACCGTGTCCTCCTCGGTGACCTGAGCGAGCAGGCGACCGATCAGGTCGTCGGTCCGCGCCAGCGCCTCGGCGTAGAGCTCCTGGTAGCGCCCCAGGTCGACCGTCGACCGGTAGCGCAGCAGGCGGGCGGTGTCGGAGGCCTCGACCATGACGACGCCGCCCAGGTGGCGCCGGCCGGGCAGGGCGTCGCGCCACTCGGAGGTGAACCGGGACTCGACCGCGTCGAGGTCGAGGCGGAGTCCGAACGGTTGCGACGGATCGGCGGCGAGCAGTCCCTTGCCCAGCTCCCCCGCCGGCACCACCCCGTTGGCGTCGGCCAGCGCCAGGCCGACCTGGCGCTCGTAGGTGCTCCCGATCGACTCGGTGCCGTCGGCGTTGCCGATCACCGACGCCGAGACCTCGGCCGCCTCCAGCGTCTCGGTGAGCAGGCCCAGCTCGGCGTCGTACGGTCGGGCGGCGTTGGCGCGGACGAGCGACGGCCACACGAGCGACACGTAGGGGCCGTCCGGGGTGACACCGGTGCGCCGCGTGAAGATCTCCCCGGCGTCGGAGCCGGCGCTCTCCTCGTCGAGGCCGAGCACCTGGCCGTCGGTCGAGCCGGACGTCGCCGCTCGGGTGCCCGCCGAGATCGTGAGGTACGCGGAGCCCGGCGTGGCCCGGGCGCTGACGCTGCGCGGCGCCAGGTTGGCGAGCGCCGCCCCGTCGAGCAGTCGCTCGAGGTTGGGCAGGTCGTGCTCCTCGACCTCGGCCCAGGTCAGACCGGGGACCGAGATGACCAGCAGGCGGCCGGGGTGGTCGGGCCGGTCGGCGGCGGCCGCCGCCGGCCGGGCCGGACCGAGGAGCGCGGCATGGGCGGCGCCGAGCACCAACGTCAGGGCGGCGAGGCGACGAAGGGTCACGGGGCGTCCTCCGGCAGGCGTCCGAGGCGGTCGACGGCGCGCAGCGGAGGCACCGCCGCGATCACCCGGCTGAACGAGACCACCTCGGAGAGGAGGGTCAGGGCGAGGAGCACCGAGGCGATCGCGGCACGACCCGGCGCGCCGACGGTGGCCACCGCGACGACGCCGAGGGCCGCGCCCCACGCGTTGGCCCCGGTGTCGCCCAGCATCGACCGTTCCCGGAGGTCTCCGGGCAGCAGGCCGACGGCGGCCCCCGCGACGGCGGCCAGCGCCACTCCCGACGCACCCGCAGCGGTCGCCACCGCGAGCGGGACGTAGGCGATCAGGCCCACCTTGAGCGTGCGGCCCGGGGCGCGGTCGAACAGGTTGCCCATGTTGGCGGCGAGCGCGATCACCGCCCCGCCCACGATCACGTCGAGCGCGTCGCCCCCCAGGAGCAGGGCCGACACGAACACGGCCACGGCGGCACCGCCGGCCAGCTTGATGAACCCCGTCGTCACCCGGCCGCGGAGCACCGCCCCGACGTGGCCCTTCAGGCCGCGGTCGTCGCCGTCGCCGAGCAGGTCGTCGACCAGGCCCAGGAAACCGAACGCCACCACGACCAGCAGGACCGCCACCCGCTCGGGCGTCAGGTCGGGCCGGCCGTCGACCACCAGCTCCACGAGGAGCCGCCCGCCCTCCACCGCGATCACGGCGGCCAGGAGGAGCAGGCCCGACGCGGTCGGCAGCTCGTGATCGCGGTAGTTGAGGCGGGCCAGGACCGGGCGGGCCATGACGTCGCGCGTGGTGCGCTCCAGCACGATGACCGCGAGCAGGCCGGCGACGAAGGCGGCGGCCGCGGTCACCGGGCCGCTCCCTCGTCGGGCGTGGTCTGGCGCAGCACGAGGACCGGCACGAACACGATGAGCATCGTCGCGGGCACCGCGATCGACGAGTCGTTCACGACCAGCCCGAGGCCGGCGAGCACCGCGGCGCCCACCGCCAGCGCGGTGGCGAAGCGGTCGCGCGACCACCGGGTCGCACGGGGACCGATCCAACCCCGCGCGTGGGCGACGGCGTGGATGCCGGCGACGGCGATCGCCCCGAGCGCGATCACCCAGATCGCCGACTGGCTGCTGCCGAAGCTCGCCTGGAGGCGTCGCACGAACGTGTCGCGCACGGCGTCGAAGCGGCCGTGGACCAGGTGCTCGCCCAGGCGGGCCAGGTGGGTCTGGCTGCTCGCGGGGCGCGACGCGTCGAGCAGGCCGAAGACCGCGACGGCGACGAGCGCGGCCGCCGCGAACGCCACGACGTGGCGGCCGCTCGGCCGACGGCCACCGAGGAGCATGGCGGTGACCGCGAAGGCGGGCACCATCGAGGCCACCCCGCCGACGTCCGCGCCGAGCATCGGCAGGCCGTCGAGCAGCACGACCGCGGCCAGCAACCCGATCGCGCCGGGCAGCGCCCGCTCCCCGTAACGGTCGACGAGCGAGACCGCGAGGGCGAGGCCGGCCGCGCTGAACAGGGCGAAGGCGAGGTTCCCGAGACCGGCGAACCGGCCCGCGACGGCGGTCGAATAGCCGAAGACCGTGTTGACCTGGAGGTGGGCGCCGAGGACCAGGTCGATGCCGATGACGGTGACGACTACGCCGAGTCCGAACAGGACCCCGACCCCGGGCCGACGGTGGTCGAGGAACCCACCCACCACGCCGACCACCACCGCGGTGGTGACGACGACCGACACGTAGGCGACCGCGCTGTCGACGGTGGCCGGGAAGAGGGCGGTCAGGAACGTCCCCGGGACGATGCCCAGGGCGCCGATCGCGACCGCCCGCAGCACCGAGGCCCCGCCCCGGGGCAGACGGTCGCGCTGGACGACGGCGAGCACGAGCAGGGCGAGGAAGGCGATGATCACCTGCACCACGGTCGGCAGGCGCTCGTCGCGCGCCCTCGCCGCCTCCCCCTGGTCGATCAGGGTCGTCACCCGGTTCCCCTCGGCGCCGGCGACGTCGAAGGAGCGCCCCTCCATCGCCGTCGGCGGCTCGACTCCCATCAGGGTCAGGATCGACGGTGCGACGTCGGCCAGGTGGACGTAACCGTCGCGGCGGGTGGTCGCCGAGCGAAGCAGCCCACCGTCGACGGACGGCGCCCGCAGCACCGCCATGCCCGCGCCCGAACGGGCGACCGGCGACAGGACGAGCACCGCGTCCGACGCGGGGTCGACGTGGTCGAGCAGGTCGCCCAGGAGGCCGTCCGCGTCGCGCAGCGCCTGCTCGCGCAGGGCCCGCGCCTGGTCGGGGGTGGAGCGGCGGGCGTAGCCGGCCGCCCGGCTGAGATCGGACGCCTCGACCACCACCACCGCGGGACCCTCGACGTCCCACACCGATTCGAACGTGGCCAGGACCACCTCCGGGCTGAACCGACGGCCGAAGGGCGCGTCGGGATCCTCGAGCAGCAACCCCCGGCCCACGTCTCCGTGCGGGACGATGCCGTCGGTGCCCATGAGGAAGGTCGCCGCGCTGCGGGAGTAGGCGCCGTCGGGCGGCGGTTCGTCACTGGCGAAGCCCTCGGCCGCGTCGGCGTTGGCGATCACCGCCCGTTCGACACCGGCGCCGTCGAGCAGGTCGCCCAGCGTGCCCGGCACCCCGCCGTACGGAGAACGGGAGTTGACGTCGAGCGCCGCCCCCACCGGCAGATAGGCGATGCCCTCCGGCGCGCGCCCGAGACGGCGCATGAGGATGTCGGCGGCCGGCACCCCACCGTGGAGCTCGTCGGGGTTCAGGGCGATCCCGGTGTCGACGCCCGCGTCCACGGAGCGGGTCCCCGCGCCGAGGGTGAGGTAGGCCGCCGGCGTGGACGCCGGGCCCCGACCGATCTGGGTGCTCATGACCCCGACCGCCGCCTCGCGGACCAGGTTCTCGGTGTGGGGCAGGTGTGCCGACCGCATCTCGGACCAGGTCACGCCGGGCAGGGTGACCACGAGGATGCGACGGATGGGGCCGACGTCCTCGATCGGTTCGACGGTGCCGGCGGGCGCGGGGGCGAGAACGACCGCGAGGGTCAGCGCGAGGACCGCCGACAACGGACGTCGCACCTTCACGGCAGCAGGGCCTCGGCGTCGTCGGGGACCATCGCGTGGTCCCCGGTGCCGCCCGCGTCGCGGACCGTCAACCGGCCGCGCAGGCCGGTGGCGCGGGTGGCCGCGAGCAGCGCCAGCGCGCCGACGGCCGCCAGTCCCGCCGTCACGACCAGGTCCGCGACCGGTCCCTCGCGACCCGCGAGCAGCCGGTCGCCCGCCCACCACAGCGCGAGGCCCCCGACGACCGAGGCCGCGACCATGGCACCGACGATGGCCGGGTACACCGATCCGCCGGCCCGGCGGCCGAGGCCGACCAGCAGCACCACCATCCCGACGGCGTAGGCGAGCGAGTGGGCCAGGCCGAGCGCGCCGATGCGCGCCGCCCCGTCGGTGAACGGCGTGGCCACGGCCATCGCCACCAGGCCGACCACCGCGACCGCGATCGACGCCAGGCCGGGGGTGCGGCTGTCGCCGAGCGCGTAGTAGGCCCGGGCGAGCATGAGGAACGCGCTGTAGGGCAGGAGGCCGACGCCGAGGCTCGCCAGCGCGGCCGCGAGCAGCCGGGCTCCGGTGTCGGTCTCGCCGACGACCTCGGCGACGATGCGCATCGACGGGGCGGCGAACGCGGTCAACACCACCGCGACCGGAAGCACGGTCAGGGCCATCCGCTCGATCGCCCAGCGCACCGACCCCCGGTACCGGTCGAGGCCGTCGCGGGCCTCGGTGACCAGCTCCGGAAGGATCGCGGTGTGGATCGGCTGGGCGAGGATCCCGTAGGGGGCGAGGAAGAACACCCACGCCGTCTGGTACGCCACCACCCCGCCCGGCACCCCACCGCCGAACACGATCGCCCCACCGAGGATGGCGCCGGCGGAGGTGTGGAGCACCACGCCCCACCCCGCCTGGCGGGCGACCCGACCCACGCGGGGGTCGCGGCCCGGCCAGCGGGGGCGCAGGCGGAAGCCGGTGGTGCGGCACGCGACGAGGAGGATCCCGACGAACGCGACCACGCCGCCGGTGCCCGCCACGACGAGGAGCACCCGCTCGGTCACGCCGAGGTCGAGGCCCGGGTCCGACCCGGCGACCGCCGCGAAGGCGACGAGGGCGGCCACCATCACGATCGTGTTCCCGATCGGAGCCGCCGCGGTCGGCAGGAAGCGCCGCTTGGCGTACAGGACGCCGGTCGCGACCGTGCCCGCGGCGTACAGCACGACCTGCGGCACGAAGAACCGGAGCAGGAACGTAACCAGCTCGCGCTGGTCCGCGGCATGCTCGGCGTCGACGCCGAGGGTCAGCAGGCGGGCCAGCCACGGTGCGGCGACGACGCCGACCAGGCTGATGGCTCCCAACCCCGCCAGGGCGAGGCCCAGCACCCCGCCGGCGACCTCCTCGGCTCCCCGCTCGTCGCCGGCGTCGAGGAGGTCGACGAAGGCGGGCACGAGCACCGCCGACAACGCTCCCGCGGCGAGCAGCTCGAACAGGACGTTCGACAGGGAGTTCGCCGACTGGAAGGCGTTGCCCAGGTACCCGATGCCCAGCACCGAGGCCACCACGAGGACGCGGACGAAGCCCACGACCCGGGAGATCGCGGTGATCACGCCCATGCCCGCGGCGGCGCGGACGGTGCCGGGGGCGTCGCTCAACTGCCGGCCGGCAGCAGCGCCGACGCGCCCTCGTCCTCCCCGTAGTGCCCGGCGGCGCCGGAACCGGAGGCGAGGAGGAGGACGGTCGCGGCCTGCCCGGGGAACGTGTCGACGTTGTCGACGGTGGCGTAGGTGACGGAGAGCTCGGCGTCGCCCCGGACGCGCTCGACGATCGTCGGTGCCGGATCCTCGACGTCGGCGGGGACCGTCGGGCTGACGACGACGACCGGCGCGGTGATGTCGTCGGGGTCGTCGTGGTTGAGCACGCCGAGCAGCAGGGCGTCGTCGTCGGCGGAGAGGGTGGGACCTCCGGCGAACACGTAGGCGTAGCCCGGCACCTCGAGGATGGGGTCACCCTCGCGCCCGTCGGCCGGGTCGAGCTCGAGGTAGCCGGCGTCGAGCAGGGCGGACACGATCTCGGGCTGGGTCCCGTCGGGCGACTCGATCGCGTCGACGGCGTCGGTCTCGGCCTCCGAACCGGCGTCGTCGCCGGTGCCGGCCTGCCCACCGGTGTCGTCGTCACCGGCGCCGGTCTGGTCGCCCGCGCCGGTGTCGCCGCCCTCACCCGTCTCGCCGCCCTCACCCGTCTGGTCGTCCTCGTCCTCCGGCTCGTCGGGCTCCAGCCCGGCGGCCACCAGGGCCGCGTGGAGGCGGGAGTGCACCTCGGCGCGAACGCCGGTGGGGCTGGCGTCGGTGAGCTCCAGCCGCTCGACGAGGCCCTCGTCGATGTCGTCGGCGAACGTCATCCGCGAGCCGACGGTCAGGACCCCCCGCAGGTCGGCCTCGGCTCCGGCGAGGGCCACGGTCAGGTCGTCGATCGTCGCCTGGTCGACGCCGGGTGCGGTCACGACCAGCACCGGACGCCCGTCGAGGCGGCCGTCGTACAGGGGCGCGCTGCCGAGGGCGGTCAGGTCCTCGTCGCGGCGTCGGGCGGCGTCGAGGTCGTCGGACAGCCGTTCGTTCTCGGCGTCGGTGGCCGCGATCCGCTCCTCGGCGGATCGGATGTTCCGGTCGAGGAGGTCGACGGTGTAACGGTCGAGGAAGGTGCCACCGAGCAGCGTGCCGATGCCGAGCGCGAGGAACACGGCGGTGATCGAGACGATGTGGTACCGGATGTTGATCATCGGGGCGGGGCACCTCGGGCCCGGTCGATCATCGCAGGGTGAGGAGCATCCCCCGCACGACCGTGCGGATGGGTTCGCTGATGATGGCGATGATCACCATGGTGATGATGGCCGCCATCACCAGCGGCAGGAGGTCGCGGGTGCGCACCTTCGTCGTGTAGAGCCGGTTGACCCCCTTGGCGTCGACCAGCTTCGGCCCGACCTTCAACCGGACGAGGAACGTCGACGCCATGCCGGGTCGGCCCTTGTCGAGGAAGTCGACCATCGACGAGTGGGTGCCGACCGCGACGATCAGGTCGGCGCCCCGCTCGAAGGCCACCAGCATGGCGATGTCCTCCGACGTGCCGGCCGACGCGAAGACGACGTGGGGCAGCCCCATCTCCTCGAGGATCTCGGCTCCCGGCGCCCGGCCGTCGGCGTAGCCGTGCACCACCAGGGCGGCCCCGCTGCGCAGCGCGTCGGGACTGACGGAGTCCATGTCTCCGATGATCACGTCGGGCTTCATGCCCATCTCGAGGAACGCGTCGGCGCCGCCGTCGACGCCGACCAGCAGCGGCTTCTGCTCCTGCAGGTAACCGCTCTGGCGCAGCAGGCGGAGGTCCTTCTTGTAGTCGACGCCGCGGACGACGATCAGCACCTGGCGACCCTCGAAGTCGACGGGGATGTCCGGGATGTCGGGATCGTCGACGAGGAGGTGACCCTCCTTCTGGATGTAGTTGAGGGTGTTCTCGGCGAAGCGCTGGAGCTCGTCGCCCATGTTGCTCCGAGCCTTCTCCAGCACGACGCCGAACGAGGCGAAGTCCTGGCGCCGGCCGGCGGCGACGACGTCGCCGTCGAGCACCACCTCGTCGCCCTCGATCCAGACCGTGGCTCCGTCCTCGATGGCCGCCATCACGTCGGAACCGACCTCGTCGACGACCGCGACACCCGCCGCGGCGAGCAGCAGCGGACCGGCGTTCGGGTACCGACCGGAGATGCACGGCGCCGCGTTGACCACCGCGACGACGCCCGCGGCGATCAGGCTCTCGGTCGCCACGGTGTCGAGGTCGACGTGGTCGATGACGGCGATCTCTCCCGGCACCAGCCGCTTGGCCAGGTCCTTGGTGCGGGTGCCGACCCGGGCGATGCCGACGACCGGGGTCGCGTCGGGGCGCGGGCGCTCGGTCTCGATCTCGGTTGGCTCGTCGACCATCAACGGCTCCGCTCGGTCGGCGGGCGTGGGGGTCTCCGCCGGAGGCGCGCGCGAGCGTACGTCATCGGAGGCGCCCGACCTCCGCGGCCGCCGTGGCGAGCAGCTCGGCCGCCGCCTCCCGGACCCGCTCGCTATCGGGCGTCCCCGAGAGCATCCGCGAGAGCTCGACGACCCGGTCATCGCCCTCGACGAGACCCACGCCCGACCTCGCCGCGCCGTCCGCGATCGACTTCGACACGCCGATCTGGGCATCGGCGAACGCCGCGACCTGGGCCAGGTGGGTCACGACGAGGACCTGCCGCTCTCGGCCGAGCGCGGCGAGGGCGCGACCGACCGCGATCGCCGCCTCACCGCCGATGCCGGCGTCGACCTCGTCGAACACCAGGCACGGCTGATCGGCGGTGAGCACCAGGCGTAGGGCGAGGCCGGTCCGCGCCAGCTCGCCCCCCGACGCCGCCCGGGCGACCGGGCGCGGGGATGCCCCGGGGCCGGGCGCGAGGAGCATGGCCACGTCGTCGCCCGGGTCGTCGTCGCCGACATCGATCTCGATCCTCGCGCCGGCCAGGGCCAGCTCCTGGAGGTGGCCGGTGACCCGCTTCGCCAAGCCGGGGGCCGCCCGACGCCGGGCCCGGGCCACCGCGGCCGCCGCCGCCTCCACCTTCGCCACCGCCGCCGCTCGGTCGCGCTGGAGCTCAGCGGCGCGCTCGTCGTGTCGCTCCAGCTCGTCGCGACGCCGCCGCGCCTCCCGGCCGAACGCGATCACGTCGGCGAGGGTTCCGGTCGCGCCGGGTGCCGCGGTGCCGTACTTGCGGACCAGGTCGAGCAGCGCCTGGCGGCGGGCCCGGACCTCCTCCAGGCGCGCCGGATCGTCGACCACCGCCTCGGCGAGCGCGCGCAGCTCGACGGTCACGTCGTCGAGGTCGGCGAGGATGCCGGCCAGGCGGGCCTCCGCATCACGGAACGGTTGGCGGTCACGCAACTCGGCGACCGCGGCGGCGACGCCGTCGCGGGCACCGCCGTCATCGGTCAGGCCGGTCAGAGCCGCCGCCGCGGCGCGCCGATGTTCCTCCGCCCCGGCGAGGCCGTCCTCCTCGACCTCCAGCCGGGCGAGCTCGTCGGGGTCGTCGAGCGCGGCCGCCTCGATCTCGTCGGCCTGGTATCCCAGCAGATCGATCTCCCGGGCGCGGGCGCCGGGATCGCCGCCGAGGCCGGCGATCGCCTCGTCGATGTCGGCGACCCGTACCCGCGCCGCCTCGAGCGGGCCGAGGTCGACGCCGGCGGCGCGGTCGAGCGCGTCCCGCTGGGCGGCCGTGGTGAGCAACGCCTGGTGGGCGTGCTGGCCGTGCAGGTCGACCAGCGCCCGACCCCGTTCGGACAGGGCGGCGGCGGTGACCATCCGACCGTCGACGTAGGCGCGTGAACGACCGTCGCGTGGAACCACCCGGGTCAGCACGACCTCGTCCCCGTCGGCCAGGAACCGCCCCTCGACCACCGCCTCGGGTGCACCCTCGCGGACCAGGTCGGGCTCGGCCCGACCGCCGAGCAGCAGGCCGATCGCCTCGACGAGCATCGTCTTGCCCGCGCCCGTCTCGCCCGTGAGTGCGGTCATGCCCGGCCCGAGCACCAGCCGGGCCCGGTCGATGACGCCGAGGTCGGTGACGGCCAACTCCACCAGCATCAGCGCGCTCCCCCGCTCACCGGTCCTCCAGCCCGAACTTCGCCTTGAGGACGGCGTGGAAGTTGAGGTCGCCGAAGGTGAGGAGCCGGCCCGGCACCGGGGACGCGGTGGCGATCACCGCGTCGTCGACACCGATCTCGCCCAGGCTGCGGCCGTCGATCGCGACGGTCGCGGGGCGATCGCCCCGGACGACGAGGCGCACCTCGGTGTCGGGGCTGAGGACGAGCGAGCGGTCGAACAGGCTGTGCGGCGACACCGGCGCCAGCAGGAGCGCCCGGTGGGACGGGTCGACGATCGGTCCGCGGGCCGAGAGGGCGTAGGCGGTCGAGCCGGTCGGGGTGGCGACGATCATCCCGTCGGCCGCGTAGGTGTGGAACGGCTCACCGTCGAGGATCACCGCCAGGTTGACCATCCGGCCGATGGGGGTCTTCTCGACGACGACCTCGTTGAGGCCCAGGTAGGACCCGTCGACCAGGGGCTCAGGTCGGTCGGTGCCCTCGGCGGCGGACTCGGCCCGCTGGCGGGATGCCGCGAGGCGGGCCTGGTGGTTGGCCGCGGCGGTCTGCTGCTCCCGCAGCTGTCGCACCACGTCGTCGGCGGCCCGTGACGACTCAGTCGCGGCAAGGGAGCGACGCTGATGGCCCTA
>ERZ747221.4119-NODE-4119-length-10837-cov-4.098513_pt1 | contig 10837 bp, 7 predicted proteins | sample MGYA00374949_ERZ747221 | MGnify/ENA primary metagenome ERZ747221 (study PRJEB28779, sample SAMN05720172) | bioreactor metagenome | isolation source: Anaerobic biogas reactor | place: USA:Washington, USA | collected 2015-08-08 ... | reverse complement strand
TCCAGGAAGGGCGCCACCTCGTCCTCGGGCAGCTGGGCGATCTCCATCTCCAGCGCCCCCATGAGGGCCAGCGCCGAGGCCCCGCGCCGATGGTTCGCCCAGGCGAGGTCGGGCTCCGGATCCCCCTCGCCGGCGTTCACCACCACCAGGGCGGGCTTGGCCGTGAGGAACTGGTAGCCGCGGATGGAGCGCGCCTCCTCGGCGCTCAGCTCCAGGTCGCTGATGAGCCCCTCGGCCTCCAGCGTGTCGCGCAGCGTCTCCATGAGCGCCAACTCGTGCTCCTGGGCGAGGCGCTGGGGGCCCTGCAGCTTTTTGATGCTCGCCGGCAACCGCTCGATGCGCCGCTCGACGACGACCAGGTCCGACAAGATGAGTTCCAGCCGCAGCGCGGCGAGGTCGCGCGCCGCGTCCACCTCGCCGTCTGGATGGGGCACCTCATCGCTGGAGAAGGCGCGCACCACCTGCAGCAGTGCGTCGCAGGTGCTGAGGGCCGTGAGCACCTGGGTATCGAGGCCCCCGCGGGCGCCCGCGGTCACGCCGCTAACGTCGTTGTACTGGATCTTGGCGCGGGTCGTCTTGCGCGGGCGGAACATCCCCGAGAGGAGGTCCACCCGCGGATCGGGAACCTCCACCACGGCGGTGTGCACCTCGCAGCGTCCCGCGCCATAGCTCGACGTCTCCGCCTGACTTCGGGTCAGGGCGTTATAGATGGTCGTCTTCCCCGAGAGGGGCAATCCCACGATTCCGACTTGCATAGAAACACCTGCACTGTCCGATTTTCGGTAAACCGACCCATTATTCTACGCCGAACGCTCAGCGGGTCAATATCGCATGTGACGTCTGGATCGCGGCCCTGTTCTCCTCCCCATCCCCCGTTTGGCGACCCAACCTGGACGGTGCTATAGTCGTCGACACGGTCCATCCACAGGACCATCGCAACGATCCGGGAGTGACCATGATGACACGAACCCCTATCGAGATCCCCTACGGCGACGCGACGCGCGCCTTCCGCGTGCCGGCGGACAATCTGCTGGGCGTCTACAGCCCTCTCGCTGCGCCCGTGGCGCCCGACTCGGCGGCGGAGATCGCCCGCGCGCTCGCCGCGCCCATCGAGGCGCCGACGCTGGTGGAGTTCGCCCGCGGGCGCCGCAGTGTCGTCATCGTGGCCGACGACAACACCCGCCCCACGCCCACCGACGTCATCGTGCCCCTCCTGTTGGCGGCGCTCAACGCCGCCGGCGTGCCCGACGACGCCATCCGCGCCGTCATTGCCCTGGGCACCCACCGCCCCATGACGCCGGACGAGATCGAGCGCAAGTTCGGCCCCGAGGTGGTGCGCCGCGTGCCGGTGGACAACCACGAGGCGTTCGACCCCGCCGCCCTCGTCGATCTCGGCGCGACGCCCAGCGGCGTCCCCGTGTTCGTGAACCGCACCGTGATGGAGGCCGACCTGGTGATCGGTGTGGGCAGCATCGTGCCGCACCATATCCCCGGGTACTCGGGCGGGGCCAAGATCATCCAGCCGGGGGTGTGCGGCGAGCGCACCACCGGCGAGGTGCACCTCCTCTCCGTGCGGCGCGAGGGAAGCCTGCTGGGGGTGGTGGAGAACCCGGTGCGCGCCGAGATGGAGGCCATCGCCGAGCGGGCGGGGTTGCGCGCCATCCTCAACACCGTGCTCGACACCCAGGGGCGCCTGGTGGGGGCCGTCTATGGCGAGCCCAGGGCCGCCTTTCGCCAGGGGGTGGCCATGTCGCGGACGGTGTACGGCGTGCCGGTGCCTGCGCGAGCCGAGATCGTGGTGGCGGGCAGCCACCCGTGCGACATCGAGTTCTGGCAGGCCCACAAGACCCTCTACGCCGCCGAACTCGTGGTGCGCCGGGGCGGCACCATCATCATCGTGACCCCCTGCCCCGAGGGCGTGGCCGTCACGCACCCCGACATGGTGCATTTCGCCGGCCAACCCATGGACGCCATCGACGCGGCCATCTGCGCGGGCGAGATCCACGACCTGACGGCGGGGGCGCTGGCGCTCGCCTGGGCAAACACGCGGCGGCGCGCCCACGTCTGCCTCGTCTCCGACGGCATCGCCGACGCCGACGCGCGGGCGCTGGGGTTCGAACCCTATCCCGACGTGCAGTCCGCCGTGGACGCCGCCATAGCGCGCCACGGCTCAGCTGCCAGAGTGGCCGTGCTGCCCCACGCGCCCGATACGCTGCCCATCCTGCCGGCGGAGGGCGCCTGAGCCGTCCACGCGGGTGAGCGGGTACCTGGAACAAGAACGCGCCGCCCCGCGAAGGGGGCGGCGCGTCGCGTCTCACCTGGCGTCGAGCGCGGTCAGTCCGGCGAACAGTCGTCCGAGTCGGGCCAGAAGGCAAAGAGCTGGCCCACCGACTGGCCCAGGATGTTGCGGCGGATCGCCTCACCAAAGATAGAGGCCACCGACAGCACCGTCATGTTGGGCAGGCGTTTCTCCGGCGGGATCGGTACGGTGTTGGTCGTGACGATCTCGTCGAGTTCCGGGATGGCGGCCAGGCGCTCCAAGGCCGGCCCCGAAAAGATCCCATGGGTGCACGCCAGCGTCACGCGCCGTACGTTGTGGCGACGCAGGGTGTCGATGAGCGCCACCACCGATCCGCCGGTGGCTACCTCGTCGTCAAAGATGATGCAGTCCTTGCCGGCAATGTCGCCGATGATGCCGGCGATGCGCACGTGCTCGTCGGTCAGCCGCTCCTTGTCCCCCGCGGCCACCGGCACCCCCAGCGCCTTGGCGAGCTTGGCGGCGCGCTTGGCGTGGCCGATGTCGGGGGCCACCACCACCGAGTTCGAGAGATCGCGACATTGCAGGTGCCGCACGAACACCGGGTGTGCCGTGAGGTGGTCCGTCGGCACGCTGAAAAAGCCGTGCACCTGGGGCGAGTGCAACGTCATCGTCATGACGTGGTTGGCCCCGGCGGTGGAGAGCAGGTCGGCGATCAGGCGGCCGGCGATGGAGATGCGCGGCTGGTCCTTCTTGTCGGATCGGGCGTAGGAATAGTAGGGGATGACGGCGTGAATCGTCTTGGCGGAGGCGCTGCGGGCCGTATCGAGCATCATGAGCAGCTCGAGGATGTTGTCGCTCACGTCGGGCGTGAACGACTGGATGATGACCACCTCTTTACCGCGCACGCTTTCCCCCAGGTGCACAAAGAGGTTGTCGTTGCTGAACCGCTCCGTCTGGCGCCAACAGAGGCGGCACCCTAGGTACTCGGCGATCTCCTTGGCCAACTCGGGGTGAGATGTCCCACTAAAGATGCGCAGTAGACTCGAGAGCGACGCGGAATCCCCCGGCTGCATAGCGTGCAGGCCTCCTACGTATCCACGGAATCATCGACGGGGCCGCAACAGCGTCGTCGCCAGCCAAACACCGAGTCTATCACACTTGGGGGGGGATGACAAACTGTCGGACTCTGGGGGTGCATCCACGATCTGTCACCGAGCGTGCGCAGGCGCCTAGCGTCACTCGCGGATCGACGGCCACTATAACCTGTAGGGCACATGCGCTAGATACCTACTAACGGCGGCACCTCGCTCCACTTCGGCGGAGTCAGTGACAAACTCTGGATGCACCGGGACTTGGCCTTTGCCTCACGTACCCGCACGCCCCGACGGTGCTCCGACGGGCGGTGACCGTTCGTGACAGTTGCAGCCCCGCGCGGGTATGGTATAGTACCGCCTGCTGCTCACCACACCGGCATACCTATCTGACAAGGGAGAGCCCGAATGCGCATCATCGCTACAGCTTGGATCATCGCCCTGCTCCTCCTTACCGGCCCCGCCACAGTGGTCGAGGCGCAGTCCCCGGTGAACCTGCTGGTCAACCCCGGCTTTGAGGGGAACACGTACAAGACGGAGGCGCTCGGCACCAGCCTCTCCTCCAACATGGTCGAGGGCTGGCTCCCCTGGTCCGTCCTCGGCGACGCCACGGTGAACCGCGAGGTGGAGTACAAGGTCATCGACGCCGCCGCCTCCGGCGACACCTACCGGGTGCACGGCGGCAACATGGCGCAAAAGTTCTTTACCACCTGGGGCACGCACACCGCCGGCATGTACCAGCGCGTGCGGGTGCCCGCCGGCAGCCAGGTCACCTTCAGCATCTGGGTACAGGTCTACTCCGGGGAGCGCGACCTGCTCTCCGGTGGAGAGCCCATCTCCGACCTCCAGTGGCCCAAGAACCGCCACGACCGCCGCGGGCCGGGGTTCTACCGCGCCTCCGCAGGCATCGACCCCACCGGCAATACCCCCGCCGGCTTTGGCGCCCCCCCCTCGGCGGCCACCGTGTGGTCCGAGCCGGTGACCGAGTTCGAGACGCGCCGCGTGACCGAGAACGGCGTCGCGTACGACGCCTGGGTGCAACTCGAAGTCTCGGCCATCGCCCAGGGGGAGTGGGTGACCGTCTACACCCGCGGCATGCCCGAGTACGCCGTCAAGCACAACGACTCTTTCTGGGATGACGCTTCCCTCGTCGCAGTGCCCAGGTAGGGGTAGTCGGCACGTCCGGTTTTTTGGATGAACGCCACACGAAACGGGCGCGGGGAGTGATGATCTCCCCGCGCTCTTGCATCTCTATCATGCCCATTGCGCGCTGTCGAGGCCATCCGCCAGTAACCTGTGACCTTCCACTGCAAGAACTCGCAACACATGAGCAGCAACTCGAAAGCCCAGCATTCTGGAGCGAGAGTTGGGGTGAAGAGCGATACCCAGGTCGAGAATGGGGGCGCCCGTTAGCGTTCGTAGCAATGATCCGCGCAAGTTGAGCCTATGAGAGGCTGTGCTATAGTAGGGGTGCGATCAGAGACAAGCGTTAGCAACCCGTGTGTGGAGATACGAGATGCGCATTCCAGCCATATGCATCATCCTCGCGCTGCTGATGGTAGCCGGGCCCGCGGCCGCGGTGCAGGCCGACTGTCCCGACAACCTGCTCGCCAACCCCGGCTTTGAGGGGAACACTTTCAAGACCGAGAACGTCGGCACGAGCCTGTCCTCCAACATGGTCGAGGGCTGGCTCCCCTGGTCGGTTCTGGGGGACGCCACCGTCAACCGCGAGGTGGAGTACAAGGTCATCGACGCCGCCGCCTCCGGCGATAGCTACCGCGTCTTTAGCGGCAATCAGTCGCAAAAGTTCTTTACCACCTGGGGCACGCACACGGCGGGGATGTACCAGCGCGTGCGGGTGCCAAGCGGCAGCCGGGTGGTCTTTAGCATCTGGGTGCAGGTCTATTCCGGGGAGCGCGAGTTGCGCTCCGGCGGGGAGTACATCTCGGATCTCGAGTGGCCAAAGGACTCGGACGACAAGCGCGGGCCGGGGGTCTACCACGCCTCGGCGGGGATCGATCCGCAGGGGAATGTGCCCGCGGCGTTCGGCGCGCCCCCTTCGGACGCCACGGTGTGGTCCCAGTCCGTGACCGAGTTCGAGACGCGGCGCAAGACGGATGCGGGCGTCGAGTACGACGCCTGGGTGCAGCTCGAGGTGTCGACCGTCGCTCAGGGGGAGTGGGTGACCGTCTATACCCGGGGGATGCCCGAGTACGCCGTCAAGCACAATGATTCGTTCTGGGACGAGGCCTGCCTCGTGGCGCTGGCCCCGCCGACCCCCACGCCGCGGCCCACCGATCCGCCCACCCCCACGCCCGAGGCCACCGAGACGCCGGTGCCGACCGCTACGCCGGCCCCAACGGACACGCCGGCAGCGACGGCGACACCCGAACCCACCGCGACGCTCGAGCCGACGGAGACGCCGATCCCGCCCACGGCGACGCCAGAGGCCACCGAGACGGCGCTTCCGGCGGACACGCCGGCCCCGGGCGGGGACGGGGCTCCCACGGAGACAGCCCCGACCGTCGACGCCCCCACCGCGCCGCCCGAGGATGCGCCGGCGCCAACGCCCACCGACCCGCCGCCCCCCCTCGTCCCCTCGGCGGGCACCGGCGCGCTGGTGCTCTATGCGGCCGCCGCCGTAGGCGTCGTCGCGGTGCTCGGCTATCTCGTCGTTCGCAAGAAGTAGCGCCCGCGCAATGCCGAGGGCGCGAGGGGGAGTACCTCTCCCTCGCGCCCTCTGTATGTCGCACAGCCGAGCTGGTGCAACCGGCGACTATGCCCGCCCGTCAAAGGTCCCGGCCATCGCCAGCACGGCGCGCTCCGGATCCAGGTAGCGCCGCACCACGCGCTGCACCTCCTCGCGCGTCACGGCGCCGATGATGTCGGGGTAGCGCTGCAGATAATCGTAGCCCAGCCCGTACTGCTCGATGTCCAGCAGCAGGCTGGAGATGCCATCGTTCGTCTCCAGGTGGAGCGGCAGGGCGCCGTTGAGGTACGTCTTGCTGTCCTCGAGTTCTTCCTCGCCCACCAGCGCCTCGCGCATGGTGCGGATCTCGTCGAGGATCGCCGCGGTGGCGCGCTCGATGTCGCCCGGGTTCACCCCCGCCACGACGTTCCAGGGATGGGGCCCGGGGCCCACCTGCAGCACGCTGCTCACATAGTAGGCCAGGCCCAACTTGTCGCGCACGTTGGCCCCGAGCCGCCCCATGAGCCCGAGCCGGCCGAGGATGAGGTTCGCCACCTGCGCGGCGTAATAGTCGGGCGAGGTGCGCGGCATCCCCAGTGCACCCCAGATCAGGTCGACCTGCGCCTTCCCGGGCAGTGGGACGCGCACCTGCGTCGGCTCTGAGCGGGGCGTCACCGGCGGCACGTCGCGCACGTCCGGAGTCGAGGGCGGACGCCAGTCGCCGAGCGCCCGCGCCACTCGCTCCACCACGTCGCCCGCTCGCACCGCGCCCACCACGCACAGAACGAGGGATGCGGGATGATAGTGGGCGCGGTAAAAGGCGACTAGCTCGTCGCGCGTCAGGGCCGCCACCGTGTCCCGCGTGCCCGCCAGGGGCCTAGCGTAGGGGTGCCCCGACGGATAGAGGGCGGCGTCAAAGGCGATGTTCGCCCGGTACCCCGTGTCCATCTCGGCCACGCCGAGGCGGGTCAGGAGTTGTCCGCGCAGCTTTTCCAGCTCCGCCGGCGCAAAGCTCGGCAGCGTGAGCACCTCGGCCAGCGTGTCGATGAGCAGCCCCAGATCGTCGGCCAGGGCGCGCCCGTCAAAGCCGGCGTCGTCGCGCCCCGCGTAGACGCTCAGCGATGCGCCGACGTCGTCCAGGAGGACGTTCAGCTCCTGGAAGGTATGCCGCTCCGTGCCCCGGCGCAGCATCGACGCCGTGAGGTTCGCCAGGCCCGCCTTGGCGTCCTCCTCGTACAGGTTGCCGGCCTGCACCGTCCCCTCCACGCTCACCGAGGGGCTGGCAGCGTTCTCTTTGACCAGGACGACGATGCCGTTCTCCAGCGTCTCCCGCACCACCGACTCGGGGCTGATGGGCAAGTCACGCACCGGAGGCCGGTAGTAGGCCACGGGCGGCGGTAGGACGGCGTGTGCCACTCCCTTGCGCGCCGAGAGGCCCTGGCGCGTGCCGCTCGCACCGTCTCCCTCGGGCACGAACCAGCCCACCACGCGATTGTCCTCGCCCAGGTAGGCCCGCGCCACGCGGAGCACGTCCTCGGGCGTCACGGCGGCCAGTTCGCCCAGCAGCCCGTCCATGCGATGGTGGTCGTCCACCACCTCGAGGAACCCCATCGCCAGCGCCTGGTCGCTGGCGCTCTCGCTGTTGTAGGCGAACTGGGCCTGGGTCTGTCGGATGGCGACGCGTAGCTCACGCTCTTCGACGGGCTCCTCCTGCAGCCTGGCCATCTCGGCCAGGAGCGCGGCCTCCACCTCCGTGGGGGTGCGGCCGTCGCGCACCGTGGCGCCCAGCGAAAAGAGGAATGGGTCGAGGCTGGGGTGGTAGTTGCTGCTCGCCGACGAGGCCAACTCTGTCTCGACGAGGGCGCGGTACAGGCGGGCGCTGCGCGCCGGGGAGTCGCCAAAGGCGAACATCGCCTTGCCGCCGGAGAGCACAGCATCCATCACCACCAGCGGCACATAGTCGGGGTGCGCCACCGGAGGCGTATGGTATGAGATGCGCACGATGGGCGCCGAGCCCGGCATGCGCACCGTCACTCGGCGCTCTCCCCGCTGCGGGGGCTCCTCGCGCGCCACGGGCGCGAGGGGCTCCACCGGCGCGATGCCGCCGAAATAGCGCTCGATGAGCGCCAGGTGCTCTTGCGCGTCCACGTCGCCCACCACGATGAGCACGGCGTTGTTCGGCCCATAGTGGCGGCGATAGTGATCGTAGAGCTGCTCCCGGGTGATGGCGCGCAGGTCGGCCTTCCACCCCACCGGCTGATGGTGGTAGGGGTGCACGCGAAACGCCGCCGCCACCAGCTCCTCCGAGAGCACGTAACGGGGCTCGTTTTCCGACCCCTCCCGCTCCGCGATGATCACCGTGCGCTCCGCCTCCACCTCCTGGTGGTCGAACAGCGCCGTGGTCATGCGGTCCGCCTCGATCTGCAACGCCAGTTCCGCCTGCGCGGCGGGGAGCGTCTCATAATAGGCGGTAAAGTCATAGCTCGTCATGGCATTGAGATAGCCGCCATGGCGGTTCACCGCGCGCATGATGGCGCCCTTGGGGAAACGGCTGGAGCCCTTGAATAGCATGTGCTCCACCCAGTGAGACAGCCCCGTCGCGCCCTCCACCTCGTTGCGGCTCCCCACGCGGTACCAGATCCAGGTGCTCGCTACGGGCGCGCTGTGCACCTCTTTGAGCAGCACCTGCAGGCCGTTCGACAAGCGGGTCTCGATCACCTCAGCCACAGCATCTATCCTCTCTCACCGGTCCGATTCGACGGGCAACATGGTGAGTATAGCACGGCGCGGGGGCCTGTGCTACCGAGGGTCGCATGCTACGCAGATCACGCAGATGCAACGCGGATCTCCGCTGATCTGATAAGTATGACCAGCGAAAATCCGCGTTCAACAGTGCATTCAGCGTACCATCACTCCCCCGTAACGAGGAGACCCGGACTCTACCCGGAGAAGGGGAGGAGCCGGTCGCGCGTCGGCGGGACCTCGTAGTGCATGGTGGGGCCGCCCGGCACCTGCCGGTAGGTGATGCCCAGCCAGGGGGCGGCGTCGTCGTTGGGGTTGCTGCCCAAGGTCACGGTGATATGGCGCTCGCGCCCGTCGCGCCACACGACCATCTCCACCTCGTCCCCCGGCTCGTACCGGCCGATGAGGTCCGACAGCGTCACCTCGTCGCGCAGCGACTCGCCCTCGACGTTCACGACGAAATCGCCCACGCGCAGGCCGGCGCGGTCGGCCGGCGAATCCTCGGTCACCTCGACCACCAGCGCCCAGCCCGATGCCATCATCGGCATCTCGGGCACGGGTATCACGTCCTGGCGCGGGACGCGCTCCACGCGCTGCTCCACCACCGGCCCCGCGCTCCGCGCCACAGTCCTCTGACCCACCGCATAGCCGATGACGCCCGCCAGCGCCGCCGCAATGCAGGCGAACAGCAGCGCCGCGATCACCGCCAACACGATCCACAGGGCGGTCCTGTTCCTCCGTGGGGTAGGGGTGTCATCCATCGCATTCCTCCTGGGTGCTATGTACGTCGGCGCCCACCACGCGCCGACGCCCACTACTGCCAAGTATACGCTCTCGGCGGTCGCCGGGTTCCGCGGGAGGGCGCGATGGCGTCAGGTCTGCGCCAAGCCCGGCTCTTCATCCGGGACCACCTGCCAGAACCCCAGCTCGGCCTTGAACTGCTCGAGCTGCTCGTCGTTCAGCCGGATATAGCGCGCCTCGGCCGTCGCCGCCACGGTGCCATCGGCCAGGCGCACCTCGCCGCGCCCCTCCATGGTGCGGCTGCGGAGCCGCACGAGTTCGCCCACCACCGTCAGCTCCTGCCCCAGCGGCACCGACTGCCGAAAGCGCACGTTGAGGTCCACCGTCATCGCCCAGATGTCGCGGCGCACCAGCGTCCGCCCGATGGTCTCGTCCAGCAGCGCGCAGATGATCCCCCCGTGCATCACTCCGGGATACCCCTGGTGCTCCTCGCAGGGCGCAAAGCGCACGGTCACCCGCCCGTCGTCTTCGTCATAGAAGGCCAGCTTCAGTCCGATGGGGTTCTCCAGGCCGCACAGGAAGCAATACCGTGAGTTGGGCTGTTTTTCCATACCGAATCCCGTCTCCTCTCACCGCCAGGGGTCGCGCCGCGCATGGGCGCACCCCGGTATATTAGGAAGGGGGGCGGTGGCCTGTCAACAGGTTGGTCTGCGGCGTTTTTGGGCTTATAATATCGAGGTTAACCGCCACGCCCCACGTGCTGTTGGCGGGCAACGTTGTGCGAGGAGGACACCATGCAACCCAATCCCGTCCTGATCCGGATCGGGCCCGTGGCGATCTACTGGTACGGGGTACTGATCGTCGCCGGGTCGATGCTGGCCGCCCACATCGCCAGCAAGCTCTCCCGCGATAACGGCCATGACCCCGAGATCGCCTGGAACCTGCTGCTCATCGTGCTCATCACCGGCGTCATCGGGGCGCGCCTGTACCACATCATCTCGAGCTGGGACTACTATCGGCTGCACCCCAACGAGATGTTTGGCCTGCAGATGAGCGGCTTTGGCATCTATGGGGCCGTCGCCGGCGGGGTCGTGGGCCTGTGGGCCTTTGCCAAATACCACAAGCTGCGCTTCCTAGAGTGGGCCGACTATTGCGCGCCGGGCCTGCTCCTGGCCCAGGCCATCGGCCGCTGGGGCAACTTTTTCAACCAGGAGCTGCACGGCTATCCCACCGACCTGCCGTGGGGGATCTATATCGCGCCGGAGCACCGCCTGCCGGGGTTCGCGGCGTTCGAGCGCTTTCACCCCACCTTCT